>Ga0209979_1002946_pt1 | contig 15544 bp, 11 predicted proteins | sample AnhtaG_FD_183114 | JGI IMG/M metagenome (GOLD analysis project Ga0209979, IMG submission 183114) | Deep subsurface microbial communities from Anholt, Denmark to uncover new lineages of life (NeLLi) - Anholt_01485 metaG (SPAdes) (version 2) | ecosystem: Environmental > Aquatic > Marine > Oceanic...
GCCGAGCAGCCGTACGCGTGGTAGCAATTGTGGGTTATACGAACGCAGGCAAGTCAACCTTGCTTAACGCTATTTCTGGAGCTGAGGTGTTGGTAGAGGATAAACTCTTTGCTACCCTGGATCCTACAACAAGACGGGTGCTGCTGCCACAAGGACAAGCGGCCCTTTTCACCGACACCGTGGGCTTTATCCAAAAGCTCCCCACCCAACTGGTAGCTGCCTTTCGCGCTACCTTGGAGGAGATTAACGACGCAGATCTCCTCCTGCATATACTTGACATAACACATCCCAACGCGTTGCTGCAAAATCGGGTAGTGCAGGATACGTTGAAGGAGTTGGGCGCTATAGATATGCCAGTACTGGTAGCCCTCAACAAAGTTGACCGGTTGAACAGTTCTGATCAAGTTCAGCACATGATGCGGGAGTTTCCCAATAGCCTAGCTATTTCAGCCAGGGAGGGGATAGGTTTGGAGGAGCTGTTGGGCCGCATCGAGGCCATTCTCAGTGAGAATCTGGTGCGTATCAAGGCCTGGATCCCTTACCGGGAAGGCGAGTTGGTCTCGCTTTTCTATCGGCGGGGCTTGGTAGAGCGACAGGAGCATGATCTCGAGGGAACCACCTTGGAAGGCCGCTTGCCAGCTCGGTTTGTGAAGGCTTTCCGGCATTGTTTGGTTTGACCTTTGCCTGGGTTCACAAGATCGGTTGAACTTCAGACTATATATGTTATGTACACAAACAGTGGATCGGAGACCCAACTTCCATTGATTATTCAACGCATCCAGGCGTTTGCTGAGACGATGCCCCTGAAAGACTGTCTAAGAGCCCCTTGGAGCCTGACCGATCACATCGCTACCCGGTGCCGAGTCCTCGTTGGCTTTTGCGCCGTAATAGCTCCTTAGTGTCCTATTCATGTTTCCTAATTGTCGCGCTTGCCTACGCCCATAATGTGTGCTGCAATAATCTTGGTTTGGGCCGATGCATGCAGTAGAAAACCAACCCCCTGCAATCCTCGACTGGATTAGTTATGTCAATTTAAGAGGTGAGCCAGATGTCTAAGTTCTTGCACAGTTGTCTCAGGTTGATAGTTGTGGCTCTGCTGGTAACCCTGATTACCAGTATGGCTTTTCTAGCGGGCTTTGCGGCAAGGCCTTTCCTAACACCCGGTCCCACCGCTGCATGTGTGGAGCCGGCTAGCAGCGAGGAAGGAGCCTTCCGCGTGTTCTGGGAGGCCTGGCATATTTTGGAACACGATTTCTACGGTGACTTGCCTGATGCTCAGGAGATGACCTATAGTGCTATCCGTGGAGTGGTAGATGGTCTCGATGATAAATATACCGCTTTCCTCGAGCCCAGGATAGCTTCCATCATCAGAGAGGATATGTCAGGCGCTTTCGATGGCATTGGCGCTGTGGTCAACATGAATAAGGATGGTAAGCTAGAGATTGTCCAGACCTTGGAGGGCAAGCCAGCAGCACGGGCTGGGCTTAGGCCAGGTGACATAGTCCTCGCTGTAGATGATACGGTCATCGAAAAAATGACCGTCTTTGACGCCGTGGCCTTAATTCGGGGGCCGGCAGGCAGCATAGCTCGCCTGACGATAAAACGGCAAGGCCTCGAAGAGTCCTTCGTTGTCGAGATAGTCCGGCAGAGAATCGAGATCCCGATTGTGGAATCGAGGATGCTGGATGACGACATCGCGTATCTCAAGCTTTTCGAATTCAGTGCTGAGGCTACGAGTAAGCTCAGGACAGACCTGCAATCCCTGTTAGCTGAGGAACCAAGGGGCCTGATCTTCGATCTGCGCAACAATCCAGGGGGCCTCTTGGATGTAGCCATAGAGGTAGGCAGCCAATTCGTTGGCGAGGGATCTATCCTCGTGGAGAAACTTAAGGACGGCCAAGATAGGGATTATCCTGCCCGAAGGGGTGGTCTGGCTACCGATATACCTTTAGTGGTCTTGGTCAATGGTGGCACTGCCAGCGCCTCGGAGATCGTGGCCGGTGCCATTCAGGACACTAGCCGGGGTATCCTGATTGGTGAGAAGACCTTTGGCAAGGGATCAGTCCAGCTTTCCCATAACCTTAGTGATAGCTCTGAGCTACGGGTTACCTCGGCCTATTGGTTTACACCCAAAGGGCGTGCCATTCATGAGGAGGGTCTTACACCCGACATCCAGGTGGATATAACCGAGGAGGACATCGAAGCTGACCGTGATCCACAATTACAGCGTGCGATTGAGTACTTGCGGGGATTAATAGATGAAAAGTAAAGGGAAAACAATCGCTACCAATCGCAAGGCACGCCACGATTACTTCATTGACGAGACCTGTGAGGCTGGGATTGTCCTCACCGGCACGGAGATCAAGTCAGCGCGAGCTGGTCGGGTCAATTTGCGAGATAGCTATGTTCAAGTGAGAAACGGCGAGCTTTGGCTAATAGACACTCATATCGCTCCCTACAAGCAGGCCGGGCGCGGCAGCCACGAACCCAAACGCCCTCGCAAATTGCTCATGCAACGCCGCGAGATCAACCGCTTCCAGGGCAAAGTGCAGGAGAAGGGCTACACCATCGTCCCCCTGCGGTTTTATCTTAAGAACAACAAGTGGGCCAAGGTAGAGATTGCCCTGGCTCGCGGCAAGAAGCTCTACGACAAGCGCCAGGCCATCCGCGAACGCGACGCCCAGCGGGAGATGGAGCAGGCACTGAGAAGGAGGCGTTAGGAAGATCAAGCACCTGTGCTCTCCTAATGACCCACCCCGGTGAACCATGCCCTTATTTCAGGACCTCCTCAAGAACCCTCATTATGTTGCCTCCTAGCAATTTCAGGATCATTTCGTCGCTGTATCCCCGCTTTACCAGGTGTTCAGTAAGGTTTGGCAACTTTGAGATATCCTCTAACCCTCGAGGAGCGCGATCCAGACTAAAGAAATCGCTGCCCAGTGCCACATGGTCATCTCCCACGTGCTGGAGGACTGTTTGTATCTCCTCAACGATGGCGTCAATGTCCGGTTGATCCCAAAAGAGGATACCCACTACGCCACCCTTGTTCGCGAGAGCTTTCAGTTTCGAGGTTCCCCTTTGGGGATCAACCGCGGTGAAGGATGCTCGATACTCACTCGAATCCTTACAAACACTTGTGTGGGAGACGATAACAGGATCTCGCGAGAGTTCTAAGATCTCCCAGAAGCCCACATCTCCTAAATGAGCCAAGTCAATAACCAACCCCAATTCATTCATGCGACGAACGACCTCTCTACCCAAGAGAGTGAGCCCCCCGGTCTTGACACCCACTTGGGTGCCATCAGCCAAAAAGTTTCGGCGGCTATGGGTCAAGGATATCATACGCACACCCAATCGGTAGAATACCTCTAACAGGTTAAGGTTTCTCCCCAACGGCTCGGCCCCTTCAAAACTCAGGAGCAAAGCGATTTTACCCTCTGCCTTTGCCCTTCGGATGTCGTTAGTAGCGGTGGCTAGAAGGAGACTTTCGGGGTTATTCTCCAATTCTCGATACAGAGTGGCCACCATATCCAGAGCCCTCTCCACGGGCGCGCAGAGGAAAGCATCGTCCACATAGATAGCCATCACCTGAGCGGTCACACCACCCTCGCGGAAGCGTGGGATGTCATATTGACCGATGCATTGAAACCAAGTAGCGTAAGGCGAAAGTTGATACGGTGTCGGCCGAACACGCACTTTTACTTGTTCTGCGCCTTCCCAGCTCCCTGGCGGCTCTACTATCGCGCGATCCTTCAACCGGCACCGTCCATCAGCCAGAGGGTTAAGAATATCAGAGTGGCAATCTATGACGATTGCCTGGCGATGAAGTTTTCGTGCGTGTTCAACAAGGGTGTCAGCAGACAAATGCTCCTCCCTATTATGTCATGTTGCGGTCTCAGACCTGCCCCAGGTATCAAGGCTACACTAGCGTAAAACGTACTGGAAGACAGATATCTCGTCGCCTCTCTCCATCAATTGCGGTGCGCTAAAAGCGATGGCTGGATTGTACGTCCGGGCTTGATGCTCAAGTGAGAGTTCCCAGAAGGGCGCGGAGAGTTGGACGGGTGTACCTATCTCCCAGAAGATCCAGGTATAGGGGCTAAAGTCCATTTCAAGGTGATATTCATTCAAGGCAGTGTGAATGTCTGTGGTTCTCCAGCTGTTCCCAGGAAAATGGCGTTGCTAAGCAATTTCCAAGTATTCGTCCACAAGGCCCGAAAACCAGGCCTCACTCCCACAACGACCGCCTGCCCCTTTCCCACCTGCTGAGAAGCTATCGCCACTCCTCCGGCCGCCTCCGTCAGGAAGGATCCCTGGATAACCTGACGGCTCGCAGGATCATGATCCACCCGATAGTAACTAGCCAGCACCTTGGCCCCTTTTCCAGCACGAAAGATTGGGCCTCCAGGAGTTTCGGTGAACGTCTCCGAATGATAATAGGCAGGGAAGAAACCTTGCGACCACTTACCTGTTTCATCGTAATAGCCGTTCAAACCGAACATCAGAGCATTATCGGGCCCGTCCACCCGCAGAAGGACTCGAGCAGAACCAAGGCTGTGGGCAATGATCTCCAGATCGATAAGGTTGGCATACTGGCTCAAGGCTAGGAGGCCACCACCGCTCCCTAGGCCCAGATAATTACCTCCTTGCTCGACAAATTGGCGAAGCGCGTCAACCCCTTGGCTGCCGATGCCCCGGGGTTTGCCAGGCAACTCCCAAGGGGATCTATTGAGCAGACTATCCTCTCTCCATCCGTTGACTATCTCATAGGCATCGCCGCCTGGGACTATCAATACATGGTAGCGGCTGAGCATCGCTTTGTCGATGTCCTCAGCTTCCAAGGGGATGAACTCGAAACCCAACTTCTCTAACGCCCACCAGATGTCTCCTCTGGCGCTGGCGTTAGGTCTATCTACCCCCTGGCCTGCGTACAGAGCGACCTTGGGCCTCCGAAGTGCATAACCCTCCATTTGCATACCCTGCGGCAAGGCGTAGAGCTCCAGAGCCAAACCCTGAGCCAAGCTTTCAACCGCGGCTCTGGGCGTCTGCTCTATAACGAAGGTCCCGCTATCAAACCTTTTGCCGCCAAGCTCAACCGGTTGGGATAGCCAACGCATAGCGGAGCCAACCTGCCACAGACAGTTGACCAATTTGACACCTTCACTGCTGTTGGGGATGGCATAGTGACCACTGCCGGTCTCTCCATGCACAGTGACGGATGGCAGAGGAGCCTCTACTACAGGATTGAGGGGCGCCCTCTTCATAGCGCGTTGTTCCTCCTCGGATAAGGCACCGTACAGAACGACCGCAACTCTCAGAGCAGGAGGCATGGCGACGACCTTTGATCCTCGAGCAGAAAGGAGAGCCCGTGCCACATCAGCCTCACCTTGGGCCATAGGGACCACAAAGGCCACGTAGGCCTCACCTGTCTCATAGACCTGGATGCCTTGTTGAAGCAAGGTATCCACAAGTTGCGTTACGGCAGCCAGTTCTTCTTGCTTCTTTGGGATGACAAACGCCTCCTGAGAAGCCTGAGCCTCCTCTACGGCTCGCTCTCGGTTGCCGTATATCTTCCCGGCTATATCTGCAGGATCCTTGGCTACCTCCTTGAGCAGCGCCAGGCCAGCAGAAGATTTCTGTTGCACGCGGTCTTCCCAAGTCTGCACGCCTGGAGTGCGTCCGCTCTCGGTGATAACAGAGGGAATGCCATGGAGTGCCATAGTTTCCACCACATTGCCACTAGCTATCCAATAGGGTCCTTCCTCTGGCTCACCAGGCATGGGGTGGGCAAACATGTTGCGCTGTAGGTAGTTGAAGCCAAGCCTATGCCATTCCTTCCTGATGGCCTCTCCCAACTCAGCGATTATCTCCAAGATGTTCTCTGGCGCCTTCTCCACCGGGGCCTGACCAGAGTAAGGGCACCAGCACACCTCTGGCACCTGGACCCCGAGGCAGAATACGTCTTCGTGAGTATCCAGAAGCACTATGGGATGCCAGTCTCGGTACACCTTAAGCACTGCTCTGGTCTCTGGCTGCGTCAGGTGCAGAAAATCACGATTGAGATAGAAGCCATATAGATTTCCGGCCGAACTATCCTCGGTCAGCTGATACCGACTCCAGATGTCTATGGACATCGTCCTGCCGTCGGGGTTAAGCATAGGCATCACTAAAACAATGAGCCTTCCCAGAATGGCCGAGACCTCGTCATCTTCGCCCCAGGCCAGTCGCTCCGCTAGCTGCAGATGCCCCTCTACATGGGACGCCTCATGGCCGAAGGATAGCCCTGTAATAAGGACAGGGAATCTCACGTCCTCTTCTAGTGCCACTTTCCCTGACTTCTGCAGTTGGAACAGAGTGGGGTGAATTACGTTGGGCAGCTGAAGACTAGCGGACAGGCTCTTATGCCGCTCCAGGCTAGGAATCACCTCTTCGCTACCGATGAGGATAACGTATATGCCTCTCCCGCCGTGGGATTGGCCCACCTTTTCTACCCTCACGCGCAGGCTGGATCTTAGTTTTTGGAGCCGGCTTAGAAACTCGTTGTAAGACACCAGTTCTTCGGCAGGAGGCTGTGTTGCCTCTAATGGCACACTCATTGTCCTTGTCCTTTCTATGGGAGGCGTATATATGGAAACATGCAGGCTTTCGCAGTTTCGCAACAAGATGAGTCGCTCTCCGGATAATGATGGAAAATATGTCACTTGAGCAGGTGGCGGGGGTCTAAAGCATCGCGCAGTCCGTCACCCGCAAAGTTTATGCTCAAGACGGTGAGGACGATCATCATCCCGGGGAACATAGCAAGCCACCACGCGGTTGTTAGCTGATTTTGGGCCAGCCGTAGCATGCTGCCCCAGCTTGCAACCGGCAATTGCACCCCTAGCCCCAAGTATAGGGCTCCTTGAGGGTGGAAACATCAAAGCGGCCAGACTGGCGCGCCTCTTGGGCCGCTATCTGACCACAGTCGGTGATGAGTCCGTCCACCAGCGTGACCTCGGTGCCCAGGGCGCGGCACTCGGCCACAAAGGATTGGGGCGCATCACAAGGCATAAACACGTGAGCCTTCATCCCGGCCAAGGCGGCGTAGGCGCTCATGGCCCTGGCCGCGTTCCCTGACGACGCGATCGAGACCTCCTCAATCCCGAGCTCCCAGGCGCGCGAGATTGCCACTGCCAACCCGCGCGCCTTGGAAGTGCGGGTGGGATTCAGGCCTTCGTCCTTGATGAACAGGCTGGCGAATCCCACAGCCTGTCCCAGCCGACTAGCGTGGACCAGCGGTGTAAAGCCCTCGCCCAGGGACAGAGCGTAGACAGGGTTGCGGACAGGGAGCAGCTCGCGGTACCGCCAGAGGTTGGCTTTGCGCCCGGCAATCTCCTCTCGGCTGAGGGTCCGGCTAGCCCTCTGCAAGTCGTAACGGGCCAGCAGCGGTTTGTCACACACCGGGCAAAGATTCCAGAGGCAGTCGGCCTCTAGCTCTTGGCCACACATGGCGCATTCCAGATGAGTCAGAAAACCCATCGGTGATTCGCTTTTTTCCATCCTGCAAATAGTTACGAAGATAGTCGCTTCTGCTGGCGACAAGCCAGCAACGCGCTACAAAAGAATGGCATGGCACTCCGCGCCGCCGTCCGTATGATTGGCCCCGACGTCTTGTGAATCGCAACTATCTGTCGGGGCATACGCTCGGCCTGATTGTTGGTCGCATCCAATCCTGTTGCCCTACTTGCTGTCGCTGGAGTACTAGCTGCACTTGCCGGAGAAACTGGCACAAACAAGGCAGCGTGGTGCAAGATTGCAGGCGGGTCCTCGAGCTTTGTGGATTCTTCTAACTGCCTCTCTTAAGTTGCCGTGCCACCGTGACCACACGGCGGCCCATAGCCCGAGCCACCGCCAATTCCTCTGCATCTGGCTTCTCATCGGGACCGTGGTGTAGGGAGCTGGCACCCACGCCGAAATGATAGCCGAACCCCTCATTGGCTGGTTCCCCGGGTTCCAGCCCCACTACGATCATCCCATGCTGAATCATGGGGACGAGAAGCGACCACAGAGCAAATTCTTGGTCGCCATGAATTGCTCCGCTACAGGTGAAAACAGCGCCTACCTTTCCCGCCAAGCTCCCACTTCGAAACAGATCGATTGTGTTGTCCACAAACTGTTTCATGGGCATGCTCATGTTTCCAAAGTGGGTGGGTGAGCCCCAGAAAATCACGTCTGCCCGCAGGAGATGCTCCTGATTGGCATTCTCCACCCTGATGACTTCGACAGTGGTACCTCTCACTTCCCTTGCCCCATCAGCGATAGCGAAGGCCAATCTCTCGGTGTGCCCGTGTTCACTGTGATAGATTACAACGACTCTCAGTTCTTTGTTCACGAGGGAGTCCTTTCACTCTTTCCTAGCCGTCTCTCTCCCCTTCAGCCTCCGGATGCGACTTCGGATACACCTCCCTTCAATCCGGTACCGCCGGCATCAATAGGGCGCATGGATATGCCTGCTGCGCAATGCGCTCAGTATTATCGGAATGATAGCCAACTCCACAGATGGCAGGATTCGCTCCAGCCTTGGTCATGCCATGTCAGGTAGAACAAGGGCATCATCGCTCACGATTATCCCTCCTAGAAGCGAAACTGACTTTCTATTCCATCCAAATGTGAAACTCTGAGACTGAATCGCCTCGTTCCATCAAATGGAGGATTTCCACCCGCACGGCCGGGTGATATGCTGTGGCCTGGGCCGGGATAGCGTCCTCGTACAGCGGCAGCGCGTATTGCCCTGTTCCCACCTCGGCAAAGAGCGTGGCGAAGGCCGACTTGGTTACAGTGCGATGGTGCTCTCTCTCGTTCAACTCTACATTCTCCGCTACCCAGGCGTCACCGGCAGCAGGATCATCGTAGTACCTGATGAACGTTTCTACGTTCAGCGGCCAGCCGCGCCTCAAGTGCTCGCGCCGCATCTCCTCGCCGCGCCATGTACCCCAGTCGCGCGCCGCCGCTCGGAGCAACCGCATAGTCTCCTCGGTGCCCAGGCTTCGAGCCAATTCATTAGCAATAAAGTGATACTGATGGCAATGGCGCGGCGCGTACCTCACGTAGGCGTAGGCAGGATCAGAGGGATCGCCCTCCGGTTGTGGCTCGTGCAGATCCTGCGCCAACGGTTTTCCCTCCGCCTTAAGAATCTCTCGTTGCTGTAAGGCAGCGTCCATAGCTCTCTGGGCTGCCTCAAAGGGCATTTCGAAGACAAACCCACAGTGGTTTTGCCCACGAGGTAGAAGAGCCGGGTGCCAAACGTCAATATCGGGATTGAACCCTTTGGCTATAGCCAGATGGATCTCCTCACAAATCGCCACTGCCAGCTTCTGGGGGCATAGTGGACCATAGGCATCCATGTTAGGGCAGGGGGCGTAGGTATGGGCACTGTAGTGGGGCATCGAAGCGCTGGGCGCTGACGTGCCTGAGTAGCGAGCGGCTGCCCGTGCTGACGGATACCACCAGCCCGAGAGGTTCTGCACGTCTAGTGGCAACCCCCGTGCCTCTGCGGCCAGCCGCATTTTGCCCCCCAAGTAGCGGCCAAAGTCACGGATCCCCCGGCGTACGATCGCCTCTGCTTCTTCCAGCCCCAACCGGCTGGCCATCTCTTTGGCAACAAAAGAGTAACACGAGCAGCGAATACGTGTCAGGCAGCGTATGGCGTGCTCTGCCGAGCCTTCCAGTTGCCCACCTTGCCCAAAGTCCTTCGACACAGAGAGCTCAAGCTGTAGATTCGCCGCATAAGTGTAGGGTATGTACGCTGCCATTAAGTTCTCCTCCCTGTGCTCTAGGCCATGGCGATCCGGTACGCTGATACCTTGTCCCCTCGTTCCATAAGCTGTGGTATCTCTAGCCGCATGGCCGGATGGTAAGCTTTCGCCTGTGCAGGCATCGCTTCGTCATAGAGCGGAACGGCGAAGACCCCAGTCCCCATCTCAGCGAAAATCTCAGTAGCCACCGACCGCGTCACGATGCGATGATGCGAAAGTGCGTCCAGTTGTACATCCTCGGCTACCCATGCATCTGCCACTGCGGGCACATCATAGAATTTGACAAAGTTCTCCACGTTCAAAGGCCAACCACGGGTCAGGTGATCCTGGCTCATATCTCTGCCGCGCCAAGCCCCCCACTCCCGCATCGCCTTGCGCAGAATGGACATGCTAGTCTTACGCCCCAGCCTGCGCGTCATCTCATTGGTGACGAAATGAAACGCGCGATAGAAGAGTCGAGACAACATGGTGTAACAGGTTACTGGATCCACCCCACGGCGCCAGGGCGCGACCTCATGGATGTCCTCCGCCACAGGCAGGCCAGCGGCTTGGCGCACATCCCGTACTTCATGCGCGACCGCCGAGGCCCGCAAAGCCGCCTCCTGAGACATAATGAAGCGGAACACGCACTTTGCCTGGCCTCTGGTCAGCAAAGCCGGGTACCACACTTCAATCTCAGGATTAACCGCCTTGGCTACGGCCACGTGGACTTCTTCACAGTAGAGGACCATCAGCGACGCTGGACACAGCCCTGTCATGAAATCATTGACAGGGCACCAGGTGCAATCGTGGGTGTGAAAATGGGGCTGAGCGACTCCATCCGCCATGCCGTACACCTCAGCAGGACTCGGCTGGTCCCACCAGTTGTGCAGGTGCTCCACATCCAGAGGAAGAGCCCTCTCTTCCAAATGGCCGCGGATGATCTCACCCCTGTAGCGTCCCCAGGAGCGGATAGCCGAGCGCAGAAGGGGACCAGCGCGCTCCGGACCGATATCTGACACGAGCTGCCGGGCGAGGAAGGAATAACAGGTGGCGCGTAGTCTGGCCAACAAGGCCGAAACTTCGGCCATTGTGGCTTCCAGCTGTCCTCCCTCTCCTATGCGGTCAGCATGCTTCACCAGAGAATTGACAACGCTCGTATAACTACTAGGTGTGTAGTTGTCTGTACTCATTCGATCCCTCCCAAGAGGTTTTCAGGCCCTGACAACATGTGAGGACGTGTCGTTTATCCTTCCATAAGCGTCCAAAGCCTGTCCGTACTTCGGATTGACTACCATGGCGGCCGAGGCTCCTCTCCGGTGGCTCGCTAGCGCACAAGGTGGCGAGGGTCCATCGCATCGCGCAGTCCATCCCCAACGAAGTTAATGCTCAATACCGCCAAGAAGATCATGAGTCCTGGAAAGACAGACAGCCATGTGGCGCTCTCGAGCTGGTTCTGAGCGAAGTATAGCATCCCTCCCCAACTAGGAATAGGAGCCTGAATGCCCAGGCCTAGATAGCTCAACGCCGACTCCGTAATGATCGCCCGGGCCACACCCAGTGTGGCTGCCACGATGATCGTACCCAAGGAGTTGGGAAGGATATGTCGCAGAACAATCCTCCCATTGCTTGCGCCGACGGAACGCGCCGCGGTGACGAACTCCTCCTCCTTTAGCGATAGGAAGGAGGCGCGGACCAAGCGAGCGATCGTCATCCAGCTGACCAGGCCGATGACCAGGGATAGACTGCTGAGCCTCTGGCCCAGTATAGCGACGAATATCATGGCCAGCACCATGGCTGGGAAAGCAAACATCATATCGGTGAAACGCATCAGCACGTTGTCTGTCCGCCCGCCGACGAAACCTGCCAAGCTCCCTATGGGCAGGCCTACCATGAGCGCAACGACTACCGATATCAGGCCAACGGAGAGAGATACCCGGCCGCCCAGCATCGTTCTTGCGAACTCATCGCGACCCAGGTCATCCGTTCCCATGAGATGTTGCGCTGTTGGGGGCTGTAGCCGCACAGGCATGTCAATCCGGAAGGGATCATAGGGGGTCACTACAGGCGCCAGTACGGCACCTGTTATCAACAGGAGGACAAGCAAGAGCCCTCCGACCGCCAAGCGGTGACGAACGAACCTGCGTCGCACCATTCTCCAATAAGAGCGATCCTGAGAGGCTGTGGCCCAGGTGCCACCGGGCGCCCGGGAACCAACGGTATCTGCTTCAGCTGTGTTGCTCATAGACTATCCTAGGATCCAGGAAGACATACGCTATGTCGGCCAGCAGATTGGCCAAGATTACGGCCGCTGAGAACATCAGGATGACGGCCAGCATCATGGGATAATCGTGTTGGAGCGCAGCCATCCAGAGCAATCGTCCCATGCCTGGCCAGGAGAAGATGCTCTCGGTCACCACGAAGCCGCCGACCATCCAAGGCAATTGCAGTGCAAATATGGTCACGAGGGGGATGAGTGCGTTCCGTAAGATATGCCAGAATAACACCTGCCTCGGGTGAAGGCCCTTTGCATGTGCTGTGCGCACGTAGTCCAGGTGCAAGACCTCTAGCAGACTGGCCCGGGTGTAGCGTGCGTACTGTCCTGAGATACCGAAAGAGACTGCAGTAACCGGCAGAACCAGGTGCTTAACGCGATCCATCAGCGAGAAGGGCATGCCCACCGTGTACATCCCCCCTCCGGGGAACCAGTTCAATCGCACAGAAAAGCCAAGTATCAGCAACAACCCGAGCCAGAAGACCGGCATGCACAACCCAAGGAAAGACAAGGTGGTGACAATCATGTCAACCACTGAGTACTGCTTCACAGCAGCAACCACGCCTGCGGTCACGCCGAGCGCGAGCCCCACAGTCAGAGACAGGCCCAGGAGAAGCACCGTACGGGGCAACGCAGCCATTATCTGGTCTTTCACAGACACGTGACCTATGAGGGTGTACCCCCAGTCCCCTCGCACAAAACGGCCCAGCCAGCTAAGATACTGAACATACAATGGCCTGTCTAGGCCTAGCTGGTGCTGTATTCGTGCCAGGTCCTCCGCCGTGGCACCCACGTCTGAGCCATAGGCTCCCAGGACACCGCCTGGAATCGCCTGGATGAGAAGGAAGGTAACCACGCTAATTCCAAGCAAGAGCGGTATGGCCTGCAGCAAACGACGTACAAAGTAATGACCCATCGATCACTCTTGTCCTTCACATCCTCGGATATCGCTCCTTGTCACTGGCAAGGTGAACCATTGCCTGAACTTAAGTTCCACTGGTCTGTTCAAGTGGAAACGCTGACTGGGTGGCTGCCCTACAACTGCACGCCATCTCCGTATGGCCGGGCCCGAAACGACCCGGCCATACGGAGAATGGACTGGCGGCAGGATTACTGCTTCGGGATGTACCAGTTACCGGCGTAAGTTGTGAAGTATTCCCAGGGATTGGGCTTCCCTTCCGGTGGCATCCAGCCTGCCAACTGCTTGGTGTTGACCGGTGTAGTGCGAGTGCGCGCAAACAGAGGGATGACCGCCCTATCCTCACCCAATACCCTCCCTGCCCGCCGCAAGGCCTCCAGGCGCTTTTCGAACGACTTCTCTCCCGCGGCCTCGTCCATCGCCTTTTCGAATTCCTCGTTGCACCAGCGGGACCCATTCCAGCACGTCGGGCACTCATCGCTCGGTATTGCGGAACAACGGAAGTTCTGCTCGAGCAACGCACTCGGGTCGAGTGGGTAGGTATCCCCTATGGCCTGGACATCGCCAGCACCGACGCGCAGGAGTCCTCCCTCATTGTAAGGCGCCCAACGCAGCGATGGCTCCGGTGTCAGGATTTCCATCTCCACGCCGACATCCTTCCACCATTGCTGTATGAGCTGCATGTATAACATGCGGTACTTTGCGGTGGAGCCCATCATCGTGACATGCATCCGGAGTCCGTCTTTCTCCCGGATGCCATCGGGGCCAACCTCCCATCCTGCTTCATCCAGGAGCTGGCGCGCTTTCTCTGGGTTGAACTCGGTGACCTCCATGGTGGGGTCGTAACCCCAGCCGGCCGGAACAGGACAAGCTGCAGCCGGTATTGCATCCAGGAAAATCGAATGCACAATCTCCTGCTTGTCGATGGCCAGTTCAAGCGCCTGCCGCACCTTCAGGTCTCCAGTGATGGGATTCTCGATATTCGGGTTGCCCATATCAGGTCCATCCGACGGCGACATATTGATCCACAGCGCCTCGATGCTCCCTCCCTGCTCCATATGCAATGCGGTATCCTTGGCGTTGAACTCCGGGATATCCAGATCCGTTATCAGGTAGGCAGCTGCATAGTCGCCTGCCTTGAAACGAGCCTTGAGTGCCTCACGATCAGGCACCCAGAGCACGGCGATCTTATCTAGATATGGCTTTCCCGGCTCCCAGTAGTACTCGTTCTTGCACAACGTGTAGTGATCGCCTGGCACATTCTCACAGACGTAGAAGGGGCCAGTACCGACGACCATGATGTTCCACTCGGCCGTGTTCCAGTTCGGTTCAGTACCCAGGATGTGTTCGGGAAGCACGTACCAGGGGATGATCATCCACCCAGCGTAGAACTCCTTATAGTGGAAGATGGCGGTGAGATCATCAGGGGTTTCTACGCTCTCGATCATGTCGTAGCCAGCCCGGCTCGTGACGATGTTGTCGGGGTTCAGGATCGCCTCGATGGTGAACTTCACATCGGCCGAGCTGAATGGCTCTCCGTCAGCCCATTTGACGCCGGGCCTCAGGTGGAAGGTGATGGTTTTGCCATCTTCCGACACGCCGCCATTCTCGAGGGAGGGGATTTCGGTGGCGAGAACAGGCACAGGATTGCCATTGGCATCAAAAGAGATCAGACGTTGCAGTGTGGCCCCAACATAGGATTGGTAGGCGTAGCCGCCCCGCATGTGGGGGTTATAAGCCTCGCGTGTCTCCCACATGGCAATACGGACTGTCCCTCCACGCGGTATCTCGGGTGCCGGAGCCGGCGTGACCGTGACAACGACCTCCTTCTCAACCACTACTTCCTTCTCCACCTCGACAGTGACCGGAACCTCCTTCTCAACCACTACTTCCTTCTCCACCTCGACAGTGACCGGAACCTCCTTCTCGACCACTACCTCCTTCTCGATGACCTCTGGCGTCGGACGGGCGCAAGCGGAGATCAAGGCCAGTAGAAGCGCCAAGACCAGAACCACTCGTTTCCTGTTACCAAACATTTTTTTTCTCCTTTTAAATTTTTCAAAAAGCGGATCGACCCCGCCTTTGCAGGAGGTCCTGCTCTTGGGTAATAAAACTCATTTTTTATCCCACTCTTTCACCTCCTTGTTTATGCTTGGTGGGGGGCGCCAGCCCCCCGCCCACTTGACAATATTTAAGGAATGTCTGGCATCCTGAGGGTTGGCCCAGGGAAGCAAGCGATTCGCCTCCTTGTTTTCTTGTTATGAGAGGCGTGAACCATGTCTAACCCCTTACTGATTATATTCTAACATAAAAGAGGCGAAAAGTCAAGTCGTGCCAGGCGGTTTCATAGACTTTCGAGCAATACTTTTGGCAAGCGATTCGCCTCGTCCACGGGTTTGACAAAAAATGCTCGTCGCATTATAATAATAGCGAATCGGTTGGGGATGAAAGGTTTCGACAGGGAAGGCTGGCCAAGGATTGCAAGCCGAGGTGCCCTACCCTCGCAAAACAAGGGCAACTAAAATAACTGGCGAACCTCAACTCGCCCTGGCTGCCTAAGAGCAGCCACGTCTGATCAGG
>Ga0209979_1002947_pt1 | contig 15541 bp, 17 predicted proteins | sample AnhtaG_FD_183114 | JGI IMG/M metagenome (GOLD analysis project Ga0209979, IMG submission 183114) | Deep subsurface microbial communities from Anholt, Denmark to uncover new lineages of life (NeLLi) - Anholt_01485 metaG (SPAdes) (version 2) | ecosystem: Environmental > Aquatic > Marine > Oceanic...
ATTTCTGACTCCTGATTTTAGTAATATTATTTCCTTCTTCTGACTCGCCCTTGCCTCCTAACCGAACCCCCTAATTGCTCACCAGGGAGTAAGGGGAGCTGACTAATGGGGGCAGGTATTTCAGCTCCACTACCGACCAGAGTGTCTACCTCTTGTTTTAATGCCGTAATGTCAGTAAACTCCCGGTAGACACTAGCAAAACGGATATAAGCGATATAGTCCAGGCTCTTCAGCCTTTCCATTACCATATCACCAATAGTAGCACTAGGTATTTCTGCCTTGCCTTTGTGGTAAAGCTCAGCTTCAATATCATCGGCAAGCTTATCAACAGTGCCCGTAGGCAGTGGTCGTTTTTCACACGCCTTGCGGATACCTGTTAGCAGCTTATTACGGCTAAACTCCTCGCGCCTTTCGTCTTTCTTAATCACAAAAAGACTAGCTGGTTGCAGTCGCTCATAGGTAGTGAAACGGGAGCCGCACCCTAAGCATTGACGTCGGCGGCGTATGCCATCATTTACATCGCGAGAATCTACAACCTTAGAATCATGATAACCACAATAGGGACAGTTCATAACAAACTCTACATTATATAGGGTAGTAAAACTAGAATACCACAATATGTAGTATTTGTCAAGCTTTGGGGGCTATTGTGGTTTATCTTTTCCAAGGTGGCATAAACAAACAAGAAGGCTGTAGGGCATCGGCACCTACAGCCTTTACGCTGGTCCCGGGGTAAATTCCCCGAGAACTTTAACGGGTCGGAGTGGGTGTCTTAACAAGTTTGGTAGTCGGAGTTATTGCTTGGCGCCGATGGCTGAATAACGGACGGCGCAGGAAAGAGGGAACATCTAGTTCCTCTTCACTCTTCAGGGTCTTAAGTAGCTGTGCAAAGTCCTCCTCCTTGCCGCTTTCTGCCAGCCCTATCTTAGAACTAAATCCAGTGGCAATTAGGGTAATCCTTACCTCGTTATCCATATCAGGGTCGTGAGCCACCCCAAAAATGATGTTGGCGTCAGGGTCCACCGCTTGCTTGATTACCTCAGCCGCTTCATTGACTTCAAACAGGGTGAGACTGTGACCGCCAACCACATTAAATAACACGCCCTTTGACCCATCTATGGAGACATCTAGTAAGGGGCTAGCTAGGGCTTCTTTGGCTGCATTTACTGCTCGGTCTTTACCTGAGCCGATGCCTATCGACATCCAAGCCGGACCGGCATCCTTCATCACTGCCTTGACATCGGCATAGTCAAGGTTAATCAGCCCAGGAACAGTGATAACTTCAGCGATAGCCTGAACACCGTGATGCAGAACATCATCGGCCAGCTTAAAGGCATTATCCACAGGTGTCTTCTGGTCACAGAGGTCGAGCAAGCGGTCATTAGGGATAATAATAAGGGTATCAACCTTGCTTAACAGGCGGACAATGCCTTCCTCGGCTACTTGACGGCGGTTGGTACCTTCAAAGTTGAATGGTTTGGTGACTACGGCAATAGTGAGGGCACCGCCTTGCTTAGCTATTTCAGCAATAATAGGCGCCGCCCCGGTGCCGGTGCCACCACCCATACCGCAGGTAATAAACACCATGTCAGCCCCTGAGACCAGTTGCTTAAGTTCATCACAGCTTTCTTCGGCTGCTTTCTGACCCTGGACATGGTCGCCACCTACGCCTAACCCTTTGGTCAGCTTCTCACCAAGCTGGATACGGGTTGGGGCTTCGGTAATGGCGAGGTGTTGGGCATCGGTATTCATGGCGATGAACTCCACACCCTGAATCTCCTCCCTGACCATGCGGGTTATAGCATTGCAGCCACCGCCACCTAAACCGATAACCTTAATCTTGGCTGGGTTAGGGGTAAAGCTTGTTTTTGCCATTTCCTCCTCCTAGTGAAAATTCTTATTTCCTGGGACGGCTAGCGGAATAGGTCCCTAATTCGGAAAACTAGGTGTCTTAAAACTGTGCTAAATCCGCGGGGTCGCCAGGTCTGTGTACTTTCGTGCTTTGCCCCCCACAGCAGGAGCCCAACGCTGGTGGCATATGCCGGGTCACGAAGAGCATCGGTGATACCATACATATTGGTAGGAACGCCTACCCTTACCGGGAGTCGAAGTATATCGCGCCCCAGCGTTTCTATGCCAGAAAGGTTAGAGCTACCACCAGTGAGCACCAGCCCAGCGGGGACTAATGCCTCGTATTCAGAGCGTGGCAGCTCTAGCAAGATAAGCCTTACGATTTCCTCAACTCGAGCCCGGATGATGTCGCACAGGTCTTGATAGGAGACACCGTGCCCATCTTCTGATATTGTGCTGGTCGTTTCTGCCTTACTTTCGTAAATCGGCATAACGCTGCCGTACCTTTTTTTCATCTCCTCGGCTACATCAAATGGTAACCCCAAACCAATAGCAACATCCCTGGTGATTTGATAACCGGCTACAGGCAGAATAGAGGTATGCCAGATGCTCCCCTCTCTGAAGACAGCAATATCTGTAGTACCACCACCTATGTCAGCTAGTATGACACCTACTTGCTTCTCATCTTCAGTCAATGTTGCCTCGCTGGCAGCTAAAGGTTCAAGAACGAGGTCATCAATATCTATGCCTATGCTGCGAATACACTTTACTAGATTCTGGACGGAAGTTACCGCCGCAGTAATGATGTGCGTCTCTACATCTAGCCTGAAGCCGTGCATCCCTACCGGGTTCTTAACTCCTACCTGACCGTCAATAGCATAACCCCGAGGAATAACATGAAGTAACTTTCTGTCACTAGGAACTTTGATATTTTGGGCACATTGAAGTACTCGTCTTAGGTCATCTGAACGGACCAACCTGTCATTACGAGTGATGGCTACTACCCCTCGGTTATTGAGTGAGGTGATATGCCTCCCAGTGACGCCGATATAGGCCGATTCTATTCTGTAATTGCTGGCTTGTTCCGCTTTTCTCACTGACTCGTGGATTGCCTCTCTGGCTTCGTTGATATTGACGACCAGTCCTTTGTGTAACCCTCTAGACGGGGTAATGCCCACTCCTATAACCCGGACGCCACCTCCGTCATTTATCTCAGCTAAGGTGGTGCATATCTTCGTGGTGCCAACATCAATAGAGGCTACGGTGGTTCGCTTTTTCATCTTCTCCCTCCTTTTCAGCTAGATTTTTATTCCTTTTAAATTTGTTTTTTTCGTTTTCACAACCTCCTTTTTTATATAGTCTTAGAGATTCACCCAATCTAAGCTGCTAAGAAGACACTTCGCAGCTTTTTTAGTACAGTTGGTCTCCTCCATCCGTTGGCTTCAGCCTCCGTTGAAAACCCCAGTTGTTCAACGGTCATATATTGCTCATCCTGAGGGATACTGCGCTTAGCTGCTCTTAATTTGGCACTGCGGCTACGTGGATTAAGTTCAATCTCAGTCAGGGAGGGAGTAACAACCTTCTTAGTAATTAGTTTCAGGCTGGCCTTATGTCCGCAAACACAGGTTGGTACCCCTGGGGGGCAAATACAATCCTTTGCTTCCCGTTGCATGAACTGCTTCACTATGCGGTCTTCAAGGGAGTGATAGCTAATGACCACTAATCTGCCATCAAAGCCAAGGAGGTTGATTGACTGGTTGAGGGCTGCTTCTAGATGCTCAAGTTCTTGGTTAACCACTATTCTTAGTGCCTGAAAGGTTTTGGTGGCAGGGTGGATGCCGTGCCTGCTGCTGCCAGTAGCTCGCTCTATCGTCTGAGCCAGTTGAAGGGTGGTTCTTATCGGGCGTTCCTGCGCAATGTGGCGTGCTATTTGACGGCTATAGCCTTCCTCACCGTATTTTCTTATCAGGTGGGCTAGTTCAGCCTCGGAGGAGGTGTTAATGATATCGGCGGCGGTAACTTCTTGGGTGGGACTAAGACGCATGTCTAACGGTGCATCATGCTGGAAGCTGAAACCACGACCATTCCCATTGAGCTGAAGAGAAGACAGCCCCAGGTCAAACAAGATACCATGCACCGGGAGGAAGTCATATTTAAGACAGATAGCCTGTAAATTAGCGAAGTTATCGTTGACAAGAAGGACTGAGCCACTGTAGGCTTCGAGCCTTGCCCTAGCCACCTTTATGGCTTCAGGGTCAGCGTCAATGCCCAGCAGTTGCCCGCCAGGTGAACTCTGCTCTAAAATAGCTGCGGCATGCCCTCCGCATCCCACAGTGCAATCAATATAGCGCCCGCCAGGCTGAGCAGCCAGCACCTCCGTGGTCTCCTTTACTAGAACCGGGATATGAGTGGGGGTTAACATCGTTAGCCTCATCAGTGCCTTTCTAGGCTTTCTATGATTTGCCACGCCTGCTCATGGCTAATAGATTTTTCCGATTCCCACTGCTCTTTGTCCCATAGTTCAAGGCAAGTATTGACTCCAGCTATAACTACTTCGTCCTTAATCTCCGCATACTGTCGCAATGAAATAGGTAGGGCTATTCTCCCCTGCCCATCAATATTGAGACTAAAGGCGGTAGCAAAAATAGCCCGATTTAACCTTCTTAACTTACTGGGGGTGACTGAACCGGTAGTAAGAGTAGCCGCCAGCTTCTTCCACTCGGCTGGTGTGTAGGCGACGATGCACTTCTCTACCCCCGGTGTTAATACCACTCCCTCTTTTAATTCTCTTCTGAACTTGGGTGGGATAGGCACCCTACCCTTTTCGTCAATCTTATATTCAAATTCACCAAGAAACATGTTAATCCTTCACTCGTCCCCTTATTTCACCACTTTTCACCACATTTTACCATTCTATAACATACATCCCCCCTTTTGTCAACCCCTTTTTGATTAAATTTCTCAAATTGAACGATTTTCCTATATGCTTTGTATGTGGTAGAATAGACATTGCTCTTTAATGAGTAGGTAATTGAGAAGACAGTCTAAATAGCGGGAAGGATTAGGTCGGTGCAAATTGATATTTTGACCCTATTTCCTCAGATGTTTCAAAATCCGTTTAGTAGTGGTATCCTTAAACGGGCTATCGACCACAAGCTGGTTACGATTAATGTTTATAATATTCGAGACTGTACTCACGATAGGCATCATACCGTTGATGATTACGCTTATGGTGGCGGAGCCGGCATGGTACTCAAGCCCGAACCTATTTTTGAGGCGGTAGAGTCAATAAAACCAGACACAGAAGAAGGGGTTAATATATTGCCAGTTATTCTGCTCACCCCACAAGGTCGCCCCTTTTCACAACAGATTGCTTACGAGCTATCAGGATATAGACATATGATTCTTATCTGTGGTCGCTATGAAGGGGTTGACGAGCGGGTTCGTCAGCACCTAGTTACCGATGAGATTAGTATTGGTGATTATGTGCTTAGTGGTGGTGAACTAGCGGCTATGGTGGTAGTCGATGCTGTGGTCAGACTACTGATTGGGGTTCTTGGCTCAGAGGCTTCACCACTGGATGATTCTTATGCCACCGGGCTATTGGAATACCCTCAATACACTCGCCCTGCCGTGTATAAAGGGTGGCCAGTGCCTCAGGTTTTACTTTCGGGAAACCATGCCCAAATCGCTAACTGGCGCCGTGAGCAGGCTATTCGGCGCACCCTAGAGCGCCGACCAGACCTATTAGACAAGGCTAATCTGAGCCTGGAAGAAAGGCGGTTGGTAGATAGGTTAAAACAATCTTAATTCATTATGGGGAGTTTATAGAATGAGTGTTGCATCACTAGTTGAAATCAAACCAAATCCCAATATTCCTGATATTGCCCCCGGTGACACAGTAAAGGTCACCACTAAGATTGTGGAAGCGGAAAGAGAACGCACCCAGCTATTTCAGGGGGTAGTAATCAAGGTTCGGCGTGGTGGAGCCGGTGCTAGCTTTACAGTGAGGCGTGTTACCTATGGCGTTGGTGTCGAGCGCACCTTCCCACTATACTCACCGCTGGTGGAGCGGGTAGAGGTAGTGCGCCATGGCAAGGTACGCCGGGCTAAGCTCTATTACCTGCGTGGGCTCAGTGCCAAAAAAGCCCGCATCAAGGAAAAGCGGGTAAGCAAGGAAAAGAAACAAGAGCCAGAGTCAGGCTAGAGCTACCTTAAACACCCGGGAAAATATTTGGTTTTTCTGGCAACCCGTTATTGTTGGAGTGTAACAGGTGGAGTATGCTGAGGTTAGTGTTAATTCGCCGGTAGCCCAGCGACGGACATTTAGCTATGCTATACCCCCTGGTTTAAGCATTGATGTCGGGCAGGCGGTACGGGTTCCCTTCGGTGATAAGCTCCTCCAGGGCATTGTCTTGGAACTAAGCCGTTACCCGGCTGTGGAGGAAACCAGAGAAATAGCTGGTGTTATTGAGCCTCGCCCGGTATTATCCCCCTCCCGTGTATTGCTGGCTCGCTGGATAAGCGAGCATTACCTGTCACCCCTCTTTGATGCCGTAGCTTTGATGCTACCGCCAGGATTTGAGCGAAAGGCGCTCACTTTTATCTCTGTCTCCTCAATCCCCGATGACTTTGACTTTTCTTCTCTTCCCACAAAACAAAGACATACCCTTGAATTAGTTCAGAGACAGGGCAAGATAAGCCTGAGGCTGTTGGAGAAGACTTTAGGCAAGAAAAAGGCTCAGACTATCGCCTCGCAACTAGTGGAACGGGGCTTAGTGGTGAGAAGTTATGAGCTTGAGCCGATTAAGGTGAGGCCAAAGGAAGAGCCTTACCTGCGCCTGACAGTGAAGGCTAGTGAAGCTCGGCAGGAGGCAGCTAGGCTGCGTGAGAAAAGGGCTACTAGGCAGGCGGCTCTTCTTGACTTCTTAGCTCAGCAGTCCCAACCGGTGCCCCTGGCAGAAGCCAGGCAGAGACTTAACTGTGATAAAGCGGTAGCTGATGCCTTAGTCAGCAAGGGTCTAGCCAACATTGAGCCAATTGAAGTAAAACGTGAACCAATTTCCTATGAGGGTATTACTCCATCTTATCCGCTGACCCTTACTATTGCCCAAAAATCATCCTTCAACTCTATCCAATCAAGCTTAATCCAGGCGGCGGAAGGTTATCCTTCGCCACCCGTTTTTCTGCTTTATGGGGTTACTGGAAGTGGCAAGACGGAAATCTATCTCCAGGCTCTGGCTGAGGCAGTGAGGCTAGGTAAGCGAGGAATTGTTTTGGTTCCGGAGATCGCCCTTACTCCCCAAACCATAGAGCGATTTGCCTCGCGCTTCCCCCACAAAGTGGCTGTCCTTCATAGTAAGCTTTCCTTGGGTGAACAGTTTGATGAATGGCAACGAATAAGAGACGGAGAATTTGATGTAGTTATCGGTTCTAGGAGTGCTATTTTTGCTCCTCAACCTGACTTGGGTCTCATCGTTATTGATGAAGAGCATGAATGGACCTATAAGCAGCACGATAAATCGCCACGCTACCACACCCGTGATGTGGCTATAAAGCTGGCTGAGTTGACTGGGGCGGTGGTTATTCTGGGTAGTGCTACCCCTGATGTAGTCAGTTTTTACCATGCTCAAATAGGAGACTATCATCTACTTGAGCTTCCGGAGAGAGTTACCTGTGGCGAAGGTTCAGCCCTCCCCCAGGTTGATGTCGTAGATTTAAGACAAGAGCTCAAGGCGGGGAATAGAAGCCTCTTCAGTCGCTCTTTGTCACGGGCTATGGCTAAAGCGGTGGCAAATGGCGAGCAGGTGATTCTATTTCTTAATCGGCGAGGAGCGGCTACCTTCATTCAATGTCGTAATTGCGGCTTTGTCCTTCGCTGTAAGCGCTGCGAGGTTGCCCTTACCTATCACCTTGCTGAGGATGTTTTAGTCTGCCACCAGTGTAACTACAGAACATCAGTGCCTCAGACTTGCCCTCAGTGCTTGAGTCGGCGGATAAAGTTTCTAGGCATTGGCACCCAGAAGCTGGAGCAAGAAACGACTTTTGCTTTCCCCCAAGCCAGGCTACTGCGTTGGGATAGTGATGTTACCCAGCGGAAGTATTCACATGAGAAAATATTAGGCAAGTTCCGCGCTCATGAGGCTGATGTACTTATTGGCACGCAAATGATTGCTAAGGGACTGGACCTACCATTGGTTACCCTGGTGGGCGTAATTAGTGCTGATACCGGTTTAAACCTGCCCGACTTCCGGGCGGAGGAGAGGACTTTTCAGCTCCTCTCTCAGGTGGCAGGGAGGGCAGGGCGTGGCAGTTTAGAGGGGCAAGTTATCATTCAGACCTATTCTCCTGAGCGCTATGCTATTCAGGCGGCAGCTAAACACGACTATGCCCTTTTCTATGACAAGGAAATCACCTATCGCCGCCAGCTCCACAATCCTCCTTTCAGTCAACTAGCTAGCCTCGTTTATAGCCATACTAATGAGGCTCTTTGCCAGAGGGAAGCAGAGAGAATGAAGCGCTTGCTCATTGAAGAAAGAGACTCTAGGGGAATAGCTGACCTCAGTCTAATTGGTCCTGCCCCGCCATTTATTCGTAAGCTAAGGGGCAGGTTTCACTGGCAAATAATACTTCGTGGCTCCGAACTCTCTACTTTTCTATCGCAAATACCTATCCCTCAGGGCTGGGCAGTGGATATTGACCCGGTGGGGCTGACGTAAAATTTACATTTTAGCCTTGGTTAGCTATAATTCCCCTGGTGATAAAATGGCAGTCATTCCTATTCGTGTTCTTTCCGACCCTATACTGAGGCAAAAAGCAAAGCGGGTCAGGAGTGTTGATGGCTCAGTCCAGAGGCTAATAAACGATATGATTGAGACAATGCACGCTGTTCCGGGACGGATAGGCTTAGCTGCCCCACAAGTAGGCGTTTCCTTGCGAGTGATTGTGATTGGTATGCCGGAGGAGGAAGATATAGTCTTAATTAATCCCGAGATAGTGCGGAGAACAGGGGAACGCTTGGTAGAGGAGGGCTGCCTCAGCCTTTCTGGCTATGTTGGCGAGATTAAGCGTGCTGAGTCGATTAGGGTTAAGGGGCGTGACCAAAACGGGAAGGAGATACGAATTAAGGCAGACGACCTTCTGGCTCAAGCTCTGGAGCACGAAATAGACCACTTAAACGGAGTGCTTTATATTGATTATCTAGAAAGTATGGATAAGCTATACAAGATTGAGCTAGAGGAAACTCAGCTTTAAGGCGGGGCTTTCCCTCATTTAACTGGTAAATTCCCCGAGAAGTTTATTAAGCTTGGTGCCGATAGCTGGGTAGCCGGCAGGCAAAGGAAAGTGGGAACATCTAGTTCTTGTTCACTCTTTAAACCCTTAACTGTGGTGTAAATCTCTCCTTAGCACTGGGATAACCCTTTTCAACACTGGCTGTATGCTCCGTTTTTCCTTTGCTGCTTGCCTGCCTGCTAACCACTAATGACGATGGTTTGTTGGTGACAGTTGGCAACTCAGGGGCAAGATAAAAAAGGTCGCCAAGTTTGTATTCGGGGAAGGCCTTTATTGCCCCGATGAGGAATTTTTGATTGATATTGCGCTTGCCCTCTCGCACCCGGTAAATTTGGCTTACCGATATTCCCATAGCCCAGGCTAACTCAGATAGGTTCTTGTATTTCCCATCGTACAATTCAAAAATTCTCGTCTTTACAATCATCATAATACCCATATAATGCCAGATGGCTATATTGTAGCAGTACTTTTGCCATTTGTCAATCCTTGTGCTGGTATTAGTGCAAAATGATTCTGCCGTCTCTATGTTATAGTGAGGCTTTTGGGAGGAAGATAAATGTAGGAGAGACCTTTGGCAGAAGGGAGATGGGTGATGACAGGAGAGTAAGCCAGTGCCATGTAATTAGAGGGGTGATAAGCGAAGGACTAACCTGAGGGGATACAGGTGTTGGGTGACATTTTATTTTACGTTGAAAAACATTTGATAAGTGATAGGGGCATGCTACCATTACCAGACATAATCATAGCCAAGAGGCAATAGCAATAGATATGCACAACCCCCTTCGGTCAGCAATTCAGAGATGTCTACGTCAGGCGAAGATAGTTGCCAACAAGCCTATATGACCGGTGGCTTCATGGTGGAAGCGTAGCCGCTCAACAATCAAATTAATCGCGTACGCCAACGCCTCCCGTCTCTCGAATATGAGCTTCCACATACGGTAGCAGGGCTAGGTGCCGTGCTCTTTTTATGGCAACTGCCAAGGTGCGCTGATGTTTGGCACAGGTACCTGTTTTACGACGGGGCTCAATCTTTCCTCCACCCGATATGTAGCCGCCTAATGTCACCGGCTCTTTGTAGTCTATCGTCTTGCCCTTACCAGTGCAGAAGGAGCAAAATTTACGCTTTGCTACGTATCTTCTCTCACTTCTCCTCTTGTTGCTTATCGCTCTTGTAGATTTCTGCTTAGCCATTCGTAATAATACCCCTACTTCTAACCAAATTTAAAAAAACTATAACTCCCCTTAGAATGGAATGTCCTCCGGTTCCAATTCACCGGCTTCCTCAACCTTCTCCTCCTCAACCTTCTCCTCAGGTAACGGAGCTACTGCTTGCCTATCAAGAAATGTTACCCTGTTGGCTATTATTTCGGTTCGGTAATGCTTTTGTCCATCCTGCCCTTCCCAGGTGCGTGTATGTAGCCTCCCCTCAGCGTAGATAAGCCGACCCTTAGCCAAAAACTGATTGCATTGTTCAGCTAGCTTATTCCAGGTAACCACAGTAAACCACTCTGTTTCTTCTTTACGCCCACCCTCAGCAGTGTTATACACCCGATTAGTGGCAACACGAAACGAGGTTACAGGATTGCCATTGGGGGTAAAGCGCATTTCCGGTTCGCTCCCGAGATTACCAATAATCATCACCTTATTTAAGCTTGCCATTGTCTTAAAGACTCCTTTCCCCCTCTCATTAACTGCTCAATTTTACTAGTAGATGCCGTAGAATCTCCTCGGAAGTTTGCAGGTTCGCTTCGAGCTCTTTGCTTAATGCAGGCTTCAATTTGAACTGTGTCAACACATATGTACCCTCCACAAAATGTTCTATGGGATAGGCTAGCTTTCTCTTGCCCCATTTTTCTGCGTTGGAAATAATTCCACCTCTTTCTGTAATAAGCTTGTTCACGTTATCTATTGTAGGATCAAGAGCCTCATCTACAACCTCTGGGCTGATAATCAATACTAGCTCATAGTCACGCAACTTCTGCTCTTCTACTGTTAATGCTTTCTTAGGCGTTCTTTTAGATACCATTTGTTCTCCTAGAAATTTTATAACACATTATACCACACCACAGAAAATACAAACAATACATAAGAGGAGTTGAGTCTACTTGAGTTCATCACTTTGATGAATTATACTGTTATTTGAATAGGTACATATGGGCGCTGGTTGGAGGTGGCAATATGTTGACAGTGGAAGATCTTCAGTTGGTGTTAAATGGTAAGCCAATAATTAATGATTTAAGCATGTATGTTGATACGGGTGAAATACATGGGATTCTGGGGGAAAATGGAACCGGGAAAACCACCATTGCCTACCTTATAATGGGAGTAAACAACTACAAGCCCACCGGGGGAAGGGTGGTTTTTGACGGTGAGGATATTGCTGACCTTTCTGTTTCTCATCGAGCAAAGAAGGGGATAACTCTAGCCTGGCAAGAGCCAGCCAGGATTGAAGGATTGAGGGTAAGGGACTACCTGAAGCTCAGTGGCAATAATATTGGGATTGAGCAAGTGGAACAGTATTTGTGGATGGTAGGAATGGAACCGGCACAATATTTAGATAGAGATGTTGATAACACCCTAAGTGGTGGTGAGAGGAAGAGGATAGAGTTGGCTTCTGTCTTAGCCATGAGACCCAAATTAGCTATATTGGATGAACCTGACTCCGGCATAGATATTGTAGCATTACCCCTCATCCTGAATGGCATAGTAGAAATGAGTAAGCGGGGCTCATCTGTTCTGTTGATTACCCATAATGAGAAGGTAGCCGAAATAGCCCATAGGGTATCTCTGCTATGTGCCGGTAAGATAATTAGAAGCGGAGCGCCGGTGGAAACTTGCCAATGGTTCAAAGACCACTGCCGGACTTGTCTCCATATCAATGAGCCAGTAGAAGAGGATAAAAAGTTATGATTACAGTGGAAAAAGAATACCAAGGACTAGTTGGTGCCTATGAGAAGGCTGGTGGTGATAGGGAGGCTTTGCTAAGTAAGGATATAGCCAGTCTGGTGGTTCATGAGAACAAGATTCTGAGTGCTACTGAAATAGAAGGCGTTAAACTGGTAGGGGAAGCTCAAGAGCACGGCATTACCGCTGGATTGTTAATTGAAGAAGGTATCAAAGTGAAGCATCCCATCCATCTATGTTTCGGTATTTTACCTCAGGAGGGCTTACAGGAGATTGGGTTACGGGTGGATGTGAAGCGGGGGGCTGAGGTCAAAGTAATTGCCCACTGCATTTTCCCCAATGCTGTTCATATAATCCATAAGATGGATGCCGTGGTAAATATTGAGGCTCAGGCTAGCTTCAGCTATAAGGAAACTCACTACCACGGCGATTCTGGTGGAATTGAGGTAGTTCCCAAAGCCAAGGTTACCCTGGGTGAAAAGGCTTTATATGAAAACACCTTTAGCTTGGTTGAGGGCTGTGTCGGTAAATTAGACTTTGACTATGAGGTTTTTTCCGGGGCTGGGAGTGTGGCTGAGCTAATAGCCAAGGTCTATGGCAAGGAGGATGATTTTATAAGGATAATTGAGAAGGTACACTTGAATGGTGATTGCGCCCGAAGCCTGATAAAGACCAGGGTAGTGCTGAGAGATAGAGCTAGAGCCGAGGTTATCGGTGAAACCTATGGGAATGCTCCCTATGCCAGAGGACATGTTGATTGCATTGAGCTGGTTAACGGGGCACAGGCAGTAGCCAAGGCAATACCGCTGGTCTCGGTAACTAATGACAGGGCGAAGGTAACCCATGAGGCAGCTATAGGCAGTATAGATAGAAGACAGGTAGAGACGTTAATGGCGCGGGGGCTGGAAGAAAACGAGGCGGTGGATGTTATTGTAAAGGGTATCCTGAGGTAGTTTTATATATGACGACCTAAATACTTGCGTATAGGAAAGGATACCGGCAAATTCTAAATACTAATATCTAAACTCTAAACAAATTCAAATGACCGAAATAGAAAAGGTAAAATAGGTTTTTAACCATTTGGATTTAGATATTGTTTAGGATTTAGTGCTTCGGATTTAGGGTTTAATCCTATTATGAGGCAACAGAGGTGTCATTAGATTTAACTAAGGTTGCTTTGCAGGTTGAAGGCATGGTAGCCAAGCTGAAGGCTGGTAGTGCCGAAAGGCAGAAGCGTCTAAACCATGCTCTGGATGTCCTTCGTGATAAGTCTATTGACCTTGACCGTCTAATAAAAAAGATAGAAGATAGTCAGGGTAAGACTACCTGGCTAGTGGCTGGTTTAGTAGACGAGCTTGACCAGCACTGTAAGGCATCACCTACCCCCACCGAATTTACCATCATTGCCACTGATGGCTCTCATATTGATGTTGACCGACATAAGTCAACCAGATGCTATCTGATAAACATAGGCTCAGTCATTCTTCATTACGGCGCCCGACCTAGGGCTGCCCTTGACAGTTTCCCGTGCCTCTATTTTGGGGATGAAGACCTGATTATTGCCCCGGCTGGGGTTAAAGGTCGTGAGCAGCCAATTGAAGGTATGCTTCTAGGTATCAAGCGTAGTATTGAGGAGTGTCGCCGGTTAGCTAAGCTGGCGGCAGACCTACCCCGGGGCAGCCAAAGTCTGGCATTGCTTGATGGCTCGCTTATTCTGTGGGGTCTGGCTGGGCAGGTTTACCCTGAATTTGTCATTGAGGCACTGCTGGATAAAGGCTTTCTGACCTATCTTGATGACATAAGGAAGCAAAATAATGGTAAGCGGCTTGGTTTGGCTAGCTATATTAGCTTTCCTCGTAGCACCGATGTGGTTAATGTACTGCGCGTTGCCGTATGTCCTCATGACCCCCCTGACTGTGACCGCTATTGCCCGCCTGGTCAAAAAAGAGACTGCGATGCGGTGGCTGGCGTCCAGGACAGAGAGCTGTTTTCAGATATATTGGGTCAGGGAGAGAGGTCAGCCCTATTTATCAGTCAATCGTCTATTGTCCAGAAGCACTATGGAGTGCATCAGGTCTATTTTTTCTATCTCAGGGTGGATGATGAAATAGCCAGGGTAGAGATTCCCCGGTGGGTGGCAATGGATGAGAACCTGCTCAATCTGGTTCATGCTCTGGTTTTAGACCAGTGCCACCGTGGGCAGGGATACCCGGTGGCATTAAGCGAAGCCCACGAAAAGGCAGTGGTAACCGGGGCTGATAGAGAAAACTTCTGGCAATTGGTGGAATCATCTCTGGTGGAGGAGCACCTCCCCACCCTCACCTCCGCCAAAAGCCAGAGCAAAAGAACAAGGTGGGTTTAAAAAATGGAGATTTTGAAGGGGCTTCGCCCTTCAAGCTTCCCCTTATTGAACTAGGGGAGAGGAGGACAAATCATGGATAATGAGGTTAAGTTTAAAGTAAATGTTGGTGATGGTGTTATTTCCCCTCATGGTGGTTTAAGAGTAAGAAAAAAGTTAAAAGGTTTTTCTAAATTTGCCATAGAGATTATCCAAAGTTGGTTTCCGAGTGGCGACCCGAAGTTAAAAAAGGGAGTAAATCAGGAAAGAATCATAGACAGAGAGAAGGATGAATACCACGAGACTGTTAAAGATGCAATGACTGGAGAAGTAATTCGAGATATATACGAACCACTTAGCGAACATAAAAGCAGCCAAGAATAAAGGGGGTTGGAGAAAGGAGGCAAAACATGGGAAGCAAGGGAAGAAAGAATGTGAAAAAGTCCAAGCAAAAGAAGGAGAAAAAGGGAAAGGAAAAATAGGAAAGGATAGGGGCAAATTCTAAATACTAATTTCTAGACTCTAAACAGTTTGTCATTTGGATTTAGATATTGTTTAGGATTTAATCCTAGGAGGGTGTAGCAGTGCAAAGAGTGGGTGAGGTTATTGAGGCTAGCACCACTGATTTTGTTGCTCAGTGCTATGAGCTTTACCAGTCGCCGCCTTTGGGTAGTCTGGTGAAGACCAGAGATTTGCCGCTGGAGCTATATGCTATAGTCTATAATGCTACCACCACCAGCCTTGAGCCGGGTCGGCGTCCCATTGCTCGGGGCAAGGATGAGGCTGGTGAGGAAGAAATCTATCGGTCAAGCCCTCAGCTTTTGAAGCTACTTAAAAGTGAGTTCAACGCTTTGGTGGTTGGACATAGGCAGAACGAAAAATTGTATCACTACCTGCCACCTAACCCAGCCCGAATACATAGCTTCGTTTACCTGTGCTCTCCTGACGAGGTGAAGGAGTTCAGCCAGTCTTTTGACTTCCTCAATATATTGATTAATACTAATTTACCGGTTTCGGCAGAGGAAATTATTGCTGCCTGTCTGCGTCAAATGAGCCAGGTATATGAAGACCGTCACGCCTTTTTGGTGGCAGCCGGCAAGGAGTTAGCTATATTACTTAGTGGTCAGTTTAACCAGCTTAAAGCTATTCTGGGGA
>Ga0209979_1002948_pt1 | contig 15531 bp, 13 predicted proteins | sample AnhtaG_FD_183114 | JGI IMG/M metagenome (GOLD analysis project Ga0209979, IMG submission 183114) | Deep subsurface microbial communities from Anholt, Denmark to uncover new lineages of life (NeLLi) - Anholt_01485 metaG (SPAdes) (version 2) | ecosystem: Environmental > Aquatic > Marine > Oceanic...
TGGCAATATAGCATTACTTCGTGTATAAGTATAGCCGAGAAGGGCATAAAAAGATAGGTATGGATTGTTTATCAACCTCACTCCTTTAAGTTACCTGGTAACCCTATCCCCCTTTATCCCCTCCCTTTGTAAGAAAGTCTTGACAACCGGGAATTTTGTGTTATAATGAGGCTCACTAAAGGAATTCTGGCAGAGATAAAATTAGCCGAGCGAGCTTCTCCCTCGACTTTATACAACCAACCTAAGAAGTGAGAAAAGGTGGTCGAAAGGAGGTGGTGGCTTTGAAATAGTAATGGCTAAGATGCCGGGGACAGTCGAGTCGACGATTAGTTCTCGGCAGTTCAGTTTTTTAGACAGCTTGCAAGAAAGGAGGCAAACCTCGTGAGGAAAATAGGCTTGTTTGGGTGGATTCTTATAGGTTTTGCTGTGGGCATCATTATCGGCGTTTTTTTGACCCCAGAATTTGCAGCGACCTGGCTTAAGCCTTTCGGTGACCTTTTTGTACGCCTACTTAAGATGCTTATAGTTCCTCTGGTATTCGCCACTCTGGTGGTGGGCGTGGCCAGTATCTCTCCAGCCAAATTGGGTAGACTAGCCTGGAAGACAATAGTATTATATTACGTTACCGCTGCCATTGCTGTCTGCATTGGTCTGCTACTGGCTAATATCACCGGTATAGGAACCGGCATGGCGCTTGGGGAACTAGCTGCGGTAGAACCAAAGGTGCCCCCACCTCTGTCTGAAGTCCTGTTAGGTATAATACCAACTAACCCGGTTGGAGCTATGGCGCAGGGACAAATACTACCAATCATCTTCTTCGCCATCCTTTTTGGCATTGCCATAAACCTGGCGGGAAAGGTATGCGAACCGTTATACAACATAATAGACGGCATTGCCAATGCAATGTTCAAGGTGGTAAAGATTGTATTATACTATGCTCCTATCGGGGTGTTCGCCCTAATAGGCTGGGTAGTAGCGACATACGGTGTAGATATTCTATTGCCATTTGCCGCCCTAATCGCTATTTGCTACATAGGATACATACTTCATGTAGGCGTAACCTACTCGCTGTTCATAAGATACCTGGGCAAAATAAATCCGTGGGTATGGCTGATGAGGATTAAGGAATCTCCAACCTTTGCCTTTGTTACCTGTAGCAGTTCAGCAACTTTACCGGTAACCATGAGGGTATGCCAGGAAAACACCGGGATGTCCAAGGAGACCGCCGGTTTTGTCCTACCAGTAGGGGCTACCATTAACATGGATGGAACAGCATTGTACCAAGGTGTCTGCGCAGTATTCCTGGCAAATGCCTTTGGCATCGAACTGGGTTTTGGTGGCAACATGATTATCCTCGTCACCGCCATATTGGCATCAATTGGTACCGCCGGGGTTCCCGGAGCCGGGCTCATCATGTTAATGGTGGTGCTTGGAGCGGTAGGAATTCCAATAGAGGGGATAGCACTCATTGCCGGTATTGATAGGATACTTGACATGGGGCGAACCGCGGTTAATGTGACTGGTGATACTGTAGTCGCTGGAATCGTAGCCCACACAGAAGGAGAAGCATTACTGCCTGGGATAAAGGTAGGCAGGTATGCATCAGCTTAGTGATAATGGGCTAGATAACCGTGGGAGGAAGGTTTATCGATTGGAGTAATTAAGACCACTGAAAGGCACAGTTCTTTCAGCGGTGATTAAATCTAGGATGGAGGGTAACACTGCTGAACAAGCCCTACAAACTTGTTCAGCAGTGTCTTTTAGCTATGAAGGTTAATTACATATGTTCAAGATGTCACAGAAGATTTGCGGTAAATACCTTCGCCTATAAGTGCCAATGTGGTGGTGCCTTTGAGTTAGAAAAAAAGCCCCCAAAACTTCCCCTCGGTAGATTAAAAAGTAGGGCGAATTCTATCTGGAGATACCGAGAGGTTCTTCCCATAATAAAGGACGAAAATATTGTTACCCTTGGTGAAGGGATGACACCCTTAGTAGAAGAAAGAATTTTTGATAAAGAGATTCTATTGAAATTGGACTATTTATTTCCTTCCGGGTCTTATAAGGATAGAGGTGCCAGTGTACTGGTAAGTAAGATAAGGGAATTGGGTATAAAAACAGTTGTCGGCGATTCTTCAGGTAATGCGGGAGCGGCAATTACCGCCTACTGTGCCAGGGCTGGAATTACCTGTGAAATTTATTGTCCTGAAAGTGCTTCAGAAGGTAAATTAGTCCAGATAAGTTTATACGGAGCAAAACTCAACAAAATTCCAGGTTCGCGAGAAGATACCGCCAAGGTTATTCAGGAAAAAGCCAAAGAAGTATTTTATGCTTCTCATAACTGGAATCCTTTTTTTACGGAAGGAACGAAAACGGTTTTCTATGAAATTTGTGAACAACTAAATTGGGAAGCTCCGGACTCCATTATTATGCCTGCTGGTTACGGAAGTATAATTTTGGGAATTGCTCTTGCTGGGAGGGAGTTAAAGGATATGGGTGTAATTAACAACTTACCCAAATTAGTTGCAGTGCAAACCGAGGCTATTCCCCCGATTTATGAAGCTTTTAGAAAAGGAGAGACAAAAGTTACCCCCTTAGCTAAGGGTCGGCATACCTACGCCGAGGGAATTGCTTGCCTAAACCCAATCCGTGGTGAGCAAATATTGGAGGTTCTTAGAGAAACCGATGGGGAAGTAATAAAAGTTTCGGAAGAGGAAATTGCTGAAGGGATAAATATTTTGGCGCAAAAGGGAATATATGTTGAACCTACCTCCGCTGTAGTAGTTGGAGCTTTAAGGAAATCTCTTAAGATAAAAGAGGGTAAAACTAATGTCGTAATTTTAACTGGTAGCGGCCTAAAGGCAACAGATAAAATATTGAGAATTTTTGGCAGAGAATTCGCCGCTAAAGAACAGCTTAAAAGGAGCTCGTTACAAAAGATAGACTCGCCTAAGTGATAGGCAATGTGATATGATTATTCACATTCAAATTTTACCAGGAGATATAACATAGAAGTCAGTGAAAGCACAAAAGGCTTAAACACGAACTAGATAGGTATGAGATTGTTTATCAATCTCACCCCTTTTAAGTTACCTGGTAACCCCATCCCCCTATACCCCCTTCATAGCTACCCTTAGTAAACGACCTCAGGCATAAGTTTTGACAAACCATTATTAAAACGGTAGAATTAGCCACGGAACCTGAGCCAAATTATTTACCACTCCATTCATATGTATTAATGGTGGAGAATGTCAGAGACGAAGAAAACCAAAGAACTGCGTGAGAGAAAAGAGGAGTTCAGGACTACTGTTGATGGCTTTGTAGTTAACAGAGTATATACCTCGGCTGATTTAGAGGAGCTCAATCAAGAAGATATTGGTCTGCCTGGCGAGTATCCGTTTACCCGGCATATAATGCCCAGTGGTTACCGGAGTAGGCTGTGGACCATACGGCAGTATGCTGGTTTTGGCACCGTGGAAGAGACCAATGAGCGATACAAGTATCTCTACGAACAAGGACAGACTGGATTTAGCGTTGCCTTCCATCTGCCTACCCAGGAGGGGTATGATTCCGACCATCCTCTAGCCACTGGAGAGGTGGGGAAATGCGGTGTTGCCGTAGATTCGCTCGAGGACATGGAAAGGCTCTGGCTTGGTATTCTGCTGGCAGAGGTAAGCACCTCAATGACGATTAATGCCACGGCACCAATTATGTTGGCGCTGTATATTGCTGCCGCCGAAAAGCAAGGGGCGGATGTCAGCCAACTCAGGGGAACGGTTCAAAACGATATATTAAAGGAATATATCGCCAGAAACACCTATATTTTCGGTCCAACGCCATCAATGCGATTGGTCACTGATATTTGTGCCTACTGCGCTCAGAATATGCCAAACTGGAACTCAATAAGCATCAGTGGCTATCATATGCGGGAGGCTGGGGCTACCGCTGCTCAGGAAGCTGGTTTTACTATTGCTAATGGCATTGCCTATGTTCAGGCAATGATAGATAGGGGTATGGAGGTTGACTCCTTTGCTCCACGTTTCTCTTTCTTCTTTGCTGCCTACACCAACCTTCTGGAGGAGGTGGCTAAGTTTAGGGCACTGCGGCGTATCTGGGCGAGGATAATGAAGGAGAGATTTGGTGCCAAGAATCCAAGGTCTATGATGCTAAGATTTCATGTTCAAACCGATGGCTTCACCCTGACCGAACAGCAACCGCTTAACAATGTCGTAAGGGTAACCTTGCAAGCTCTGGCGGCGGTATTGGGGGGCTGCCAGTCCTTGCATACCAATTCGTTTGATGAAGCACTGGCTTTGCCCACTGAGGAGGCAGTGCAGGTGGCGCTAAGAACCCAGCAAATTATTGCCCATGAGAGTGGCACTGCCGATACCGTTGACCCCCTTGGTGGCGCATACTATATGGAGTGGCTAACCAGTCAAATAGAAGATAGAGCTATGGAGTATATTAGTGAAATTGACAGGATGGGTGGTGCCCTCAAGGCAATAGAGAGGGGATATATTCAGAAAGAGATTTCGTATTCAGCCTATAATTACCAAAGGGCAGTAGATTCTGGCGAGCAGGTAGTGGTTGGGGTTAACCAGTTTGTTACCCAGGACGAGCCTGAGCCAGAGATTTTGGAGATAGGGGTAGAAACCGAGGGGAAACAGGTAGAGAGATTAAAGAGATTGAAGCGGGAAAGGAATAATCAAAGGGTGAACGAGGTTCTGGGTAGGGTGCGGGATGTAGCCAGGAGTAGCCAGAATATTATGCCAGTGTTGGTTGAGGCGGTTAAGGCCTATGCCACAGTGGGAGAAATAAGTGATGCCTTGAGAGACGTGTTTGGTGAGTATAGAGAACCAAATATACTCTAAGTAGGAAAAATTGGTGGCGCACAACAGGAAAATACGGGTGTTGATAGCCAAGCCCGGGCTGGACGGGCATGATAGGGGAGCCAAGGTAGTCGCCCGGGGTCTAAGAGATGCCGGGATGGAGGTAATCTATCTCGGCTTACGGTTAACACCAGAGCAAATTGCTGAGGCAGCCATACAGGAGGATGTAGATGTGGTTGGTGTAGATTGTTTGTCCGGTGCTCATATGGCACTCTTTCCCAAAACGGTGCAACTTATCCGGGAAAAGGGGGGTAAAGATATACTGGTTATCGGTGGCGGAATCATACCCAAAAAAGATATCCCTAAGCTCAAGGAGGCGGGTATCGCCCAGATATTTGGCCCGGGAACACCTATTGATGAGATAAGCAACTTTATCAAAGCGAATTTAGCTAGCCGAGAGAAGTAATGATAAAGAAAATTAACCACATAGGCATTGCGGTTAACAGTATTGAGGAAGCAGTAAAGCTATACACTGATGTGCTGGGGCTAGAACTTAAAGATGTAGAAGTGGTAGCCGACCAGAAGGTGAAAACCGCCATTATCCCGGTGGGCGAGAGTAAAATTGAGTTACTGGAATCAACTGACCCGGACGGAGTAATCGCCAAGTATATTGAAAGAAGAGGGGAAGGACTGCATCATCTGGCGCTAGAGGTCAGTAATCTTCAGGATGCCCTAGACACATTAGCCAAGCAGGGGGTTGCCCTCATTGACGAGAAGCCGAGGAATGGCGTGGAGGATACCAAAATAGCCTTTCTGCACCCCAAGGGAACCAAGTTATTGATTGAACTGGTTGAGCCAGGAGAATGACATATGGTAGATGAAGACAGGCAAATAAAAGATAGACTGCTCGCTGAGTTACAGGAGCGCCGGCAGAAGATTGAACAGATGGGGGGTAGGGAAGCGGTAGAACGACAGAAAAAGCGGGGCAAGTTAACCGCACGTGAGCGAATTGACCAGCTACTAGATAAGGGGACTTTTTGTGAGATTGGTAGGTTTGCCAAAAGCAGAAGCGCTGCCTTTGGTATGGATAAGGTAGAGGTTCCGGCGGATGCCGTAGTTACCGGCTACGGCAAGATAGATGGCAGAAAGGTATACATTTTCTCCCAGGACTTCACCAGTGTAGGTGGTACTCTGTCTGAAATACATGCCAAGAAAATCTGTAACATAATTGACAGTGCCCTTAGCGCCGGCTGCCCAATTATAGGAATAAATGATTCCGGAGGCGCCAGGATTCAGGATGGGGTAGATGCCTTGTCGGGCTACGGGCGAATGTTCTTTAGGAATACCATGTGTTCCGGGGTAATTCCACAGATATGCGTCATTCTTGGTCCCTGTGCTGGAGGTGCGGTATATTCCCCAGCGCTCATGGATTTCATCTTTATGGTAAAGGGCATAAGTTATGCCTTTATTACCGGACCGAGGGTAGTTAAAGCAGTAATGGGACAGGAGATTAGCGAGGAAGAGCTGGGTGGTGCCACGGTGGTTCAGAGTAAGTCAGGTGTTGCCTGTCGCTCGGAAAATAGTGAGGTGGACTGTCTGCAAAGTATACGGGAGCTACTGGGTTACCTGCCATCAAGTAATCGGGAAAAGCCGCCGTGGGTTGATTGGGGGGATGAGCCAACGCGCTTGGACAGCACCCTGTTTGATATTGTGCCGGCAGACTCAAGGAAGCCGTATGATATGCATAAGATAATTGAGCGGGTATTCGACCAGAGGCAAGATGGGAAGAAGAACTACTTCGAACTGTTTCCCACATTTGCCACTAACATAATTACCTGTTTTGCCCGACTAAATGGATGGTCAGTAGGCATAATAGCCAATCAACCGATGTCAAAAGCTGGATGTCTGGATATTGATGCCTGTGATAAGGCATCCCGATTTATCCGGTTCTGTGACGCCTTTAATATTCCCGTGGTCAATCTGGTTGATGTCCCCGGTTATCTGCCAGGAACAGACCAGGAATGGGGTGGCATAATCCGGCACGGCGCCAAGATGCTTTATGCCTACTCGGAGGCTACCGTGCCCAAGATAACCCTCACCATCAGAAAGGCCTACGGTGGCTCTTATATCGGTATGTGTAGCAAGGATTTAGAGGCGGATGCTGTGCTTTGCTGGCCTACCACTGAACTGGCCGTCATGGGACCAGAGGGAGCCGCTGCCATAATATTCAGGAAAGAGCTAGCAGAAGCAGACAACGCTGAGGAACTTTTGCAGCAGAAGATAAAGGAATACCGAACTATGTTTGCCAATCCCTACCGAGGTGCTGAACATCTTCACGTTGACGATATAATTGACCCGGCAGAAACCAGACCTAGGCTGATAAAGGCATTGGAACAGGCACTGGATAAAGTGGTCAAAAGACCTGATAAAAAGCACGGCATTATACCAACTTAGAGGTAGAAAGGTTAGATGAAGCTTTTTGAATTTGAAGCGAAAAAAATATTACAGGATTATGGTGTAAGAGTCCCCAAGAGTGGTGTAGTCACTAGTCCAGAAGAGGCTGAAGCAATCGCCTGGGAAATAGGTCGCCCGGTAGCCTTAAAGTCGCAGATACTGGTATCAGGTAGGGGTAAGGCAGGCGGGATAAGATTTGCTGCTGACGCTGCCGGGGCTAAACAGGTTGCCGCAGAATTGCTGGGCAGCACCATCAAGGGTTGTCCGGTAACCAGCTTGTTGGTTGAAGAAAAACTGGATATGGTTGAGCAATTTTATGCGTCAATAGCCGTAGATAGGCAAGCCAGGGCATATGTTGTACTAGCTTCTACCAGTGGCGGGGTTGATATTGAGGAGTTAGCTCAGACTTCTCCAGACAAAATAGCCCGGCATTGGGTTGACCCTACTATCGGCTTCAGTGAGCGAGAGGCGATAGATATAGTAGGCCGACTTAATACCAGTCAGGATGATGCCACCAAGTTTGCTTCTATTATTGGCACACTATATAAGGTGACTATGGATTATGATGCTGAACTAGCGGAGATAAATCCGTTAGCCAAGACGCCTTCAGGCGATTTCATGGCGGCTGACGCCAGAATAATAGTGGATGATAATGCTCTTTTCCGACATCCTGAATTTGCTGATAGAAGCTCAGTAAGAGTAGATGACACCCCTCTGGAAGCTGAGGCTAGAAAACAAAATTTGGCCTATGTAGACCTGGATGGAGATATAGGTATTATCGGCAATGGTGCCGGTCTAGTTATGGCAACGTTAGACCTGGTTCATGTTTTTGGTGGCAAGCCGGCAAACTTCCTGGATGTAGGTGGTGGTGGCAGTGTAGACATTACTAAAAGAGGATTGCTACTGGTTATGTCAAAGCCAGAAGTAAAGGCGGTACTGGTAAACATCCTTGGCGGCATAACCAGATGTGACATTGTCGCTCAGGCACTCATCGAAGCACTCAATGAGTCCAGTGTAAAGAAGCCGATAGCGGTAAGAATGATGGGGACAAATGAGGCAGAGGGAAACCAAATGCTGCATCAGGCTGGAATCGATAGCTATCCCAATATGGAGAAGGCTATTGAGGAAATCTTAAAATTATGAGTATCATTATAGACGACGGTTCCAGAGTTGTAGTCCAGGGTATAACTGGGAATGAAGGCAGATTTCACACCGCATCAATGCTACGCTATGGAACAAAAGTAGTTGCTGGTGTAACTCCAAGCAAGGGTGGGCAGGAAGTTGAAGGTGTGCCCGTCTACAACACGGTTGCTGAGGCAGTCGGAAATCACGGTGTTGATACCTCCATTATGTTTGTTCCCGCCCGATTTGCCCAACGTGCTGTTACTGAAGCCATTGACGCTGGCATAAAAACACTGGTGGTTATTACCGAAGGCATTCCACAAAGAGATGCTATTGAGTTTGTCACTGAAGCCAATAAACGAGGTAATGTAATAATTGTTGGCCCCAATACTCCCGGGGTAATAAACCCGCTACGTAGAATAAAGGTTGGCATAATGCCAGACCACGTTTTTAGCCCTGGGAGCGTGGGTATTGCTTCCAGAAGTGGTACTTTAACCTACGAGATTACCTGGCATATTAGCCAGGCAGGCATGGGGCAGAGTACTTGTGTGGGTCTGGGTGGGGACCCAATTGTTGGGCTAGATTTTGTTAGGGTCCTGGAAATGTTCCGTGACGATGAGGAAACCAAAGGTGTGGTCTTGATAGGTGAGATAGGTGGTAATGCTGAGGAATTAGCGGCGCAATACATTAGTGAAGTTGGTTACCCAAAGCCGGTGGTAGCCTATATTGCTGGCAGGTTAGCTCCTCCAGGAAAACGCATGGGGCACGCCGGGGCAATAATAATGGGAAAAACCGGGACGGCCAGTAGTAAGATTGAAGCCTTCACCAAGGCCGGGGTGCCGGTAGCGGAAAAACCTAGTGACATCCCCAAACTGCTTAAGGCTTAATACCAATTAAAAAGGAATCTAAATGGAAATAGTGGAAAATCCCCTGAAAATCACCGATGTTACCTTCCGTGATGGACATCAATCCCTATTCGCTACCCGAATGCGAACTGAGGATATGGAAAGCATAGCCGAAGAGATGAACCAGGCCGGCTTCTATTCCATGGAGGTCTGGGGCGGTGCCACCTTTGATGTCGCTACCAGATTTCTAAACGAGGACCCATGGGAAAGACCGCGCCTCCTGAAGAGATTGATGCCCGATACTCCACTACAAATGCTGCTTAGGGGACAAAACCTGGTAGGTTATCGTCATTACGCTGATGATGTAGTTACTGCCTTCGTGCACCACGCTGCTGAGGTAGGAATTGATGTCTTCAGGGTATTTGATGCCTTAAATGATGAGCGCAATTTTGAAACCTCCCTGAAAGCAATTAAGGAATGCGGTAAGCACGCCCAGCTTTCAATATGCTACTCTCTCACTGAGCGCAAAATGGGAGGGCCGGTATATAATCTTGACTATTATGTCAACAAGGCGCTTATCCTTCAAGATATGGGGGCCGACAGCCTATGTATCAAGGATATGGCCGGACTTATTGCTCCCGATGATGCCTATAAGCTGATTAAAAGCCTCAAGCAAGTATTAAAGATACCAGTGCAGCTACATACCCACTACACTAGTGGTATGGCCTCAATGAGTTGTCTCAAGGCTATTGAAGCTGGGGTGGATATTATTGACACTGCCCTGGCCCCATTTGCCCTACGCTCATCCCATCCCGCCATTGAACCCATCGTAGTGGCTCTTCAAGGAACCCCTAGAGACACAGGGCTGAATCTAACTCACCTGTTCAAGCTGGGGCAGCATATTGAGTCCATAGCCCCTAAATATCGGGACTTTCTGGATACCACCCGAACGGCGGTTATTGACACTGGCGTACTAATGCACCAAGTTCCCGGTGGTATGACCACCAACCTGGTAGCCCAGCTACGAGAGTCTGGTGTCTTGGATAAAATTGATGAGGTATATGAGGAAATACCACGAGTGCGAAAAGAGCTAGGCTACCCACCTTTGGTTACACCAACTAGCCAAATCGTAGGGGTCCAAGCTGTTCAGAACGTGATTGCTGGCAGATATAAACTGATACCAACTCAAGTGCAGGACTACTGTTACGGACTATACGGCAGACCACCGGCTCCCATTGACCCCGAGGTTCAGAAAACAGTGCTTAAGCACTATAAGCGAGGGCAAACCCCCATTACCGGCCGCCCGGCTGATATAATTGAGCCAGAGTTAGACAAAGCCAGAGAAGCAATCAAAGACTTCACTCAGGATATTGGTGATGTGCTCATCAGCGCTCTCTATTCCATCACTGGACTACGCTTCCTGAAGTGGAAGTATGGCTTGGAGACCCCACCCCCGGAATTGAAGCCAAAGACCCTAGAGGATATAAGGCGTGAAGACGAGCTCATTGCCAAGGCGAAAGCTGGTAAGTTGAGGGAGAAGTAGGTACAGCGGCTGGTGCTGGATAGGATGCTCCATGAAAATTGATAGCCGATGGTGCTTAGACAAGCCCTTGTTTTCATGGTGGTAAAAATTATCAAAGGAGGTATGTCATGTCAGACAAGGTAACCAAAGAAGAACTTCTAGCTAAGGCGCGTAAACCGGCCGAGGATGCCATGAGGTTGCATAAGTTTTATCAGGGAAAGATGCAGACCACCCCCAGGTGTGCTATCCGTGATTTTGACGACTTTGCTATCTGGTATACCCCAGGGGTCGCTGCTGTCTCTAAGGCATTAGAGGCAGACAAGGAAAGGATGTATGAGCTTACCAATAAGTGGAATACTATCGCCGTAGTTTCTGATGGTACCCGGGTTCTTGGTCTGGGTGATATCGGTCCTGAGGGGGCGATGGCGGTGATGGAGGGTAAAGCGCTCCTCTTTAAATACCTGGGCGGAGTTGATGCCGTAGCTATTTGCCTGGATACCAAAGACCCTGATGAGATAATTCAGGCAGTGAAGTGGCTTCAGCCATCCTTTGGCGGCATCAACCTGGAGGACTTGGCCAATCCCAAGTGCTTCTATATTCTTGATACCCTGCGGAAGGAGATGGAAATCCCGGTGTGGCATGATGACCAGCAGGGGACAGCCGCCGTTACCCTGGCGGGGCTGGTGAATGCCCTTAAGATTGTGGGCAAGAAAAAGGAGGAGGTGAGCATCACCCTAGTTGGGGTGGGGGCAGCCAGTATAGCTACCACCAGAATCTGCTTCGCTGATGGTTTTAAACCTGAAAATACTATCTTCGTTGATACCAAGGGTATTTTACACCCTGGTAGAGCTGACCTTGAGCAAAAACAGGCAGAAAATCCCTACAAATGGGACCTGTGCCTGAAGACCAACGCGGACAAGAGGACTGGTGGGATTGCTGAGGCATTGAAAGGAGCTGATGTCTGCATCTCACTATCCAAACCGGAGCCGGGTACTATCAAGACAGAGTGGGTTAGGGATATGAACAAAGATGCTATCCTTTTTGCCTGCGCTAACCCCCTTCCTGAAATCTGGCCATGGGAAGCCAAAGAGGCTGGTGTCAGGATTGTGGCTACTGGTCGGTCAGATTTTCCTAACCAGGTGAATAATTCTGTTGGTTTTCCCGGTATCTTCCGTGGCACCCTGGATGTCAAAGCCAGAACTATCACTGACGAGATGTGCATCACGGCTGCCTATGAGCTCGCTAAGTGTGCTGAGGACCGGGGAATAAGTGAGGATTACATTATTCCCACCATGGGGGAGTGGGAGGTCTTTGTCCGGGAAGCGGTGGCAGTAGGACTAAAGGCCATAGAGCAAGGAGTAGCTCGGGAAAACCTAAGCCGTGAAGAATTGACCAAACGAGCCGAGAAGATGATTAGGGAGTCAAGAGAGACAACGGCTCTGCTGATGAAGGCAGGGCTGATACCACCGGCGCCAGAAGATTAATATGGGTCAGACTTACTGTGTGTTAACTCCCTGTTATCAATGGTAAGAGGAGTGCCGTCAACATGAGAGATATAGAGGCTAAGGAAATAACCCAAACTGTGTCTCGTCTTTTCCAGGAGGCGTGTTATAAACTCCCTGATGATGTGTTAGCTGCCCTCAGGCAAGCGCGAGAGGCAGAGGAATCACCTGTTGGGCGTGAGGTATTGGATAGGATACTGGAAAATGCAGAGGTCTCAGTTAAGGAGGGAATCCCCCTATGCCAGGATACTGGCACCGCGTTAGTCTTTTTAGAACTGGGGCAGGATACCCATATTGTTGGTGGTGACCTTTACACCGCCGTGAATGAAGGAGTCCGCCAGGGATACGATGAGGGTTATTTGCGTAAATCTATGGTGTATCGGCCTTTTTCGGCCAGGGTGAATACCAAGGATAATACACCAGCCGTCATCTACACCGATATTGTCCCCGGCGATAGGCTCAGAATTATAGCATTACCCAAGGGGGGTGGTGCCGAAAATATGATTCGCCTGGCAATGCTAACCCCGGCGCGTGGCCGTCAAGGGGTAATTGATTTTGTCGTCAACGCTGTTGATGAGGCCGGCAGCAATCCCTGTCCCCCGGTTATTGTGGGGGTGGGGATAGGGGGCACTGCTGAAAGGACCCTGATGCTGGCTAAGAGAGCATTACTGCGGAAGGTAGGCGAGCCCAACCCAGATGCTGAAGTGGCCGGGCTGGAAAAGGAAATTCTGCAGCGAATCAATGACCTGGGCATCGGACCAATGGGATACGGGGGAAGGGTGACTGCTCTGGCGGTTCATGTTGAGGTCTTTCCGGCCCACATAGCCAGTATGCCGGTGGCAGTTAATCTACAGTGCCATAGCGCTCGACATAAAGAAGCTATATTATGATGAACAAGAAACATGATGTCATTGTTTTAGGCTCTGGACTCGCTGGGCTGCGGGCAGCTATTGAGGCGGCCCAAAACCCGGAAGTTGATGTTGCTATCATCTCCAAAGTCCAGCTAATGCGCTCCCATTCAGTCTGCGCTGAGGGTGGTACCGCCGCTGTCCTGCAACCAGAGGAGGGAGACAGCCTTGAGCTTCACGCCTGGGACACCATTAGAGGGGCTGATTTTCTCTGTGACCAAGATGTAGTCATGCACTTCGTTGAAGCAATACCTAAAGAAATCCTGCTTCTGGAGCATTGGGGAATTCCTTGGTCACGCCGTCCTGATGGACGGCTTGCCCAGCGGTCATTTGGTGGGCATAGCTTCAATCGAGCTGTTTTCGCTGCCGATAAGACCGGCTTCTTTGAAATGCAAGCCCTTTACGATACTCTGCAAAAGTATGCCAATGTGAGCCGATACGATGAATGCTATGTTACCTCAATCCTAATAAAGGACAACGTATTCTGCGGAGTAACTGTCTGGGGCCTAACTAGCGGTGAGTTCTTCTTTGTGCCGGGCAAAGCTTTAGTTATCGCTACCGGTGGTGCTTGCCGTATGTTCGGTTTCACCACCTACTCTCTGACCGCCACTGGTGATGGTCTAGCCATGGCTTACCGAGCTGGATTGCCCATCAAAGACTTAGAGTTTGTCCAATTTCATCCTACTGGCCTAGTTCCTTCTGGTATCCTGATTACCGAAGCCGCCCGGGGTGAAGGTGGCTACTTGCTTAACAACCAGGGCGAAAGGTTTATGGGAAAATATGCTCCAGCCAAGATGGAACTAGCCCCCCGAGATATCGTCTCCCGCTCCGAGATAACTGAAATCGAAGAAGGTAGAGGATTCCCCGGACCCGATGGTCTTGACTATCTTCATGTTGACCTGCGTCACCTCGGTGCCGATAAGATTAACGAACGGCTGCCTATGATTCGAGAGGTCGCTATAAGGTTCAATTTCATTGACCCCATTTACGAGCCAATCCCTATTCGGCCGGCGGCCCACTATTTTATGGGTGGCCTCCATACCGATGTAGATGGGGCCACTCCAGTAGAAGGCATCTGGGCGGCTGGAGAGGCGGCCTGCGTATCCCTTCACGGTGCTAACCGTCTCGGCACTAACTCAACGGCGGAGTGTCTTGTCTGGGGTAAAATCACTGGAGACAGGGCTGCCAGGTATGCCTTAAAGCAGAAAACATTTCCCCCGTTACCCCAAGAGACAGCCTTACAAGATGAAGAGGCGCGAGTTTTCCAGCGGTTTAGTGCTGACGCTAAGGAAAGCGCTTATACCCTGCGTCGGGAGCTACAGAAAACCATGGACAGTCAGGTAGCTGTTTTCCGCACTGGCTCAGATTTGGGAGCGGCTTTAAGTAAAATAAAGGAACTGAAGCAGCGTCTGCCTGATGTCCGGGTCAGAGACTGCGGGCGCATATATAATACTGACCTGCTCAGCGCCCTGGAGGTTGTTAACCTCCTTGACTTAGCCGAAGTTATTGTTACTGGGGCATTAGCCCGTACCGAGTCCCGTGGGGCTCATTCCCGTCGTGACTTTCCCAAGCGGGATGATGTCAGCTGGCTCAAGCACACTCTGGCGCACTACACGCCCACCGGACCACGGATTGATTACATTCCGGTAGCCATTACTATGTGGCAGCCGGTAGAGAGGAAGTATTAGGGGTTAACCATGAAACAAATACGGCCTCGACAGAATTACCTAGGGGCTGGTGGCTGGGTATGGGCCGGTAATTACAAACTGGAGCGCTATCTTTATATTCTCCATCGAATAACTGGCTTGGGAATGTTATTCTTCGTGCTATTCCATCTGATAGAGACAACCTTTTTCCGTATTCAGGGCCAAGATGTCTGGGAAGCTACCATGGCACTCCTTCAGAATCCATGGTTTGAAGTTGGCATATACCTGGTGGCGGTTGCCTTTGTCTACCATGCCTTGAATGGCTTGCGCCTTATCTTGCAGGAGTTGGGCTTTTTCCTGGGAAAACCTACCCCGCCAATCTATCCGTATAAGGACGCACTCCGTAAAAAACGTCCCTGGACATTGGCTATGGTAGCCGTTATCGTCATCCTTGCTCTAGCCTTTCTTTTAAACTTTATCATATAGGAGGTCGGTGATGTGGAGGACGCGCTTACACCTTCTGCATATGCTTACTGGCATACTAATAGCCGTCTTATTGGGCATACATATGGTAATACAACACCTCGACGCAGTTCTTCGCTTCTTCGGGGCTACTACCACTGACCCAACTTCCTGGGGCTCAATGATAGCCCGAGCTAGCCAGGGCATATGGGCAGGCCTATACATAGCTCTGCTGGCTTTTGTT
>Ga0209979_1002949_pt1 | contig 15531 bp, 14 predicted proteins | sample AnhtaG_FD_183114 | JGI IMG/M metagenome (GOLD analysis project Ga0209979, IMG submission 183114) | Deep subsurface microbial communities from Anholt, Denmark to uncover new lineages of life (NeLLi) - Anholt_01485 metaG (SPAdes) (version 2) | ecosystem: Environmental > Aquatic > Marine > Oceanic...
CTATATCCAAGGCTCTAATATCACCTTGATAGAAAGTCACCGAGCCGGTAACATTGCTCTTCTTCATTTCAGCGACTTTACCGCGCCCAATGGCAAGCATCCTCTCCGACTGGTCAACTGCGGTGATAGCGTAACCCCGCTGCGCCAGAGGCAGGGTGTGACCGCCAGTGCCGCAACCAAGTTCCAAGATACGCTTTGTTGGTCTGAAGCTAAACTTGCTGAAGATTTGCTCCAGGAAATCGCATTCGGACTCATAGTCCTTCTCCTGATAGAGCATATCGTAATATTCGGCGTACCTTTCAAACATATTTACTCTCTGTTGCCTTTTGTAGCTATTCAATAACTTGTCAATTTGCCTCTCATTTTGAGAAGACTTCATTCCTTTTCCAGAAATAAATGTACTACTTGCCAGCTTCCTCTTTCTTTATCAGGGAGGTTCATTATGTAAGACGGCTCGTTGAACCCGATGATTGCCCCATTATTTCTGATGAAGAAAAGCCTGAATCCATTTCTCCGAAGGTCTCTTAAGAGCTCTTCTGGAAAGTACCCAGAGGCCAGGATGCCAAGAGGGTGGAATTCAAGAAGAATCTTTAAATCCTTATTCCTTCTTATTATCTCTCTGGCTCCTTTCAGGGCTGCCATTTCTGCTCCCTCAATATCCATCTTTATGACATCAATAGAGAGGTTATCCTTAAAGAACTCATCTAAAGTGATAGTCTCGACAAGGGTTAACCCATCAGCATCTCGGGAAGCAAAAATACTAGCCGACTCTCGACAAGGAGGTAGCCATAACTTTGCCGTCCCCTTTTTGTCTGAGATGGCTTTGCCAATAAGCACTACATTGTCAAATTGATTTAATTCTATGTTTTTCGAAAGCAAACTATAGCCGTAAGGCTCAGGTTCAAAGGCAAATACTTTGCCACTTTTACCTACCCTCTTATCCGCCAGAAGTGTGTAATAGCCGATATGCGCCCCAGCGTCTACAATCCTCATCCCTTCTTTTACAATGTCCTTAAATAAATTGGCAACCGCCTTTTCATGTCCGCCGCCGCTAAATAATCCTAAATAATGGTAACTATGTTCAGAGTGTTGCATAATTATGTTTACGCCCTCTTCTATTTCTATTGGAATAGCGTAATCCTGGGGGACGAGGGAAAGGAAAAAGTGATAAAGCCTCTGGATTAGGGAGAATATCTGTAATCCTGTGCTTTTTACTACCCTGGTGGTCAACCTGAATAATCTAACTATGCTAAGAAATAATCGCCGTTTCATTGTTTAATCACTACCTTTCTCAAGATAACACCTTCTCATAGCACCTTCGGGCAACTTCTTGAATTGAGTAACGCTGGCAGACATAATCCCTCCCGCAAGCTCCCATCTTATCCCTGAGTTCCAGGCTTTCTACCAGCAGTTTCACCTTCTCCCGCAGGGCTTCGGAGTCTTTCTGGGGAAGAATGAAACCAGCACCCTCGGGCACAACATGCCTGAGAGCACCGCAGTCAGAGACTACAACTGGCAGTCGTGAAGACATAGCTTCCACTACAGCCACACCGAAGAATTCCTCCCAGGTGTCCGTGGTAATGGGATAGTGGACAAAGATGTGAGCTTTCTGGTATATCTTGGCGAGTTCCCTGCTTGGAACTAGCCCGAGAAATGATACTTTATTGGCAACACCATAGCTGCGGCAAACATCTTTGAGATTTTGATGATAGGGTCCCTCGCCAGCGATGAGCAGACGCACACCCTCATGTGATTTGAGCAAGTCAGCTAACGCCTCAATAACCAAGTGATGCCCTTTCTCGCAGAGCAACTGCCCCACTGACAGGATATTTATCTCGGCATCGCTCAAAGCCCGGCTGCCACCACAAAACAAATTGACATCCACTGGATGCCCTAGCTCGACAATTTTATCTGATACCTCATCCACCAGCCCCAGTTTCTCCAGCCGTTCCGCTGCCAGTGGTGAAGCGACAACGATGCGGTGGGCAAGGTGGTAAATAGCCTTAGCCACACGCAGTATGATGCGTCCGTTGAGCGTTTCCCTTGTTGGTGCCAGCAAGGTCATGCTGTCATCTAGAATAAGCCGCCCTTTTGAAACCTTGACTGCCAGAGCTGCCCATAGAGCATAGGGATAAAGAGAGGGGTCACTCGTCATTATCACATCATAATGGGGAAGGTGGGCGAGCAAGGCTGGATATGGAGGAAACCAGAACCTTCCCCCGATGCGGCGCACATTCTTCACCTGCACCCACTCGTTTTGGTAGTTTAGCCTGGCATCAGCAAATACGGTAACCTCACAGTCATATTCCCGGGCTATGAACTCCCACATTCCGACTTGTGCTTGAAAAGAGGTATTATGGCGAGCTACATCGGGTTCAACTATGGCAATCTTCATCCTGCTCATTGAGCAGCCCTCCTGGCAATATCAATCAACTCTTGCCCCACTGGACCAACCTGCTCAACATATGCGCTCTCTACAGCTGTGACGACCTCCCGCCATTTATTCCCTTCCTCGTAATTGAGCTCAAGAATAGGGAATCCGGTCTGGTGGAGAGTAATCCAGTAGTTGGCGTCAATATCAAAGCTCCATTTCAGCCCGTCTTGCCAAATCACCTCGTTGGAGACATCTCGGATAATCTTCTGCAAATCTGGGGATAGAGAATCCCAGAAGTCTTTATTTATTATTAGAACATAGGTGGACAGCAAGAACGGGGCCTTGATATAATGCTGGAACACCTCGTTTAGCCTATAAGTTACGATTTCCTCATGCGTGGCAAAAGCTGCATCAATCTCCCCCTCCTCGGCAGCGAGGTGAACTTCATCAATGCCCATCCTGACAGCAGTTCCTCCAGCAAGCTCAATAATAGCGGCTTCGCTCCAGTCTCTCGCCGCCACATTTAGACCTTGCACATCCTCAGGCTGGAGTATTGGCTCTATCTTGCTGATGAACCATTTCCAGCCCGAGATGCCCCAGTCAAGAACGACAAGGTTGGACTTGAGATATTCCTCACCCAAGGTTGCCCGAAATTCGTTATCTTGAACCACTTGCTCAAAGCCATCCCAGCCCGGGAAAATCAGGGGCAGTGAGTTTATCCTTGCTGCCGGCAGCGCAGCCATGACATAACTCTCGGGCAAGAAGGTTGCCTCTATCCTGCCACTGGCAGTAGCCTCAAATTGCTCCTCTATTCCCATTATCTGCGAGCTAGGGTATAAATGCACTGTCACCTCGCCTTTAGTTTGCTTCTTGACCTCCCTAGCAAATTCTTCAAGAATCTGGACGGAGATGGGATGATATAGGGATAGGTGATGAGATAATCTCATGCCAATACTGGAGTCCAGTGTTGTCATAGGTACTGCCTCACAGCCGATAAGTAAAGTGCTTGACACCAGCAGGAGAGCAACCACTAGGATAGCACCCCTAGCTTTCAAACTTAGGCTGGCTCCCTTTTTAGACCGCACCTCAGACACCGCCCTCTTTTCGTATTATCGCCGCAATATACTCAGCCTGTTCTCGGGTTAGGCTAACTGACGATGGGAGATTTATCCCATGGTGCGAAAGCCGCTCTGCCTGGGGGAAACTCATTCCCTGGGAATATGGCGGCAGCAGATGCATTGACCAGAAGAAGGGTCGTGTTTCAACCCCTTCCTCTGCCAGGCGGTTCATTAGTCCGTCTCTGCTTATGGGGAAGCTATCGCTTACCACGATAGAATACATCCAGTAGACATTCCTTGCCCAGGGCATCTCCACCGGCAATTCAATTCCAGGGATTCCCTGTAGCAGGGAATTATACCAGGAGGCAAGCTGTCTCTTTCGCGCGACAAAACTATCAAGTCTTAGCAACTGGGCAACGCCAACCGCAGCCTGCAGATTGGTCATACGGTAGTTAAAGCCGATTCTATCATGCCAATATCGCCTTGCCGGGTCAGCGCCGTGGTCCCTGAGGATTTGCATACTGCGATACAGGCTCTCATCATTGGTCAAGCACATACCGCCTTCACCGGTGGTAATAATCTTGTTGCCATAGAAACTAAAGCAGGCGATGTCTGCCAAGGAACCGACCTTCCTCCCTTTGTATTCTGCACCATGGGCTTCGGCGGCATCCTCAATGAGGTAAAGGTTGTGTTGTCGGGCGACCTTAATAATGGCATCCATATCACAGGGGTGTCCATAAAGGTGGACAGGAATAATAGCCTTAGTTCGCGGTGTTATCTTCTCCTCCAGCTTGTCAGGGTCGATGCACCAGTAAATGGGATGGGAGTCGATAAAGATAGGTTTCGCCCCGGTATAGGTAACAGCATTGGCTGTGGCGACGAAGGTGAGGCTGGGGGTAAGAACCTCATCTCCGGCGCCAATGCCGAGGGCAGTGAGCGCCAGATGCAGGGCAACGGTACCATTACTGGTAGCCACTCCATATTTTGTTCCGCAGTAATGAGCGAACTCTTCCTCAAAGGTGTGGATAAACTCACCCTTTGAACTTATCCAGCCTGATTTTACTGCCTGGATAACATTGTTCAGCTCTTCCTCACCCAACTCAGGTTGAGCCACCGGAATTTTCATATCTTCAGTCTCCTTTATCGGGCGCTATTGTTGCTCCAGCCAGTTCAGTGCTGGGTCAAGGTTTTTCTCACCCGACTGAGAAAGCATGCCACTAGTCTGTGCGCCACGTTTCAAACTGGTTGTCCAACTTCTCTTGCCAACTGCGGCATGTGAAACGACGCCGCAAGTTGTCTTTCCCACCAGAAGGCAGCACTGCTATATATCCCGTCACACTTGGTCTCTCGACAGAGAGGCACTTCATCGCCCCTACCCGAAAGGAACAATTCTGCGACCTCTCTGAACGCCGTAGAATTCCTGACCTCCCGAATACTTTGCTGTGTCAGGTCTCCCAATATAAATCGTCCATCATAGTCGTTACAGCACAAGGCACACTTCCCGTCGGGCAAGACTACCAGCCAATCAACAAGTAAACGGGGGCATGGGTAAGCATGCTTGCAGGACAACTCCTCGAACCTTACGCCAACCCCCTTCTGGTCTTGCATCCCAAAAGTGTTCACCTCATCGGCGATGCCTCGCCAGCTCCCTCTAAACATCTCAACTTCATGCTTATTGTCCTCTTGGACTACATAGTTAATGGCTATGGCTGATCTGGCTAGCCCCTGCCTGTTTCGCTCCTGTATCACCTGCACTATGTTGTCCCGAGTTGCTTCAAAGTGAGCACCCACCCTTATCGTTTCGTAGGTGTCTTTGGTCGCTCCATCAAAACTAAAGATTATCCTGTCTATGCCTGTCTCCAAGATTTCGGCCATTTTGGCCGGAGTCGCCAGCGTGCCATTAGAAGTGAACCCTACTGGCAGACCTTTGCTCTTTGCGTACCGTATCGCTTCGGGCAGGCGTTCATCCAGCAATGGCTCGTTGGTGACAGACAAGCTCACATACTGTATCCCACTCTCTGCGGCGTCATCTATTATCCTTTTATAGAGTTCCATGGGCATGCGCTCTTTTTCCCTGGTCATCTGCGGATAGGGGCACATCTTGCACCTAAGGTTGCACACGTTCCAAAGTTCTATGCCCATATAGTGCCACATCTCGGGGACCTGCCTCCTTGCCACAGCCAGCGTCAGGCGGCGTCCGACTGGAAACTTCAAAAATGTCTGGAGGCTGTATCTACCCAGACGCCAAAGAGGCAACGGTAGTGGAGTGCCGGCAGACTCCTTACCTTTGTCTTTTCCCATCACTCCTTGCCTCCTATTCTTTGTCCTTTGTCTTCGTTTCTGGAAAGGCGTCCAAGATGAGGCTGGTGTATGAGAGTGGGTGTCCTTCGTTTCGCAGGTCGTTATCAGCGGAACGTTGCACAAAACCATCCTCAGTCTTCCAGGCTACACGGTGAAATTCACCCTTTGAACTTATCCAGCCTGACTCTACTGCCTGGACAACATTCTTCAGCTCTTCCTCACCCAACTCAGGTTGAGCCACCGGAATTTTCATGTCCTCGGCCTCCGAATACCAACATCAGACCTATCGGTTGTTTCTATTCTTCCGTCAAGTCGAAAGACGAAGACCCGAAAAGAGTCACGCCACATTAGCATGGTGTAAAAAATGTCCTGATTATCAAAATATGCCTTCTGCAATGGCTCGTAGTGGCGACAGTAGATAGTATCCCACCAGGTTGAAGAGCCAATTCCTGACTTTTGGCGTTCGTTATATTCAAAGAATAGGAGTGTATTGTTTATGGAAGTAACATGCCACCTATGGCTTGCCTTTCTGGCCTGGGCGAACAAGGCATCTGTGGCGAATGTAGGCGTCTCAATATAGCCACGCTTGCCCACCCTCATGATTTCTAAGCAAGCTTTTATCGGACCATCGACATGCTCCAGAATGTGAGAGCAGCATACGAAGTCGATTGACTTATTCTTAAAAGGTAGGTTTTGGATATCGCAGATAAGGAAAGGACGCTCATCACGCACCAATAGCTCTGACCGGTGAGGACTATCGCCGGGGTAAGAATCAGCTAGAATAGTAGCGAGGGGAAATGGGTGACCTCCGCTCCCCACGTCAAGGACAACCTCACCAGGTTGAATATCAAAATTGTTATAGCGACTTTGATAGGGAAAGCGCTCGTAGTCTCCAGGCCAGTGAGGACGAGGACGCAAGCGTATAGCACAGCCATACACATATTCGTAGGCGAATCTCAGCAAGTGTCTTACCGGAGCAGGCAGCCGATACGCCACAGACATTATGCCAGTGGTCAACCTCGCTCTTAAACTTCGCAGAAAAGTGTATTGGCTACTCATTTCCGTTAACTACCGAGTCTATTTTTGATTCGTTGGCTGTCCACCGGTGAGACATCAGAAAGCTACGGTGGCTCTCAGGAGGTAATCTGCCTGTGCCATAGAAATCTCCCCCGGCTACTTCCAGTGTCCCTCCTGGTTGTAGCCAATCAGCCACAATCCCGTTCACCTCAGCATGCAGGTTAAAGTTGTAACGCCCGGGGTAGAACGGCAAATGCGGAATACGGCAGACTATTCTTCCGCGGGGTGACAAAGTCTCAAAGAGCTCTCCGGTCAAGTCATTGGCACAAAGAACAAGAAGCTGCTCAAACAAGTCATGGAAGGCGATACCAACACGCACTTTTTGGAGTGGCTGATTATCACTAGCCTCATAGCCTACGGATATTTCTATGTCCTGACCTGAGGCAGTGACCGAGATAGGGTTACCCTTACCGTCTTGAATAACCAGGTCGGTAAATCTCATCCGCCCATCGCCGCTGCGGTCCTGACGCTGGCGAAGTGAGACAGCACGCGATGGTCTAATGCTGGCAAAATATTTGCCAATGACTTCTTGGGGTGGTCCTGAGGTTACCACTTGTCCTTTATCCAGCAGATAGACCACCGAACACAGGTTTGTTACCGCTGCCAGGTTATGGCTTACGAACAAGACGGTGCGTCCGCCTCTGGCTACATCGCTCATCTTGCCCAGGCACTTCTGCTGGAAGGCGGCATCACCTACCGCTAGCACCTCATCTATAAAAAGTATCTCCGGCTCAAGGTGTGCCGCTACCGAAAATGCCAGCCGCACATACATGCCCTGTGAATAGTGCTTTACCGGTGTGCCAAGGAAATCTCCAATTTCGGCGAAGTCCACGATATCGTTAAACTTTCGGGCAATCTCGGTCTTTTTCATCCCCAGGATAGCACCGTTGAGATAGATGTTCTCCCCGCCGGTTAGCTCCGGGTGGAAGCCGGTGGCTACTTCCAGTAGCGAGCCAACCCGCCCCCAGACCTTAGCCCACCCTTTGGTTGGTTCGGTGACGCGAGAAAGAACCTTAAGCAGGGTGGTTTTCCCCGCCCCATTGCGCCCGATTATGCCAACAATCTCACCCTGTTTGACTTCAAAGGAGACATCCCGAAGCGCCCAGATGTATTCCGGGTTAGCTTGGTGTTTCCCTTCTTGGCGGTGAGTTAGCCGGCGGAAGGGAGCGGAAACACCGCTGGCAATAATGTCCCGTAGCGCTTTATATGGTTCGCGCTCTCCCAGGCGATAGCGCTTACCTAGGTTTTCAACCTGTATAGCAATATCACTCATGGCTACACCACATCAGCCATACTCCTCTCCATGCGGCGAAAGTAGAACAAGCCACCTACGAACACAACCACAGCCACTATGACCGAGACAGCAATCAGGGGCTCGGGTGTCCCACCTTGCCCGAGGAGAGCCCAGCGGAAGCCTTCTACCACTCCAGCCATTGGGTTCAGACCATACCATATCCGCCATGCCTCTGGTATCAGGTCGCTTGGATAGAAAACTGGTGTGGCAAACATCCATAATTGGGTAAGCACCGGGATGGTATGACGCACATCACGATACTGCACATCCATTGCTGATAGCCAGAAGGCTATCCCCATTGTGGTCATCAATGCCAGCAAAATAAATAAGGGCAGGGTAGCGATACTGGCTGTGGGTGTAATCTTATAGAAGAACATCATACCAATTAGCAGTGGAGAGGCGATGAAGAGGTCTAGAAGTCCAGCCAAGACCGCTGCCGATGGAACAAGGATTCGGGGGAAGTATACCTTGGTTATCAGGCGCTCATTGACCACCAGACTGGTGCTGGCAGTGTTCAGCCCGAGCATAAAGAGCAGCCACGGTAGCAGAGCACAGTAGGTGAAGATAGGGTAGGGTATGTCACCAGAGGAGAGGCGGGCAATTTTGCCAAAGAGCAAGCTAAACACTATCATCATGAGAAGAGGCTGGAGGATAGCCCACGCCCCGCCAATGGCGGTCTGCTTGTAGCGCACCTTAATATCACGCCAGGTGAAAAAATAGAGGAGTTCACGATGCTGCCAAAGTTCACTCAGATTAATAGGTTTCCAGCCAGATGTGGGTTGAATAACCACTGTTGGTGGTTGCCCCACTACCTCCGCTGTGCTCTTATGAAATACCCTTTGGAATATCAAGCTACCCCCTCCTGGTGCCGATGGCTCTTTCGCCCTATTCCTATATACCTGAATCCCAGGTCAGTTAATATCTCCTCTGGCAGGGTATTACGACCGTCAATGACAAGATAAGGGGGACGCATAGTGTGCCGTACCTTTTCCCAGTCAAGCTGGGAAAACTCCTCCCATTCGGTGCAGAGCACCAGTGCTTCAGCACTGGATATGGCTTCATTGGTGCTCTTGGCGATAGTAGTCCCGGTGGGTAGTGCTTGGCTTCCTCCTGGCAGTGCCTGGGGGTCATATACCCTCACCCGCGCTCCTCCTTCTACAAGCAATCGTATTATGTCCACTGCCGGGGCTTCACGGATATCATCAGTGCCGGGCTTGAAGGCAAGTCCCAGGATGGCGACCTCCCTTCCATTGAGGGAACCCAGCTCTCGCTGAAGCACCTGGACGGGAAGCAGGCGCTGGCGGTTGTTCACTGAGATTACCGCTCTTAGCAGGTCACAGCTATAGCCATTTAATGTAGATACAAATTCCAGGGCACGAATATCCTTGGGAAAGCAAGAGCCACCATAGCCCAGCCCTGCCCTGAGGAAACTTGAACCAATGCGAGGGTCAAGAGCTACGCCGGCAACCACATCCTCAATATCGGCACCGACCAGGTTACATACATTGGCTATCTCATTGATGAAGCTAACCTTGGTGGCTAAGAAGGCGTTAGCCGCATATTTTATCATCTCGGCGGTTACGATGTCGGTGATAACAAACGGAGCTTCTATGCTGTTATATAGTCTTCGAGTTAATTCAATATCCTGGCGCCTATCACCACCGATGACAATCCGGTCAGGCTTACGCCAGTCGTTCACTGCCTGTCCTTCTCTCAAGAACTCAGGGTTGGCTACATAAGAAAGACGGTATTGTTGTGCCAGCACCTGCCCCATTCCCGGGGGCAAAGTGCACTTCATAACCAGCAGAGTTTGCCCGCTGGCTTTGTTGGCAATCCAGTTCAACGCCGATTTGACACTGGAAAGGTCAGAGCCACCGCTGGCTAGGGAAGGAGTGCCTACCGCTACCATCGTTATTTCTGAGTCTAGTCTGTCAACCTTACCAAGTTGCTTGACAGATAGTGCACCAGACGATAGGGTCTCCTGGAGTAAACTATCAAGACCCGGCTCATAGAAGCCGGACTTACCCTTTTGCAAACTCTTTACCCTGTCTGGGGCGATGTCAATTCCGAGAACGCTATGCCCGGCTTCAGCCAGGCATGCCGCTGCCACAGAACCAACACGCCCCAGCCCAACAACGGCAACATTCATTAGTCTCCACTCCTTCCTAGGTTCTGGAGGTCTCTCTGCTGACCTTTTGCCAGCAAAAGAGTGAACAAGTCTTGGGAATACCCCATCAGATTTCGTCCTTCTCACACAGTAGGTTTACGCCTACCGGAGCCTCACTCGCTTTCTTAACCAAGTGTGGTACGTCTCTGGGAATCTCCAATGCCTCCAGTGGCTGGGACACAACGGAGACCTGAGTAAATCCCAGTTTCCAGAGCGTATCAAAGAATTCCTCAGGAGTTGCTCCCGTGCCTCGGATAACCACTGGGTAACATTCGACAATCAGCTTCAGGTAGGGATTTCGCTGACTCACCTCTGTCATGCCCTTCAGAGCTGGTATTTCTGCACCTTCGATGTCCATCTTAACTACATCAAGCTTGTATTCCTTATCTCGAAAGAATTCGTCAAGGGTGGTGGTCTCGACCGTGCCTAGCTTTATGTAGTCATCTGCACCATATAGGGTAGAACTATCCTTGTGCCCCGGCATGGCAGACAGCTTGGCGACCCCGACCTTGCTGTAAACTGCTTTTTGTACCGTGATAACATTGTGATTGTATCCGTTGTCTTTTATGTTGCTTGCCAACAAGGCATAATTCTCAGGGTCGGGCTCGAAGGCGAAGACTCTGCCATCATTTCCGACCCTCTCAGCAGCTAACAAAGTGTAGTATCCAAGGTGGGCGCCCAAGTCAGCTACCACCATCCCACTCTTGACTATCTCCTTGAAAAGGGCTGTTTGGTCAGGCTCGTAGTTGTCCCCCATAATTAAGCACCGGGAAAAACCCAGATCATCAGGGTGCAAGTGCATCCTATGTCCTTCAACTTCAACCACTTTGACCGTGGGTTTAAGATGGACGAACAAGAAATTGTAGACTGTCCTAAGAACAGCGTAGTGTTCGGTCAGTCCCCTCCCCCTTAGAAGCCGATGAAGACCTTTGAAAATCGTAAAAGATAGCTCTTTCATACTCATTTGCGGCTCCGATTGCCAGTAGTGTCTTTTACCTCGCTCTCCTCTCTGCTCGTCTCACTTTCGTTCAGTTAGCATCTGGCTAAGCACTGCCTTTACCTGGTCGCGGTTCTTGGTGGTGAAATACCAGTCAATGGTGCGATGGAGCCCCTCAATAAAGGGCACCTGGGGTACCCAGCCAATCAACTGGTGAGCCAGTTGATTGTCGGCTACCCGGTTCATTGGACCTGTCGGCATGTTCAACAGAAACTTGACCTCCGCCTTATGGTTAGTGTAGCCGAGGACTTCATGAACAGCGTCAATGACCCGAATACGCTCCATTGTCCCCAGATTGACGGCAGTGCCGTCGTCAATCTTTTCAGCAGCAAGAATAGTCCCGCTGACAATATCATCAATGAATGTCCAGTTACGGACCTGCTGTCCATTACCCCATACCTCAAACGGGTTTTGACCGATGAAAGCCCGGGCAATCATGGCTATTACAGCGTGGTCTTCCTTGGCGCGCGGTCCGTAGACGGTAAAGTAACGGCAAGAGGCAGTCTTCAGCCCATATTCGTCAGCATAGGATTTAAGAGTCAACTCTGCCATTAGCTTCGCCCAACCATACATGTTATCAGCATCGTAAGGCTGCTTAACCACATCCTCAGTCAGGTATATTTCCTCATCAGGGTTACCTTGGAGGTAGTTGGGATAGACGCACCCTGATGAGGCGAAGACTATCTTCTTTACTCCAGCTCTCAATGCCTCCCAGAAGACAACCCCGTCGAGGAAGAGGTTTGAAGCTGGACCCGCCTGGTGCAGGTCAACATAGCCTCGCCCACCATGGTCAGCAGCAAGGTGGAACACTATATCCATTCCGCTTACCGCACTCCGAGAGACGCCAGGCTCACGCAGGTCAGCAAGGACAAATTCCACCTTGTGGTCATCAACTAGATGCTGAATATTCTCCATCTTGCCGGCTGAAAGGTCGTCAACTATGCGCACCTGTGCTCCTTTTTCTACCAGCCTGTCAGTCAAATGCGAGCCAATAAAGGATGCCCCACCGGTGACCAGCACCTTAGCATTTTCCCAGTTCATGGTATAGCCTCCTTAAATTCAAACTACCTTGCTCCCCCTAGCCTGGCTAGCCTGCCGACCAAGCCACCTGCCAAGTGAGCCGTTACATTCAATGGATGCACTACCAGGTGCAGTGGATTGCGATACTTAATAGTTAAGAAGATGCCCAAGATAACAGACCAGATGAGAGAGAGTGGTGCCGAGAGATACTGCTGCTTCTTGTGTGGTCGAAAGGCAGCCGTCTGCCCCCACGACCAGCGCTCGCGAGCTAAGCCTGATATTTTTGCCCGGGGCGGGTGATACACTGGTGACCCCACCCACCACTGGGTGCGCCATCCCTGGTCAACGGCACGAGCAGCAATACCCACATCTCCATAGGCGTCATGCCCATTAAGAGCCTCTAAACATTCCCTACGCACCATATAGCACGGTCCGCCAATCGGGATGTGGTCGCTGCCAAACCACATTGCATACTGATAGGCTCGTGCCCCGAAGCCAAAGGAACCGTTTTGGAGTGCCTGAATCTGCTCTCCCTGGAACTTCAAGAATTGCGCCATTGTCCGGGAAAGTCTGCTGTTGCCTATTGCCTGTTGCCAGCAGCCCAGCACCCCTAGTTGAGGGTCAGAGAAGAATTCCATGGCTATGGGGAACATTCCCTCTCCCACATAGGCGTCGCTGTCAAGGAACATAATGAGGTCACCGCGGCTACTCTGCCATCCCTGATCCAGGGCATGGTATGTGCTATGGTATACCCGAATGATGCTTTGTTGATAAGCCTCAATCCCTTCCTCCTCAAGCATCACCGCTGGGTAGCGAGCGATGATTTCCGCGGTATTGTCGGTGCTGTGGCTATCCACCACCACTATGTCTGTTATTAGCCCGTTTTGTTGGTATGGCAGCAAGGAATCTAGGCACCGACCAATGGTTTCGGCGCTGTTACAGGTAGTTATGACCACAGATACCTTACCCATTAGCTTGCATTCCTCTTGCACAGTAAGTTCACAGTCATGTGCTCTGCCTTTTCTACCAGCCAGGCTAGGTCTCTAGGGATTACCAGTCGTCGTAGCTCCTTTGAAATGGTGAAGAACCGACTAAAGCCCACCCGTTGGAGAGTTTCAAAGAATTGCTCAGGAGTGCCGCCTGCTTCTCGTATATGATAAGGGGCAAACTCGATAACCAGCTTGAGGTGTGGATTTCGCCGGCTCAGTTCCACCATGCCCTCCAGAGCCCATATTTCTGCCCCGTCAATATCCATTTTCATCAGGTTGACTGTAGGCCACCCCAGAACGCCAAAGTAGGTGTCAAGAGAAGTCACTTCTATCTGAACAGACCTGTGGTCAACTGCCCTGGGATAGATAGTCAACCACCCTTCTTCCTCTCCTGAGAACAGTTGCCCTTCCCCGGTTTTGTTGGAGACGGCGGCTGGAATAATGGTGACCCTGTCCTCGCATCCGCTGAGGCGAACATTGTGTTTTAGCTTCGGCAAAATCCGTGGGTCAGGCTCAAAAGCATAAACATGACCGGAATTCCCCACCTCCAGTGCGCTCAGGATGGTATAATGCCCGATAAATGCTCCCATATCCACCACCGTCATTCCAGGGCGCAATAACTGCCTAAACAGGTGTGTAGTTTCCGGTTCATAGGTATCTAAGGCAAGCAACCGTAGCGGTGCCGGCGGGATGAGGACACGTAGCGTGTTCCATAACCAGGTATTGTGCCACGGGTGGAGAATTCGAGAGCCTATTGTGATCAGCGCCGAGATGACTTTCTCCAGATACTCTCCCATTGTGCGCTGACCGAAGCGGAGCTTGAATATGCCTGAGCCAGCTACTGCCTGCGCCAAAACTACATAGGGGCTGCGGATACGCCCACCTTTTTTGTTCGGACACCGGTCATTAATTGCTACCGTCGATTTGAGTACCGATTTCTCGTTTTCTTGTACCATTTTCAGTATATCACCATTCAAAAGCTTTTTAGCTCAAAACATACTTAGAATCATTGTTCTCCCGCTAAGTAAGGGGGCTCCTTTTTGGCTACCAGATCAGCGACGATGGTTGAACTCAGTGAGGGGACATTGCCTATCGTCTTCTGGAACAGGTATATAAGTGCTTTCAGGAATACGGGCGGTTGAGCATCAAATAATTGGGTAGGGGATACACCGTAGAGTTTGACCGGAACAAAGCCGTGCACCCTAGCCGCATCTCTCATCGCTTTCAGTGTAATCACTCTTAGATGGTCTCCCCCAATCATTCCTATTTTTTTTAAGAACCTGCCCATATTTAGCTTGCCCACATCCGGGGAATATAGAGTGGCAGAAGTCAACCACGGCTGAAAGCCGAGCAAGAGAGCAAGCCGGTTATACCAGCTACCCAGGTTTGGCGTAGTAAGTATTAAGTGTCCTCCTGGAACCAATACCCGGTGAGCCTCATCCAGAAGACTACCCGGGTCAAAGATATGCTCCAGCACCTCCATGGCGAGAACCAAGTCGAAAAAATCAGAAGGGTAAGGCAATCCCTCCTGATCCAAGTTCACCTGAGCAACACGAATACCCCTGCTTTGAGCCAGTCGAATTGCCTCTGGTGCCACATCAACGCCATGAACCTCTGCCACGTTGACAGTCTCAGCGATACACGAAGTAATCCTGCCATCACCACACCCTATGTCTAGAAGGCGCTTAACTCTTGTACCACGAAGAATCTTCACAACCAGATTTACCCTGTCAGAGGTAGAGGGCTCAGTTTGACCAATAAAACCTTGGTGCGTTTGGGCATGGGTCTGTTGAGACCCCGCCTCTTCTTGAGGGATTTCCAATGGCATCCTCCTCAGTGTTCCGGCATCGTCGGCAAGATGAGTATCTTGGAGGTGTTCCCATTTGTCCCAAACGGCGCTAATAAGGCGTCCACTAATCCCATCGGATTCCCCGCTGGCGAGAAACACAGCGAGAGCTGTGGCTCTTTCCAGAGATAAACTCCCCTTATGGACTAGCTCCCGGGCTTTGAGAAGTTCTGCTTCTCCGGCTGCCATATCTGCCGCTAATACTTCCTGTGTCATCCGGGTTTCCACTGTACCCGGAGCAATAGCGTTTACTTGTATGTTATATTCCTTCAACTCATCAGCCAGGGTTTCTGTCAGGCGTACCAGTCCTGCCTTACTGGAAGCATAGGCAGAAAAGAAAGGACGGGGAGAGGTAGCCCCACCTCCGGAGATATTGATAATTTTCCCCCGGCGTTGTGCCATCATTGA
>Ga0209979_1002950_pt1 | contig 15530 bp, 16 predicted proteins | sample AnhtaG_FD_183114 | JGI IMG/M metagenome (GOLD analysis project Ga0209979, IMG submission 183114) | Deep subsurface microbial communities from Anholt, Denmark to uncover new lineages of life (NeLLi) - Anholt_01485 metaG (SPAdes) (version 2) | ecosystem: Environmental > Aquatic > Marine > Oceanic...
TCCTAATCTCATTAAGGACTTGGTGATCACTTCCATAAATCAGGTCTGGGTTTCTGATATCACCTACATTCGGATTCTAACAGACTTTGTCTATCTGGCCATCATTCTAGATCTTTTCTCCCGCAAGGTCATCGGGTGTGCTTTATCAAGACATATAGACACCAAACTAACCCTTTCTGCTTTGCGGATGGCCATAAGGGATAGAAGCGGGAGCTTCAGGGTGTATCCACCATTCTGATCGAGGCGTTCAATACGCCTCATCTGAGTACGTCAATGAGCTGGAAAAATATGGTTTTCAAATCAGTATGTCCAGGAAAGGTAATCCCTATGACAATGCTACCTGCGAGAGCTTCATAAAAACTCTAAAGGATGAAGAAGTGTATCTTTGGGAATATAAGACCGTAGAGGATGCTGAAAGAAGAATTTCCCATTTTATTAGAGATGTGTACAATGAAAAACGACTCCACTCATCATTGGGCTATTGTCCACCAAATGAGTTTGAGGAACTATCGATGGAAAATCAAAAATCAACTGCACCCTGTCAGATCACTCTAACTTAATCTGTCCAATCACAGGGGTGCACCTCACAATGTAGTTGGTAAGAACCTCTCGGTCATGGGATTTTCTCTTTTTCTGTCTCGGTTTATAGAAACCTTCTTTCTTTGCCCTGTTAATTATTGTAGGAAGAGATACTTTCTGTTCATATTGTTGGTAAATCTGATCTTTAATGTAGCTGTAATTGTAGAATGTAATGGGAATTTCCCTATCTTCAATTAGCTTCTTTTCCTTTTTTAGCTCATTGATAATGTTCTTCTCTAGATCTTTACTTATCTTTCTGGTTGCTCTTTTTCTTTTATACTGGATGGAGAAATTATCAGGATCCTCTTTATACTCTTTAAGCAGCTCAAAGAATCTACTTCTTTTAACTCCTAACATTTCTAGAATATAGACAAGCTTTACTTTCTCGTCCAGATACTTTTGCAAAAGCATCTTCACCTCTTCGACAGAGAACTTCTTGTGCAGTTGCTTAGTCATAACCTATCCTCCTCTTCTATTTATTTTTTAAGGAGGATAGTATAGTACAGTTTCTTTTTTGACAAGATCGGAAAGTCCACTTTTAAACTTTAAATCACTAAAAACAGTCCACTTTTAATTTTTAACTGACACGAAAAACAAAAAGTCTTGACAAATTTTTAAAATATGTTAAACTATACAGTAATAAAAATAAGAAGTTATGATATTTAAATGCAAAAGGCCGTACTAAAGTATATTAAAGAAAATAAGTTTTCCAGTAAATTAGATATAGCCCAAAGGTTTAATTTAAGTCTTTCCAGTGTCACTAAAAGAATTAATGAATTATTATCCGATAAAATAATTGCGGAAAACGGATTGGGAACCTCTACTGGTGGGAGAAAACCCACTTTGTATAGTTTAAACCCTGATTTTGGCATAACAGTTTCTGTAATAGTAGACTTTGATATGATGAATGTTAGCATAAATGATTTTCTATCCAATATTATTGCCAAACAAAACATACCTGTGAATTTATCCAGAGAAGCCCGTAGTGTAACAAAAAAGATTATAGCCTCTATAGAAGGTTTAATGCAGAAAAATAATTTGCCAAAATCTAAGATAAAAGGCATCGGTATCGCAGGGGGTGGGATTTTAAATAAAGAAAAGGGGACAATACAATTTAAGATGATAAACAAGGTTATTGATTTTTTTCCCACTCTAAGAAAAATATATGATGATGTTCCTCTTATACTTGAGGATATAGTATATGCAGAAGCTGTGGGAGAGAAGAACTTTGGCCAAGGTCCGGGAATAAGTAATTTCATTTATGTTCGTTATAAAAAAACAATAGGTGCTGTTATCTGTATCGACGGGAAAATTCACAGGAATTCAACTGGATATGTAAGTGAATTGGGTCATATAACGGTAGATAAAGAAGGACCTCTTTGTTATTGCGGCAGCCGAGGATGTTTAGAACAATTAGCCTCAGAATGGTATCTGGAAAAGGAAATTGAAAAAGCACTGGACAGAGGAGTAATTACTCACATAAAAAATCTACGTAGCTACAGAAAAAAAAGTGTATTGGAGGTTGTCTCCGAAGCCGGTGAAAAGGGAGATAGATTAGCTTTAAGTTTGTTAGATCAAGTTAGTGAAAACTTTGGCATTGGCTTAGCTACCCTAATAAATTTATTTCACCCCACATTGGTGATAATTGGAGGAAATTTCCCCGAGGAACAAAACTCATTTTTCAGGCTGTCAAGGCAATATACTAAAATGTATAGTTTAAGGGGGTTAGAAAAGAATGTTGAATATAAGTTATCTTTTAATATAGATGAAATGAGTCTTAAGGGATTATCGGAATTAGTCATAGATGAGGTTTTACGAGGTTTTTATGACCGTTTCTCTGAAAACAAAGAAATAAGGGGTGTCAAATGGGTAAATTGACGATAAGTGGAGGAACACCGGTAAGAACAAAGCCTTTTCCCAGTTGGCCCATCCATGATGAAAAAGAAGTTAAAGCAGTAACTGAGGTAGTGAAATCTGGTAAGTGGTGGAGGGGAGCCTATGATGTAGGTGAATGGGGTGGCCCAGAGAAAATAGTTGGTCACTCAAAGGTTGAGGAATTTGAGGGAAAATTTGCTAAATATCATGGGGTAAAATATGCAGTAGCAACATCCAGCGGATCAGGAGCCTTAGATATCGCAGTTAAAGCGATTGGTATAGGACCAGGAGATGAGGTAATTGTTCCTCCTTACACTTTTGTGGCTACAGCCACTTGTGTATTACAAAATAATGCTATCCCAATTTTCGTAGATATAGATCCTGATACTTATAATATTGATGTCAATAGAATTGAAGAAGCTATTACAGAGAATACTAAAGCGATAATTCCCGTTCATTTTGGGGGAAATTTAACCAATATGGAAAGAATATGTGAGATCGCCGAAAAATATGATTTAAAAGTGATAGAGGATGCTGCTCATTCTCACGGCGTTCAGTGGGACGGAAAAAAGATGGCCGGAAGCTTTGGAAATATAGGGATGTTCAGTTTTCAGCAGTCAAAAAATATGACTGCTGGTGAAGGAGGAATAATTATCACTAATAACAAGACACTAGCCGATCTTTGTTTCTCCTATCATCATTATGGTAGGATCAAGGGACGCCCTTGGTATGAATTTCATCGACTTGGTTGGAATTACCGAATGTCGGAGCTTCAGGCAGCAGTTTTAATAGTTCAGTTGGAAAGGTTGGAGAAACTGAATGCAAAAAGAACAGAGAATGCACAATATTTGACAAGTCGGTTATCTCAAATCGAAGGGATGAAACCGATAGAAATTAATAAGAAAATGACAAAATGTAGTTATCATGTTTATATTGTTAGGTATAATTCAGAGAAATTTAGTGGCGTGCATCGTAATAAATTTGTGAGAGCTTTAGTTGCAGAAGGAATACCAGCAAGCCCTGGCTATGATTTTCCTATTTATAGTAATCCAATGTTTCTCAATAAAGATTTTTTTCCTAAAGATTGTCCTGTAGGCTGTCAACACTATAATAAAACAATCAATTATAGTGATTTTAAAGAAAAATGCCCTGTTGCGGAAAAAGCCTGCAATGAGGAGGCAATTTGGCTTACCCAAAATGTATTGTTAGGAAGTAAGGAAGATATGGATGATATAGTGAGAACGGTAGAAAAAATAAAGGAGAACATCAAAGAACTTAAGGAGACAAAAAGTGAATCTAAGAAATTTTTCTGAATTGCACAACTTTTATAAAGCGCAACTTTTCTATGATTGCGTACCTTTCTGGATGGAACACTCACTTGATCATCAATACGGTGGTTATCTGACTATGCTGGAGCGAGATGGCACACCTTATGGCTTTGGCAAGTATGTGTGGCCTCAGGCTAGGGAAGCGTGGCTCTTCGCTCGACTTTATAACACAGTAGAGAAAAAGCCAGAATGGTTAGAAGCCTCCTGTTTAGGAGTAGATTTCCTGAGAAAACATGCCTTAGATGAAGATGGACAAGCTTATTATAAATTATCTCGGGAAGGTGCTCCTATTTATTCAAGACCTTGGCAAATTTTCTCAGAATGTTTTTTAGTCATAGCCATGGCTGAATTTGCTAAGGCATCAGGGGAAGATGAATATTTACAGATTGCTAAAAAAATATATTGGAATATAGTGAAACGTCTTCAAAACGCTGATCTGGATAAATATGCCTTTATACAAAATCGCTTATTTAAAGAACACACGGTATCTATGATAATGCTTAACACTACTCAGGAACTCAGGGTAGTAGAGGACAATCCCCAATTTGCTGGGCTAATCCAGAGCTGGTTACATGAGGAATTGTATGTGTATGCTAAAGATGAGCAAAAGGCATTGTTTGAAAGAGTAAGACCAGATGGGAGTCTTATACTTTCTGAGCCGGAAGGTCGCTCTGTTGTTCCTGGACATTGTATGGAAACATGTTGGTTTTGTCTTAGAGAAGGAGATTACCTAGAGGATAAAAAGATAATACAGAGGGCTAGCCAAATATTGGATTGGACATTAGAGTTAGGTTGGGACAAAACATTTGGAGGTTTGTTCAACTTTATAGATTATGAAAACAAGCCTCCCGGGCATCACGATGAGGATTGGGGAGAAGATCAGGATTGGGATGAGAAATTATGGTGGGTTCATAGCGAAGCACTCTATGCTTTACTCCTAGCCTATAAGCTCACAGGCAAGGAGAAATACATGGAGTGGTACGAAAAGGTACATTATTGGTCTTTCAAATACTTTCCAGATCCTCAATATGGAGAGTGGTTTGGTTACTTACGTCGAGATGGTTCTGTATCTCAAACTTTGAAAGGGTGTATGAAGGGATTCTTTCACTTACCTCGTGCTCTTCTTAATTGTACGCAACTTTTGGAAAAAAGAAAAATCTTGACAAATGCAAGAGAAAAATTTTTACAACAATAGAAACGAAAATACCTAATCATGTACATATCTTGGATCTTTGATTAGCCAAAAACACAGAGCTCTTTTAGACGGGAAGATTAAAACTGCATTGAAAATTATATGAGAAAACTATTCTCAATAAGGGTAAAAAGTCATAATGTGAGATAAAGGGAAGAATTATTATAAGATTAAGAAATGATAAGAAATGAAAAGATAGAGGGGGATGGAAGTATCAGTATGGAGAGTAAGAAAGAAGTTGTTGTTTTGGAAAACGTTACTAAGAGATTTGGAAATGTCATTGCTGTAAGTAATCTGAGTTTAAAGATACGAAAAGGGCAGTTTGTCTCTTTACTGGGTCCCAGCGGATGTGGCAAAACTACTACTTTGAGAATGATATCTGGATTTGAGGAGCCATCGGAAGGTTCTATATATATTGATGGGAAAAATATGGTAGGTGTCCCTTCATATCGCAGACCAACTAATATGTGTTTCCAGAATTTAGCCTTATTTCCTCATATGAGTGTCTTCGAAAATATTGCTTATAGCTTAAAGCTCAGAAAAATCAACTCCAAAGTTATCGAAGAAAAAGTAAGAAGAATATTATTCTTACTCGATTTGAGCGGTCTTGAAAACAGAGGTATAAACGAAATAAGTGGGGGACAAGCACAAAGAGTAGCCCTGGCTAGAGCTTTAATTAGTGAGCCAACTGTATTATTATTAGATGAACCTTTAGGTTCCCTTGATCGGAAACTACGCGTACATATGCGGGTTGAACTGCGAAAAATTCAACGCAGGCTTGGTATTACTTTTCTCTATGTGACTCATGATCAAGAGGAAGCTCTGGTAATGTCGGATAAAATAGTGATTGTGAACGAGGGGAAGAAAATACAAGAAGGTAGTCCTATTGAAGTTTACAATAATCCTCAAACTAAATTTGTAGCAGACTTCATTGGTGGAACTAATCTAATAGAGGGGATGGTTTCTGACAATGAGGAGGTGATAAGCAGCGGTAATTTGCGAATATTAGCTTACTTTAAACAAAAAATAGCAAAGAATAGAAAAGTTTTCATTTCGATTAGGCCTGAGAAAATAAAAATCGTTAAAGGTAGTAATAAGGCTGTCCCAGAAAATTACTTTAGAGGAAAAGTAAAAGAAGTTATTTTCTTAGGTTCTTCTATTAGGTATATGGTTGTAGTAGGCGAAAACTTACTCCTTGACGTTTTGGAAAATGTAGCCGATATCTCAAAAATATATGCTCAGGGGGATGAAATTAACCTCTGGTGGAAGAAAGAAGACAGTGTAATAATATCCGAATAAACACTTGAGTGAAATCAATATAATGTGCATTAATTAAAAAAATAGTATGAAGCATTATAAAAAGATTTAAATTATGAAGAGGAATAAGACAAAAGGTTTTGTAATAAAAATAGCCCCCCTAGGGGTATTGCTGATGTTTTTTTACTTACTTCCTCTTTTAGTTTTTCTTCTCTATAGTTTTTGGACGAAGGAAGGATATAAGATACTCCCGATTTTTACTCTAAAAAATTATTTAACAGTTTTCCAGACAAAATATTACCTATTTTTATTAGTAAGGTCAGTAGGGATAGGCTTGCTTGCTACCATATTAACTATTTTTATTGCTTATCCTCTCGCCTATACTATAAGGTTTAGGGTAAGAAAATATAAGAACTTATGCCTAATACTGATAATGGTCTCTTTAATGAGTAGTTATTTGGTGCGTGTGTATGCTTGGAGAATAACACTGGGAATTTCAGGAATATTAAATAGCTTTTTGTTATTTATACATCTTATAGATGCTCCTCTGGAAATTCTACTTTATAGTCCAATTGCTGTCTTGGTCACCTTTGTTCAAATCTTTATTCCTTATATGTTTATCTGCATTTATTCAGAAATGATAAATATCAATCCATTTTTGATAGAAGCCTCCAAAGATCTCGGTGGCAATAGTTTTATAACTTTTTGGAAAATTACTTTCCCGCTAAGCCTAAAAGGAGTAATTACTGGTTCCATACTTATTTTTTTTCTAACTACAGGTGATTATGTTACCCCAGCTTTAGTAGGCGGAGTTAATGGAATGATGATTGGAAGAGTCATCAAGAGCCAATTTGGATTAGTATTTAATTGGCCTCTCGGTTCAGCCATAACTTTTATTATGCTCTTTTTTATACTTGTCTTCGTGATGTTCTATAGTAAGCTTATGAATGGAATATTTCTCGGTAAGAAATATGGCAAAACATAGAATGAGAAAAGATGGAATTTAGACAGGGCGAGAAAAAAGCGAAAAAAAAACGTGATTTTTTAGCTGGAAAAGGCTCTTTTTTTCCTTCTATCTACATTATTTTAGTGTACATATTTCTGTTTTTTCCAGTTGCGGTAATATTCTTATTCTCCTTTAATATTAGTAAAACCCTTATATGGCCCATAAAGGGCCTTACCTGGAAATGGTATCTGCTAATATTTACTAACTCCACTCTACTCGATTCCATTAAAAATAGTCTTAAGGTGGCAACTTGGGTTATGCTAATATCAACCATTATCGGAACTATAGCCGCCTTCGCCTTAGTTAGATATGAGTCCAAGATGAAGAATTTGATTACTGCAGCGATGTTAGCTCCCATAATTACGCCTGGGTTAGTCGTTGGAATTTCTCTACTTTCATATTTCCACTTCCTCGGAATTCCTCGTTCTCTGGCTACTGTAGCTATTGGGCATCTTATTTGGATTTGTCCATTTGTCACTTTTATCATAACTACGGGCTTACAGCGTTTTGACAAAAGATTGGAAGAGGCAGCTTTGGATCTTGGTGCACCTCCTCTTAAGGTTTTTTTCACTATTACTCTTCCTATTATAAGTCCTACTATTATTGGTGGTGCAATAATAGCTTTTGCTCTCTCTTTTGATGAATTTATTATAACTTTTTTCGTGATAGGGCAAGGTAGTACCCTACCAATGCAAATTTGGTCTATGTTGCATTTAGGTCACATTGGTCCCTCTATTAATGCTATAGCAAGCATAGTTTTATTTTTATCATTTGGATTTACTTTTTTGTTTCAAAAACTCACAGGAGGTAAGATATTTGGGTAAACGTTGATTCTGGTCGTGTCAAGATGAGTGTGTACTTTTATCTAAAGATGGCAAATAAAGGGTCTGTTAAGATTTTGGGTATAGTAGGTAGTCCAAGAAAGAGATCAAATACCGAAATCCTTGTAAAGAAAGCTTTAGAGGGTACAAAATGGGTAGCAACTGTGGATGCAGAAATGGTTCTTTTAAGAAACAAGAATATTCAACTTTGTAAGGGATGCTATGATATATGCTACTTTAAAAAGATACGCTGTCCTATTCATGACGATATGGAAGAATTATTAGTGAAACTTTTAAAAGCAGATGGATATATTTTTGGTACCCCCACTTATTTTGGAGGTGTATCCGGTTTGATGAGGATATTTATGGATAGAACTGTACCTATATTTGGAAAACTTAAAGATAAAATTGCTGGCATAGTATCCGTAGGTGATGGTAAGTTTGGAGGACAGGAACTTGCGGCACAATCTATTAGAACTTTCTGCCTTAACCATTCGATGATCTTAGCAGAATGGCATGTCAGTGGCACAGCTGGAAAGCGTGGAGAGATATTAAATGATATAGATGTACTCGAAAAAGCAAGAAAAATGGGGCAAAATATAGCTAGATTAGCGGTAATCCTACATAGTAAAATGACCCCCTGAATTTTATTTCTTTACATTTGCATTGGAATCAAGTAATACACGACGAAACGTATTTGCCCAACAAAACATACAAGAAAGGAAGGTGATGATGATGAGACAGTGAAGATAATTCTTTTTGATTATGAAGGTGTTATTAGAAAGGGGTCATATACACTGTAAGTAGGGTTAGTAGTTTTGGTTAATCAAAAGGAGTGGATAAAATGTTAAAAAAAGAATTTTTGAAAAGAAGCTGGTGGGTGTTTATAGTGATAGCTTTAATAGCAATAAGCTATATCACTCGGGACTTTACTTTAAAGGCCGAAGCTGCCCAGCAAAAAGTGTTAAATTTATTACTCTGGGAGGGATATGATGATCGGGAGGCATTAAAGCCGTTTATAAAAAAGTATAATGTCAAGATAAATGCTACATACATTAGCTCAGATAGTGAAGTTTTTGCTAAACTTATGGCTGCTCCAGGTATCTATGATATAATAACGGGTGGCTGTATGGCAATACAAACTCTTGTTGATGCTGATTTACTTGAACCTATCGATCCCAAAGCAATCTCAAACTGGGAGAAAATATATCCAGGATTCCGAGATGGTTACTGGTTAAAGTACTTTGGCGAGGGCAAAGTGACCGGTGTTCCATTTGATTGGGGAGGGGTGCCGATAACCTACAACGCCGATAAAGTGAAGCCAAAACCAGATTCTTGGGCGGTTCTGTTTGATTCAAGATACAAAGGTAAAGTGGGTTTAACGGATGACTTCCAAGCACCAATTTTTGCCATAGCTAAGTATTTAGAATCTAAAATTGGACCTTACAAAGATATATTGTCATTAACCCATGAGCAGTTAGCCGAGGTTATGAAAGTTATGCGGAAATTGAAACCCCAGGTTAGAGCTCTCCCCATAACCCAGGGGGATTTTATTAGCATGATAGAAAGTGAGGACATTTGGGTAGGTGAAGCAGGAGGAGACGTTGCATTAAGAGCTCAACAAGATGGATATCTTAATATCCATCAAGTAGTTCCTAAAGAGGGTACGATGGGATGGTGTGACAGTCTTTGTATTCCAAAGGGAAGCCCCCATAGAGAAACGGCGCTTGCATATATAGATCATATGATTAGTGCTGAATCCCAGGTACTTTTTGTAGCACATACCGGATACATGAATGTAAATACGGACGCGACCAAACTCCTGAAAAGTAGAGGCATAAAAACAAGCTACGATCCGGAAGATGTAGAGTTTGTTAGCAGGGTACTTACCTTCCCCAAACCATTCCCAACCGAAGAGGGCGGTCCTTATGCAACTAGAGCGGATTGGATAAAAGCATGGGAAGAGTGGAAAACATGGTAGAGTCACCACCTTAAATTTAACTATCAGCCGATAAGGAGAGACTATAGAAAATACGAGCGGAAAGATTGATTTGAAAGATTCTCACTTTAACCTAAGGTGGAAGAAAAAGAGAAGATTAGAAAACTCTATTTCAGGAGGCCCTGGAGTATAAGAAAAATTACTAGAGAACTTCAGCACTCAAGAAAAACGGTAAGACGGGCCCTAGATGATCCCTATCCCCCCCAGTGTATAGAAGAAAGGCTCTCCCCCCAGAAAGGGTTCTTGGACCGGTAAAGCATATTATAGATACCTATCTTAAAGAAGATGAGAAAAGGCCCAGGGGAACAGGCTTTTTTTTTGAGAGGTAGTCTTAAGCTCCTCATGGAGGAAAAGTAGTTCCATGGCCAACCTTTTCGGGTAAATTATGCCAGGGCCTTATCTACCTGTAAAGGGAGGTTGGCTACCCTGAACAAATTGTCAAAGAAGTAGGGATAAGTATGGCTATTACATAAACACCTATTACCTAAACTACACATATTATACGAGGAGGTAAAATATGTCTATGGAATGGTATTATGCAGATGGAATTATCAGTGGGAGTAGTAAGGTTGATGCAAGTGGCGCTAAATTATTTATTCCTAGTAAGGGAGCAAAAGAACAACATGATTTTGCCGACTACCTGACAATGTTAAATCCGACTAAAGCGAAAGCAAAGATTACTATAACTTTTTTTTGGGAAGATGAGGAACCAACGGAGTTCAAAACAGAAATTCCTGCACAAAGTCACCAAACTCTGCCACTCCATACTTTAAAAGAGAAAATAGTGACAAGAAATAAGGTGTATGGAACTCGTATAAGTAGTAATGTACCTATAGTAGTCCAACCAACCAGAGGAGAATTTGAGCCAGGTAATCCGGTTACAAATGCAATGGCCAGCGTAGTTGCGCATCCAGGACCGCTTTCCTCTAAAGAAACCGAATGGTACTATGCCGACGGCATCGTGATAGCTCGTGAAGACCATCCCTTAGTGGAAAGCGAATGGATATCCATTCTGAACCCAAACGAGGACAAAGAAGCTCACATTGTTATAACGTTTTTCCTTACTACTCGGAAGTCATCAAAATATGAGTGTACAGTTCAATCCAACCGTGTCCGAACAATCAAAATAGATGATCTAAAGTTTATACCAAAAAATGAATTCTACGGTGTCCGGGTAACAAGTGACATGCCAGTTGTCGTCCAAGAAACAAGACGAGCATATCAAAAAGGAAACCCTGTCCCTAGGAGTATGTTCTCAGTTTTAGCTCGTCCTCTTCATTTACCAGAATAAATTATTTAGAGTTACAGTTCGTTAGGATGTCGGTATACAAACTTTTTTAGTAAAATATCAACATTCATACAGCAGAGGGATACAAAGCAGCCATAGGACTGGAGAATGTGTGGAACAAATTCTTCTTAGTCCGTTAGAATTCAGAGATTTTGTAGACAAATTTGATTCAGAGTATGTGGGGGTCTATTTTGATGTAGGGAATGTTTTACTAACAGGATACCCTGAGCACTGGATAAAGATTCTGGGAAAAAGGATTAAAAAGTCCATATTAAAGGTTTCCGCAGAGAGGTAGGAGGTATAGAGGGATTTGTGGATCTTCTGGAGGGGGATGTGAACCGGAAGGCAGTTGTTTCAGCCCTTCAGGAGGTAGGATACGATGGTTACCTGACCGCGGAAATCCTTCCTCCTTATTCACAGCATCCTGAGGCTTTGATTTACAATACCCCCCGGAGCATGGACTTTATTTCAAGGAGATCATAATTTAGTAAGGAGATAAAGTATGGTTAAAGTAGCAATAATAGGGGCAGGATTTATGGGGAGTATGCATGCCCAGGTTTACCAGAATCTGCCTAACGTGGAGCTTGCAGCTATAGTTGATGTTGACCTTGGCAGGGCGGAGAAACTGGCGGGAAAATATGGAACCCGGCCTTATTCTCAGATCAAAAATATTTTAATTCGGGATGACATTGATGCAGTAGACATCTGCCTTCCTACTTTTCTACATCCCCGTTATACTGTTGAGGCAGCTAAGGCGGGAAAACACGTATTCTGTGAAAAACCCATAGCTTTAAATCTTAAAGATGCGGATTGGATGATAGAGGAGGTTGAAAAAAAGGGGATGAAATTTATGGTTGGTCACGTACTACGCTTCTGGCCAGAGTACGCAAAGATAAGGGAAATTTCAGAAAGCGGTAAGCTAGGAAAACCTATTTTCATAAGTTGTACCAGGTTAAGTTCCCCTCCAACCTGGGCCTGGCAGGGTTGGCTAACCGATGTCAAAAGAAGCGGGGGAGTTTTAGTGGATTTTCATATCCATGATATAGATTTTCTCCTCTATCTTTTAGGAAAACCTGTTTCTGTTTATTCAAAAGCAGCCGGGATTTTTCCTTCCTACAATCATGTTTTCACCACTTTGGATTTTCCTCAAGGAATAGTAGGAGTTGCTGAAGGGGGATGGGATATGCCAGGGAGTTTCCCCTTTACTATGAGCCTGATAGGTTTGTTTGAAAAAGGAGCAGTGGAGTTTAACAACTGCTATGAGAGAACCTTAATTATTTATCCTGAGAACAAAGAGCAAGAATATCCTGAGATAGAGACCGAGTCCCAGACTGCAACTGATGTTGAGGGTAATATAGCCGAGTTGGGAGGGTATTTTTCTGAGTTAAAATACTTTATAGACTGCCTACAAAAGGGTGAGCATCCTGATATTGCAGGAGGCAAAGTAGCAAGAGATGCTTTAGAAGTAATGTTTTTGGCCAAAAAATCTCTGGAAACAGGTAAGGTTGTTGAAATTTAATGCCAGGAAGCATTGGTTATACCATCTAAATATCTGGGAATAGTTTGAATTAAGAAAGGAGGCAAGAATGAGTAAATTTGAATACGATCTTGCTAAATTTATCCCCTTCCGGGACAAAAAGGCCTGTGAGAGGGCAAGAGCTATAAAAAAAGAGGATATCTGTAAACATCCTGAAGCGCAGTTTAAAATCAGAGTAATTGAGGATACCGATGAGTTTTACTTTGAGTTTGCCCTGGATATAGTTACCAGAATGAGAGAGGCTCTCGAGGAAGGTAAAAAACTGGTTTTAATTTTTCCGGCAGGGCCAATTCCTCAATACAGGATAGCGGCCCGCCTCATTAGTGAATTAGGAGTTTCCTGCAGGCACGTTTATACCTTTAACATGGATGAGTATGCCAACGAGGAGGGAGAAACTGCTCCCGAGAGCTGGCCTGGTTCTTTTAAGAAATCTATGGTAGAGAATTTTTTCTCTTTAATAGATAAGGATCTGCGGATGTCAGAGAGTCAGATCCATTTTCCCTCTAATAAGAACATTAAAGATTATGGTAAAATGATAGAAGATACCGGGCAGGTAGATGTATGCTATGGAGGAATTGGTTGGTGCGGACACATTGCCTTCTGGGAGGCTCATCTGGGAGCTGAATTTGGGAACGATATTGAGGCATATAAAAAGGCAAATCCTCGCATAGTAGAACTTCATCCTATGACCATTATGCAAAATGCTCTTCACTCATTTAGTGGAGACTGGTCTTCTGTTCCTCCCAAGGCGGCCACTATAGGGCCTTGCCAAATCGTGGGAGCAAGGATGAGAAGTTTTTGGCTCGATGGTTATCTGGGAGGTGGAATTTCCTGGCAGAGATTTATAGCCAGACTTGTCGCCTATGGTCCGTTAAATACTCTGGTTCCCGGATCCATCCTTCAAACTGTTCCTACTACCTACACGCTTTTAGGAGGAGTTGCCGATAATTGCGAAGCGAACATAAGATAAGGTGAGAGGCTGAAAATGCGTATTTTAGCAGTGGGGGCCCATCCCGATGATCTTGAATTTCTCTGTGCGGGAACTTTAGCCAAGTTTAAAGAAAAAGGAGCCAAAATCTCTATGGCTTATCTCTGCGATGGAAGTATGGGCCATTTCGAGATCCCAAGCCCTGAACTAGCAAAAATTAGGAAAAAGGAGGCTGAGAATTCAGCTAAAATCCTGGGAGCGGAGATTCAGGGAGGAATGTTTCCGGATGTCGACATTTATTCGGATAAAGAATCAAGGAAAAAGGTGGTGGATCTTATTAGGGTTGCTCGGCCAGACCTCATCATTACTCATTCTCCTAATGATTATCTATGTGATCACACTACAGCCTCAAAGTTGGTCGTTGATGCCAGTTTCATCGCCACTTTACCTAACTATAAGACAGATCATAAGCCCCACAGTTTAATTCCCCCTATCTTCTTTATGGATACCCTCGCCGGGGTAGATTTCATTCCCACAGAATGGGTTGATATTAACGACTTTATCAAGATTAAGGAGAAGATGCTCCTTTGCCACCAATCCCAGTGCAAATGGCTTAAGGAGCACGACGGAATTGATTATGTAGATTTTATGAGGAAGGTTGCCTCTTTTCGGGGACTACAATGCGGAGTTCCTTACGCTGAGAGTTTCCAACTCTATTCAGTCTGGGGAAGAACCAAATCAAAAAGACTGCTTCCTTAAAATGACGGGAATAGATGTATGCCTATCAGAGTGATGGTAAGTGGAGGATGTCAGTTGCAGGGTTCACCGCAAGAATGAAAAAAACGCTCCTATCACTCCCATCCTTGCTCTAAAGGGAGTTGATGAGATTCAGATCGAAAGGAGTTTGATGAGATTCTTAAGGCAAAGGGGATCTTTGTTTTAGAGATAAGCCATTCTGGACTAATGGGAAAGGTTCTGGCCATGAGGTTAGCTCACCTTGATCTTGCCTCCTACATAGTAGGTGATATTACTACTCGCTCAGGAAGGATGATGTTATGGTAGCCACTTCACAATCAGGTGAGACTTCCATCATACTGAAACCTAGTAAGTAAGGCTAAAAATCCGGGAGGCAGAGTAGTAGCCATTATATCATATCAGCTTTTTTTTAGCTTTTCTTTGGAAGGAAGGAGGCATTCATGCTAAAAAAGATAGAGTGTATAATTCAACCTTTTAAGCTGGAGGAGATAAAGGAAGCTTTAAAGAAAATCGCTATAGAGGGAATGACAGTAACCGAGGTGAAAGGCTGTGGAAGACAAAGAGGATACACCGGGGAGTATGCTCCTGATGCTCCCATACGTCTTCTTTCCAAGATAAAGCTGGAGATAGTCACCGAGGAGGAGAAGGTAGAGGAGATGATAAGTACTATCCAGTCCCTGGCTAAAACCAACAAAATAGGAGCGGGCAAGATCTTCGTCATCCCGGTTGAGGATGTCTTAAGGATAAGAACCAAGGAAAGGGGGAGAATTGCCATTGATTGAGAAAAAGGAAAAATCGAATCCCTGGCAGCATGCTCTTCAGCAACTGGATGAGATTGCAAAGAGGATAGAGCTTGAATCCTGGATCCATAAGAAACTAAGACATCCAAAAAGAGAGCTAATAGTCTCCATTCCGGTAAGGATGGATGATGGTTCTGTGGAGGTCTTTACTGGATACAGGGTAC
>Ga0209979_1002951_pt1 | contig 15530 bp, 13 predicted proteins | sample AnhtaG_FD_183114 | JGI IMG/M metagenome (GOLD analysis project Ga0209979, IMG submission 183114) | Deep subsurface microbial communities from Anholt, Denmark to uncover new lineages of life (NeLLi) - Anholt_01485 metaG (SPAdes) (version 2) | ecosystem: Environmental > Aquatic > Marine > Oceanic...
TCCTTTGTGCCGGCGGCAACGTCATCGGCATCGCCGTCGAGAATGCGCGCCTCTATCACGAAGAGCGGGCAATGGCCGAACAGCTGCGAATCTCGGAGAAGAACTATCGCGACCTATTTGAAAGCGCTGAGGAGGCCATTTGGGTTCAGAACTTGAATGGCGAGATCACCATGGCCAACGAGGCCTGTGTCAAACTTACCGGCTATTCCCTACAAGAACTGATTGGCATGAATGTCAAGGAGCTCCTCTCCGGAGAGGCTCTTCAGCGGAGCAGGGAGGTTGGACGCAAGCTGCTCCGAGGCGAGGCTTTGGACGGGCCCTATGAACAGCGCGCCACAAGAAAAGACGGGTCGCAGGTCCATCTCAGGCTGAGCGCAAGCCTGATCACCAGCGACGGCAAGCCCAAAGCCTATCAGCTTATTGCCCATGATATCACCGAAGAAAAGCGTATGGAGGAGAACCTGCGCTTCTACGTCCACCAGGTCACCGAAGCCCAGGAAGAAGAGCGCAAGCGCATTGCCCGTGAGCTCCACGACACCACGGCTCAGGAACTAGTGGTGCTGTCCCGTCAACTGGACAGCTTGATTTCCTTGCCGGCTGACCTGCCAGAGCGGGACATCACGCTTCTGGAAGGGGTACGGGCACAGGTCGATAAGACATTGGAGGGCGTGCGTCGCTTCAGCCAGGATCTCCGCCCGTCCGTAATAGATGATCTGGGCCTGTTGCCCGCCCTGGACTGGCTCGTCTCCGACATAGAAAAGCACTTCGACCTGACTATCGGTATGGCAGTGCTCGGTCCGGAGCGCCGCTTCTCCCCGGAGGTCGAGCTGGTCCTGTTCCGCGTCGCTCAGGAAGCACTGAGGAACGTCTGGAAGCATTCCGAGGCTTCGCGCGCTTGGGTTACAGTTGAATTTGGCGACGACAACACTGCCCTCGCCGTCAAAGACAACGGCAAAGGCTTTGAGGTGCCCCCAAGCATGGCAGACCTGGCCAACGTCGGCAAACTTGGCCTGGCCGGCATGGAAGAGCGGGCCCGTCTTGTCAGCGGCAAGCTCACACTAGAGTCAGAGCCGGGCGAGGGTACAACCGTAACTGTCGAGGTGCCGGTCTAGTGCGAGGGAATAGGCCACTTAGCCGCAGTCGCGGGGGCCATCGCCCTCACAGCAAGCGCCTGGCGTGGCAGGAGACGGTGGCTCAGGTAGATCCTCCTAATGCCGTCCTCGAGTCCCACACCGCCGCCCGGAAGATCCCCCGCGTCATGGTTGCTCGCGATTCGTTGGCACGACGAGAGTAGACCTCGGCGCGCACCTCGTGTACCTCGGCGTTGCCCGCATCCGCAGCCATCGCCCAGTCAACAAGGTGGCTCGCCATAGCCAGGTCCCCTTCGACCATCAGCTCTCGAGCGCGCTCCACAACCGGCCGCACCCCGCCAGCCAGACGCGCAATTTCCGCTCCCTGCTGCGCCTGGGGTGCTGGCTTCAGCTGTGAGGGCGTGCCATCGTACCAGCCGCCGTATAGCCGCCAGACGTTCCTCACTATGAATTCCGGTTCATCGTAGACCGGCTGTAGGTAGGGCCGTCCCTCAAGGTGGACCGGCGGGCGAACCGTGTGCAGGACGGCATCCAGAGTCGCCCCCTGGTTCATCATCGCCACTGTTTGGTCGTGGAGCGATTCCAGGAACTCCGCAGTATCGGTAAGAGCCTGCCGCACCCGCTCTCTCCCCACCACGATCACCCCATGTCCTGGTGAGAGCACCTCTGCCTCCAGCGCCGCCATCTTGCGAAGGGCCCGCGCCCACTCCAAAGGGTAGCGTTGCACCTTCTGCGGGTTGCCGGCGTTGGGCACGGCCCATATGAACAGGTCGCCTGGACACAGAACCTTGCGCCCGGGTACCCATACCCACGTGTGATCGTCCGTCTCGCCCCGGTCATGATAGAGTTCGAATCGTTCCCCACCCACCGTCAAGACCAAGGAACGGGCATAGGTGGTGTCGGGGTAAGTGTATTCGGTCGGCCACTGGATGATGCCCCGCGGCGCCATTTCCCCGCCCTCGCTGCGCTTCAAAGCGTCGGCTCCAAACTGGCGCGTGTTGATGATGCTATTGTAGCCAGCCGTCAGGATGTAGCGCTGGAAGCGAGCGGCCACCGCTTCGTGGCCGACCACCCTCGGCCGAGGCCAGTCGCGCTCCTTAGCCTCCTCAGCGAACGGAGGCACGCCGAAGACGTGGTCCACGTGCCCGTGGGTGTAGACCGCCGTGTCCAGCCTCGCCTTCGACCACGACCGGACGGCCTCGAAGGTCTGCCTCTGGTTGAAGTAAGCACCGGTGTCTATCAGCACTAGGCCGCCCTCTGTCTCGAAGGCGGTTACATTGGCGAAGGAGCGGTAGAAGATCGCCTTCTCCGCGATCTCCTCGATGTCCCCGACGGGGGTCCAGGGGTGATGGTCATCAGTGGTGACCTCCCCCCTCCACATCCTCTCCGCCAGATCCATCACTGTCCCCATGAAGATACCTCCTGGACTGTCGAATCGATAGCCAGCCTTCTAAAGAGAGTAGCATCCTGCCCAGGGCAATGGTAGAGGCCGGTCGCCCGCGTATCTGCCTGACAGCCAGGTCGCCAGCTCCTTCTTGCGCCCTGCTATTTCCCAGGCGGGCTCAGCACCAGACGGAAACCGTCCTCAACATCCACAACTGTTACAGAGTATCCCCTGCTCTGAGCCAGCCGCGACACATTCTCCTTCGAAACCGCGCTCTCCACCAGCACGCCTATGGGTTCCGTCGGATTCTCCTCCATGGCCTTCTTGGCTCTGACTACTGGGACAGGGCAGGAAAAACCCCGAACATCGACCTCAATCATTGTCGCCCTCCTGCCGCCTGGCAGACCCCGCTCCATTAGCAAAGGTACTCTTCGAACACCGCGTGATACTGACCGATAACCTGCCGGACCCTGGTGGCTGGGGTAGCCTGGGCGAACTTCCCCGCCATGCGGTTCGATCTGGCGGCAATTATGGCTGCCTCGTGCAGCTCCAGCCCGGCATAGACGAAGGCGGATACCAGACCCGTGATGGTGTCTCCCGTCCCCCCAACCGCCTCCAGCGCAGGCACGTCGGGCTCAGCCACCGTGGCCACGATATCTCCACCGTCTACCACGTAATCGATTGCCCCCTTGACCAGCAGCAGCCTCGCTGCGTTCTCGTGCTCATAGGCGACGGCAACCAGCTCTGGAGTCCGGCTTATGTCAGCGTCGAAGAGGTGCCTGGCGATATAGGCAGGGTGGGTGGCATCGGGATCAGCCAGAAATGCCATCTCAGTGGCATCCGGAGTGAAGATGTCAAAACTCGCGGCCAGCCCAGCTGCCTTGGCGGCGTACATCGAGCCCGCGTCGGCGATCATAAGCACCTTATGGCGGCATCTTTGGACAGATTCGCAGAGCCTCCTCATCAGGGCCATAACGGGAAGGCAATAGTGCAGCACCATTACTTGCGGGGAGATATCACCTACCTTCCCGATGAGATATTCGTAGATCTCTCGCGTGCCCTTGCCCTGCCCGATGTCTCCTGCAACCAGGACTTGGGGAGCCTCCAGCTTCAAGTAGTTGATAGCGGCCAGCGCAGCGCTGATCATAGCTCCAGTGCCCTGGGCACAGGGGATCCGGCGCCCCTCGACGACCAGGTCCTCCCCTTCGAGCACGGCGCGTCCCATGGTTAGAGGAAAGTCCCTTATGGGTACAGTCCCGGCAATGAGCATCATCTTTACCCTCCTCCCTGCCAGAGAATCAGGCACTCCTCAAGGGCTCGGTCCAACATCAGGGCGCACAGGGTGAAGCCAATATCCCTCGGCCGCGGGGCCTCGCTGAGCTTCTTGTCCACCAGCTCAGAGTGCAGGTAGGGAATATCAGGGCAGCCCCCACCTGAAACGTTGACAATGATGCCGCTCTTCTTGTCGAAGGAGAGCTTCATATTGCCTGCCCTCACCATCACCTGGTCACCGAAATCCGTCGCCTTGACGATTTCCAGGAGCCGTGAAGTGCCCACCCTAAGCGGAGCGACGCTGACATACGCCGCGTCCTTTTCATTGAGCGCTCGCTCGATGCCAGGCTGTTCCACCAGGTTTATCTCCAGCGCCAGGTCACAGCCCATGCGCAGCTCCGGCGGTGGAGCAACGAGCCTAACAGCGTAGTCTGCTTTCCTAAGCACCTTCTCTGCCGTCATTGCATCCTGTACATCCTCGAAAAGCACCATCCCCCCACCCTCGAAGGAAGGTTTCTTTCGTCTTAGAAACCCCATAATGACCTACCCCCTACGTTTCGTCCGCCGCAGCGACTCGCACCTTGGCAAAAGCCTTCCTCCACCAGGCTGTCAGCCACGTCTTGTCCATCGCCGCAAAGCCGATCGCTCCTGCCACCACCAGGCCGATAACGACCGCCTCCGGCCCGTACGGGCTGACACCGGCGGACGAGCTGGCCAGGTTGAAGTTGTGCGCAAAGGCGGCCCCGGTGATCATGCCGAGAACGAACACGGCCGCGTCTCCGTCACCCTCACCGGACAGAAAGAGCTGCCTGCCGGGGCAACCTCCTGCAAGGGCGAAGCACAGCCCGGCAAGCGCCATGCCCAAGAAGTTCCACAAATGGTTGTCGTGGGCCACCGGCTGGTTGGCGAAGCCCAGCTTCAGCAGGTCCTCACCGGTGAACCCGGTGATCACGGCGTTAGCGACCACTGCGGCGGCCACAAGGGCGAGGACTCCGCTCAGCAGGTGAGTGTCTCTGACCAGGACAACGTCGCGGATGGCACCCATGGTGCAGAAGCGAGTACGCTGCGCCAGCATCCCTACCGCTATTCCTACCACCAGCGATACCGCCAAGGCAGCGTGCAATGCCCCCGGCCCTTTGATGCTTTCGAAAATCGGGCCGATGGGGTTACCGTCGGCGTCGCGCCCGAACTCAGGCGTGAAGATGACGAGCAGCAGCAGGCCGATCACGGCCAACGGCAGTACCAGTCCGATGACAAGGGGAGCGCGATTAGCGCGGCCAAGATTGTAACCGCCACGCAGGAAGAACGCCCCCAGGGTTACGCCGGCCACGAGCCCCGACAGCCCCAGGATGGCGTTCAGGTCGCCGCCCGCCAGGCGGAGCAGGGCGCGCCAGGGGCAGCCCAGGAACACCAGCGCCCCGATCATGGCAAAGACGCCGAGGGCAAAGCGGACGATCGGCGCCGAACCGGCACGCGGCCTGAACTCCCGAAACAGGAGCGCGGCCAGGAGCGCCCCCAACACAAAGCCGATTATCTCCGGCCGTATATACTGGACGACACCGGCCCTGTGCAGGCCGAGGGCTCCGGCGATGTCGCGCTCAAAGCAGGCAACACAGATGCCCATGTTCTTGGGGTTGCCCCAATACACCAGCAATGAGGCGAGGACTCCTATGACAGCTCCCACAGAGATGATCCCCCAGCGCGAGGCGAAAAAGCTGTTGAGTTTGGACATATAGTGCGTCATTGCTCACTCCTTCTCGGGATCGGCAGGCAAGTGGACGGTATCGTCCGCCGGCGGGGAATGCGGTCTAGTTCGATCCCCACGCCAAGCATGCAATGCGCCCACTAAGTGGCGCTGGGCGGGGTTGAGCGAGTCTCAGGCCGTCACTCTACTGCAGTGCGCCTGGCTCTGAGGAGGTTGCGTCTTTGGAGATGAGGCGACAGCTAGGCCATGACGGGAAGAGAGGCTGCTCGAGCAGATGACTGACGCAGCACCTGCGTCAGGCCCCCCGGGCGCTCAGCGCCGCCTCAGACGAAGCGTTGTCGCGGGACCATCGTCATCGCTCTCAGCTCCTTCCCTCCTGGCTGAAGCTACTCGCCCAAATGGGAGATGCTATCGCGGAGATTATCAGCGCCGCGACCGCTAGGATCAAGCGTCGCCCTGCAGGCGCCGACCTCCCGCAGCAATCTCTGCGCCTCCTCCACGTCGGCCTCGCTGTTGATGTTGAAGAAGCTGAGGTGACGCGGGTCGATGCGGTCGATCGTTCCCTCGTCCACGTAGCGCACTCTCACCGCCTCGAACAGTGGCGCGATCTTGAGGTGGCCCGCCCGCAGCATCCGTTCCATGGAGGCGAGGCAGGCCTTGGAGTAGAGCGCGTGCAGGGGCTCGGGCTGACCTCCCAGGAGCGGGACCACCGCGTCCACGTTGCTCCTTGCCTCTATCAGATGGCGCAGAACCTCGCGGTTCAAGAAGGGCAGGTCACAGGCCACCGCCAGGCTCCAGCGCTCGGCGGAAGCGTCAACTCCGGTAAAGATGCCCCCAAGCGAGCCCCGGCCGGGGTAGCGGTCGCTCACCACCCGCACTCGGGGCGGCAGGTGCAGGGCCGCCGCCTGCTCGGGCCGACCTACCACCACCAGCACCTCGGTTGTCAGAGGGACGATGCTGTCTATGACCCGCGCGATAAGCGCCTTGCCGCCGATGCGCTCCAGCGCCTTGTTCCTTCCCAGGCGCCGGCTCGCGCCGCCTGCCATGATGACGCCGCTCACCTTGATTGACTTGCCCATGAGGAAAGGTCTACCCACAGGGCCTTGCTGTGACAGCCGTAGCGCATTGCAGCCTCTCCACCCCTACCCCTCCCCATACCCAGCATCGAGCGCTGCCACGTCCATGGCCACCGTCAGGATACGTTCCGCCGGCAGCAGTCGCTCCCCAGCAACCTGGCGTAGGTCGATCGTCTTGAGGTAGCGGCGGCACTGCTCGCAGACGTTGAGGCGATACACCTGGTCGTCGCTCGGGTAATAGGCCAGTCGGCGCGGGTCGTCGTTACCGCAGAACGGACAGCCTATTCGCTGGAACGTCCACTCGCTGTCACAGCGCGAGCACAGGAGTCGCCGCCGCCCGCTCTCTCGTTCCAGCGCAGCCAGGTCCGGTTCGCCGCCGCAAATCGGGCAGCGCCCGCGATACCAAGCGCTGTCGTCGACCCAGGAAGCAAGCGCCTCCGCCTCGGCTCGCAGGAAGGGACGCAGAGCGTTGTTGAAAATGAAGGCGAGGAGCTTGCCATCGAGCCCCGCTCCCTCTCCTTCACGGACCCGACCCTCGCGCAGATACTCCACGGCGAGGGCCCCGAGCTGGTCTCGTCTCTCGTCCAGCCAGGCACGAATCCTGGCCAGGGTCTCGGCCAGCTCCGGTCTGCGCTCGGCAACGATGAAGCCTATCTGATCACAAAGCCCGGCCAGAATCTGGCTGTCCACCCCCAAAGACTCCGGCGAAAGCAGAGGAACCCCTTGCTGAAGCCGCGCACTGGCCTCCTCGCTATCCAGGGCTGGACGTTGCGGCGAGACCTCAGCGTGGGCCTGCGCCCTGAGTAGTTCGCAGTGGAGTTCGATGGTGTCAGCTAACTCAGGCCGCTTGTCAGCTTGGCGGTAGACCTCTTGCAGGATCTGGTCGTAACTAACCACTACAGCCCCCACAGCCCCGCTTTTCTTCTCCTCCCCCTCTTCCAACCGCTGTCAGTGGCGTGGCGCGCCTACTCCTCAGCCGGACTGCCGGCGTACTCGGTAAACAGGGGCAGATAGCGCGCCACCAGGCCAAAGGCGACGATGCCTGCGGACACTACGCCGATGGTCACAGCGAATTCCAGCGGGTGCGGCACGTACGAGGCGGCGAACTCCGGCTTGTCAATGGCGATCAGCCCCACGGCAAAGCGGCTGAGGATCACCCCGCTGACGACCAGGAGAGCGCTGAACAGCAGCCAGGCGCGACTTTGCCTTACGGCCGGGAGCGAGAACAGCACCATGGGCAGGAGCACGAAGCCCATGATCTCCAGCCAGAACAGGCCGCTCTCCAGATCCCATTCTGTCAGCAGTCCCAGCTCCCCCGAGCCAGCGAGATCCCCAATCTTGACCGCGATGTAGGCAGCCAAGACAAACGGGATCACCCTGGCCAGGCCGCCAAGGAGGTCTAGCTCCAGCCCTCGCCGGAACACTCTCGAACTGATGATGGACTCCAGGATCACCATCGCCGGGCCCACCGCTACCGCCGTCAACCAGAACATCAGCGGTAACAATGGCGTGTGCCAAACCTCGTGGAGTTGGTCGGGCAGGATGACATACAGCGAACCCAGAGAAGACTGGTGCAGGGTGGACAGAGTTGCCCCCGCGATGGCAAGTGGGATGATCAGGGTGTGGATGAGCCGCCGCGGCGCCTCCATCCCAAAACGCTCGAACACCAGCGGGCTGAACTCCAGGGCCAGCACGAAGGTGTACAGCATTACGCACCAGCCTACCTCGAACATGACCGAGTGGGGGTTCCAGAAGATTATGAGATACCAGATGCGCTCCGGGTGGCCCAGGTCAACCAGAAGGGCCACGATCACCATCAGGTAGCCCAGGAAGCCGGTGAGAATCGCTGGCCGAAGGAGGGGACGGTACTTCTCCCCACCGAAAAGATAGACGATCGACGCTGTGATGAAGGCGCCGGACGCCAACGCCACGCCACACAGGAGGTCGAAGGTGATCCACAGCCCCCAAGCCGTGTTATCGTTCAGATTGCTGACAGCCCCCAGGCCGTTTGCGTAGCGGATCATCGCCACCACAAACGCGAGGACGATCAGGCCTCCCAGCACAACCCAGGCGGGCGAAATGGGAGGCCGGCGGAGGGCGATTCTTCCGATCATGACGATGCCCCCCTATCTCCTGACCTACCTGATCCCCCCTTCTTCACCATCATCTCTTGTCGGCGTCTCACCACCCAGTAGATGCCGCCCAGGCCAATCAGCATGCCCACCAGAACCGCAGGCGTAGCTTTCGTCATGATGTCCTCGGTGTCTTCCTGAATCGGCGCCGATCCAAGCTCCGGCATGCCCAGTTCCTCGAAGGGAACGGGCGAGATGTAGAGCAGGGAGGTGCCTCCTGCCTCATCCTTGCCGTAGACGTGATCCAGATATCGCTCCGGGTGCTCCCGAATCCTGGCCTCCGCCACGGCGATCAGCTCATCGCGCTCCCCGTACATGAGCGCCCCGGACGGGCAGGTGTGGACGCAGGCCGGCTCCATCCCTGCGCTCAGCCGATCGATGCAGAAGGTGCACTTCTTGATCTCCGCCCCCTCGAACAGGCCATCGCCCCACTGGAAGGTCGGGATCTCGAAAGGACAGGCCAGCATGCAGTAGCGACAACCGATGCAGCGATCGTCGCGATAGAGCACAGGACCTTCGTCCGTCTTGTACAGGGCCCCCACCGGACACGCCGATACGCAGGCCGGGTGCAGGCAGTGCATGCAGGCGTGCCGGCCGAAGGCCCATGCCACCCCATCGTCGCCGTTCTCGACCTCCCTGAACTGCATGACGAGCCAGGTGTCGGCCGAGACGCGCGGCGGGTTCTGGTAGCTGCCGGTGTTGTGGGTGACCTCCGCCGGCAGGTCGTTCCACTGCTTGCAGGCAACCTGACAGCCACGGCAGCCGGTGCACCTGAACGCGTCAAACAGTATCGCCACCTTGGCCATATCACTTACCATCTCTTGACAAGACAGACGTCAGGAGCATCCTGTCCCTAGGCCTTTCTCACATCCACCAGGAATGCCTTGTACTCTGGAATCATGGTGTTGCCATCGCCGACGTGCGCGGTCAGGTCGTTGGCTATATCGCCGGTCGCCAGCCCCTGCCAGCCGAAGTGCCAGGGCATTCCCACCTGATGCACCTTCTTCCCGTTGATCTGGAATGGCCGCCAGCGCTTGGTGACCAGTGCCACCATCTGAATCTGCCCCCGCGCAGAGCTGACGATGACCTGGTCACCGTTCTTGATGCCCTTCTCCTCCGCCAGTTCTTCGCCGATCTCCACGAACATGTCAGGCTGGCACTCGACCAGCCAGGGGAGATTGCGGGACATGGGCCCGGTCTGCCAGTGCTCGCACAATCGATAGGTGGTACAAATGATAGGGAATTGATCCGATGTGCCCACTTTGTCGCCGATGTCCTTGTCAGCGTCAGTGTCCCACAGTTTGATCACCGGGTTGTTCTGCACGCTGGAAATCGGGTTCTCGACCGGCGACTCCAGCGGCTCGTAATGCTCGGGAAATGGCCCCTCCTTGAGCGCCTTGGGGGCGAACAGCCATCCCTTACCGTCGCTCTTCATGATGAACGGGTCGGTGCCCGCTTGGGCGCCGAGGCCGGTCTTGGCGGGGTCGGCCTCCGCGTCCGGGGCCTTGGTCACCGAAAAGTCCGGCACATCGAAGCCCGTCCACTTGCCCAGGTCGGGGTCCCACCAGATGACCTTCTTGTTCTCCGCCCAGGGCGTCCCGTCCGGTCTGGCCGAGGCGCGATTGTAGAGGATGCGCCGGTTGGCTGGCCAGGTGAAGCCCCAGCGGGGGTAGAAGCCGTACCCGCTGGGGTCCTCCTGCCCCCGCCGCTTCACCGCTGGCATGACGGCCCCAGTGCCGTCATCGGCTGGGACAAAGTAGCCGCTGAAGAGCCAGTTGCCGCAGGCGATGCTCCCCGGATCGGCGGCGGAGGCGATGGTGCCGAAGCCGGGGATCAGTTCGCCCTTCGCCACCAGCCCTTCGCCGCTGGCATCCTTCACGTCCTCGACGGCATAGCCATTGATCTCGCGGGCCACAAGCTCCACATCCGGCTCATCCCCGTAGTCCCAGGCCAAGTCGAGGATGGGGCGATCCTTAGCATCGGTCGAATCCTTGTAGACGTTCTTGATGGCGCCGGCCAAGCGGTCGAGGATCCAGATGTCCTCTTTGGCATCGCCCGGCGCCGCTGCCACCTGGGGCCGCCACTGGTTCCGGCGACCGCTGGTGACGATGCTGCCCGCCTTCTCCAGGGCATCAACCGCCGGCAGCAGGAACACCTCGGTCTTGATGTCCTTCGGCTGGACATCGGGCCCTTTCCAGAACGAGGCCGTCTCGGTCTCGAACAGGTCCATCACCACCAGCCAGTCGAGGTTCTCCATCGCTTTGCGCTCGAAGCGGGCGTTGGGCCCGCCCACCGCCGGGTTCTGGCCCATGCAGACCACGCCCTTAATCTTGTTCGCGTACATCGCCTCGAAGAGGGTGATCCAGGAATAGTTGCCGCTGGTCTTGGGGAGGTAGTCGTAGGCGTAGTCGTTGTCTTTGGTCGCCGCCTCGCCGAACCAGGCCTTCATCAGACTGGCGAAGAAGCGCGGCCCGTTGACCCAGTAGCTGGTCGTATCGAAGCGCTTGGAGTAGGCAGCGAAGTCAATGTCCACATCGCGCGGGCAGCCGAGGTAGCCGGGAAGAATGTCGAACAGAAGCGCCATGTCCGTGGAGCCCTGGACGTTGGACTCGCCCCGCAGGGCATTGACACCGCCACCCGGGATGCCGATGTTACCCAGGAGGAGTTGCAGCATGGCTATCGACCGCACATTCTGAGTGCCCACGGTGTGCTGCGTCTGGCCCATGGCGTACATGATGGTCCCCGACTTATCGACCGCGCCGGTGGCGGAGTAGAGCTCCGCCACCTGCAGGAACTTGTCTTTCGGCGTGCCGCAGACCTGCTCGACCACTTCCGGCGTGAAGCGGGCATAGTGCTTCTTCAAGTGGGCGAAGACGCAGTTCGGGTCGTCGAGGCTTGTAGCCTGCTTGACCACGGACACTTCCTTCTGAACCGTTACCTCTGCGCCGGTGACAGGGTCCGTCTCCGTGACTGTGACCGTCTGCTTCTCCGTCTGATATTGCCACGACGTCGTGTCGTACTCTCTCTTCTCGGCGTCATAGCCAGAGAAAAGGCCATCGAGGTCGGCTGGGCCCTGGAAGTCCGGCTGGGTCAGGGTTAGGGCGTTGGTGTAGTACTTGACGTACTCCTCGTTGTAGAGCTTGTTCTGCAGCGTGTAGTTGATCAGCCCGCCCAGGAAGACGATGTCCGTGCCTGAGCGCAGGGAGGCGTACAGATCGGCGGTGGCCGCTGTGCGAGTGAAGCGGGGGTCGACGACGATGAGCTTGGCCCCCTGCTTGTCCCGCGCTTCATTCACCCAGGCCATGGACGCTGGGTGATTCTCAGCAGGGTTAGCACCAGGGACCAGGATACAGTCGGAGTTCTTGATGTCAGTCCAGTCATTGGTCATGGCACCGCGGCCATACGTGGGGCCGAGACCGGCCACCGTGGCCGAGTGTCATATGCGGGCCTGGTGCTCTAAATAGACCACCCCTAGAGCTCGCGCCAGCTTGGCGCTCAGGTAGCAATCCTCGCTGTTGTTGGCAGCGCCACCGATCCAGGCCAGGCCCTCAGTGCGATTGACGGTCATGCCCTTTCCGTCGACCCTAACCGTAGTGACGAAAGTATCATCGCGCGTCTTCTTGATGCGCTTGGCGATCTCGGCCGTGGCCCAATCCCACGATTTCTCCTCCCACTGGTCCGAGCCTGGGGCGCGATACATCACCTTCTTCAAGCGCAGGGGGCTGTTGGAGAGCTGGGGCACGGCAATAGACTTGGGGTCGAGGGCGCCGCGGTTGACGATGTGATCCGGGTCGCCCTCGGCGTTGGTGATGTGTCCGTTCTCATCCGTAGCGATGACCAGGCCGCAGCCGCAGGAGCAGTAGGGACAGATGGTCAGCGCCTCGCCAACCTTCTTGTGCAGCGGAAAATCGCCGATTCCCTTGGCAGCAGCCGAGCCGGTCGGCAAAAGGAGGCCGGCGTTGGTCGCGGCGCAGACTACGAGGAAATGTCTTCGGCTCAGTTTGGTCATAGAACCTGACCCCCTGGGCTGAAGCCCAAACGCGCGAACGCCTTGCCAGCGGCTGACGACCACAAAGCGTCTCTCCCCTCCATGAGCGCCGGACGGTCACAGGAAGATGATTTTGTCACTTTGCACCACCCAGTTCACTAAGTCAACCATAGAGGCGCTCTCCACACCCTCGATCATTTCCTCCGGACGAAGGCCTCGCTCGGCCGAGCAGACACGACAGGCCTTGACCGCCAGCCCTTCTTGGATGGCGGCTCCCAACAGCTCCTCGCAATTGGGCATACCCGCCTCACCGACGGGCATTTCCGGCGGCTTCTGCCCCCTCTTGGCTACCCACACAGCGTCCTCGAAGACAAATAGGTTCACTTGATGTCCTTCGTGAAGAGCCACCAGCGAAAACCGCAGAGCCGTGTAGACTCGCTCTTTTCCGTACGGCGGGTCGCCCACTGCAACAGTAATGGTTGCCATAGATGCCTTCCTTCTCCCCAACCTCCACTACAACTTCTCTCGGACCAAGGTAGCCGCACGCCGCATTGCCCTCGGCTGACCTTCGCTGGCTCGTAGCCAGACACCGGGGATTCCGTATAATGTGTGAATTTTAGCACAAAGTCCATCCGAAACAACATCAGGCTAGTAACAGGATCGTTACAGTTGCCTGGCCTTGCTGTGACTTGGCCCTCGGAAACCACCCCCTCCGGCGCCAGCCGCCGGCTGCGGCCAGTGCCCTTGCCAGCGGAGCACGTCTGCGCTAGCTTACAGTACGGAAGCGTAACACGTCCGGACGGCGCGAAAAGGAGGCCCCTAATGAACGAGAGCGATCTTTGTCTCATGTCGGCCGCAGATCTCGTCGCATCCTACCAGGCGAAGGCCCTCACCCCGGTGGAAGTGACGGAAGCGGTCCTGGCCCGCATCGACAGGCTCAACCCTGTGCTCAACGCCTTCGTGCTCGTGGACAAGGAAGGAGCCCTGGCCTCGGCGCGAGCCGCGGAGAAGGCCTACGCCTCAGGATCGGCCGGCCCCCTGGCCGGCGTTCCCGTATCCATCAAGGACCTGACCGAAACGCGCGGCATGCGCACGACGAAGGGGTCGGTGACGGGCAAGGACTGGGTTCCAGACTTCGATGCTGTCGTTGTGGAGCGGCTGCGCGATGCCGGCGCCTGCATCCTGGGCAAAACAAACACTCCTGAGTTTGGCATGACGTTCACCACAAATAACCGCTTGTTCGGCCCGGCACGTAATCCCTGGAACCTGGAGCGCACTACCGGCGGCTCCAGCGGCGGTGCGGCGGCGGCAGTGGCCTCCGGCCTCGGCCCCATCGGCCACGGCAATGACGCCGGCGGCTCGATCCGCGTGCCAGCGAGCTTCTGCGGCGTGTTCGGCATCAAGCCCACCATGGGCCGCATCCCCAACGACACGGACAAGGTGGGAATGCAGGTCTTTGCTCACGAGGGCCCGCTCACGCGCACGGTAGGCGATGCTGCCCTCTTCCTCTCCGTGTGCTCCGGGCCCGACCCCCGTGACCCCTGGGCTATCGAGGAGGAGCCGCCGGACTTCCTGAGCACCCTGGACGAACCAGTTCGCGACCTGAGAATCGCCTGGAGCGCCAGCTTCGGCGGTGCACCCACCGATCCCTCACTGCTCGCAGCCTGCCAGGATGCGGCAGAGTGGTTGGCGAAGCGAGTCGGCAAGGGCGGGCTGGCCCAGGCCACGCCAGACCTCAGCGGCTTCGGGGAGTCGTTTCTGCCTGTGTTCATGACGGACGACTACCTGTCGCACATCGAACTGGCGGGAGACCGGCTTGACGTTGTCTGCGGGCAGGTGCGCCAGAGCTTCGAGAGAGCGAAGCAGCTACCGGCAACGGAATATGCTCTGGCCCTCGGTAAGATCGCCCGCTTCCGCTACAACACCCGACGCTTCTTCGAGGAGTACGACCTGCTGCTGACGCCCGTAACCTCGGAGCCTGCGTTCAGGATCGATGACCCGGCGTGGGACATAGAGCACGAGATACCGCCGTTGGCGATAGCCAAGTTCATGTTCACACCCCCGTTCGACGTATCGGGCAATCCCGCGGCCTCCGTGCCGGTCGGATTCACCCCCGACGCTTTGCCCATCGGCCTCCACATCGTGGGCCGCTGGGGCGAGGACGACACGGTGCTGCGCATCGCCCGTGAACTGGAGCGGGAGAGGCCCTGGGCGCAGCATCGGCCGCCCGAGCCTGCATAGATTGAACCGCGAGCGCTACCCTGATATCCTTACAGATACGGGAATCTAGCCGGCAGAGGTTTAAGCCTGAGGCGGTGGCACTATGGCAGAAGCGTTGATGACAAGGCAAGCGGATGTCGTCGTGGTCGGCTCCGGCCCCGGCGGTGCTACGGTTGCCCGTCAGCTAGCCAGGGCGGGCGAGAAGGTTGTTCTGCTCGAGATGGGCCGAGACTACAGGAATGAGTTCTACTACGGCACTCACCTTGGAGCGCTGATCTACGACGACAACCGCGGTCTGCTGTTCACCGAGGAAGGGCTGAACATCATCAGACCCATTATGACGGGCGGAGCCACAAACCTGTTCACCGGCTCTGCCACCAGACCACCGGCGTGGCTGAAGGAAAGATACAAAGTCGACATCGATGACTATGTTGAAGAGACCATAAACGAACTCGATATCCGGCCACTTCCCGATGAGCTCCTCGGCGAAGCCTCCAAGCGCATCATGGAAGCAGCAATCTCCCTCGGTTACAAATGGGAACCGCTCATGAAGTTCATCAAGCCTGCCAGGGCTGCCAGGTTCGACTGCGGTGCCAAGTGCATGCTCGGTTGCAGATGCGGGGCAAAGTGGACAGCCAACGAGTACGTCGACGATGCCGTCG
>Ga0209979_1002954_pt1 | contig 15518 bp, 15 predicted proteins | sample AnhtaG_FD_183114 | JGI IMG/M metagenome (GOLD analysis project Ga0209979, IMG submission 183114) | Deep subsurface microbial communities from Anholt, Denmark to uncover new lineages of life (NeLLi) - Anholt_01485 metaG (SPAdes) (version 2) | ecosystem: Environmental > Aquatic > Marine > Oceanic...
TGTGGATATATCAGAACTTGGCATCACGATATACAATGGCGATTTCTACATTGCCTTTTGTCAGCTCACCGCTTGCCCTGACTCCGACATGGTGTCAATTGATTCGAGTGAACCCCATTACGGTAGGTCCTGGTCTTTGTGTGAGGGATGTTCCTCCTGGCTTCTGCACGAGTCCTGGGACTTTATGATTCGCTGTGTGGTTGACGTTGCAGAAGATTGCCCTTGGCTAGACGAAAGCCCCAAATCAGGCTCCGTAGAACCTGGTAGCTCGGATGCCATAACTATTAACATAAGCGCAGTAGGACTTGTTCCCGGCAACTACGAGGCACAGATAGTTGTCGCTCATAATGACCCCAATGAGAATCCCGTCATAGTGCCGGTAAACTTGCTTGTAGACAACCCTCCCAGCGCACTAAGCAATCCGACACCTGCAAATCATGCCACGGATGTTGACACAGATGCCGATTTGCGGTGGGCTGGTGGAGACCCTGATGCTGGAGATACGGTAACCTACGACGTTTACTTTGGCACTAGCTCAGCACCGCCTTATGTAGAAACCGTCGGACCCTATCCGGCCAGCCAGACTTTTTTGGCTTATGACCCAGGTGTCTTAGCCCATGGCACCGCCTACTACTGGAAAATAGTTGCTGCTGATAACCACGCAGTATTGGGCATAGGACCTGGGTTGGACTTTACCACCCTAGTAGAGGAAGAGTTTGACCCTTGGTATTATGATGAGGACGGAAGTGGAGCCATTGAAAAGAACGAAGCTCTAGCAGCAGTTAGCGATTACTTTGAGGGTTTAATAACCAAAGTTCAGGTTATGCAGGTGATTGTCCTGTACTTCGACTGAAAGGATGATAGAGTGGGGGAACTTCACCACCCACTCTATCTAACCCCGGAATCATAAAAAATCTCTCGGCCATTCTAGCAAATAACCAGACCCATTCTGCTGCCCCAACCCACTTCCCTCTCCAAAGTCGTAACTACATTCCGCCCACGCAGTTGAAACTCAAACAGAAAGACCAAACAGAAATTGAGGCTGTGTATAATTGATATTGACTCTAATAGAAGGAGGTAAATATCATGCCCACGCTAAGGCACTTGATTGAGGAACTCAAGAAGCTCGCTGTAGACCCCGATGACATTCGAGTTCCGGGTCAGCTTTATGATGACCTCATAGAGCAAGCCGAGGACACCGGCGAGGAAAACCCCGAAGAGGAGTAGCCTCCAGCCCCCGGGTTGAGCCTTGCTAGCGGGCTCAGCCTGGAGGCAACACACCACATGACTCGTTCTCCATTTCAAGAAATCATGACCTCTCAGCCGTTTTGTTGTCAGTCAGGCAGTTAGACTAGGTTGTTTTTGAGATATGCCTTGGTGATTTTATCAGCTAACTGATTCCTGGCCTGGTCATCAAGTAGAATATCAGCATTTTGTCGTGCCCAATCGCTCAAAATGAATAAAATGAGCCGGTTGCAAGGAACACGCATTATGGCCGAGAGCATAAGCCATCGCATCTTAACCTTTTCAGGCACTCTTATGCCCCAAACTGTAGTTTTGATTGCCTTTTTGTGGGTAATAAGCCTATGAATTATGTCCATTTTATACCTATTTCATATTTGGAACATTAACACCTGTTAACAATATTACATTACATTCAAATTTTACATGGAAACAGGTAAAAAATCAAAAAATCAGGCTGATAAATGGTCAAAACCTGCATTGAGACTCAGCAAAATGGTTTTTGAGGTGGGTTTTGGTGAGGGGAAAATGGTATCATTGTCACGCGTGCGGAGAATTCACGTTATGCGAACTCTGTGTTCCACTACGGTTTTGCGAAGTAGCTGGTGCCCAATACTTGGACAATGATACCACCTAGGAATAATATTACCGCCAGTATCAGTAGACCGACTCCGAGTTTACGACGTTTGAAAACTCTGAAATACCATGGGTCATCAATATCGGCAGGCATCACAACAGACACCATTATGGCAACAAACAGTGAAATAAGTGCCGCTACAAACTGTAGGAATGAGCCAAGTCTAATTGACTCCCGTGCTATCGAATCCAGGTGGCAGCTGAAGGCTGGATACCAAATAAGGATTGATAAAATAATCGCTACAAGAAAAAACGCCAATATCGAGTATTGGATGCACCAGACTTTAATTCTTCTCAGAATGCTACGGCTCGTTCTCAACGGCTCCCCTCCCGAAGTAGGCAGGAGATGGTGCATGATTGCCTAAAACCGAATAATGCCTTTGCTATTGATTAGCTTATCCAAAATCTCTGAATTACACTCCGGTTGCACCAAAACCTTACAATATGCCTTAAAAAGCTCTGTTGTTGACAGGAGGCCGATATTTTGAGCCTCCGCATATTGAACTACGTGTCTCGTAAATACATCTTTTGTAGCCCTATCACTCAAACGCAGCAGCCTCCATGCATTCCCGATAAGTATCCCTCTAATAATAGTCGGTTTGTTGGTTACTTTGATTTGTTGGCCTAAATCGGCAATTAACTGGGCTAAGTCGTCTTTCGTAATACTCTTGGTATTGCCCTTCACCTCGACTAGCGCTTCTTTACCATCTACCTCAATCATGAACTCGTCTGTTACGGCAGATGGCTTAGTTTTAGCTCCTATTTCCTCGAGGGTTGATTTACAAATCTCCTGGAGTTCCGGCCCAGTACACCGTAACAGTCGCTTATGCTTTTGGAGCTTCGTTAAGGAAGCTTCGCGTTCTTCAATCTTACTCTGTTGTGCCTCTAGCTTTTGCTTTTGCACCGCTATTTCACGCTCAAGGTCAGCCTCTCCAGGGATTTTAATATCGTTAACCGAACTTGGCACTGGTGTTTCTTCAAATTGTCTGCCACGTTGCAGAAGAATTTCAATGAGAGATTCTGTATGATACTTATCAGCAACGGGCAATAAGACTAGATTCCCGCCGGTCTTCACCGGCTTATGAAATCGAGGCGTAAATTCAATAGCGAGAGGTTTCTCTACCTTGTTGGTAGCAATAACTCCTAAAACAGAAGTTACCTCATCATTCTCATAATAGTTCTGGAAAGCACTGATTTCTATAGAATCAGGAACAAAATAGTACTCCCAGCCTTTGAAATTTCTAAAGTACTCTTTGTATGAATTGTCTTTAACGTATGTCGTCTTACCTTTTTCACGAACAGTTTTGATTGATATTGGGCACCACTCATTAGTGCCAACATAATCGACAGGGGTATCATATTCAGGGTCGTTGTATTCAACGGTAACGCCTGGGGCATACATGGCGTATACAGTGATATCGAACTTCATTATTTCCAGTAACTTGCTCCTTACTAATCTAAGGTTCGAGCTAATTCTCTTATCTTGTTCATTTACGCGGGATATTGAGTAGTCACAATGCTGCCCAGGCTTTAGTCGACCAGCCATGAACCAGTGATTAAGTATTCTAGTCGTATCCAAAATGACGGTATCGTAATCTGACAAGTTAGGTAGCTCTTCCCACCAGTCAAACGAGTCTACACCTTCAGCGCTATAAGTGCCTATAATTAGAACATTCTTGCCCATTTTTCATATTCCCAGGCTTCGTTTGAAATAATTATACCACTAATCGGATTACGTCTAAAGGGGATTGAGGTTGCAGGGTGAACTGGGTTGTCAAACCAACATGAGTCTCAGCAAAATGAGTTTTGAGAGAGGTTTTGGTGAGAAAAAGACATGAGATATATAGCAATTGCAGGCGGAGCGAGCGAAGCGAGCCTCCCTTGCAAATTGCGTTGCCCAATATGGTAGAATTACCTATCTGAAGAGTTTCTGGAGATGGTGAGAAGGAAATAAATCTATGGAAACAGTAGGTATTATAGGATTCTTCGCTCTAGCCGTCGGCATCATAATGTTGATAGTTAATGCTTTTAGAAAGCGGAGACTGCGGACCTGGGGAATAGTCGCCGGGGTAGGCTTGGTCTTCTTTATTATTGGTGTTTCCTTGTCCGGACCTGCTGCACCAAGTCCACAGCCTACTCAAACACCCTCACAACTGATTACCGAAGATGCCTCAGAGATGGTATTAACGATAACAGATTTTGAACCTGGTTGGGTTCAACATGGGGCGCAGTCAACGACTAAAGAAGGTGCTCAATCTGCTTATCATGTTTACTTCTACGAGGGTAAATCACTTTATCCATCAGTTGTTCAGAATACGACAGCCGTTTATCCTAGCATTGAGTTCGCACAGCAAGTATATTTTAACGCAATACCTAATAATGTCTCGGTAGAGAATCCCAAAATTGGCGATGAATCTTTCTTAGACATTTCAGTTCCAATGCAGAAGCTTCTCGTATTTCGAAAGAGTAATGTTGTTGTATGGCTTTGGCTTCAACAAGATGTATTTGGTGATGTCAAACCCTATGCAAGGATAATTGAGAAAAGGATTAGTACTCTGCCTTAACTAACCAATCCAATCCCTCCCCGCCCCTCAAAACGAGAGGGGGACAAAGGGGGTGAGGTAGACTGGAGATGAGGGGGGAGGAAAACAAAATGAATGAGGCTGAGAAACAAAAGATAATCGGCGAGCTAGAAGACTTTTATAAGGAACTCAAATCATATAAGAGGTTACTGAATTTAAAGGGCCGATTGTCAGATAAAGATACGCTAAGAGAAACACTCGTTCGTAAAGCTGGAGCTCTTAAGCCAAAAATAATAGAACTAACGGGGAAAGAGTATATAAGTCGGTTTAGCATAGCCTACAATATTTGGGACGTGGGGTTCACTGCTCATCGCATATCAGACATTTGTGATGTGGCATTAGATTATTGTATCGACGCCATAAATGAAGCTATTGGTAAACTCGAATCAGATATTAAGAAGGGCAGAAGAGATAAAGCAGTGGATGTCATAGAAAAACCGATAAAAAAGCAGTCTTTAGGAAAGGAAATCAGTAAGCATCTGCAAGGAACGCCGGAAGAAATTGCCCCTCATATTGTGGGGGTAGCACAAGGGTTTCAGTTTCCCCAAGGCTTTAATTGCTATGCGGAAGAAGAACCCTATGAATCCAGCCGATTCTATAAGAAGTTTACTATATATCGCATTACTGATAGCTTCACGCCTGGCGTCACTTGGATGCACGCAGGCCCGGAAGATGAACCGCAGGCCATAGGTTCCATAACTCTTCGACCTTTACCGAACAACAAGACTCTGCTTATAGCGAAGCATACTCTACCCAGTTTTGATAGCGAGGGTTCTTATTTTGATAGTTTCTTAAAAAGGCTCTCTGAAGAGCTGAAAAGCCTAGAATTTGAGAAGAGCGTCCATTCAAAGGTGTGGCAGTGGCTTAAATCTCACAAAATTCTTGGTATTATTGTTACAGTTATTATTGTAGTAGTTACTTTATTAGGAACTAACTGGACTATTGTAGAGAAGAATTTTACGAGGTTTCTCGAGTTTTTCCGCTAGTTTAGGAGCAAGTTTGAAACCATCTAAAGTATTAATCATCGGTTCGGGGCCGATTGTTATCGGGCAGGCGGCGGGGCTTGATTATGCCGGCACTCAGGCGTCCAAGGCCATGAGACACGAGGGTAACTACGAACTGCAAAAGAAGGCTAGGGAGGGGTAGGGATTACTGTTCAATATACCGCTTAGCATCCAACTGATTGCGTATATTTAATAGCCTCTATGACTGCGTTAATGAATTCCACGGCCTCAGGCGCATTAACCTTTTTAATCTTACCTTTTTTGCCTTTTTCTTTATATTGACACTTGCCTTCATGTTTAACAGAATTATTAGTTTTGCATAAGCAATTAAGCTTTTCATATAAGTCTGGCTTATCGTCTTTTAGAGAATGTCCGAACAAGTATTTGAGCATCTCATGGAAGTAAAATAGAACTTCACCCTCCCTTTTTTTACTCTGCTTCAAGGCTGAATATATGATTGGGTCAACCTTTGGGCTACTCTTGCTAGCGGTTTCGCAAAATTTTTCAATGAATACTTCACATGCTGTTGCGGCATCTAAAACAGCCCGGCGTGGTTCTTTGGAAACCACATCACGGGCGTCTAGAAGCAAGACTTCATAAAGCTCTGTTAGTTTCTCGGAGGCTAATGCTTGGCAAATATCACTCCACTCGCTACTTTTAAATGGGAGGCTCGGAAGTGTTAGGTGTGTCATTCCCGCAGAACCTATAATTTTACCATTAGCATCGAATAAACGAAGGCCATAGTCGAAACTTTCTACATTTGGCCTACCGATGTGTAGTTTTCCCCACCATCTACACAGGGTTAGTAAATTGTGTAGAATGTCTCTCCCTTTTTCCACCAATTCATTTTGCTCTCTTGCAGTAGGTGGAATGGTTGGAAAGTCTCGTCTTATATCAATAACTATGCAATTCAGCGTATCGAGTTCAGTTATTCTGGGTTTGGGGGTTTTAAGTTGCCACAATCGCCTTTCAGTCATATCCTTTTTTGTATGTACTGGCGGGTATATGGTTATTTCCTCGCCTTCTCGTTTCATCCGTTTGGGCTTAATACCTCTTGCCTCTTGCATTTTGAGCGTGAATGGGAGTTTGAATATGAATTTAGCGGTAACTTGTGTCATGATTATTTACCAATTTGTATTCGCAAATAGGTCTTTCAAACATTATACCACTGGATAGAATCCTTTACTGTATATCTCATTTATCAAGGGTAGGTTGAAGGGGCGTTAGCCCCTTTAAAAACAATTTCCTCCTCTCCTTACTAAGGAGAGAGTTCGACGGGGTGAGGTTGACCAAACCCCACCGACCATCTCACTTCAGACAGAAACTCACCAATCGTTCTTGGCTACAAAGTTTCTCAGCGTGCATACCTTGGTGGTATTGATAGGGGGGCAGAAGCTTTAGGAGTTACTTTATCGGAGTTGTTTCCGGTTTGGAGGTGAAGATAGGCAGGTCTGACAAGAGACTGGCTACCGCGAACTGTTGATAAGACTTGCTTTGGCATATAGAATAGCCCCAGGTATTAGCTGATGAAAAGAACTCGTGCTGTGGTACTACTGGCTGTAAAGTCGTTCTTCTCGCTTATCACTCTAGTCCTACTCACGATTGTCGTCCACGAAGGGGCTCACTATGTCGCTGCCGTCATAATGAAAGTGCCTATAGCATCCTTTACTTGGTTTGACCCTCGCTACTTTGCCCCAGTATTTGTTTCACGTTCTACAGAACACACGTTGGGGATGCAGGTGGTAAGCTATGCCGGGGGATTGGTTACCGGAGTATTGTTACTAGCAATCTTGGCGTTGAACAGAGAATGGTTTAGGCAGTCATTATATCGGTGGCTACTGGGGTTCTATATGGCTACATTTGGATTCTGGGAAATCTGTCAAGGTATCCTTGAGGGAGCGTTCCACGATATGTATATAGCAGATGCCACTAATATTTTCAGCTTAAGTTACTGCGTAGGTTATGCCTCTGCATTATGTGGTATGGCTTTATATTGGGTATTTACGTCCAGGGTAAAGGGTCTAATAGCTAAGGAGAACTTTTGAGAAGGGATTTGGCTCTGGGGAGGGAGTATTCGTCTATAGCATCCGCTCGGAACGCACTTGCTTCTTTATAGCTTCTGCTTTCTTCATCGGGCTCTCTCCATAGGGCAGGTTGAAGCCTTTGCCCTCTAGGAGGTCACCAACAGTGCGTATCTGAATGCGAGGATAATTCTTACCCCATATTGGCGATGTATAGGAACCAGCATGGATGGTGAGCTCCCTCATGCCCGCAGTTGGCTCCTCCAGCGTCACAAGTAAGCCCATAGCTGCTCCTTCCTTCTCTGTGGTGCCAATAAGGTCTCGCACCATCCCTGGGTTAAGACTCTTGCCCCCTTTAACCTGCACTATAACTTTAGTAGCTTTGTCCCTACCCTCAACTATGGACAGGACTCCATCTACTCCGCCATCACGTTCCCTTGGCGCAGCACCGACAAGACTCACCGCCCATATCTCAAATTCCTTTTTGCTCCTTTCAGCTAGGGCTCGTGCTGACGGTTTGTCGTAGGGATTGCCATAGACTACATAGGTATCCTTTACTCCTTCCCCGTAACTCTCTCGTAGCCGTTTCTCTATTAGGTCTATAGCGAGCCAGGTTACATCAATGCCAATCCAACGGCGTTTGAGTTCATGCGCTACCATAACCGCTGTTCCACATCCTACGAACGGGTCAAGCACCACATCACCTTCATTGCTACTGGCATGGATGATGCGCCTGAGCAAGGCTGAAGGCTTCTCGGTCGGAAAAAGCTGTTTTATTGGTGGGACACGCCCGATGTCCCATGTATCATCCATAGCTACGCCTTGCGACTCTTGGTCGTTTACCTTGGATGGCAATCGTCTCCCCTGTGCATCATACCCTGAGATAATCTTGGCTGCGCCGAACCGTCTTAGTGTGGAAGCAGCACGGGACATAAACTCCCGGTTAAACGGACGCCTTTTGTCGTTGGTCTTGCTATAAAAGAATATCACATCGTGATTACGCTGAAAGTAACGCCATCCCGTTGCCCATTTGCGGTAGTGCCAAATAATCTCGTTGCGAAAGTTCGCCTTGCCGAATATAGTGTCCAGCACCACTTTCAAATAGGCGCTGGCAGTGGGGTCGCAGTGGAGGTAGAGGGAGCCTGTAGGCTTGAGTAAGCGGTGGAGCTCCACTAAACGGGTCGCCATCATTGACAAATAGGCTGCTATGCTCTTGGAACCCTTGTCACCACGCCTTGCTATCCATTGAATCAGTTCTACCAACTCTGGCTTCCCACTCGGCTTCCCTAAATTCCTCAGGGCTTCCTCAGATGCTGCCCCATCCCAGCGCCACGTATCGTCAAAAGCTCGTATTTGAGCCTGAGACTCTCCCCCACCGGGTTCACTGAAGATTACATTGTAGTCCGTATTGCTGTTGAACGGGGGGTCCAGATATATCAGGTCAACTGACTCATTCGGGAAGTGGTCGTGGTCTTCCAACCATACCAGATTGTCGCCGTAGTAAAGCTTGTTTTTCCATGAAGAGGCAGTTACATCCATTACCCTCTCCAAATCCGCCTGGCTGGGCTATCCTCAGTTTCAATCCCCTTTGTTTAAGGTTCTGACCGCGTCAACAGCATGTCCAGAGTCACCCGTTGCTATAGACCCGAGATTACGAATAAATATTCCAAATTCTGAGGCATTTTTCACTTTTTCTAGTTTGATTCCTTTGTTGTCTGCATATTTCTTGGCACCATTCTGATATCCGACAGTTGTGACCATGATGCCTTCGGTCTTGGTATTTTGTTTATCGCGTATGTCTACAAGACGACTTTGAAAAGCTAAGACCTGTTCCATTTTGACCTTTGACTGCCAGCATTTACATTCGATTAATATTAGGCTCTGATTTTCGGGGTCTCTATAAGCTATGTCAATTTGATGTCTACAGCCGCTAGCTCCTTCAATTTTCGTTTCCCTTCCGTAGCCTATGTCTTCTATTTTCAAGAGGTCATTATTCTTTAATAGGGAATCTATCAATTTTTTCACCAGTTCTTCGTATTCTTGAGATGAAAGTGACATTTTAAGGAACTCCTAATGTCCAACGTCAGATGACTTATGCATAACCGCTGGCATTTATCCCTCCAAATCTGCCTGTTTGATATAGCAGTACACTCTACCACTATTCTAACACAATCCACTTGTGGGTCATACTCCAGGCTCTAGGAGTTACTATTGCCCACCCCACTTCTGTCGCAAAAAATTCTACTATGCAGAAGACTGATAGATAGAGATATGATTGACCCAAAGCTACTGACACATCCGAGTTAGTGATCTTTTATCCACTTAATGAGGTCTTCTTTCAAAAACACACGCTTTTTCCCTATCTTATGAGAAGGTAAGCCCTCACTCATGAGCTTATACAGGGTCTGGTGACTAATGCCTAGAAACTCCTGTGCCTCTGTGAAGGTAAAGAATATCCGTTCCACATCTGGTTTTGGTTCTCTTTTTCTGCCCATTCTAACACTCCTAGTCTGGCTTTGAGGTAATGGTAGAGTGTTAGGAGCCATTAGGCACAAATGGACGATAATAGATGCAGATTGACACCTTATAGCCATCCTTCTACAATAGCATCACCAAAGCTGCTGAAGGACGATAGCAATTGAGGCAGTTAGGAGACTGAAGTGAAAGGTAAATGGCTATTAGTGCTAATTCTAGGTTTAGCTTTATTACTGGCTATCCAGTTGTCAGCCTGTGCCACTGTGCCACCACCAGCTCCGACACCAGAAGAGCCAGGGCCAACTCCTACTCTTACCCCTGAGCAACCGTACGAGCAATATCTTGACCAAGGCGATGTCTACTTAGAACAAGAGCTTTGGGATGAAGCTATTGGTGAATACAACAAAGCCGTAGAACTTAATCCACAAATTGCTACTGCATATGCGAATCGAGCGGTCGCCTATTATGAAGGATATAAGCAATCGGCATGGGGGGAGTGTGACTGGGAATATTGCTTACTGTTCGATGATTGCGATAGGGCTTTGGAACTTGACCCCCTCATTAAGCTTGACCCAAGACTAGCCGATGCCTATGTTCAACGAGGTAACTGTTGCCTTGAACCGGGAAACTGGGAGTATGATGACGCCATTGCACATTATGCTAAAGCGATAATGATTGACCCCACCATAGCCACCAACGTCAATCCTAGGCTGGCTGAGGCTTATTATCATCGTGGAGACCATAACCTCGAATTTGCTAATTATTACGATGACTATGACGAAGTTATTAGGGATTTTACCAAGGCTATGGAGCTTGACCCTACGACTGAACCATGGCTTATTACTTGGCTAGCCGAAGCGTATGCCCAAAGGGGCAGCTGGTACTTAAATGAAAGTGGGATGTATCCTACAGCAGTTGAAGGTTACACTGAAGCCATAGAGCTAGCAATTGAGGATTATACCAAAGCCATAGAGTTAAACCCAGACAGGGCCGACTATTATTACTGCCGAGGGGGGGCTTATGACCATTTAGCTGATTACTACTGGGACGCAGGTCAGGTTTCTAAGCAAGTAGACAGTAATAACAAAGCCATTTCAGATTATACTAGGGCCATAGAGCTTGCACCGGAGCGTGCTGACTATTTTAGCCGGGGGCAGTGCTACGCTTTCAACGGAGATTATGTCAGAGCTATTGCGGATTTCACTAAAGCTATAGAATTAGGTAGAGAGGAGTGGTCCGTCTATTTCAACCGTGCTTCTGCATATAAAGAACTAGGTAATAAGAGCGAGGCTTTGGCTGATTATAAAAGAGCCCTTGCATTAGCAGAGGACGATTTCATAAAAGAACAAAGCTTGAAATACATAGAGGAACTTCAATCAGATTGATGAAAAACCCTAGCTATTCCTTCTAGTCAAAGATACTAGAGCTTTACGGCTTAGCTTGGTGGAAGGTTAAGCCGAGAGGAGCTTGAAATGAAGAACGAAGGCAGATGGCACTTGTTTGTGCTTGTGGGATTAGCTCTTTTACTGGTTGGTTCGGTTGTGGGTTGCCCACCACCAATCGAAGATACAGTCGCCGAACTAGAAGAACGAATCACGACTCTACAAGAAGAACTACTGGCACACGAAGCAACTACTCAGGCACAACAACACGAGATACAGGAGATACAGAACAAGATTGAAGAGCTAGAAAAGGCTCTGGAAGAAGCGAGCCCACCTACTCCACTGACTAAGGGCGAGCTCAAAGTTCACTTCATTGATGTTGGGCAGGGTGATTCAATTCTAGTTGACTTAGGGGAGACCGAAATTCTGATTGACGGTGGGGACAAGTCGTCAGGTGTAGTTGAATATCTGAAGAAATATGTTGATGACCCGCTTGAGGTGATGGTGGCTACTCATCCCCATGCCGACCACATAGGGGGGCTAATCGGAGTCTTAGATGATTTTGAAGTTGACGAAATCTGGCTTAATGGGGACACAAACACTTCCGACACCTACTCCGAGTTCATGTCGGCGGTCAACTCCGAAGGTGCTCAAGTGTATGAGGCGAGAAGAGGGGACACTATTGAGGTCGGTGAGCTGGTCTTTAAAGTGCTTCACCCTGTCAATCTGAGTGGCACCACCAACAATAACTCTATCGTTTTGAGCCTACGCTACGGAGAGATTGATTTCCTTTTTATGGGAGATGCTGAGAAAGAGGCTGAAGCAACCATGCTGGCGGCTGGGATAGTCCCTGACGTAGAGATATTGAAGGTAGGTCATCACGGTTCAAGAACAGCGTCATCACGGCAATTCCTGCAAGCAGCCAAACCCGAGGTTGCCATCTATATGGCGGGGAAAGGCAACAGTTACGGTCATCCTCATCCAGAGACTATCACTGCTGTTACCGAAGTCCACGCCTTGATACAGGGCACAGACCAGTATGGGACTATCATAGTTACTACTGATGGTCGTATTTTTTCGGTCCAGCCACCCTATTCTCATCCAATAGAGCCAGCACCAATTATTGAGGTCATCAACCTGTCCATCTCGCCTGATGAGGTAGAACCTGGAGAAACAGTTACGATTTCGGTCACCGTCACCAACTCAGGCGGCAGTCAAGAGACCCATTCCGTAGCATTAAAAATCAACGGCAGCGAAATTGAAACTAAAAGCGTTGTCTTGAATGCCGGAGAAAGTCAGGTGGTTAACTTTGCTGTGGCCAAAGAATCTACCGGCACGTATAGGGTTGAGGTTAATGACTTAAAAGGCACCTTTATTGTTGCTGAGAAGGTAGTGCAAGACCTATTCCTTGAAATAGTGTCTGTTACCTCTCCTATTGGGAAGGGCTATACAGCAACCTTGAAAGCAGAGACATCGCCAGGAGCACAATGCACCATCGCGGTCTACTATAAATCTGGTCGGAGCACAGCGTCAGGACTTTACCCAAAGGAAGCAGATAGTCAAGGTAATGTATCATGGTCTTGGAAAGTGGGCACGAGAACAACCCCTGGCTCCTGGCCAATAGTGGTTACAGCTAGTCTTGATGGTGATACTGTTTCACAAACTACCGACTTCACAGTGTACTAATATACCTAATTTTCGGGCAGATAGCTCTTATTACACGGGATAGAAAGAGGAGGTACAAACAGAAAGCAGTTGGGAGGTAGTAGCCCCGGTGATTGAGGTCATTAGGAGGTCAGAATGAAGCGGATATTATTATTAATTCTAGTTATCGGAGTTCTCTTGCTGGGAGCTTGTGGTGCGCCAACCACAGTACCAGAAGCTGAAACTCCGCCTGCTACTCCACCGGCTGAACAACCTACTCCTACCACCTATACCCTTAGCGTAAGTGTTAGCCCTTCAGGAGCAGGTTCTGTATCTCCTTCAGACGGTGAGTATGAAGAAGGCACCCAAGTGACACTCACCGCTACCCCCGCCAGCGGTTATACCTTTGGTTTTTGGGGTGGCGGTGCTTCGGGTTCCTCATCCACTATCATCATCACTATGGACTCAGATAAAAAGATTACTGCCGCCTTCCGTCGCATTAGCTACGACCTGGCGATAAACATTGTTGGCAATGGCACTACTTCACCTGAAGCTGGTGTCCATAGCTACCCTGAGGGGACAATGGTTGAGCTTAGAGCTGCTCCTGGTGAAAGCTGGGAGTTTAGTGGCTGGAACGGGGATATAACTGACACCTCAGCTACTACTCAAATCACTATGGACTCAGACAAGAACATTATTGCTCATTTCGCTGATACAACCCCTCCAGTGATTTCAGGAGTGGACATTTCTGGTATTACTGAAACAATCGCTACCATCACTTGGACAACTGATGAGCCAGCTACTAGCCACGTAGAGTATGGCAAGACAACTAATTATGGCTTAACCACGACTTTAGATAAAGAGCTTGCTACCAGCCATAGTGTCACGCTTACCGAATTGAAGCCTGAGACCACCTATCATTTTAGGATAAAATCTGTGGATGAAGCTGGGAATGAGGCTTTATCCGATGATTACACTTTTACCACCAAAACCACGAAGGAACTTCTTTCAGCAATGCTCTACCCTGGAATAACGATTGGGGGACGTGTCCATCAACTTAGTTTTAACCTCTTCAATGGCTCATCCCAGACGATAACAGTGACCAAAGTGGAGATTTTTGATGAGCAGGGTGATGTTGCCTTCACCATGTCAAAGTCCGATATAGCGGAGACTTGGGGAAGCGGGGAAGTTGATGCTGGTAAATCACTCTCTGCAGGCATTAGCTTTGGAATCCCACCCACTACTGAGGAAATAGAAGGCTGGCAGGTGAAGTGGTATTGCATAGATGCCGATGGGCAAAGGTTTACTGTTAAAGGTTTAGCCCGTAAGCTCTAACAATAAACAGAAAGGAGCTAGTTTTGGCAGTCCATAAAAAAGAGTGGTCAATGATATCGGTGATAAACAAGTGAAAAACAAGAGAGGTGTTACATTGACTAGCAAGGCTCTTTATGAGGCTAAAGGTACTAGTCTGACCCCGATAGATGATGCAACAACCACGCCTAGCTTTGCAACAAAAAATTGAAAAGCAATCGGAGAACAAATTCACTGATAAACAGGGAAATAACAGGAAGGAAACAGAAGGCCGCATGACTAGCTGACGAAAAGAGGTTTTGGATAAGCTATTGGCTATGGTGTACGGAATGTAGTTACGACCTTGGAGAGGGAAGTGGGATGGGGCAGGGGAACGGGGTTGGTTATGTTGGGGAACTGCTGGGGAAATTTTTAAGCAATTTCAGAGTTGACTAAGAAATGTCCGAGTTTAAGCCCCTTAAAAGCTATAATTATGGTATGGCAGCCGTAATTCTGCAAGCTAATCATAGGGTTTTTTATGGATAGAACACCTACCGGACAATAGCGCTTTAAGGGGAAATAAGGGTATGACGACCTATGTTAATAAGGCTAACAAAGGTGATAACAACGGGTAGATTCTTGCCTGGCAATAAGGGCGGCGATAGGCGTGGGGGGCTACCACGGCGAGAGAGAAATGCAATTCCTGAAAAAGTAGAGCCTTTGCGGTTATTTTCATGGCTAATAACGGTGGAAATAACGGAGAGGGTAAATATGGGGAATGAGGTAGACATAGACCATTATTTTCCTGTGTAATGATGGAGGAAATAATCGGAGTGAACCCCTGAAGCTGGACACTTGCGGCACAGTCAGACGCAATTCACACTGCTCCTATTCCGTAAAGCTGCCCTCCAACTATATCCTTGCCCGTAAGATTAAGGTATGCGCCGACTAGTCAGACTGCGCTCAAACTGAAGCTGGAATTTTGGCGTTAATTTGGCGTTAAACTGAAAAGGACGGGTTGTCACCAAAAGTTACTCTACGCACAAAACAGGTTTTTAGCAAGTAACACAACCGTTCTAATTTGAACGTAAAACCACTGTTTGACATTTTAGCCTCGGTTTACGAAACCGCTGCTCTACCCCTGAGCTACGCTGGCTATAGCTAAGTATAGCACAAAATTCGGCGACTAATGAAATATCCCAGACTCCGTAGTTGACGCCTCAGATAGGCTTATGATAGTAT
>Ga0209979_1002956_pt1 | contig 15518 bp, 12 predicted proteins | sample AnhtaG_FD_183114 | JGI IMG/M metagenome (GOLD analysis project Ga0209979, IMG submission 183114) | Deep subsurface microbial communities from Anholt, Denmark to uncover new lineages of life (NeLLi) - Anholt_01485 metaG (SPAdes) (version 2) | ecosystem: Environmental > Aquatic > Marine > Oceanic...
TTTTTTGCTGCTTCTAATTGTTCATCTTCCTCAGTTTTATCATCATCATTTATAATGATATCCGGTGTAATTCCTATTTCCTCTATACTTCTTTCAGTGGGAAGAAAATAATTTGCTGTAGTAAATTTTATACCCGACCCATCTGAAAGTGCAAATATCATTTGTACTTTACCTTTTCCAAAAGTTCTGTTTCCAACTAATTTAGCTCTATTGTGATCTTGCATTGCTCCAGCAAAAATTTCTGAAGCTGAGGCTGACCCCTTATCAACAATAATAACTAAAGGAAATTGAGCATATGGTGTATCTTTCCCGCTATATGTTATAGTATCTGCTTTTTCTTTTACTATTACAATATTTCCTCTGTTAATAAAAAGTTGACCTAAATTAACTGCATCTGAAAGAAGACCACCAGTATTTCCACGTAAATCTAAAATTAGTGCTTCTATACCTTGATCAGATAATTTCTCTAGTTCATTTTTTAATCTATTTGCTCCTCCTTCAATAAATTGAATATATCTAACATGACCTATTTTGTCATTTAGGATTTCAATTATTAAATTAGGAATTTTTATTTCTTCTCTTATAAGCTCTTTAGTAAATTTTTCATTTGTCTCAGGTCTAAAGAAAATTATAGTAACTTTTGTACCAGTTTTACCTCTAATTAGTGCTATTACTTCATCAATGTTTTTACTCTCAATTGATTGTCCATCTACACTTATTATTACATCATCAGCTTTAATTCCAGCTCTATAAGCTGGTGTGTTCTCTATCGGTTTAACTACAACAATTTTTTCTTCTACCTGATTTACATACATACCAACACCAGAAATGTGTCCTGAGTAGTCTTCCATCATAATCCTATAATTTTCTGGATAAAAGAAATATGCATATTTGTCACCTAAGCTTTTAATCATAGATTCATTTCCATACATAATAAGGTCTTCCATTTTAATTACTTCCTTCTTTTCTCTCAGCTTTCTTATTAATTCCTTTATAGAATCTAAAGAGTCCTCTGGATATTTGTCTTTAATTTTTTCTAACTCATCTTTATCCTGTTCTGATAAAAGTTCAGGATATTTTTCATCAGTGCTTTTAATTATCCCCTCAAAAGCTGAAGTAATTAATTCCTCTCTTTTAATATCATATAGGTATTCCTTCTCAATATTATCAATAACATCATTAATTGGAGAAATATTAATATTTGACCTTATATTTACTACTTCTTTTATTTTTTCAGGTATTTTAAATAATTCTTGCTTTAAATTACAACCAATATTGGAAGCAACAATTGAAAATATTAATGTAGATAGAATTATTATATAAATTCTACTTTTTACTTTTTTTATAGATATTTTTTTTACCATAATAAAAATTTCTTTCTTTTAAATTTTATTTAAAAAATATACTAATTATAATTCTACCAAAAATCACTGTAAAGCCCTGAATAAAAATAGCTTTATTAAAAATTAGATATTTTATTAAACATGATGTGAATTAAAGGTAATGTGAAATAAGAAAAAGGGTGTAAATTAGAAGTAATTTGAAGGATTTTTTGCAACTCCATTTATCCTGACTTCAAAATGAAGATGAGACCCTGTACTAAATCCAGTTGACCCTACATATGCTATTACTTGTCCAGCCTTTACTGATTGTCCATTAGAGATAATAATTCTCGAACAGTGAGCATATAATGTTGAGTGCCCACCACCATGATAAATTATGAGATAATTCCCGTAGCCACCTCCCCACCCAAAAGTGACTTTAACAACTTTACCATTTGCAGCTGCAAATATTGGTGATCCATATGGAACTGCGATGTCTATTCCGTAATGAAAAGCTCTGCGGGGATAATTCCTGTAACCAAAACCAGAAGAAATGCCTCCACGAACAGTTGGCCATAAAAACTTTCCTGAAAAGCTACCTTCTCTTAAACTAGCTAAATATGCTTCAATCATCTTTGCTTCTGCTTCTTGCTGCCTTAGTAAGTACTCAAGTTGATTGGTATTTTTCTTTGCACTTGTTAACAGAGTGAATTTCTGATTATAAATTTCTTGAAGATCGTTTCTCTTTTTTTCAGTAATTCCAATTAATGTGGTCTGTTTTATAACCAAATGTTCATAATAATCTCTTTCCTTTTCAATCTCTTTCTTCTCCACTATAATGTTATTTCTTATTTTTAATACATTTTCAACAATTATCGCATCTTTATCAGCAACTACATTCACTAATTTCCATCTATTAATAAAATCCTGTAAATCTATGGGTTCAGAAAGGATTGAAATAAAGCCTTCCTCTTTATCTTTATATATCTCTACTAACCTATTGACTAAAATTGCATATTTTTCTCTAAGTTCATTTTCAAGTAGAATAATTTTATTCTTTTTCTTTTCTAAGTCCCACCCAATTCCTCTTATTTCTGAGTTAAGCTCATCAAGCTTAGCTAAATGGTCATCTAAATCTGCCTGAATCTTATTTATCTCACCTTCAATATTATTAACTTGAGTCTGAAATTCCTTTTCTTTTTGCTTGGAAAGGTTTATTTGACTTTTAGTTTTCTCTTGTTCATTCTTAATTTGTTCAAGCTTTTTTTCGGGATTTGCATATATATTATCGTTGTCACCATAAGCAGTGTTAGAGAAAAGGAAGATAAAAATTAGAGTCAAAGAGAAAGTGCAAATTAAATTCTTTTTCAATTTTGTTTTCATTAATCTCATAATATGTGATTTTTATTATCAAGAACTGGCAATAATATACTAAGAATTATATTCTATCTTCTTTATTAAAATCCTCTTATTGTAAATTATCAATAGAAATTACCTTTTCTATTTATAATTAATATTATGCTTTAATAAATTTTCTGAGTGCAATCAAACTTCCAACTGCTCCAATTAACATTCCTGTTACAAAAAGTACTAGAAAAACCTGAAATTGCAATGGATTTGTACCTGTTATAGCAAAATCCACTGGTAAGAGAAAAAGATTAAATGCATTCTCCAATCTTTTTAGAAATGACATATTGATTATAAAAATCAGTCCTATTGCAATTAATGCTCCTATTATTCCTTGAATTGTGCCCTCAATTATAAATGGCCAGCGCACATACCAGTTTGATGCTCCAACAAGTTTCATTACCTCTATTTCTTTTTTTCTTGAAATAATAGAAAGACGTATTGTGTTAAAAATTAAAATAATTGAAGATATAAATAGAAGTGAAATTATAAGAAATGTTATAATTTTAATAGTGTTGGTGACTCTAAAAAACTTATCTACATAATCCTTTCCATAATTTAAGTCATTAATCCATTTCCAATAATATTCTCTTTCTTCTTCTCCTTCTTCCCCTTCTTCAGGTGTTTTTAAATCAAATATTTTCCCATCCTTAAACCTTTTTGCAACATCTTCAACCATTTGCGGATTTTTAAAACTAATTTCAAATGAAGCCGGGAGAATATCTGGATCTATTACCTTAAATATTTCTTCACTTTTATCAAAACCTTCCATTAATTTTTCCATTGCTTCTTCTTTACTACGATATTCAACATTTTCAACCTCATTCCAGGATCTTATCTCATCTTCATATTTATGAAAAAATTCTTCAGAAATATCATCTTCAAGCCAAACACTTATTTCAACCTCTCTTTCAACAGCCTTTATAATTTGTCTGGAATCATAAATAACTATGAAAAGAGTACCAACCATAAGTAGTGATATTGCAACCTGAATAATGGCTATAGAAGTCATCACGAAATTTCTTCGAATACTTAAATAGGCCTCTCTGAAAAATAGTCTTGGATTAATTTTCATAATATTTTTTGTTATAAATTATTAGTTTCATAGCCGTAGAGTCCCCTTTTCTGGTCTCTAACTATTTGTCCGTTATCTAATTCTATTACTCTTTTTTTCATCATATCAACAAGAGACCAATCGTGGCTTGCCATTAAAACTGTTGTACCGGTGTTATTTATTCGAGCAAGCAATTTAATAATTTCCAGTGAGATATCGGGGTCAATATTACCAGTTGGCTCATCTGCTAAAAGTAGTGGTGGTCTGTTTATAAAAGCTCTTGCAATGGAGACTCTCTGCTGTTCACCACCGCTTAGTTGCTCGGGATAGTTATCCGTTTTATCCTCTAATCCAACCAATTTTAAAATTTGTGGAACTTTAGTTTTTATTTCATATTTAGGTTTACCTAAAACTTCAAGAGCAAAAGCAATATTTTCATAAGTGGTCTTATTTGGAAGTAACTTAAAGTCTTCAAATACACACCCGATATTTCTTCTTAAAAATGGAATCATTTTTATGCGAAGTTTGCATATATTTTTTCCAGCTATATAAATTTCTCCAGAAGATGGCTCAAACTCCTTCAGAATTAATCTTATTATGGTTGATTTTCCAGATCCACTTGGTCCAATAAGAAAAACAAATTCACCTTTTTTTATTTCAAATGAAATATCCTTTACTGAATAGTTTTCCTCTTCATAGAGTTTAGTAACATTTTTAAATTCTATTAAGCTTTCATCCATAAATTATCTCTAATATTAATTTAGTTTCAAATTATATCAAATTTTTTTAATTATTGATATTTTTTTAAGAAAATATCAATATCTCCATCTAAAACCTCTGTTACCTTGGTTACTTCTAATCCAGTTCTATGATCTTTTATCATTTTATAAGGGTGTAAAATATAGCTTCTTATTTGACTACCCCATGCTATTTCTTTTTTTTGTTTATGAAGTTTTTCTTTTTCTCTTTCTCTTAAATCAATCTCTCTTTGATGTAGTCTTGAAATTAAAATTGTGAGGGCAGTTCTACGATTTAGTGTTTGGGATCTCTCCTTCTGACACTGAACAATGATCCCTGTTGGTAAATGTGTTATTCTAACTGCTGAATCTGTAACATTAACATGCTGTCCTCCAGGACCACTTGATCTATAGGTTTCTATTTTTAAATCTTTTTGCTCTAACTTAATATCTATATCATTTTTAATTAATGGAGTAACCTCTACTGAAGTAAAAGATGTATGTCTTCTATGAGCAGCATCAAAAGGAGATAACCTCACCAATCGGTGAACTCCTTTATCAACTTTTAATAGTCCATACGCAAATTTGCCCTCTATTGTAAAAGTTACACTCTTAATCCCAACTTCTTCACCATAAAAAATTGAGATTATTTCTGTTTTAAATCCTTTTTTATCTGCCCAACGTATGTACATCCTCATTAACATATTAGCCCAATCCTGAGATTCAGTTCCACCAGCTCCAGGATGTATATTAATAATAGCTGGTAGTTTATCATCTTTATCTGTAAAAATCTTTTTTAATTCAAATTCTTCAACATCTTTAATTAATTCTGAAATTTTAATTGTCACTTCGCTCGCTAAATCATTATCTTTGCCTTCTAATGCGAGTTGATTCGTAAGTTGTAGTTCTAATAACTCCTTTTTAATTGTGTAAATATCATTGATTACTTCTTCAAGTTTTGAAATTTTATCCATCACTTTTTTTGCATTTTCAGGATCATCCCAGAAGTTTTTCCTACTTGCCTTTTTCTGAAGTTCAGTCAATTTTCGTTTATTGGAATCAATATCAAGATGTTTCCGAAAATACTCTATTTTATCTATTAACTTTTTAATCTCATCACTATAATCTATTATCATATTACCAAATAGAAATTCTTAAAAATGAATAACCTTTAATATTCTGTTAAATTATTTTTCTCAAAGATTTGTGGCATGGTTTCGAAGACATTTTAGTCAAGAAGCTATGCCCAAATCTTCCAATATTTATTTTTTATTAGAATTTAATATCTTATAAATTTAATTTTTAATTTTTTAACTGCCACAGCAGCGTTTGTACTTTTTTCCACTTCCACATGGACATGGGTCATTTCTTCCAATATTTTTATATTCTGCTGCTATTTTTTTTGTTTTTACCTGTTTATTTTTAATTAATATCCTATCTTTCGAAGATTCTCTATCCTCTTCTTTTTCTTCTACCTTTTTTGCATGAAATAACATTCTTAAAACATCTTCTTTCATCTCATCTATCATTTGCTCAAACATACTATAGCTTTCATGTTGATACTCTATTAATGGGTCCCTTTGTGCATATGCGTGTAAACCTATTCCATCTCTTAAATCATCCATATCTCTTAGATGCTCACGCCAATGATAATCTAATACATTTAATAGGATATACCTTTCCAAACTCCTCATCTGCTCAAATCCAACTTCCCTTTCTTTTGATTTGTATTTGTTTAAAAGGTATTCTTTTAAATAATTTTCAAACTCTACCTTTTTATTTATATCTGAAATCGTAAAATTTGTGTAATTTTCAGGTGGAAGAAGTCGAATAAGAAATGAGTTTATTATTGATTTGTCATCTTGGTAAGATTTTATCTCTTCTAAAGATAGTGTCTTCATTTCTTTCTCTACAACATCTTCTATCATATTTTTTATATTTTCAGTAATATTTTCTTGTTTTAAAATATTACTTCTCTGATTATATATAACCTCTCTTTGTTTATTTAGCACATCATCATACTCCAAAACCCTTTTTCTCATATCAAAATGAACTGATTCAATCTCTTTTTGCGCAATTTCTACAGATTTTGTGACCAATTGATGAGTAATCGGTTCATCATCTGGAAAATTAAATCTTTCCATAGCTTTCCCAATTCTTTCTGAACCAAATAACCTCATAAGTTCATCATCAAGAGACAAATAGAATTGTGAAGAACCAGGATCACCTTGCCTTCCTGACCTACCCCTGAGTTGATTGTCTATCCTCCGAGCTTCATGTCTCTCTGTTCCTAAAATATGAAGACCTCCAATTTTGGTAATTCCTTCTCCCAAAACAATGTCAGTTCCCCTTCCAGCCATATTGGTGGCAATTGTAACTGCTTCCATCTGTCCCGCTTTAGCAACGATTTCTGCTTCTCTCTCATGGTATTTTGCATTTAATACCTCATGTTTTATTCCCTTTCTTTTTAACATATTTGAAAGATACTCAGATTTTTCAACTGATCTGGTTCCAACTAAGACAGGTTGACCTATCTCATGTCTTTTGCTTATATCTTTTATAACATTTTTAAACTTGATTTCCTCATTTTTATAAATTAAATCAGGAAGATTATTTCTAACTAATGTTTTATTAGGAGAAATAACAACCACTTCAAGACTATAAATTTTTCTAAACTCCTCTGCTTCAGTAGCTGCTGTTCCTGTCATACCAGCTAATTTTTCATATATCCTGAAATAGTTCTGTATGGTTATTGTAGCTAATGTTTGGTGCTCCTGTTTAATTTTTACACCCTCTTTTGCTTCTATTGCTTGATGTAATCCCTCACTATATCTTCTTCCTGGCATTAATCTTCCTGTAAATTCATCTATGATTATAACCTCACCATTTTTAACTAAATAATCAACATCCCTTTTAAAAAGAATTAAAGCTTTTAGTGCTTGATTTAGATGATGAATCAAAATTGCATTTTTAGGATCATAAAGGTTATCAATTTTCAATATTTTTTCAACACGTTTTACGCCATTTTCTGTAGCAAAAACAGATCTTTCCTTCTCAATAACTTCATAGTCAACATCTCTTTTTAATCCAGGAGTTAATTTTGCGAAAGTGTAGTAAATTTTAGCTGAGTCATAAGGAGCTCCAGAGATAATTAAAGGAGTTCTGGCTTCATCAATTAATATGCTATCTACTTCATCTACTATTGCATAATAATGTCCCCTTTGAACCTGATTATTAGCACTGAATACCATATTATCTCTTAAGTAATCGAATCCAAATTCATTATTAGTTCCATAAATAACACTACAGTTATACGCTTCTTTTCTTTCACCTACTTCCATTTCATTCTGAAGTAGTCCAACATTGAGCCCAAATTTTTTATATATTGGACCCATCCAGTTTGCATCTCTTTTTGCAAGATAATCATTAACAGTTACAATATGAACTCCTTTGTTTTTAAGTGAATTTAAACAAACAGGAAGTGTAGCAACTAATGTTTTTCCTTCACCTGTTGCCATCTCAGCTATCTTACCCTGATGTAAAATAATTCCTCCAAAAATCTGAACATCAAAATGTCGCATATTAATCGTTCTTTTTGCGATCTCTCTAACAACTGCAAATGTCTCTGGCAACAAATTATCAAGAGATTCCCCTCTTTTAAATCTGCTTTTAAATTCATTAGATTTAGAAACCAACTGCTCGTCACTCAGTTTACTAATATTAACTTCTAATGAGTTAATATAATCAACGAGATTTTGAATATTTTTAACTGTTTTTCCTTCTCCAATGCGAAGAATTTTGCTTAATATATTCAATTTAAATCAAATTTTTCATTTATCTTATTTCTACTACTAAGAGGTATTATTTTTTGATTAATAATAAAAAATTTATAAAAAGTGTTAACCTAATTTGTTGATAATACATATATTTATTGAGATTGCTTCGGGACTTTGTCCCTCGCAACGACATTTAAAAATTAGGGTAAAGCATAAATGATTTACCTTTTAAAAACATAAAATATATTTCTAATTTACCCAGATTTATTTTATTCAGATGGACTTATAAGTCCAAAATTTTCATCCTTTCTTTTATAAATTACACTTACTTGATCTGTTTCAGAATTTCTAAAAATATAAAAACCATGACCAAGTAATTCCAATTGTTCCACTGCTTCTTCTGGAGTCATTGGGATAAATTCAAAACTTTTAATTTTAACTATTCTTGCTTTTTTCTTTCCCCCCGTAATTAACTCGTGTGTTGTATATAAATTAGATTTTTGAGTACTATCAATCAATCTATTCTTATGTTTTTTTACTTGTCTTTCCAATTTATCAACAACAAGGTTAATTGCACTGTATATATCAGAAGAAGCTTCCTTTACCCTTATAGTTGCTCCTTTCGTTTTTAAAGTTACTTCTGCAATATTGTTTGCTTTTATACTTGGATTCTTCTCAACTAATAATTCAACATCTATATTTATAGCTTGATTAAAGTATCTTGATATCTTTGAAATTTTTTCTGTAACATGATCTTTAATGTCTGGATTTATTTCTATATTTTTACCTTTTATAATGATGTTCATCCTTGATATTCTCCTTTCAAAAAAATTATGAATTTTTTAAGTTTAAATTTTTAATTAAATAAAATTTTACAGTTTCCTAACATTTGAAGCTTCAGGACCTCTATCACCATCTATAATCTCAAATTCTACCTCTTGCTCATCTTCTAATGATTTATAACCTTTTTCTAATATCGACGAAAAGCGTACAAAAACATCATTACCTTCTTTAACCTCTATAAAACCGTACCCCTTTTCCTCACTATACCATTTGACTTTTCCTCTTTGCAAATTAACCTCCATTTTTCAAAATGATTAAACTGTTATGTCTTGAATTCAATTATTTTTAAATTTTATTTTTTGTTGATATTACATCAATATTGACCTGGCTAAAGTTAAAATATAAACATTCTTTGCCCCATTTTTTAATAGAACTTTTGAACATTCACTTACTGTGTAACCAGTTGTGTATACATCATCTATTAATAGTATATTACTACCACACTTTCCTTTATCACCCTGAAAATTAAATGCACCAACAAGATTTTTTCTCCTTTGACTTAACTGTAAACCCATTTGACTTTCAGTATTTCTCACTTTTATTAAAAAACCGTTAACAGGTATTTTTGTCATTTTAGCCAACTTCTTTGCTAATAGCTCCGATTGATTAAATCCCCTTAAATTTTTATCCTTTCTGGTCATTGGGATAAACTCTATTGAATTAAATAAATCGTTTTCATAATTCTTCTGATAAACTTTATAAAGAAGCTGAGCTAACACCTCAGTTAAAGATTTAATATGATTATATTTAAACTCTACTATCGCATCTTTTAAAACAGTTTCATAGAGACCAAAAGACCTCGCTTTAATAAAATATAGTTTCTCATCTCTACATTCTATGCATCTATCAACTGATCTTAAAGCAGGTTTACCACAAAATTGGCAGATGGGTTTTTCTATTTTAGAAATAGTATTTATACAATTCTCACAAAGAAATTTTTCATCTAATTTTGAACAAATTACGCACTTGGGTGAAAAAAATATATCAAGGAATGCTTTCAAAAATTTATTCATAATTAATAGGAATGATTATTTTTATCAATTATCTGTTGTGACATTATTTTAACACTGGGATGAATGATTGTCCCACTTGCTATTACACTTTCAGATCCTATTACTGCATTTTCCAAGATATGTGCTTGATCCCCTATCTCTGTTGATTCTCCTATTATGGCACCTATTAAACTTGCATCTTTGCCAATATATCCACTCCCCCACTTAATACCTTTATATAGAACTGCTCTCTCCTTAATTAATGTATCATCACCTATAATAAGTGGACCAAATAGCTTTGCATCTTTCTCGATAACGCAATTTTTGCCAATACAGATTGGTGGAGACATAATAACATCCTCATGAACCCTACAATTTTCACCAACCCATATATTCTTGCTTATTTCAGTTCCCGATATATTAACTTCAACCTTTCCATTTAAAGCATCAAAATTTCCTCTCATATACTCTGAGAGACTACCTACATCATTCCAGTATTGAGAATTTATGTATCCATAAATTGGGGTATTCTCTTCAACAATTTGAGGAAAAACATCAGCGCCAAAATCATAAAACTCATCATCTGGAATATAATTAAATATTTCAGGTTCAAAAACATATATTCCACTGTTAGCTAATTTGCTCTTTTCCCTACCTTGTGGAGGTTTTTCTTGAAACCCAGTTATTCTTTTTTCTTCATTTAAAATAACTACACCATATGCTGATGGTTCATCTACAGTAGTCAATACCATTGTACACAATCCATTCTTTTGTTTATGAAATTTAATTAAATCTTTAAGATCTATATCAGTGAGTGCATCCCCACTCATTATTAAAAATGTTTTATTACCAAAGAAATCTTTCGTATTCTTCACTCCACCAGCAGTCCCCAAAAGCTTATCTTCGTAAGAATAATGAATATTTACTCCAAATGCAGCTCCATCCTTAAAATAATTTTTAATTGCTTCTGGATACCAATGTAAATTTACGATTATTTCCTCAAAATTAAGTTTTTTCAACAATTCAATTATATGAGCCATGACCGGTTTATTTACTATTGGAACCATAGGTTTTGATATTAAATCAGTAAGGGGGCGAAGCCTTGTTCCCAAACCTGCTGCTAAAATCATTACTTTCATATCATAAACACACTCTTTTTAACCTCTTGAGCATTTTAGATTTAATTAAAACTTATGTTTAGTTTCTTTTATTTAATAATAATTTCTTTTTTAAATTTATATCATACGGTGGATATATAACTCCGATTTCTGTTACTATAGCCGTTATATATCTTGCGGGAGTAATATCAAATGCAGGATTTTTTACTTTAGTCCTGGAAGGTGCTATCCGACTCTCACCAATAAATAACACTTCTCTTTTATCTCTTTCTTCAATGGGGATATCTCCACCGGAATTAATATTCATATCAATAGTTGAGGTTGGTGCAACAACATAAAATGGAACTTTGTTCTCTTTTGCCAAAACAGCTAAAGAATATGTGCCAATCTTATTTGCTGTATCTCCATTAGCTGCTATCCTATCAGCTCCCACTAATACAGCATCAACATCGCCTTTATTTATAAAATAACCAGCCATATTATCTGTAATAAGAATATGTTCAATTCCCTCCTTTTTAAGTTCGTAAGTTGTTAATCTAGCACCCTGAAGAAATGGACGAGTTTCATCAACCCATACTCTTTTTATTTTACCCTGCTTATTTAAGCTTCTTACTATACCCAAAGCAGTTCCGTAACCTCCAGTAGCCAACGCTCCAGTATTACAATGAGTTAAAACTGAAACCTTTTTATTAAAGAGAGCTGACCCATACTGACCAATCTTTTCATTAATAGCTATGTCCTCGCTTTTAATAATTGTTGCTTCTTCAATTAGTCTATCCTTTAATTTATTAACACTCATATCAATATTGTTTATAGCAATATTCATCATTCTTGATAAAGCCCAAAAAAGATTGACAGCTGTTGGTCTGGCCTCGGATAAATGACTATGTGCAACTTTCAGATCATCTAAAAGAGCTTTGGATGTTTTTGCTTTACTTGAAAGACCTGCTAATGCAAATCCGTATGCAGCTGCAACTCCTATTGCAGGAGCACCCCTTATTACCATAGATTTTATTGCTTTTGCAACACATTTATAGTCATTACATATGATGTATTCATCTTTAAGAGGTAATTTTCTCTGATCAATCATTTTTACCTTATTATCAGCCCATTCTATAGATTTCATCCTTCCCTCTACTATTTTATGTTCCTGTTTCCCAAGAAGTTAAGTATTTTTGTTGCTCTTTTGTTAATTTATCTATCTTTATATTCATTGATTTTAATTTTAATTCTGCAATATAGTTATCTATCTTCATAGGAACCTTGTAAACTTTGTTTTCTAATTTTTCCTTATTTTTTATTAGGTACTCAACCGATAATGCTTGATTGGAAAAACTCATGTCCATTATACTTGCTGGATGTCCTTCAGCAGCACTTGAATTAATGAGTCTCCCCTCAGCTAAAAGATAGATTCTTCTACCATTATATAATGTATATTCATCAACAAAATCTCTTATTTTCCTTTTAGATTTTGATAATTTTTCCAAAGCTTTAACATCAATTTCAACATTAAAATGGCCAGTATTACATAAAATGGTTTTATCTTTCATCAACTTTATATGCTTTTCACCTATAACTCTTATATCTCCCGTAGCAGTTATAAAAATATCCCCAACTTCAGCTGCTTCAGATATTGGCATTACCTGGAATCCTTCCATAGCAGCTTCTAAAGCAACAATGGGATCTACTTCAGTTATTATTACCTGAGCACCCATTCCTTTAGCTCTCATAGCAACCCCCCTGCCACACCATCCATATCCACAAACCACAAAAATTGAACCGGCTATCAATCTATTTGTCGCTCTCAAAATTCCGTCAATAGAGCTTTGACCGGTACCATATCTATTATCAAAAAGATACTTTGTTTCAGCATCATTTGCAGCAATTATTGGAAAAGACAAAATACCTTCTTTTTCCATACTCCTTAATCTAATAACACCTGTTGTTGTTTCCTCAATTCCTCCAAATATGGATGATAATTGCTGTTTTCTATTTAAATGTAATTGGCTTATTGTATCAGCACCATCATCTAAAATTACTTGTGGATTACTATCCAACATCTTTGAAATATGAGAATAATATGTCTTATCGCTCTCTCCTTTAATAGCAAATACTGAAATCTTATAGTCCTTAACTAAACAAGCACTAACATCGTCCTGAGTAGTTAATGGATTTGAGGCACACAGCATTACATCTGCTCCTCCTGCTTTAAGAGTCCTCATTAAATTTGCAGTTTCAGTAGTAACATGTAAACATGCTCCTACTTTAATTCCTTTTAACGGTTTCTCTTTAAAAAATCTATCTTTTATCTGGGAAAGTACGGGCATAAAATTCTCAGCCCACTCAATTCTTAGATTGCCTTTTTCTGAAAGTTTAATATCTTTTATATCATACTGCATTAATATCCTCCATAAGTTTAGTTTTAAAAACAAAAGAAATCTTTTCTCACATAATTTCATAAATTTAGTTGTAAATAAATTACAAAACTTTTTTAAACTCGGTGCTTGATTTTATCTCTCCAATAATTAAGAGTATCTTCTAAGGTTTTTTCAAGTGGAATCTCGGGTTCCCAACCTGTTAATTCCCTGAATTTTGTAGAATCTCCTTCCAATACTTCAACATCGGAAGGTCGCATTCTTTCAGCATCTTTAACCACTTCAATATCTATTTCGCTCATTTCAAGTAACATTTTTAATATCTTCTCAATGCTAATGGATTTACCTGATGAAATATTATATACCTCACCTGGTTCACATTTTTCCACTGCTAACCAGTATGCCCTTACTATGTCTCTTACATCCGTAAAGTCTCTTTTTGCATTAAGATTTCCTACTCTTACAACAGGATTTTTTGTACCAGCCTCTATTTCAGCAATTTGTTTAGCAAAAGTCGAGACAACAAAAACTTCACCTCTTCTTGGACCTGTATGATTAAACGCTCTTGTTCTTATTATCCTGATTCCATATGATTTATAATACTGATAACCTAAAAAATCCTGAGCTATTTTACTTACTGCATAGGGACTTAAGGGTCGTAGCGTATTCTTTTCATCTATTGGTATTTCATCTTCATGTACCAAACCATATTCTTCACTTGAACAAGCAACATGAATTATTGGGTCAATACCTAAATCTCTTACAGCTTCAAATAAGTTTACCTCTCCAATTATATTTGTAGTTAAAGTTTCTGCAGGAGCATGCCATGATGTTGGAACAAAACTTTGTGCAGCTAAGTGGAATATAAATTGCGGTCTTACCTTCTTTAACATACTCTGAACAGATACTCCATCTTTGATATCACACTCATATAACTTTATTTTATCTTCAATATGAAAGATATTATCCTTTTTGCTTCTCCATCTTATAGTTCCATAAACCTCAACATCAGGTTTAGTCAAACAATACTCGGCTAAGTGACTTCCTACAAAACCTGTAATTCCTGTTATTAAAACTCTCATTTTAGTAAATTCCTCCTCTCTAATATAATCCTTTATATTACAAAATAATACAAAACAAAATATTTTATATCAACCTTATTTCACATCTTGTTGTTACAATTACAGAATGTCAAAGATATTTTCAATTATTTTATGGAGTCTTTTTTCAAAATTTTCTGAATTATATTTTTTGCAACTCTTTAATGAATTTTTTACAAGTTTATTTTGCAATTTACTATTATTTATGACTTTTAAACTCTTCTCTTTTAACTGTTTTAAATTAGAGAATAAAAACCCATTATATCCATTCTCTACTATCTCTCTTGACCCTCCTTTATTTATGACAATGGGAATGCATCCAGCTGCCATTGCCTGAACAGAAGATATTCCAAAGTGTTCAAATCTTTCTGGATGCTTTTGCTCATCCTCTCCAAGTCCACTGGCATGCCAATATATCTTACTTTTACTATAAATAGTATTTAGTTCATCTCTTGGAACATTTGTCTTTATTACTATTGGATAGCCTTTTGAAGCTCTTTTTACACTATCTAAATACCTGAAATGCTCCTTTTTCCCTTCCACTCCTCCAACTAAATATAGACTCCAGTCTTTAAGTCCTAAGTTATAAAGTTCTTTAAATGCTTTAACAAGTTCTATCTGTTTTTTATTATGATGTCCTACAAAAAATCTACCAACGTTTAGTATAATATTTTCTTTCTTTATCTCCTTCTCTTTGAAGGAATCAATATCAACCTGTGGATAAAAAAGAAAGCTATCCTTTTTCCAAAGTTTCTTTATCCATCTCTTAGTATATTTTGAATTTGCTAAGATAA
>Ga0209979_1002957_pt1 | contig 15515 bp, 16 predicted proteins | sample AnhtaG_FD_183114 | JGI IMG/M metagenome (GOLD analysis project Ga0209979, IMG submission 183114) | Deep subsurface microbial communities from Anholt, Denmark to uncover new lineages of life (NeLLi) - Anholt_01485 metaG (SPAdes) (version 2) | ecosystem: Environmental > Aquatic > Marine > Oceanic...
GGCGACATCGGCTGGATGGACGAGGACGGCTACATCTACATCACCGGCCGCACCAAGGACCTGATCATCCGCGGCGGCGAGAACATCGCGCCGGGGGAGATCGAGGCGGTGCTGGAGCAGCACCCGACGGTGGAGGAGGCGGCGGTCATAGGCGTGCCGGACGTGGAGTGGGGGGAGGAGGTGAAGGCGGTGCTCGTGGCCGAGGGCGGCGAGAAGCCATCCCCAGAGGAGCTGACCGCCTTCGTCAAACAGCGGCTGGCCAGCTACAAGGCGCCCAAGTACTACGCCTTCGCGGAGGACCTGCCCCGGAACTACCTGGGCAAGGTGCTGAAGACGGACCTCCGCAAGCAGTACGGGGAGGCCAAGGACGGCTAGGCGACGGCGCTCTCGCCGACACCGTCGCAGGGAGAGGCGGGACCGATCGCTCTCAGAGGAGCGGCCGCCGCCCTCCCCGCCACCGGCCAAGCCGGTAGAGGCGGCGCCTGGCGTCTCCTGGACGGGCCTGGTCGGCGGCCTGCTGGGGTTGGGGCCGACGGCTGGCGTGGGGATCGAGTTCCTGATGGACCCGCCAGACGAGGGGCGGGCCTTGGCGGCTGTGCCGCTCGCCATGTCGGTTGTCTACCTGCCGGCGATCTGGGCCTCGGTGAGCGCCACTCCGCGGCGGCGGGCCGTGCTGCGGGGCGTGGTCGCTGCCTCCATCGCTATGGTGTTCGTAAGCCTGCCGTTCCTCGGGGCCACGCTCGCTGTCGCCCTGGTGCCGGCGACGGCGCTGCTGGCCATCGCTGGCAGGCTGGCCTTCGGCAGGTAGGCGCTAGGCGGCCGCCACCTGGTTCGGGGCGAAGGGGAACTCCTCCACCGCGTCCATGCGCTCGCACCAGGGCCTGACCGGTCGCTCGAAGCGGACCCAGACGTTGCCTCCGGCGAAGGGGAGGACGCGCACGACCTGTCCCGCCTTGCCGGCGAAGTAGCGACGACACCAGGAGGGCGCGTCCAGGATGCGCACCCGGTCGCCGGGGCGGACGGCGACGCTGATGGCCTCAGGCGTAGCTTCCATCGCCATCGTCATCACATTTCCTCCCTCTAGACCGCCTGCCGCAGGGCCCGCAGCAACCGCAGCGGCATGCCCGGGACGGTCCGCGGCTTGCCGTCAGAGGCCGCCCGGCGGTGGTGGGGCTTCGCCCTCTCCGCGGCGGCGGCCAGCCGGATGCGACTGATCTCCCGCTCGATGTCCTGGATCCTGGCTCGGCTCAGCAGTTCGGCGTCCATCTCAACCCCTCAAGGTTCGGCTCGCTTCGGCTACACTCTTTTTAGCAGCAGCCGGGCCGGTGAAACTATGTCCGGGGTCACAGTTCGGCGGGTTTTTCGACTGACTGGCCCGTCTCGGGGAACGGGCCTGCCTGCCGGCAGGCAGGCTCCGGCTCGTCGGAGCCATGCGCGAGGCAAGCCGCTACAGGCTGAACTCGTACTCCCCGCAGCGCTGCTGGTGCTCGTTCCGCAGCCGCTGGAAGCGGCGCCTGTAGGATGGCGTGTCGATGCCGCTGGCGCTGAGGATGTAGGCGTCCTCCCGGTTGTCCGAGTAGTAACGGCGGCGCAGGCCCACCTGCTGAAAGCCGTACTTCTCGTACAGGCGCAGCGCCACCGCGTTAGAGATCCGGCACTCCAGGGTCACCACCGACTGCCGCTCCCTCAGGGCCGTCTCGATGGCGGTGATGAGCAGCAGTTCGCCGACGCCCCGCCTGCGGTGGCTGTCCCGCACAGCGATGGTCACGACGTGCGCCTCGTCCACCAGCAGCCAGATGCCCACGAAGCCGACGACCAGTCCCTGCCGCGCTTCCGGGGGCGGCAGCTCCCCATCGCCGGCCAGGACGTGGCGCAGACCGCCCAGAAAGCGGCCGAGGCCGGTGCGCGGTGCGGCGGTGGGCGGCGGCTGCATCCGCCTAGGGCGGAGTGCCTCTCGCCGTCGCTCCTCCGCCGCCAGGTAGCGCGCCAGGCGGTTGTGCTCCAGCTCCCGCTTGAAGGCGGTGGGCGGCCACATGGTGGGGAACGACTGCTGCTCGATCTCCATCACCTGGGCGATGTCGTCCACCTGCATGGGCCGGACGAGCTGGCGGGAGGGCCTGTCCTGAGCCTGTCGAATGGCGGCGGTCTGCATGACGGCGGCTATTCTAGCACAGGAGTGGCATCGGCCCCAATGGGGCCTTATTCATAATTCGAGAGCATGAACCCGGTTCATTAAGAACTGCTCATGCAGATTCCGAAGGCTGGCCCCGCGTTGAGACCGGTGCGTACCCCAGCGCTGCGCCCTAGCCTGTCCTGTCCCCGAGTAGTCGCGACGGCTGGGTACTTCCGCATGAAGTAGGGGCGGGGCATCCTTCTTGCCAGCGGGACAGCAAGCAGAAGGAGGACACCGCCCTTGACTAATGGTGACTTGATCTTGCGTTTCCGTCAGCGGCTGTTCGCCCCGGCGGAGGAGATGGTCAGCGTGCGGGCCGCTCGTGGGCCTGGCGCAGGGCCGTCTGGTAGTGACTTCGCGCCGGCGAGGCGGCCACACAGACCTGCTCATCGCGCACATCCGCGTGCATCCTGTCGCGTTCGGCCAGGATCACACGGCCGAGCGGATGGGCGCAGTCTAGCGGGTCGCCGCCTCCTCCTTTCGTTGTCGATCCTTCTTGCCGACAGCCGAGCGGAGACTGGTAAGCATTACCCTACGGCGCAAGTAGGCGAGCTGCTCCATCAAGGGCAGGTTCTTCGGGCAGTAGTCTTGGCAGGCCAGCAGGCCGACGCAGCCGAAGACACCGGCATCGGTTGCTACCACCTCGAAAAGGTCAGCATCTGTACGTTGGTCGCGGGGGTCGATCCAGAAGCGGGCAATGCGGAGCAGGCCTGCCGCTCCGAGGAAGTCATCCCGCATCCGGGCGGTGGCACAGCCGGCGATGCAACAGCCGCACTCGATACAGCGCTCCAGCTCGTAGACAGCCAGCGCCTGCTCGTTGGTCATCCGCTCCTCTTCCCCATCGGGATTGAAACCATTAGCGGTGTGCACCCATGACTCGACACGGTGGGCCATCTCCGCGAACCAGCTTCCTGTGTCTACGGAGAGGTCCCCGATGAGGCGGAAGAAGGGGAGCGGATGAAGAATGATCTTCCCCGGGAGCTCGTCTATACGGGTGTGGCAGGCCAGCCTGGGATGGCCATTGACCAGCATGGCGCAAGACCCGCAAACCGCCGACCGACAGACAAAGTCGAACTGAAGAGAGGGATCCATCTCCTCCCGAATGCGCGTCAGGGCAGTGAACAGGGTCATCCTGGGGGTCTCCTCCAGGATGTACTCCTGCATGCGGGGCCCGAGCTCGGGGTCATAGGGATTGTAACGAAAGATTGAGAACGTGAGTGTACGACTAGCCACGGATGCCCTCCTTTCCCGCGGCCGCCCGCGTTTCACCGTAGCCACGCTCGCCTGGGGGCAATTCTGTGATCTTAACGGGCTCATAGCTGAGATGCGGTAAGTCAGCGCCGGCTGGCCAGCTTGCCAGGGTCCGCCTGAGCCAGAACTCGTCGTCCCGGCCCGGGTGATCCTCCCGGTAGTGGCTTCCCCGGCTCTCGGTGCGCTGTAGAGCGCCGTAGGCGATGGTGATGGCCAGTTGGATCATGCCGGGCAGGCGTAAGGCCGCTGAAACCTCGGGGTCAGGTCCTCGTCCGCTGGAGCGCAGGCCCAACTGCTTGGCGCGCTCTTGGAGCTCCTGGAGCTCCTCTATGGCCTCGATGAGCTGGCCGCCGTTGCGAAAGACCCCCACCTTCTCCATGAGGACCTCCGACATTGCCTGACGCAGGTCGTAGACGTACTCCAAGCCATAGGAGACGAGAGCGCGCAGCCGCTGCTCCACTTGCGTCCTTGCAGAGCGAACGGCGGCGTCGGAGAAAGAGAAATCCGAGCCAGCGAGGTCTTGAGCGATACTCCTGCCCACCACCATGCCCATGACCACGGTCTCAGCCACCGAGTTGCCGCCGAGGCGGTTGAAACCGTGGAGGTCCCAGCATGCCGCCTCTCCGGCAGCATAGAGGCTGGCGAGGCCATAGGCATGGCCACCGATGTCGGTGCGGACACCGCCCATGCTGTAATGCTGGGTCGGTCGTACCGGAATGGGCTCGTGCACCGGATCGATGCCCAGGAAGTCGCGACAGATCTCAGCGATGTCGCGGAGGTAGGTCTCTATGTGTTCCTGACCCAGGTGGCGAATATCCAGCCAGAGGTGGGGCCCGTAGGGCGATTCGACGCCGTAGCCCTGGCGCATGTGGTGAGCCATGCGCCGGCTGACCACGTCCCGGGAGGCGAGCTCCTTCTTCTCTGGCTCGTAGTCCAACATGAAGCGGTGCTCGTCTTTGTCCAGTAGGTAGCCGCCGTCCCCACGGCATCCTTCGGTGACCAGGATGTCCCCCGGCACGACACCTGTGGGATGGAACTGTACCGCCTCCATGTTCCCCAGCGGGACGACGCCCGTATCGAGGGCTATGGCCATTCCGGTACCCTCATTGATGACGGCGTTGGTGGAATGGCCGTAGATGCGTCCGTAGCCACCGGCAGCGATGACCGTAGCCCGGGCCAGATAGGTGCGCAACTCACCATTACGGAGGTCTCGCACTACGGCGCCGTAGCAGCGCTCGCCATCATGGATGAGGGCCAGGGCCTCGACTCGGTCGTGAACCTGGACCCCGAGCTGCAGGGCCACGTTGTCCATGGTGTAGAGCAGGGAGTGCCCTGTGCCGTCGGAGCAGAAGCAAGCTCGCCACTTTTTGGTGCCGCCGAAGGCCCGGGCGGCGATAAGGCCCTCCTTCTCGGGCGACTCCATGACTACTTGGCCATCGGGAAGTTGCCGTGGCCCAGGCACCACCCGGGTCCAGGGGACTCCCCAGTGAGCCATCTGGCGAACGGCCACCGGTGCCAGGCTGACAAAGAGGCGAGCCACATCCTGCTCGCATCCCCAGTCGGCGCCCTTCACCGTATCCTCAAAGTGGACATCGGGAGAGTCGCCGTCGCTCATGGCCATGTTGCCCAAGGCGGCTTGCATCCCACCTTGAGCGGCAACTGAGTGAGAGCGTCGGGGTGGCACCAGGGAGAGGATAATGACCTGAAGACCATGCGCAGCCGCCTCGACGGCCGTGCGCTCGCCAGCCAGGCCGGCGCCGATCACCAGGACGTCGGTCATGATTGTTGTCATAGGCCGCCTCCGAGACTGTAGAAGGTTGATACAATGGCGAACTCCAGAGCAAGAACAATAGCGGTCAGCGCCGCTAGCGCTCCGTAAGCCCCACGGCGGGACAGCAGCCCCCATTTGATCGCGATGCGGTAGAGGCCTACGCAGGCGTGGCCTACTACGAAGAGCACGAAGAGGATGTCGAACCAGAGGTAGGTGGAGACACGGTCGGCGCTCTTGGCTGCCTCGATCGGCAGGTCGGTGAGGGACAGCCAGAGGTGAATCGAGGCGAGAACCATCAGCGCTGCTCCACTCACCACCTGAAAGGCCCAGGTCCACGTGTCCAGGTGTCCCATTTGACGCAGATGGCGCACCATGACCCACTGCTGGCGGAACGTGATGGGCGCCTTGCGCGTCACCAGCACAACGTGAGCCAAGATCAACAGGATGAGGAAGGGTGCCGTTGCCTGTAGCAGGTAATATCGCTCGAGAAAGCCCGCCAGTGCGTCCATAGAGGTGGCGCCCCAAAGTACGGTGGAGAGCAGGCCCATATGAATGAAAAGGAAGGCGGCAAGGCCGATACCGGTGACGCTGGTAGCTACATCGAACATGGTCGCCGAAAGGGCTGCCCAGGTAGGCCGTGCCACTCGCCTGGCCAGTAAGCCTCCCCGGGGCCGGGCGATGGGCATGGACATGGCCTGGCCCTGAAACATAAAGCCAGACAGGGGGCGCTGACCATTGCCTCCGTCATCGGCACGGCGAAGCGGTACAATAGGCTCCTGTCCTTGCATGACTAGTGCGTCCCTTCTCTTGGCACTCCCAGCCAGTCACCGCCTTGCTGAGAGTCGTGTTAGCCCAGTCAGCGTGAGTATGCTCACGCTGCACGACGAGCGGGCGGCGGCTCCATGCTCTCGTCGCTGGCCGCCGTCGGCTCAGCTTCGACAGCCAGAGGCGGTGTCCACTCCTCCTCCGAGGCACGGAAGACGTGCTCTCCTGGCTTGATGTCCAGAACGGCCCGGGCGTATTCCCAGATACGCTGTATGACCAGATCGGGGTCGGTGATTCGCTGATAGTTGTGCTCAGGCGTGTCGATGTAGGCCTCCACCTGGTTGGGGGGCAGGGGTGCCCGGTGCCGAAGCTGCTCCCTCTCCATGGCCAGGGTCTCTTCCGACGCCTCGCTATAGAACTGGAGAACATAGCGAGCCATTTTGACGCCGGCGAGCTGGACGCAGCCGCAGGAAGGGGAGGAGCAGCCACGCTCTTGACGGTAGAACGGGCACGGTGTCCAGCCTTGTCTCTTGGCGTCCTCGAAGCTCTCGACCTCGGGGTTGGCCATGCAGATGGTGCAGGGGTTGCCGTAGAAGATGAACGCCTTGTCTTTCATTGCCTTGCCTCCTTTCTGTGTTCGTGAACATTTTCACGCTGCCTTCTTAGAGCCGCCTCAGTCGCAGGTCTATTGTTTTTGCTTCTTTCGGCGAGAAAGCAACGAAAGTTCTAGAACTAAAGTCCACTGACGGCTCCGGCCAGAAGGTGTAGAATATTTGTGAAGCCGTTCACAACGTTGTTCGCGCTCACGCTATGGAACCTATCACCCTGGTGCTGGCAGATGACCACGCGGTGCTTCGGGAGGGCATGCGGAATCTTCTGGAGCAAGAGCGAGACATGAGAGTGCTGGGGGAGGCAGGCAATGGGAACGAGGCAGTAGCGGCTGTCAAGGCTCTTAAGCCTGACATCGTCCTCATGGACGTCGTTATGCCCCGCCTCAACGGCATTGAGGCTACCAAACAGATCAAGCGATCCAACCCTACCACTGCCGTGCTGATCCTCAGCGCTTACGACGATGACCGCTACGTACTGGGTCTTCTGGAGGCTGGCGCTGCTGGGTATCTTCTCAAGAACGCCACGGGCCGGGAGGTGATCCAGGCTATTCGAGCGGTGCATGCCGGGGAAGCAGTACTTCACCCCGCGGTAGCGGCCAGGCTGCTCGCCCGAGCTGCCCACTCTTCGCCTCGTCCTATGCCCCTAGACAGCGAAGAGCCCCTTACGGAAAGGGAGCTCGAGGTGCTGCAGCTCGCGGCTAAGGGCCATAGCAACAAAGGGATAGCCAAGGAGCTTTTCCTCAGTGTTCCCACCATCAAGGCTCACTTCGTGAACATCTTCAACAAGCTGGGGGTCGGATCACGGACCGAGGCGGTGCTCTGCGGGCTAAGGATGGGCTGGCTGGTTCTGGAGGAAGAGCCGCAAGAGCCATTGGGCTAGAGAACGGACAGGACAGGCAGCAATGAAGTGGCAGGCCATGAGGCGACTGTTGGAGGCTGTCCGCGGCGTGGAGCTCCTCGCTGCGATAGCGATGTTCTTGGTGGCCATTCCCCTTCACTATCCGGAGCAACTGGCGCCCTTCCTACACATTGGGGACCCTGAATCCCTGCTGGGCCTAAAGCGGCACGCTGTAGAGCGCCTCTTCCTCCTCTTGCCGATCACCTACCTGGGGTTCCTGTTCGGGATGAAGGCTGGACTGGCCGGCTCGGGACTGGCTCTCGTCATCATGCTGCCGAGGGCCTTCCTCAGCTCGGAGTATCGCGCCGATGCGTTGATGGAGGTGGGTGGTGTAGTCGCTGCGGGTGTCGTGATCAGCTTCGGCTTTGAGCGGCTCCGAAGGGAACGGGAGCGACGGCATCTGGTGACTGAGCGGTTGCGCATATCGGAGGAGCGCTATCGAGAGATGTTCGAGAATGCCCACGATGCCATCTGGCTGCATGACATGCAAGGCAGGATCACTATGGCCAATAGCGCCTGTGCTGAAATTACAGGCTATGCGCCGGAAGAATTGGTCGGGATGAGGGCTAAAGACTTGCTCTCGGAGGAGTCCCTCAGCAAGGCGAGACAGGTCCGAAGGAGGCTGCTGGCTGGCGAGAGAATCAACGAGCCTTACGAACAAGAGGTGATCAAGAGGGATGGGACGCCTGCGCTACTTTGGTTGACTCCCAGCCTGATCACCAACCAAGGCCGCCCGACGGGCTTTCAGTTGATCGCTCGGGACATTACCGAGCGAGCGCAGATGCAAGAGAACCTGAACTTCTATTTGCAGCAGGTCACCAGAGCCCAGGAGCATGAGCGCCAGCGCATCGCCCAGGAGCTTCATGACGAGACAGCCCAGTCCCTTGTGCTCATAGCCCAACGTCTCGATGGCCTGGCCTCGACTGCTAACAGGAGGCGCCACAAGGATGCGGCAACCGAGCTGCAGGGGGTGCGCGGGACCGTTGTCGAGGCGCTGACGGAGCTCCGGCGCCTGGCCCAGGACTTGCGACCGCGCATACTGGACGACATGGGCCTGGTGCCTGCTCTGGAGTGGCTCGCCGATGACCTCCCTCGGCAATATGGGATAGAAGCACGTGTGGATGCGGACGGCACCTTACCGAAGCTCTCTGTAGAGGCGCAATTGCTTCTCTTCCGCATCGCGCAGGAGGCGTTGAGAAACATCGGCAAACACTCAGATGCCACTGAAGCTGATGTCACTCTGCGAGCGCATGACCGGCTTGAAATGACGGTGGCTGACAACGGCCGCGGCTTCAAGCTGCCCAAGGCTATCGGCGACCTAGCCGCGACAGGGAAGTTGGGGCTCCTCGGCATGCATGAACGGGCCCGGCTGCTGGGCGGCACTCTGCACATTCGCTCAGAGCCAGGCAAGGGTACGACGGTCGTGGTTGAGCTGCCGGTGAGCGCGGTGAATTGCCAACCAGCTATAAGTGGCTTGTCCCGTCGGCAGCATCCAATCTCGTAGGCGCGCTCTGTCAACCTGCCTGCCGGCAGGCAGGCCCGACTCCTTTTCACCCCCTCCCTGTCTCACACGTCCTGAAACCACCACACGAGTTTCGCAACGGCCCGCAAGGGGCTCAGGAAATGGTGGCCGGGACGTTCGAGGTCTTGCGCGTTACGGCCAGAACCACTATTATTCCTTTGAGTTAGCACTCAGCCCCTTAGACTGCTAACCTGTCTCTAGCTTTGCTGAGAAGGAGGTATCGTCCGTGCCCGCGAAGACCGCCAAGGCGACCGCCAAGACGGCCAAGCTCATCCCCCTGGGCGACCGCATCCTGGTCAAGCAGGTGAAGCAGGAGGAGGTCCGGGCCAGCGGCCTGGTCATCCCCGACACCGCCCGCGAGAAGCCCCAGATGGGCGAGGTCCTGGCCGTCGGCCCCGGCCGCCTAGATGACAACGGCAAGCGCCTGCCCATGGACGTCAAGATGGGCGACCGCGTCCTCTACGCCAAGTACACCGGCCAGGACGTGCCCCGCGGCGTCCTCGGCTCGGAAGAGGAGGAGTTCCTCATCCTCAGGGAGTCCGATATCCTGGCCAAGCTGGGCTAGCGCCAGGAACGTGGAACAGGCAACAAGGAACACGATGGCAAGACACGTCATGTTCCCTGTTCCTTGTCCCTTGTTCCCTTAGCACAGAATCCACAGACCAACGGTAGGAGGAGACCATGCCAGCCAAGCAGTTGATGTTCGGTGAGGCGGCGCGTCGTCGTCTCAAGGACGGCGTCGACGCCCTGGCCGACGCCCTGCGCGTCACCCTGGGCCCCCGCGGCCGCAACGTGGTGCTGGAGAGGAAGTTCGGGCCCCCAGCGGTGGTGGACGACGGCGTCAGCGTGGCCAGAGAGATCGACCTCAAAGACCCCTTCGAGAACATGGGCGCCCAGCTCGCCCGCGAGGTGGCCACCAAGACTAACGATGTCGCCGGTGACGGCACCACCACCGCCACCGTCCTCGCCCAGGCCATCGTCCGCGAGGGCATGCGCAACGTGGCCGCCGGCGCCAACCCCATGGACCTCAAGCGGGGCATCGAGAAGGGCGTGGAGACGGTGGTGGAGACGTTGCGCGATATGGCCAAGCCGGTGGCCGGCAAGGAGCAGATCGGACAGGTGGCTACCCTCTCCGGCCACGATCCCGAGATCGGGGACATCATCGCCGACGTCATGGAGAAGGTGGGCAAGGACGGCGTCATCACCGTCGAAGAGGGCAAGGGCATCCGCCTGGAGACGGAGTTCGTGGAGGGGATGCAGATCGACCGCGGCTACATCTCCCCCTACTTCGTCACCAACCCCGACCGGATGGAGACCGTCCTCGACACCCCCTACATCCTGATAACCGACAAGAAGCTGTCCACTGTCAACGACTTCCTGCCTGTCCTCGAGCGGGCGCTGCAGGTGACCAAGAACCTGGTCATCATCGCCGACGACTGTGATGGAGAGGCCCTGGCCACTCTGGTGGTCAACAAGCTGCGGGGCACCATCAACGCCCTGGCCGTGAAGGCCCCCTCCTTCGGCGACCGTCGCAAGGCGATCCTGGAGGACATCGCCATCCTCACCGGCGGCACATACGTCACCGAGGAGATGGGCCGCAAGCTGGAGAACACCCAGGTCACCGACCTGGGCCGCGCCCGCCGCGTGGTGTCCACCAAGGACGACACTGTCATCATCGAGGGCCACGGCACCGACGAGGCGATCCAGGCCCGTATCAAGACCATCAAGGCCCAGGTGGACGACGCCTCCTCCGACTTCGACCGCGAGAAGCTCCAGGAGCGGCTGGCCAAGCTGGCCGGCGGCGTGGCCGTCATCAAGGTAGGCGCCCCCACGGAGGTGGAGCTGAAGGAGAAGAAGCTGCGGGTGGAGGACGCCCTCTCGGCCACCCGTGCCGCCGTGGAGGAGGGGATCGTCCCCGGTGGCGGGGTTGCCCTGCTGCGGGCCGCCGCGACCCTGGACAAGCTGAAGAAGTCCCTCTCCGGCGATGAGTGGATCGGCGTGGGCATCCTCAGGAGGGCCCTGGACGAGCCGCTGCGCATGATCGCTGAGAACGCCGGCGTGGAGGGGATGGTGGTGGTGGACGAGGTGCGCCGCCACAAGGACGGCTCCTACGGCTACGACGCCGCCACTGGCGAGTACTGCGACCTGTTCGAGCACGGGATCATCGACCCGGCCAAGGTCACCCGCGCCGCCCTGGAGAACGCCGCCTCCATCGCCAGCCTGGTGCTGACCACGGAGACGCTGGTGACAGAGATCCCGGAGCCGCCCGCGGCGCCGGGGCCGCAGATGCCGCCGATGGAGTACTAGAGCAGGGACAGCCGGAAGGTCAGGCTTAAGCCTGACCTTCCATGTCGAACCCGAAACCCGAAACTGGCGAGCCGCCCCGCCGCACCTGGCGGGGCGGCTTCCGTTTGGCGGCTCAGGCTTAAGCCTGAGCCCCGGCTCGCTTTGTAGCGGCGACCCTGCCTGCCGGCAGGCAGGCTTTAGGTCGCCAAGGAACCAGAGGTGGAGGCCTGAAGGCCTCCGCTACAATGGCCTGGGCCTACCGCTTGCCTACCGGCAGGCAGGGCAGGCAGGCTTCAGGTCGCCAGGCAGGCAGGGCTGAAGCCCTGCAGCTACCACCCACCTGCGGCTACAGCCGCAGCAGGGGGGCGAACCGCTTGTCCGAGCGGTAGGGCCCGACGACGGCCAGGTGGAGCTTCTCCCCCACCAGCAGCTCCCGGGCCAGCCGTTGCAGGTCCTCCAGCGTCACCGCCTCCATCTCGGCGATGGCGTCGTCGATGCTGTTGACCTTGCCCAGGAGGAGCTCCTGCCCTCCCAGCCAGCCCGACACGGCGCGGGTGTCCTCCATGCGCAGCAGCAGTCGCCCCTTGGACAGCTCCCGCGCCTTGGTCAGCTCCTCGGACGCGGGGCCCTGGTCGCGCAGGCGGGCCATCTCCTCCAGGATGATCTGGACCGTCTCCACCGCCTTCTGGGGGTCGACCCCGGCGTAGACGGTGAAGGCGCCGGTGTCCTGGAAGTGGGAGGCGTAGGAGTGGACGTCGTAGACCAGCCCTCGCCGCTCCCGCAGCTCCATGAAGAGGCGCGACGACATCCCCTCGCCCAGGATGACGGAGAGGAAGGAGAGGGGGTAGCGGTCCGGGTGGCTGAGGGGGAGGCCGCGGACGGCGATCTCGATGTGGGCCTGCTCCGTCTTCTTGTAGCGGAGGCCGCAACGGGGGCCGTCGCCGTCGCTGGCCGGGAACCAGCGGCTGGGGGTGCCGGCCTCCCAGTCCCCCATGGCCGCCCAGATGGCGTCCACCGTCCGCTGGTGGTCGATGTCGCCGGCCAGGGCTACCACGATGTTGTTGGCTACATACTGGCGGCCCAGGTACTCCGCGGTCATCTCCGGGGTCAGGGCTGAGACGGATGCCGGCGTGCCCGCCACATCCCGGCCCAGGGGCTGGTCGGGCCAGAGGATGGCGTCCAGCAAGAGATCGGTGAGCTGCTGGGGGGAGTCGGCCACCATCGCCAGCTCCTCCAGCACCACCCGACGCTCCTTCTCGAACTCCTTGGGGTCCAGCAGGGGGTTGCGCACCAGGTCAACCAGCACGTCCAGGGCCAGGTCCAGATGGGGCCGCGCCACCTTCACGTAGTAGACGGTGAGCTCGCGGTCGGTGCCGCCGTTCATCACGCCGCCCACCCCGTCGATCGCCTCGGCGATCTCCTTGGCCGAGGGCCGCTTCCTGGAGCCCTTGAACAGCAGGTGCTCCAGGAAGTGGGAGAGGCCGGCCTCCTCATCGCGCTCGTAGCGGGAGCCGGCGCCGATGTACAGGGAGATGGACGCGGAGCGCGCGGCGGGCATGGCGGAGGTGAGGACGCGAATGCCGTTGGGGAGGGCGATGCGCTGGTAGAACTCGTTGTTCATGGAGCCTCGGACAGAGCGCGGCGAGCCGCCGGTGGGAGTCCGCCTGAGGCGGAGGGGCTCGCCGTGGATGACCGGTATCCAGGGCTAGTGTAGGCGACCGCCGCGGGCGGCGTCAACGCGGCGGCTGCTGGGCTACGATGACTCCCACAACACGTCGCCGTGGAGGTCCGGCGGACGGGGACGGGAGGCGAAGACGGCGTGCTCCTGGCGGGACCGCTCGATGGTGGTGTTGTCGCCGTGGCCGGGCAGGACAAGAGTATCGCCGGGGAGAGTGTACAGCCGCTCGGTGATGGAGGCGATGTTCTGCTGGAGCTCCTGGGGGCTGTTGGAGTGGCCGGGGCCCCCGGGGAACAGGGTATCGCCGGCGATGAGGTAGCGACCCAACAGGAAGCAGCAGCTTCCGGGGGTGTGCCCCGGCGTGTGGATCACCAGCAGGCTCAGCCCGCCCACCGCCAGGTGGTCGCCGTCGGCCAGGGGGCGGTCGATCTTCTCCGCTGGCATTCCCTGCTCCGCCGGGTGGCAGAGGACGGGAGCGTCGGTGGCCCCCTTCACCAGGTCGTAGTCCGGCCAGTGGTCGGGGTGGGTGTGGGTGAGGAGGACGGCGATGACCCGCAGATCACCGACGGCCTCCAGCGTCTGGGAGCTCTCGGCGGGCATGTCGACGATGACCGCCTCCGCCGCCTCGCGGTCGGCGATGACGTAGGCGTTGTTGGCGAAGGGCCCCAAAGGCCCCACCTTGGTCAGCCGCAGGCCACCGTTTTCGAAGACCTCCACGGTCGCCTCCTTCGACGGGCCTGCCTGCCTGTCGGTAGGCAGGTTCGGCTGCTTATGATACCATGACCCCGCTTTGATATCGGAGTGCGTCCTTGCAGGAGAGCGGGTGCGCCTGCGGCCGCCGGGAGAGCGAGACCTACCCCTGTTCGTGCGCTGGTTCAACGACCCTGAGGTGCGCTACTGGCTGAGCATGTCGGAGGGGCCCGAGCTGACCCTGGAATCGGAGCGGGAGTGGTACGAGGAGATGCGCGGGGACCCCGCCCAGGTGATCTGGTGCATCGAGACGGAGGAGGGGCAGCCCATCGGCAACCTGGGCCTGCACGCCATCGACGAGGCTCAGGGCCGGGCCACATTGGACATCTCCATCTGCGAGAAGGGCCAGTGGGGCCGGGGCTACGGCACCGATGCCATAAGGCAGGTCTTGCGCTACGCCTTCGCGGAACTGGGGCTGCGTCGCGTAGGGCTTCACGTCGATGAGGACAACCTGCGCGGCATCCGCTGCTACGAGAAGTGCGGCTTCGTGCGGGAGGGCCTGCTGCGCGCTCACCGCCTGCGGCGCGGGCAGCCGGTGGACGCGGTGGCCATGGCCGTCCTCCGAGAGGAGTGGAAGGATGCTTGATCGAACCCCGCGCACTGAAGTGCGCGGCTCCCGTTCTTGGAGCCGCCGACTTCAGTCGGCGGGGACTCTTTCATCCAACAAAATGGCGATGGATTCCGCCGCGATCCAATCTCTAACGTCCAACTTCCAGCCTCCTGCAGGTCCGGCTTGGAGATAACGTCTCGCATTCACTCCATCCCGGCCCCGATGGCGTTCTATACCGGCCCCCAGGCGCCCAACGTCTACCTGGTGGCCGACGGCGGCGAAGGCGCCCTCGTCGACAGCGGCTTCGGCGACGAGCAGTCGGTCAGGGCCCGGCTGGACTACCTGCGGGAGCGGCCGGAGATCAGGCTGCGCTACATCGTCCTCACCCATCACCACTTCGACCACTCTAGCGGCGCTCACCAACTGCGCCAGGCCACCGGCGCCGAGATCGTCATGCACACCCAGGAGGAGCGCTTCCTGCGCGACTGGCAGGGCGACGTGCCTCAGGACATCGATATCCCGGCCGACCAGCAGGCCATCGTCGAGCGGGTTCGGCGGTTCCGCCAGCAGGCGGCGGAGGCGGCGCCGGACATCTCAATCGCCGATAGCACCATGCTGAGCGTGGGGGGCCTCACCCTGGAGGCGGTGCACACGCCGGGCCATACGCTGGGCTCCGTTTGCATCTATCTCGGCGAGGAGCGGGCGCTGTTCACCGGGGACACGGCCCTGGGGCTGGGCACGGTGGCCATCTTGCCGCCGCCCCACGGGGACATGCGCCTCTACCTGCAATCGCTGGAGCGGCTCAAGGGGTACGACGCGGCCCTGATGCTGCCCGGCCACGGCCGGCCGGTGCAGGAAGTGGCCCGCAAGCTCCAGGAGCTCATCGACCACCGGCGCGAGCGGGAGGAGCATGTCCTGCGCCTCCTGGCGGACGGCAAGACGACTCCCCGGGCGATGGTGGGGGCGATTTATCCGGAGCTGGACCGTCGCATGGTGCCCATGGCGCTGCGTCAGATCGAGGCCCACCTGGCCAAGCTGGCCGAGGAGCGCCGCGTGGAGCGCCTCGGCGAGGGAGAGTGGCGGCTGCGGGGATAGTTGCGCCGCGCTCTTCAGTGCGCGGGTTTCGATAAACCCTTCAACCACGTGTATAATCGCCTCGTAGCCTGGCTGCCGGCAGCAGCGGCTCGACAGCCAGTTGTAGGTCGAGGCCCCAGCCTCGACTTGGGCAGGGCAGGGCCCTGCCCTACCGTTTGCGCGATT
>Ga0209979_1002958_pt1 | contig 15503 bp, 17 predicted proteins | sample AnhtaG_FD_183114 | JGI IMG/M metagenome (GOLD analysis project Ga0209979, IMG submission 183114) | Deep subsurface microbial communities from Anholt, Denmark to uncover new lineages of life (NeLLi) - Anholt_01485 metaG (SPAdes) (version 2) | ecosystem: Environmental > Aquatic > Marine > Oceanic...
TTTAGTAATATTGGGATTTTTTATGGCAATTATTATAGTTTGCCTTATATATAATTGCTTTAAGAAGTTTATCAAATTAAAAAAGAGGTAAAACGTTGAAAATGTTGTTTATATTTAATATTGTTATGATTATTATCTGTGTTATTACAAGATTATTTTGTATCATCATTACATTTAAAATTCTAAAATATGATGAATATTTCTATGAATCAAATCCAATAGCAAGAAAAATTTTAAACCATCGGAATGGTAAAATATTAGCAATAATAGTCGGATATTTAGGGTTATCTATACTTCTAATTTGTAATTTTATGGCACAGATAACGATTCCAAAATATATATGGATACCTACAATTGGTGTTTTGATATTATTACCTGTTTATATTTATGATTTTTTAAATGATATGATATATTTTTTTAGAGATTATAGAAAATTAAAAAAAAGGAAGTGAAGTAGATAAAAATGAATGATGGTGAAGATAGTAAAATTATAAGATCCTCAATTAATCTTTTTAATCAAGCAAATGACGATAATAAAAAGATTATTGAATCTGTTAAAACGGAAATAGAAAAACTTGATAAAATAGGAGAAAAAATAAATAAAAAAATAGATCTGCTTAGATCTAAAACATCTATTGATACAATCGAAATTTTACACTTAAGAAGTAATTTACATGATGTAATTAAAAAAAGAATAGAATTAATAGAGGATTTTAGTAAACATCAACAAAAAAGAGAAATATTGGTTGAATCTTTTATCAAAAAAACTCTTAAAACATCTTAAGATCTTACTTAAAAGTTCAGTTAAATTTCAGGATGCAATAATCTTTTTAGAAAAATTTAAATCAAAAATAGAAGGATGTGAATAGAAGAAAGTGAAAGATTATTATAGAAACACACCTAAAGGAAGAGCAGAAATTCCAAATTGTTCTTGTATATACACTTTATTAGATAAAAATGGTAAAGAAGTCTATAATGGTGAAACAAATAATCTTAATGTAAGAATAAAAGAACATCATTATGATAAAACAAAATCCTTCAAATTTATAATAATTAAAAAAAGGAAGTGAAAAAAGCATGGAAAATTTGATTTTAATAGGAATTATACTGGGATTTGTTGGTTGGATAATACACTACATATTTATTATAACTGCTATGTTCAGTAAGGAAAAATGGTTTATTTGGGTTGATTATAATAAATATCATGAAGGATACTTAGAAGTTATTATGATTTCTGTGGTTATAATGTTTTATGTAATAATTATAATTTTAATAGTATAAAAAAAGTGAATTCATAAATTTACCTTTAAATGAAGGAAACTTATTATTAAGTATGAAGCAAACAAAACTAAGCAAACAACAGAAAATAATTTTAAAGATTATATATAAAAATCAAAAGAAAAATAGAGCTTTTAAATACGATAATAGAGAAATATCAAAAAAGGTATATGCTGAACAATATAATATTTATCCAGAGTATGGTGATTTAAATCCATCACATTCTGCAAGTGTTAGCAGAAGTGCAAAAAGACTTGAAGATCGTGGTTTGATTGGAAGAAATAAACCTGTATCTATGTTTTTAACAGATAAAGGGATGAAGTATTGTAGATCGTTGTTTGGTGCTAAATTAGATAAACATAAAATTGGTAGATATAAAAAGAGAGGAGCTTATGAAATAGTAGCACATAAAGTTCAAATAAGTCCTGAATCATTTAGAAAAAGTAAAATAATCAAAGAACATACTGAAAAAGATAAAACTACAAAAGAAGATTGGGAAGTAGCAAAAAAAGGAAAAATGTCATTAGATGATTTATATAGACAAGTAAAAAGAAGAAAAGCAATTAAAGAGATTGAAAAGGAATATCCTGAAGTGGGAAAGGATTTAAGGAAGAAAAAACCTATGTTTACTTTAAAAGAAGCAAAGGATTTACTTAGTGGAAAATAAAATAATAATAAAGGTTAATGGTATGATTAACCATTTCTATAAAATATAAAAAAATATTTTCAAAAAATTTTAGAAGATTTTCTTAATTTTTTTCGATGTTTTAAAATCGTGTGGAAATGTATTTTATGATGATCAAAAAAGATTTTTTTTTTATATATAAATAAAGTGTGTTTTTCTACCATAAAAATGGTAATTAAATTTAATTTAATTCTGTAATAAATTCTTTTTTAATCTTTATAAAGTTTTTTTATTCCAAAAAAGAATTTCCTAAAAGCCTAAATCTATAAAAAATAAGAGATAAAGCAGTTAATCTTAAGCTAGATTTAATGTCGGAATACTCTTTTGCCACAAAATACTAATGCACATCCTAATTCGTCAGCACGATTAATAATTAACTCATCCCTTATACTCCCACCTGGATGTATTATTGCTTTTGCTCCTACATTAACAGCGGCTTCTAAGGCATCAGGAAATGGGATGAAAGAGTCAGTTCCCATTACAGAATTCTTTAATTCTTCTTCATGGCCAAATTCAAGTGCCTTTTGAGCGGCTAATTTAACTACATGTACCCTACTTTGTTGTCCAGCCCCTATCCCAATTGTATAAAATCCACCCTCATGTTCTTGGGCAAAACAGGCAGAATTTGATTTAGCCCATTTTGAAACTTTATAAGCAAAAATTAATGCCTTCTTTTCGACTTCATTTACTTTCCTTTTACTTACTACATTCCATTCTTTAATTACAGGTTTACTATCATATTCTTGAATTAATACACCACCTAAAGTGGAGCGAATCTCTAAGTTTTCGTAGATTTCGTTTTTTTTTTCAAGGAAATCACCTAATTCTAATATTCTCATATTTTGCTTCTGTTTCAAAATTTCAAGGGCTTCAGGATCAAATGAAGGTGCTAGTATAACGTCTACAAAGATTTTTTCCTTGTTTATGATGAAATCTGCAACATCAGGAGTTAATTCTTTGTTTACACCCCAGATTCCTCCAAATGCAGACATTGGGTCACAATTAAATGCCATTTGGACAGATTTTAATTGATTTTTCTTGTCAGTTGCTATGCCATTAGGAGACGTATGTTTTAGAATTGCTGTAACATAGCGTTCTTTATCAAAATCTAGTAACATTTGTACACACGAATCAATATCCAGAAAATTATTAAATGAAATCTGTTTACCTCCTAACTGTTTAAAACGATGAAGCCCGTATTTTGCTGAAAGATCTCTATAGTAGGCTGCTGATTGATCCCAATTTTCTCCATATCGACAGTCTTGTATTTTTTCATAAACTTTAATTATATGTTTACCAAAAAGTGTATCCGGGTTAAAGTAAGCCTGTAAATAATTGGCAATTGCTGCATTATAATCGGCCATAATAGTAAAAACTTCCTGAGCCAAAGTAGCTCTAGTTTTGTCAGAGATTTGTCCATCATTTTCTTTTAATTCATTAATAATTTGGTTATAATATCTTGCATGTGGGATAACGACCACATCTGGAAAGTTTTTAGCAGCAGCTCTAATCATAGTAGGCCCACCTATATCGATCATCTCTAGAACTTCTTCCAAAGTAATATCAGGTTTAGATATAGCCTCTTTAAACTGATATAGGTTGCATATAACCATATCAATTGGAAGGATGTTATATTTTTTGGCATCTTCAATATCTTTCTCCAAAGCTCTACGATAAAGAATACCACCTTCAATCTTAGGGTGTAGGGTCTTTACTCTCCCATCAAACATTTCAGGCGACTCAGTATACTCAGAGATTTTGATAATTTTAATGCCATTATTCTCTAATAATTTTCCTGTTCCTCCAGTTGACAGAATTTCAACTCCAAATTCATTTACTAACACTTTAACAAAACTTAAAACATTATTCTTATCAAATACACTTACTAATGCTCTTTCGATTTTTTTCATAATTAACCATTTTATTCGTTCTTAAGTGGTTAGTAACAATAATCTTAACAAACTAAAGTTTGTTGTGGTTAAAAATTATTTAATAGATATTTGATAAATTGGAATTTTCTAAAAGATAGAGAAAACAAAAAAGTCTAATATTTTCCAATTAGATCATGAGGGGCAGTCTCGCGTTGACCTACAACAGAGACGATCCCAAGTGTTACTTTCTTCATATCATTAATAGATCCAGCACCTGCATAAATCATTCCATTTGCTAAACCTTCTTTTAAAGTTGCTAATACTCCTAAAACATCTCCTACATAAGGGACATAATTAGATACACCCTCTGTTAGCATTTTTGACCCCTCAACGTATCTATCCGAGATATATCCTGAAGTCCTTGCGTCTTTTGATCCCATACCTCTATAAACTTTTACTTTTCTCCCCGCAATGGTGTCTATAAAACCGGGAGATTCGTCAGTACCTGCAAATAAATGCCCAGACATTATTAAATCCGCACCCGCTGCAAATGCTTTTGGTAAATCACCTGGATTTTTAAACCCTCCATCTGCAATTAATGATAGTTTTGGATTATAATCTTGTATAGCATCAGCTACTTGAGCTGTTGCAAAAAGAGTTGGAGCACCTACTCCAGTTTGTAGCGAAGTTGTACAAATTGACCCCGAACCCATTCCTACTTTTAATCCAATAAATCTCTCTTCAACAAAATCAACTTTAGTCATTAAATATTCTGCTGCTTGATAAGTACCTATATTACCTAGCACAAAATCAGATTCTAAAAATTTCATTAATTTTTCTGTACCCTCAATATCATCTTTCTTGTAGAAATCAGCTACATCAATAAAGAAAAGATCAACATAATTATCTATCTCTTTCAATATCTCCTGGGCTTGGGAAGATTCTGGAAATTTAGGAGATAAAGCCATCCCACATAGCAAGTGTCCCTCTTCATCTTTAGAAGCTAAAGGAAATTCTGGGGCCAAATCCTTTTTTGTAATTAATCCCTTTAAAAATCCTTTATCATCAATAATTGGCAGTTTTTCCTTACGTGACTCATATAAAATTTGTAAAGCTTCTTCACGTGATGCGCCTGGTTTAATAGAAATCACATCTTTCGTCATGTAGTCTTTGATAGCTCCATTTTTTATATCTTGTTCAAGGAAAGGAATGTCTCTTTTGGTAAATATCCCACAAACTTTCTTTTCATTATTAGTTACTACAATACCGCTTATATTATAGTTTTCCATCATAAATTTTGCTTTTGCGACCTTTGCATTAGGACTAATTGTAGCGACATCGTCTATAACAAAAGATCTTGCTCTTTTGACGATCCGGCACATCTCGAGCTGCCTCTCATAAGAGCAATTACGGTGTAAAACACCAAGACCCCCATGTAAAGCCATGCTAATTGCCATATTTTCCTCCGTAACAGTATCCATCGCAGATGATATTATAGGAAGATTAAGATTATACTTTCCTAATTTGGAAGATAAATCAACTTGGCTTGGAGAAAAATCTGTAAAACCAGGTAGTATTAAAACATCATCAAATGTCGCTATAAGATCATTTGAGTGGACTTTATTTCTGTAATATCCTGACATCTAAAAATCACCGATTTCGAGAGATTTTACAATTTAATTGAAGAATTCTCGAATTAAAAAGTAAAAAATTTTGAATTTTAATAATAAAGAAAATTTAGTTTATAAAATTTTGTGTGTTTTGATATTAACTAAAAAAATAGGAAAAGGAAAAAAAAGGATTATATAGGTATATCTTTTTTATTGAAAATAAGGAGGCTTGCTACTATTAATCCAGTATTTATATAGCCTAAAATAATAATATCTCGAAGATAAAGGGGAAAGTCCGAGTGAACCAGGTATTCGGAAGGATTAAAATAGTAGAATACTGAAATATATTTTACCCCTTGAACTGATTCATCCATGTAAATATAAAATTCACCAAGAAAGAACATTAGAAATAAAACTACAACACCTAATGCCATTGATTTTCTTGTAGTAAGAAAAATTGTTGAAAATAGTATTGCAAACATTGCTAGTGCCCCTAAGAAAAGGACGACGCTTAAATAAGTCAACCATAATCTATCGAAATATAATCCCTCTTCATGAAATGTTGAAGAAAATGCCATACCTCCCATCGTTATAAAAAAGAAAATTCCCATTGTAGCTACTATGAAAATGTAAAGGAATGAAATTTTACTCCCTAAGAAGTTGTATCGAGTGATAGGCTTAGAAAGTGAAAGATCAATGGTTTTTTCCTCAACTTCTTGAGATAAAAGACCACTTGCTATGTACACAATATAAATACCTGCGTATAACCATATAAAGGATAACATTTCTAAACCCCAATATCCATAGGGATTAGAAAAAATTTCGATATCTCCAAAAAACTCAAACATTCCTTCCGGTAAAGCGTCAAGAAAGTCTTGTATTGCTTCGAGATCCATATCTCCAACCAAAATTATGACAAAGTAACTTAGTAATCCGATAATTCCCCCCAAAATTAATATTATGTATTTCTTTGTCAGTAAATATTCTTTTAAACTCATCATAAATTGTCTCATCTAGGATTCCACCTCCTTTATTTTCATAGGTTTGTTTTCTTGAGATGAGGTTACCTGATAGTATTTTAAAAATAGATCCTCCAATGCTGGACTTGTAATATCAGTGTCAACAATTTCAGCTTCAGAAAGTAAATTAAGAATTTTAGAGAGTTCCTCTCGAGATACTAAAAATGATGCATGGGTATCATTTAAAATGACTTTTTCTACTTTTTCACCTGGTAGCTTGTTTGAAAACTCCTGTAAGCCTTTTGCAGATGCGAATTCAACTTTAATCTCTTTCAATGCCATACGCTTTAATTGTTTGATCGTTGCTACTTCAACTATTGTTCCCTCACGAATGATCCCAACACGATGAGCAACTTTCTCTACTTCACCTAACAAATGGGAGCTCAGTAAAACTGTAGAACCAATTTGTTCTTGTTGTTTATGGAGAATATTATAGAATTCAGCTGTGATAAGAGGGTCTAAACCTGAAGTTGGTTCATCAAGAATAAGTAGATCTACTTCAGGGGCAAGAGCAAGTACTATTCCAATTTTCTGTTTATTACCTTTACTAAGCTCCTTAACTTTCCTATCAAGTTCTAAACCAAAAATCTCTGCTAATTCTTCTACACGACGATCTGGAATGTGATTTTGATATAATCCAAGGAGATACTCTATATTACGTCGAGCAGATTTTTCTTGGAATAATCCTAGCTCCCCAGGTAGATAAGCAACACGTTGGCGTATTGCTACTGAGTCGAGATGAATATCAAGATTAAAAATTTTCGCTTCCCCAGATGTTTTTCGGATAAGATCTAAGAATACTCGAATAGTTGTAGTCTTCCCAGCACCATTAGGCCCAAGTAATCCAAAGATTTCTCCTTTAAAAATCTCTAAGTTTAAATTCTCAATTCCTCTACTTTTTCCATAATACTTTGTTAGTTCTTTTGTTTGAATTATTAATTCTTTGGACAATTTTTTTAACACCACTTATTTAAATATTTTATTTCTATATCTATTATTTTTTTTTTAAGTTTCAGAGTCTGTGAAACCATAATTGATAAATGAACCTACCTATTTAAATGTTTTTCACAAAGTTCAAAAAATCTGAAATATTACAAAAAGAAGAGATTTGTCTGTGAATGATGGTAAGGACTTTTAAGAGAAGTTTTTATAGTTTGCACTATTTGTTTCACGAAATTTGAATTTTACAAAAATTATTTATACAACTTCTTCTTATAATTGCTTAAGGGATGACCGAAAATAAGACTACTGAAGATGGTTTAGGAGGACGAAAACATCTTTTTAGCGATAAATTAAGGAAATATGAAGACAAGATAGTCAATTTTATCGTAGATATTGGAACACGTAAAAGAGTTAACCCAAAGATGCTCCAAATTTCTTCATATTTATTTATCCATGAAAGTTTGACTCAGAAAGAATTACAAGAGTTAACAGGATTTTCAATGGGTACAATATCAACGTATTTATCGGTGATGATAGGGATGGGTAGGTTTCAGAAAGAACGCATTCCTAAAACTCATACTTTTCGATATTCATATTCTGGAAACCTTGAGGAAATGACAACAAGAGGAATAGATGTCATGATCAGCACCCTTACTTCTATAGGCGTTTATTTAAATGGTAAAAAGAAAGAATTAAAGAAATTAATGGAGCAAAATAAAAAAGGAGCTGAACTTCTTTCTCAAAGAATTGAGGAACTTCTAGATATATTTGAATTCTATAAACAAATATTCCCTATGATGTCTTAATAAAGAGAGATTGTATACTCATGAGTGAAATTAAGTTTGATCCAGAGGTTTATCTAATTGAAGATGAGATGATAAACCAATTAGCAGCATCACCAATGTTTTTTGGTCGGGATCCCGTGTTTATTAGACTTTTAGGTTTATTCATGACCAGAAAAGATCTTACACAAAAAACATTGCAAAGAATAACTGGGTTATCAGCAGGTAAAATTTCTGAAGAAGTAAACCAGCTTATAGAAATGGATCTGATAGAGAAAGCTGATGTGTCGAAAAAAGGAAAAATTATATATTCTGCGAATTCTGCTGGTTTGGTGTTGCTTAAATTTAGCAAAAGTATTATTAATATAATGGTTAACTGGGAACAAGATTTAGAAAAAATGAAATTAGAATTAGAAAGTAATAAAACCTTATTAGAAAATGAAAAAGGGTATAACCGAATTGTAGAATTGAATGATTTTTTCTTAGATGCTGTTAAAAAATATAAAAATTCTTTTGATGTAATGGATGATAAAGTCAAATCTTCAAATTAAACCAATTTAATTACATCCGCGTTAAGTTCTTTCTTGGCATTTTTCGGATTCTTGGATCATTCATATATGAATCCAATGTTGTAATAAACATTTCTCGGTCTATTTTAATATTTGCTGATTCAATTGAACAATAATTACTAACATGGTCATTGAATACTTGAGAAGTAACGTTTTCCCCAAGATTTGCAATGATATCTCGTTCCTCTTTTAAATTTTCGATAGGGCTTAATAAAGTAAATTCTCCAGATTTTAAATCCTCCCAAAGAGGTATACTAGGGGAAATATTTAAGGTTCGGAATCTGAAAATCGTTGGGTTTATTTCAGTTAATACCCTCGCAGTTTCAACTACATGTTCTTCTGTATATTTATGTCCTCCTAATCCAAGTATAACATAAAGTGATAATTTAATTCCAGCATTTAACAGTCTTTTTCCAGCCTTTATAAAAGACTCTGCGTTAGTACCTTTTTTCATTAATCTTAAAACAGTATTTGAACCACTCTCTAATCCCATATAAACTATATCTAATCCCGCTTCAGCTAATTTTTTCAATTCTTCATCTGTCTTTCTTAATATATCTAATGCCTTTGCATAACAACTTACACGTTGAACATTTTTGAGTTTTACTCTTACATATTTTACAATTTCGACTAGATAGTCTGTTGGAGCTGAAGTAGGATTTCCTCCCGCTATAAATACAGGAAATCCATGATAATTGTGTTTAGCTGCTTGATCAATATCTTTCTTGACGTCTTCTAAAGGTCGTATCGCATACTTTTGAATTGTTCCATACATTCCTTTATATGTTCCACAAAATCTGCATTTGTTCCATGAACATCCACCTGTAACAGCAATTAACAGAGAATATGCTTCTACTGGGGGTCTTATAATAATCTGTTCTGGAGGGTATTTTTCTGTCATAATAGTTTAGTTTGTATTTTTAAAATTTATTAATTATTTTATGATTAATTTTATTAAAATCAGATAAATTTTTAGATATTATTATTATAATTTCCAAATATCTGATTCATAGATTATAGGTTATTATTGTGAATGATTTATTTAAATGGAATTTCAAATATCCCTCTCAAAGAATGCCTATCTTAGCAAATAACGTAGTTTCAACATCTCAACCACTAGCTTCTCAAGCAGGACTTCAAATGCTTTTAAAAGGCGGAAATGCTGTTGATGCTGCAGTTGCTGCTGCGATTTGTTTAACCGTTGTTGAACCAACGATGAATGGTATTGGAAGTGACGCTTTTGCAATATTATGGGATGGTAAAAAAATAGTGGGATTAAATGCATCAGGTAGATCTCCTGCAGCATGGACACCAGAACATTTTTCTGGTCGTAAGATAATGCCATTAATGGGTTGGGATTCTGTGACTGTTCCAGGAGCTGTATCTGCTTGGATTGAACTTTCAAAAAGGTATGGCCAATTATCATTTAGAGAATTATTTGACCCGGCAATTAAGTACGCTGAAAATGGATTTTTGGTTTCACCGATAACAGCAATAACTTGGCAATCTCAATTTGATTCCTATGAAAAACTTATCCCAAATTTCAAAGATACATTTCCTGAGTTTCATAATTCTTTTTTTCGTAATGGTAAAGCTCCAAAACCGGGATCTATATTCAAATTTCCTGCTCAAGCAAGAACTCTAAAATTAATCGCAGAAACTGAAGGAGAAACATTTTATTGTGGGGATCTAGCTAAAAAAATCGTAGCACATGCAGAAAGAACAGGCGGAAGTTTAAGACTAGAGGACTTGGAAAATCATAATGCAACTTGGGAACAATCTCTCAAAATCAATTTTAATAATGTCACTTTACATGAAATTCCTCCAAATGGTCAAGGTTTGGCAGCATTAATTATGCTTGGAATTCTTAACCAGTTCGAATTGAGTTCATATGAACCAGATTCCCCTGAATCACTTCACTTACAAATTGAAGCTATGAAATTAGCCTTTGCTGATGCCTATCGTTATATTTCAGATCCACTTACTTTAGAATTTAATCCATTGACTTTCTTAAAATCAGAATATTTAGAAGAAAGAGCAAGTTTGATTGATTTAAAGGAAGCTAGACAATTCAAAGAGGGGATACCAAAAAAAGGAGACACGGTATATTTAACAACAGCAGATTCTGAGGGTATGATGGTATCTTATATCCAATCTAATTATGCAGGTTTCGGCTCGTGTATTGTTGTTCCTAATACGGGAATTAGCCTACAAAATCGAGGAAATGGATTTTCTTTAGTGGAAGGGCATCCAAATCAAGTAGGACCAAATAAACGTCCATTTCATACAATTATTCCAGCATTTGTAACGACGAAAAATGGGAAACCTTTAATGAGCTTTGGAGTTATGGGAGGAGCTATGCAGTCACAGGGACATGTACAATTGATGATTCGCATATTTGAGCATAGACAGAATCCTCAGGAAGCATTAGATGCACCAAGATGGAAGGTTTCCCAAGACTTGATAGTTTTTCTCGAATCTGGATTTAACCAAGAGGTTTTTAATGGTTTATCTCAATTAGGGCATGAAGTTTCTAAAAAAGAATATACCAACTTTGGCGGTGGACAAATAATATACAAGCTTGAAGACGGTTATTTAGGCGCATCAGATTGGCGTAAGGACGGTTATGCTGTAGGATTTTGATATAAAAAGAGATAAGTAAAAAATTTGTATTGATATCTTTTCAAAAAGTATATTTCATTATTTTTTCCATTTTTGTAATACCACTAAAATTAAAGGGTTATTAATCCTTTAAACAAAATATTTAAATTTTTAATAATTATTTCAGATGTAATAATTTGAATTTCAAATTTAACCAATAGTAAAATTAAATCCAATTCTTCATTTACTTAAGAGCATTTGAGCTAATGAGTTACGATGGAAAAGAGGTTATATATAGCTTTAAGATAGTAATATGTGGCGCTAGTTCAGTAGGAAAGACGTGTCTTTTTAATCGTTACTGCTTCAATTCATTTGATTTCGACACTTCTCCAACAATAGGAATAAACTTTCATTCAGTTCATTTAAGGATAAATTTTAAAGAAAATCCCGATGAAATAAAAGAGAATTATATTGTTAATTCAATTTTCGATTTTGGTGGTCAAGAGCGTTTCATACCATTGCTTCCTAGATTCATTGAAGGTGCTAATGGAGCGTTACTAGTTTTTGATTTAGTAAATACCTTCACATTTAATCAGTTAGATTTTTGGTATGAACAACTAATTAAATATGCTGTCAGTTCAGATATCCCTATTATTTTAGTAGGAAGTAAGAGCGATTTATTAGAGAAAACACCTATATCAGAAATTGTCGATGATAAATTAATTCATAAGTATATAAGAGAAAAACAATTAGACGGGTTTTATAGAACATCTTCTTTAGAGAATTATAATGTTTTAGAGGTTTTTAAAGAACTTAATAACATAATGTTAAGGAGACTACATATACCTTATGTGGTTGTCTAAAAGAAAGATATATCATAGTTAAAACTCTCTTTCATAAATGAAATCAGAGAACTCGTTAAAAAAAATCTTTTGCTCCTTGTTGAGATCAGGGTATATGTCCTTTAAATTATTCTTTGCTTGTTCTACTAAGTTTTTCGATAGGTGTTCAGCTATTATTAAAGCATTTGTTTCAGTGAAAATATTTTTCACTTCTCTTATATCATTTTTAGTTAAAATGTCTTTATGATAGATTTCATTCAATGTCTTTGATTGGTTTTCATCAGTATTTTGAACTGCTAAAATATACACAATTTTTGAACGATTTTTCGCCTTGATATCATCTTCTAGATCAATAATATCATCTCTTATGGCATGAGCTTGACCAATACTCAGCAATGCATCGCTAAGAGGTTTGATTTGATAATGGATATTACCTTTAGCTAAAATAGCACCTATTTCTGCAGATTTTTCGAATAATTTAGCTCTCTGACACTCGGCAATATTTAAATACTGTTCCAAAGTCATAGTTATGTTGTTATAATTCATATATTCTTCGATTAGTTGTCCCTTCATTAAGAAATCCATAGCTTTTGTATATTCATTGATGGCTAATAATTTTGGATGTTCTGGGAATTTTGCAGATTTTAAAATGTCTAAACCAAGTAAATATCCTTGAGTGCCTCCTAAAATGCTCATATCTCTGCCATATAATCTAACTATCTCATCTTTATTATGGATATTAAGATCTTTATAAATTTGATTTAATTCATTCTTTAATTGAGTGTGAAAAGTCGGTTTACCTCTTCTTACTGCATCGTCATCCAAAAGATCATCATGAATTAGATGTCCACTATGTAATAATTCAACCGCTATAGATACTTCTCGTATTTGTTCTAATTGATCTTCTAAATACATTGGATTCACTATACCAGAGAAAGCAGCGCATAATAAAATAGGATGAATTCTTTTTGCTTTATCGTTTAAAATAAATTCTTCAAGTTGTGCAATAAAATCCTTGAGGAGGATATCTTTTTCTGTTTTCCGTAACTGAGCAAAATACTTCTCCAATTCTTTATTAACATGAGCTTTTTCTGTTTTAAAGAATTCTTCTATCATTTTAAAATCGTAAAAATTTCGTTAGTATTAATATAAAACATATAATAATTTAATTTAATTATATCTAATTCCTAATAATTTTATACTAAAGGAGAATTTTAAAGGATGAAAATAGCAATTATAAGTGATTCACACGATCATAAAGATAACATCCTCCGAGCGGTCTCAATAATAAATGAAAGAAAAGTTAATGCAATTATTCATTGCGGAGATTATGTTTCACCTTTTGTTAAAAGATGGTTTGATAAGCTCGATGATGCTATAAAGAAAAATTTTTTCGGGGTTTTTGGGAACAATGATGGAGAAAGATTGTTTTTAACGCAAAATTTGGGGCAAATATGTCAATTTGCTCAAAATGGTAATGAGTTGATTTTAGAATTAGGAGGAAAGAGAATTTTTGCCTCCCATATGCCAAGAAATGAAACTATAGAAGCATTAGCTCATTCAGGTAAATTTGATATTATATTATCAGGACATACGCATTCTTTAATAAATAAAAATGAAAATGGAGTTTTAGTGGTTAATCCAGGCGAGGTATGTGGTTATTTAACAGGAAAATCGACATTTGCTATTATAGATACGGATAAGATGGAAGCAGAAATAATTGAATTATAGAATTTTAATTAATTTTTTCTCTACATTATATAATTAAGATTTATTTAATGAATTATTATATGTCAACATTATCACCTAAGGAAATTTACGAGGATTTTAAAAAAAAAAAATTGGACAAAAGTAAAGCATCAGAATTATTGATATCAGTAATTGAAAATCCTCTCGAATTGGACAACAGAACCAGGATGTTAAGTGTAAAATTCTTAGGTCTAATCGGTTCTAAAGAAGAGAGTGTATATTTTTTTCTTGAGAATCTATTAATATCAGATTTAAATGAGTTAGTACGGGGAAACGCCGCGAGTATTATTATTAGAAACTTCTCTGATCAAGCATTAGAACCAATTAAATGGGCTTTAAACCATGAAGAATCAGAGCTTTGTATAATTCTAATAATCAAGACATTAGAAAAAACTAATAACTTAAAATTAAAATCGTTATTGAAGACTATCGAATATATCGACTTTGAAGGGAAAATTTTCTTCCCTTTTGGGCCTTATCCCATTATTAATTTAAGCAGTAGCAATATAGATAATATATTAAAAGTTAAAGGTTTGGGTAAGTTAATAAATTTAAATAAATTGTATTTAAATTTTAATAGGATTACGGAAATAGAAGGTTTGCATAACCTAATTAATTTAAAATCTTTACACCTTCAAGGGAATAAAATTAGAGAAATTAAAGGGTTGGAACACTTAAAGAAATTGGAATATTTATACCTCAATAATAATGAAGTCCTTAAGATCCAAGGGATCAAGAACCATTCTAATTTGAAATCATTAATGATTTATGATAATCAGATCGCAGAAATACAAAAGTTAGAACATCTATCAAACTTAGAAATATTAAATCTACGGAACAATAGAATAGATGAAATTAAAGGGTTGAAGTGTCTTAATAATTTAAAAAGATTAGACCTTAGTAATAATAGAATAACTGAAATTAAGGGTCTAGATAATCTTACTAATCTAGAATTTTTAGATCTAAGTTATAATCAAATATCTGAAATTAAAGGATTAGATAACTTAAAAAATTTAAAATTTTTAGATCTTAGAAATAATAAGATAACAGCGATAAGACAATTGAACATATTAAAACAATTACAGCACCTATATCTTGGATTCAATAGAATCTCAATAATAGAAAATACTGAGAATAAAAGTATCCTTGACACTTTAAGTATTGAAGGAAAGAATATTTCAAATACACCCTTCGATTTTTTTTATAATTATAAATCACGCAAAAACTCAGTTAATAAAAAATTATTAGAAATAAGCGACATTAAATTTATGCCGGAATTATTCAAATCTCAATCTTTACTTAAGGAATTAAAACTGATTAGTAATCCTATAAATTATTTTTCGTGTTCTTCATGGATTATGATATGGAAAAATAATGAATTTGAAATTTTTCGATTTAGTAAATCCGGAAAGATAACATGGGTTCAGAAGAGGAGGAAACAGTATTTACCTGAATAAATTTATTTGAATTCTATTTGTTTTTTATTTTCGGAAACTTTTAATTATGAATTCCTAATTTTTAATTATTATGTCATTACCTTTAGAAGGGAGAGTTA
>Ga0209979_1002960_pt1 | contig 15496 bp, 15 predicted proteins | sample AnhtaG_FD_183114 | JGI IMG/M metagenome (GOLD analysis project Ga0209979, IMG submission 183114) | Deep subsurface microbial communities from Anholt, Denmark to uncover new lineages of life (NeLLi) - Anholt_01485 metaG (SPAdes) (version 2) | ecosystem: Environmental > Aquatic > Marine > Oceanic...
TATCACACAGGCCCACAAGCTGAAAACGTGGATTCTGGGAAAACGCCTCGGCGTGATGGGTGCCGCGTTTGCCCAGGCCGGCAATGGCGACGGTATAGGTTCTTGGCGTGTTGCTCATTTACTTCCCCCAGGCACAAACAGTGTCAATCACGTAATCAATCTCAGCCTGCTCCAGTTCGGGGTACATGGGCAGGGAGATGACTCTGGCAGCCGACCTTTCGGTCAAGGGCACCGAGACGTCCAGGTCGGCAGGCATGCCCCACGGATAGCCTTCCTGTTGGTGGATGGCTATGGGATAATGGGTCTTGGCATTTATGCCCGCGTCGTTGAGGCACTTGAGCATCTCGTCGCGCCGTTCCGTCTCGATCACGTACAGGTGGTAGACGTGCCTGTACCCCGGCTTTTCATACGGGAGCTTGAGGCCGGTGTCCTTGAGGCCCTCCGTGTACATCGCGGCGATCTCTCGGCGGCGATCGTTCCACTCGTCAATCTTTTTCAACTTGACGCTAAGAACGGCAGCGTGCAGGTCATCGAGGCGGCTGTTATAGCCCATGCTGTGATGCGACCGCTTGAGCGAGCCATGGTTGCGCAGGGCGCGGATGCGGTCAACGATGTCATCGCGATTGGTGATGATGACGCCGCTGTCGCCAAAGGTACCCAGGTTCTTCTGCGCGATAAAACTGATGCAGACCGCGTCGCTCAGCTCGCCGATGGCGAACCCATCGCCGGCCGCGCCAATCGCCTGAGCACAGTCCTCAATCACGAGCAGGTTGTGTCGCCTGGCAATTTCGGCGATGGCCGGCATGTTGGCCAGTTGGCCGTAGAGGTGCACCGGCACGATGGCTTTGGTCTTGTCCGTGATGGCCGCTTCGATCCTGGTGGGGTCAATGTTGCACGTATCCGGCTCGATTTCCACAAACACCGGCTCGGCGCCTGCGATCCAGACCGCTTCTGCCGTGGCGAAGAAGGTGTTGGTCACTGTGATAACCTCGTCACCAGGGCCGATGCCCAGGGCCATAAAGGCCAGCCAGAGCGCATCGGTGCCCGAGTTGCAGCCGATGGCGTGCTTCATGTTGAAATAGGCTGCAAGCTCCTTCTCGAAGCGCGCCAGCGTTGGTCCCATCACGTACTTGCCGCTCTCAAGTACCTCCAAGATGGCCGCATCAATCTCTTCCTTCAGATTATGATACTGCCTGACGTGACCGTAGAATCCGACTTTCATTGTTCGGTTCCTCCTTTTTCAATGGAGCAGAGTCGCAGGGGACCAAAGGAGCAAAGGCAGACTCCCCCTGCTCCCCTGTTCCTTGCTCCCCTACTCCTTATTTAGTGCAGTTCTAGTACTAGGGTTCGGCTAAGGGGATTCACAGACCTCGCAAACGTAGCCGACGCTTCGGCGTCAGGGGGTCCTTCCTGCGTAGAGGGAGCCAGAGCGAGAGCTCTGGCCGATTGTGGCCCTCCCTGGTGATTGGTGCGGCCTTGGCTGTCTGCCGCTTCGTGCCACTGCACTCCCCCTTTGTCCCGCCAGTCGCCCGGCGGTTTTGTACGGGGCGCTAACATCTCAGGAGGGGAAGATGAGGGATGTGGCTATCCCTGGAGGCTTCCGCTGATCTCTCGATTTTCGAACACGAAGGCACGGAATCTTCCGTGTTCTTAGCCCCGCCTCACGGCAGGGAACCTCCTCCTCGTCAACTGGTTACTGGTCACTGATTACTGTCCCAGTCCATGCGCTGTCTTCCCCTTTTCAGATTGTACCTACATCACCTCCTCGAGATGGCTTATTTTGCGGCGAATTATACTACAGAATCGTTCGCTTGTCAAACTTCAAAAACCCCAACGAGCCGAACCCCAGTTGGTCATTGCCCCATTGGTCATTGTCTGTATTCGTTGGTGATCGGCAGCCGCCGATCCTTGCCGAAGGCGCGAGGGGTGATCCTAACCCCCGGGGGGGCCTGGCGGCGCTTGTACTCAGCGCCATCCATCATGCGGATGATTCGCCGCACCGCCTCTTCGTCAAAGCCCAAGGCCATGATCTCGGCCAGGCTGCGATCCTCCTCCACATAGGCCTGCAGGATCGGGTCCAGCACCGCATAAGGGCCCAATGAGTCCTCATCCCGCTGGTTTGGGCGCAACTCGGCCGAAGGGGCCTTGTCGAACACCGCCTGAGGAATGACCTCCCCTAAGGAGCTGCGGTAGCGGGCCAACTCGTAGACCAATGACTTTGGTACATCCTTGATGACCGCGAAGCCGCCAGCCATGTCGCCATATAGGGTGCAGCAGCCAACTGCCAGCTCGCTCTTATTGCCCGTGGCCAGCACCAAGGCATGGTAGATCTCTGGCAACCGCCCCAGCCTTTCCACTTTCCTCTGAGGCAACGGAGGCTTCTCCCTTCGGCTTTCTGTCCTCGATAGCTCTATCCTCCTCACCACGTCCCCGTCGGCTTGAGAGAGCAGCTTCTCCCTTCGCCTCCTGGGGTCGTGGAGCCGTTGGCGAAAAACGCTCTCTACGTTCAGGTCGGCTATGACGAGATCCTCCTCGAATTGCTTGCCTCGGGCGATGAGCTCCCCCCGCTCGTCGAAGATGACGCTGCCCCCGTCAAAGACCAATTCGTCTTGGCCACCCACCAGATTGCAGAAGGCGACCATCGCCACATTGTCCGCAGCGCGGGTGGCTAGCATCCGCTCCCTGGCTAGCCCCTTGCCGGCATGGTAAGGAGAATAAGAGTTGGATATACTACACCGACCCTAAACGCTCAAAGAGGCGACCACCTCCCCCATCGTCCCCGCCACCTCGACTCTAACCCCCAGCCCCTCTCCTATCGCGGCTGGACTCATGTCGTCGAGGGTCAGCTTCCCTGAGGCGTCGAACATGGCCCGCGGGAGGAACACGAGGTCGCCCAGGTCACGGCCCTTCGACAGGCCCTTGGTCCTCAGGCACTTGTCCTGGACGACAAGTACAGGGCCCAAGGACTGAGGGCTCAGGACACGGCCCCGCAAAGCCTCGATCACGTCCCGCCCCGTGAGGAGCCCCGAAACGGTCACCGTCGGCCCGAAGAAGTCGTTGATGACGGGGACAACCTCCATCGCCAGCCCTGTCCTCTCCGCCAGCTTCGCCGCCATGTCCTCCAACAGCGCCGCGATCAACGTCCCGCAAACCAGGGTGACCTTCCCAACCGACAACTCGCAACCCACAACCGGCAACTCCTCATCCAGGAACACCCTCGTCAGCCCCACCCCATTCTCCAGTTGAGGAAAGCCATCGTACTCTTCGGCCGGAGGTACTTCCAGCCCAGCCAGCAGGTACCACTCATCGGAGGCATAAACCAAATTGAGGCCCTGATGGTCTCGGTACTCTCGCTGCCAGGCTGAGATGTGAGCGATGATCGCCTTCGCCTCTTCAGGCGCATAGAGGCGCAAGGGGCAGCGATGGTACTTGGTGAGGCCCAGGGGGACGACGGCGATGGACTGCACAGTCGGATAGAGGGTGGCCAAGTCGGCCACGGTGCGGGCCACATACTGGCCATCGTTGAGGCCGGGGATGAGGACGATCTGGGCATGAACCTGGATGCCCAAATTCCCCAGCCACTTCAACTGCTCGATGACGTCGGGAGCGGCAGTGTTGCCCAGGATGCAGCGACGCAAAGCGAGTTCAGTGGCGTGGACGGAGACGTAGAGGGGGCTGAGGCGCTGCTCGGCCAGGCGACCCCAGTCATCCTCGGTGAGGTTGGTTAAAGTGATGTAATTGCCGAAAAGGAAGGAATAACGATAATCGTCATCTTTTATGTAAAGGGACCGCCGCATCCCCGGCGGCATCCCCTTGAAGAAGCAGAATTCGCAGCGGTTGTTACACAGGCGAAGGCCATCGAAGGTCGGCTCGGCGAACTCGATGCCCAGGTCCTGGACATAGCCTCGCTCCACCTCGTAGACGATCCGCTCCCCACCCCGTTCTACGACCAGCTCCAGCTCCTCCTCGGCCCCGTAGAAGCGGTAGTCAATGACGTCGCGCAGGATGTGGCCGTTGATGGAGAGAAGCGCATCGCCAGGCCGCAGGCCCAGCTCTGCGGCGATGCTGCCCGCCCTCACGGCGACGACGCCACCCACCTAGCCCTCCTCCGCTTCCAAAACCAGGAAATCCGTGCTCGCCTTGTCCAAGTCGCTGTAGACCCCTCGGTATTCCGGAGGAAGCAAGGCCGCCAACTGGTACATGGCTTCCCTGGTCAGGGCCCGCAGCTCGTCCCGGCCGACATTGCCGGGGGCAAAGCGGAAGGGCTTGCCGATGCGGATGTGCACCCGGGTGCGGCGCAGCCGCTTCACATTGGCAAAGAATCTCTCCTGCCCCCAGATGGCCACAGGGAGGATGGTGGCCCCGGTCCGCAGGGCGATGTAGGCTATCCCATGGCGGGCCGGCTGCAATCGCCCCTGATGGCTTCTGGTGCCCTCGGGGGCGATGAGGAAGGCCTCGCCCCTGCCGAGGGTTTCGATGGCCCGGTGGAGGGCCCGCCTGTCCACTTCCCCCCTCCGCACGCGCACCACCCCGTAGAGGCGGATGAAGAAGCCCAAAACGGGATAGCCAAGCGTCTCGATTTTGGAGAACGCCGTGACTCCGCGGGGCATCAAGCCAACCGTGAGGACGGGGTCGAGGAAGTTTACGTGGTTGATCATGAGGATTAAAGGCCCCTGGCGGGGCACGTTCTCCATCCCGGCGATCTCCAGCTTGAGGACGATCTTGAACAGCATCCTGAGGATGACATTCAAAAAACGGCGAGCAGACATCCCATCTCCCTCCAATTGCTTATCGCCATGCGATAGGCGATCCGCGATCAGCCGTACACCCCCCGATACCCGGGCGGCAGAAGCTCAGCGATGCGGCGCATGATCTCTTCGGTGGCTTCGGTCAGCCGCTGACGCCTAGTTCGGCTAGCTCCCTCGCAAGGGGGCAGGGTGAAGACCCGTCCGATGGTGACGGTGAGCCTGGGGCGGCGCAAACGTCTCCATTCGGAGTACATCTTCTCCGTGCCGCTTATCGCCACGGGCAGGATTGGCGCGCCGCTGCGCAAGGCGAAATAGGCAGCGCCAGGCCGCGCTCGCCTCAGGGCGCCGGTCAGGCTCATCCCAGCCTCAGGGGCCAGGGCCAGAACCTTGCCCTCGGCCAGCACCCGCAGGGCTCGCCGGATGACCTCGCGGTCGAACTGGTCGCGGTGCACGGGGATTGTACCGTAGAGCCAGAGGAACTGGCCGGTGATGGGAACGCGGTAGAGATCCGCCAGGGCTATGCCCTCCACTGGCCAGGGGAAAGCCGCTATCAGGAGGGGGCCATCGAGATGGGCCAGATGGTTAAAGGTAACCAGCAGGGGCCCACCCTGGGGGAGATTCTCCAAGCCCTTTATCTCCAGATGCGTGAAGAGCCTTAATAACATCCTCAGGCTAACACAGGCCAAACGTCGGAAGATCAGTCGTCCTTTGCCCATACCAACTCCTCCACCTTGGCCAGGACCTCGGCTATGCTCAGCTCGGTGGTGTCAATGATGATCGCATCGCCGGCTGGGCGAAGGGGAGCCGCCTCTCGCTCACTATCAATCTTGTCCCGCCGGCGCATAGCCGCCAAAACCTCCTCGTAATCGGCTTCTTCTCCCCTTTCCAAGATCTCCCGATAGCGACGGCGGGCCCTCTCCTCAACGGTGGCATCGAGGTAGATCTTGAGGTTCGCCTCAGCAAGAACCACGGTGCCGATATCTCGCCCCACCATGACGATGCGTCCTTGACCCCCAATTTGCCGCTGTTGGTCCGTGAGCGCCTTGCGCACGCCGGGGTAGGCTGAGACGGGCGAGACGTTGGCGTTCACCTCCGTTCGGCGAATCTGCCAGGTAACGTCCTGCCCATCGGCATAGACAGTGTACTGCCGTCCATCGTCAACAGTCGGCAGGGTGATGTTGATCTCGACACTTTCGGCCAGACCAGTTATGGCCTCCTCGTCGGCGATTTCAATCCCATCCTCGAGAGCAACCCAGGTGACAGCCCGGTACATCGCACCTGTGTCGAGGTAAGTGTAGCCCAGGCGCTCAGCCAAGAGTCCCCCGATGGTGCTCTTCCCTGACGCAACCGTCCCGTCAATGGCGATGGTGGAAGGTTTTGGCAGATGTGGTCTCCTCATGACGGAGTTGACATTGTACAGCATCTATGCCAGAATAATGATGTATACAGCGTTCAGGAGGCGTGACGATGGCTATGACGCGGACTCAGACTTATCTGACCGAAGAACAACGCAGGCAGATCCAGCGCCTGGCCGAGGCTCAGCACAAGACGATGGCCGAAGTGATCCGCAAAGCGGTCGAAGAGTACATGATCCAGCAGATAGATACTGAAGACTTCGGCGAGCGGCTCGACTGAGCCTTCGGCCCGAGCGGTTCGGCTGAGCTCACCGTCGAAGCCTCAGGCCGAGGGCTCGCCGAAGTCTCAGCCGCACCGGCCAGTCGAGCCGACCCGCTGCGGGACATCATTGGACTGGGAGCCAGCGGTATCACCGATGGCTCGATCCATCATGATCGTGACATTTATGACGAGGACTGATGAGACGCATCTTCTTCCACACCAGCGCTTACGTGGCACTCACAGACACGAGTGACCAATTTCACGCCGATGCAGCGCGGCTAGCCGAACGGATCATCGCCGGCTGGTTGCCCCGGATCACGACCAATTACGTCCTCGCTGAAGCCTACACCCGGATCCGTCGCAAGCCCTCGACCCGAGCGGTTCGGCTGAGCTCACCGTCGAAGCCTCAGGCCGAGGGCTTGGTCACGCCACAGCGGTGCGGTTCGGCGATAGCATCCGCCGGGACGTGGTTGGAGAGCGACTGAAGGTCACCAACGTTGACGAGACTCTGGATGAGGCGGCCTGGGAAATCTTCAAGAAATACGCGGACCAGGATTTCTCCTTCGTGGATTGCACCAGCTTCGCCTGGCTACGTCAACATCCAGACAGTGAGGTCTTTGCTTTCGACGAGGACTTCCTCTGGATGGGCTTCACCCCGTTCCAGGGTTAAGCTGACCGCAACCGTTTGACCCCTTCCTCTGTCAGATACCGCCACTTCCCCCCTGGCAAATCCTTCAGCCCCAGAGCCCCGATGCGGATGCGGATCAGCCGCCGCACCGGGTGGTCCAAGGCGGCGCACATGGGTCGGATGTGGCGCTTCTTGCCCTCGTGGAGGAGGATGCGCAGCCAGGTCATGCCCCTGGGAGCCCCCTCCCAGCCATGGATTTGGGCCTCCGGGCCCAGCCGCTCGAGCCGCTGGACGGCGTCGGCCCGCAGGGTCTGGCCGTCCCCCTCCACGGCGTCCGGCATCCGCCGCCGGGTCGGCTCCGTGGGTTCCCACTCCACCAGGGCCAGGTACTCCTTCTGGTGCTGGAAACGAGGGTGGGTGAGGCGGTGGGCCAGCTCCCCGTCGTTGGTGAGGAGCAGGAGCCCCTCGCTTCTCGCGTCCAAGCGGCCCACCGGGTAGAGCCGCTCACCACCCGGTATCAGGCTCAGCGCCGAAGGACGGCCCCGGAAATCCAGGGTGTCGCTCAGGTAGCCCTGGGGCTTGTGGAGGACGATGTAGACCTTCTTCCCCCGGGTGATGGGCCGTCCGTCCACCTCGATGGTGTCCCAGGCGGGGTCCACTTTGGTGCCCAGTTTGGTGACCACCTGGCCGTTGACCCGCACCCGTCCCTGCAGGATCAGCGCCTCGCACTTCCGCCGCGAGGCGACCCCTGCGCAGGCAAGCACCTTTTGCAGACGCTCCATCAGCTTCCGTCTTGCTCCTCTTCATCCAGCGGCGGCAGCTCGGCTAGGTCCTGCAGGCCGAAGTACTGCAAGAACTCAAAGGTAGTGCCGTAGATGATCGGGCGGCCGGCCTGGGGCAAGCGCCCCATCTCCTCGATCAAGCCCTTGCTGACCAAGGTGCGCAACACGCTGTCGCAATTGACGCCCCTCACAGCCTCGATCTCGGCCCTGGTCACGGGCTGCTGGTAGGCGACGATGGCCAGGGTCTCCAGTGCTGGAGCGGACAGCCTGCTGCTCAGCTCCAAATCAAGAAAGCGCTCGATGTGAGGAGCCGCCTCGGGGGCGGTGACCATCTGCACCCGCTCCCCTTTGCGTTGGAGACGCAGCCCCCGCTGCTCATACTCCTCACTCAATACTCGCAACGCCTCCTCAACCGCCTCCCGCTTGACACCGATAGCTGCCGCTAAACGTCCAATGGCCACCGGCTCATCAGCCACGAAGAGCAAGCTTTCGATCAGGGGCTTGATTTCCAACTAGACTTCCTTTTTAGGCCATCTGCTGCCCTGTGGGATAGGGGGCGTGCTTGATGTTGACCCTGACCTTGCGCAGTCTCAGCCCCATCTTGTCCTCGACGGCCTCCTTGGACACCTGGCAGACCTCCTCAGTCTTCGCCGGGACATCAACCTCTGGGCTTGTCTCCAAGTCGAGCTCAACCTCGACGCCGCCCCTCCTGCCCCAGACATTCGGCTTGACAGAGATAACGCCATCGAGCTGACCGATGTTGTACTCCAACCGGCGAGCGACGGAATCCACGGTCAACTCCGCCTGGCCGCCACTGATGCTCTGGACCCTGATCGCCCTGGGACGCCGCCTGATCTCAAGCCAGAGCAGCAAGGCGCAAACGACATCCACCAGCAGAGCCAGGATGACACCCACTATAAGCAAGAGAGGCTGAGCGACCAGCGCGAGGTTCATGTCCAGGTTCTGCAGCCACTGCTGCAAGACCTCAATCATCGGCCGAGGCACAGCCAGCACCACGGTCATAACGATGATGGTCGCCAAGAGGAGCAAGATCACCACCACGCGATTAAATGTGTTCATCACAATACCTCCTTCTTCGTTGTAGTTGTGCGGAAGCCCGCACATCATCCGCAATTATACACCATCTCTTCTCCTTCGTCCAGCCAGCTAGGGCGGGGACAGCATCGCCCAGAGAGGTTAGAGGCTGGGGGTTGGATGAGTGATGAGTATACCTCGTTCCTCGTTACCTCGTTGACTCGTTACCTCTTGGTCATTGGTTCATTGGTTCATTCCCCTCCTTCCGGACAACCAGGCAATGCCAGCCACCAAGCCCAACAGCGCTGTCAAGCTGATTACAGCTCCAAGCTTGAAAGAGAGGGGATCGTAGATGAACTCTACTCTATGCTGACCTGCAGGCAGGTACACCGCCCGGAAGAGAAGATCCGCTCGGTAGATGGGCGTCTCCAGGCCGTCAGTTAGCGCCCGCCAGCCAGGATAGTAAGCATCGGTCAGGACCAAGTAGCCTTCCTCAGCCAGATTCACGGAAATCACGATGCGCTCTGACTCGTAAGACAAGAGCTCCACCTCATCTTCACCGTCGGCACGTAGGAGCGGGGCCCCGTGCCCGCCCGACGCCAGAATAGCCTCCTTCTCAGGTCGGAAGGCGGGATCTTTCATCGCCACAATGGCCGCCTCATCGTCCAGCACTCGCGCCCGATGAACGACGAAGGCTCGCGGCAGGTTGTCCAGGTTCTCGTAGATCTTCACATCGCCGCTGTGCACCAGCCGGAAGCGCCCTTCGCTGGAAACAACCAGGGGCCAAAAGGTGACCGTCCTATCGTCAACGAGGCTAAGGCCCCTCAAGTGCAGCCGACCAGCCGGGGGTAAATACTGAATGGAGATCTGTCGAGGGACCACGGCCTCACCAAACTCGAGGCGAGCGATGTAGTCATTCCCCTTGGGGTTGTCGCGCCAGTGACGGCAGACCCTGGCCTGATCATGCCTAACCTCACCCACAGCGTATTCGCCCTCCGCCGTCTCGATTCCAGCCCGCAGGAGATGGCTCTGCACCGCCCCCAGCCCGTCGGTAACCGTTACCTGCGCCACGGGAACACCGTTGGCCAGGTCCCGTGCCCCCTCCAGGTGGGAGACCAGGCCCAGGGAGGTAGCGGCGAAGTCGGGTAGTTCCGTCACTTTCACCTGAGACGCCATCATCTCAGGGCCTAGAACGGCCTGGTGACTCAGGTCGTAGTAGACATCGTCAACCCAGACATCGTCAACCTTGTCCGTGATGACGTATTTGACGTTGAGCAGGCTCAAGATTCGCGACGATGGTATCTCCTTCAGCCGCTCCCGCAAACGGCCATCGGGGGAAGGTTCGGGCAAGAACAGGCGTTGCAGTTCGACATAGCGCTTGAGGGGGAGCACCCCGCCATCGTAGCCATCTACGCTGGGGATTTGGTAAACCAGGGGCAGGTTAGGGGCGAGGATTTCCTTCAGCTTAGTGACCACCACGTAGTCATAGATGGCCCGAGGAGGCAATTGGTCCTCGAAAATCTGCTGCATCTCCCCTAGATCGCCTGGGTCATAGGTCAGGCCTGAGATGCTGATGAAGCGATACGTAGGAACAGCCTCCCCTGGCTGCCCATCGGATAAAAGGTGAGCCGGGGCGGTGCGCAGCGAGGAGTAGGCTCCCGGGGCTGTGGGATGGTTGTAAGCCAGGCCACGGCTGGCGGCGAAGAGTTCCCCGACGACGATCAGGGCCACCACCAGACGAAAAACAGGTCGTGTCGCGTGGGCCGATAGCCCTATCCAGAGCAAGGCCGAGGCCAATAGAGCTAATGGCAGCCAGGCCAAGAGTGTGGACCGGGTTGGGAAGTCGAGGAAAGGGGAACGGTATCCTGAGCTTGCCGAAGGGATGAGAACCAAGGGAGCGGCCAGTACACCGACCGCTATCAGCAGACGACGACGGATGAAGCCCGATAGCTCCCCAACTCCGCAGCCGACCACCTCGGCCTTCGCAAAGAGGGGATAACCCAGAAAGTCCGTCCCCAGCCCCGCTAACATAGCTCCACCAAAGGTGTAAAGGTATAGCCACCGAGCCGGCGCTCGGAAGAGGTCAAAGCCTGGCATCAGTTTGTACAAGACGAAGTAAAAGGGATTATAGGCACCCAGGCCCAGGAACAGGCCGAGGGCCGTCAGGAAGATGAGGAACGGCCGGGCCGGATGGCGCCGCTGGAACAGGGCCCCGAAGAGGGCCAAGGCCAAAGCGACGATGCCCAGATAGGCGATGTACTCGCTGAAGACCTCCTCACCGCCGAAGGTCGGCAGCAGGGAAAGGAGCAACAAGCGCGGCTTGAGGGAGAAAGAGACGGCCTCGCGATAGGATAGTCCCCCGCCCCGCACGGAGAGCCGCGAAAGCTCCAAGGTGGGCAACAACTGAACCGCTGCCAGAGCTAAGCCCATGATCACCACCAAGAGATAAACCAACAAGCTGCGCCCAACCTGCGCCCTCAGCCCCTTCTTCCCCCACCTTCTCCACAGCGCTCGTCCTGAGCCTTGTCCTGAGCCCAGTCGAAGGGCCCGTCGAAGGGGTAGAAAGACCGCGTAGGCCCCCAAGGCAAACAACGTTATGTATGACGACTGAGTATGGCCAGCCGTAAACTGCAGTCCCACCACCAATCCGGCCAGCAAAACGTAGACGGCGGGGCGTCTACCAAGCACGCGGGTCTCCCTCTCCCAAAAGTTGCCCTGAGCAACGCCCTGATGGTTCGACAAGCTCACCACGACGGCCTGTCGAAGGGCAAGGTCGAAGGGTTGGGAGCTGGGTATCCCCCCAGCCCTTCTACAAGCCAGATCGAACAGCAGAAAGAGCAACGGCAGCCAGATGGAGCAATTCAACTGGTTGACGTGCCCCACCTGAGCACCAACGAAACCGCTGAGGGCGAAAACCGCAGCCGCCAGCCAAGCCCCCCCTCGTCTCAGTCCAAGCGAGAGGCGAGCATAGAAGTAGGCAAAAAGGCCCGCCAGGAAGACGTGCAATACGATGGAATAACTGACCATCCTGGGCACAGGTAACCAATAGAGAGGGAAATTCAGTGGATAGAAAAGTGCTGATTGGATGTTTGCCAGAAACGGCACGCCCATGAAGAGATACGGATTCCACAAGGGTAAGCGACCCTGGCGTACAACTTCAGCAGCGTAAGCCTTGTAGGGATAAAAATAGGTGAAGACGTCCAACCCCACCAGGATGAGATTGGTGAAGACGATCTTCCAGAAGAAGGCTAGCGTTAAGGCGAGCAAGGTGGCCACGGGAAGAAGGTCCCTCCAGCGGCCAAGACTCTTGGGCATGGTTGAGCCGGAGCGAGCATCCTGAGCCCTCAGTCCTTGGGCCCTGTACTTGTCGCCCTTGGTCCTTTGGCCCAAGCCCTTGGTCCTGTGGCCCAAGGACACAGGGGACAAAGGGTCCAGGACAAGTGCCTGAGGACCAAGGGCCTGTCGAAGGGTGCTCGCGGAGGCTCCTTCGACGGCTCGACTGAGCTCGCCGAAGCCACGCTCAGGATGCCTCCGCTCGCTCACCTGAAGAAGTGTCCGGTAGTCATTTATCACTTCTGATCCTCGATCTGGTAGACGATAAAGGAGATACTGCCATCACGCCGGTAGGCCCAATAGACACAACGGGGCGTCAACCCCGCCTCGGAAAAAGCATCCCTCACCCCTGCGGTCAACTTCCCACTGGGGAAGACGATGTAGCGCTGGGAGTTATCTACCTGGCGTGCATCCTCAGTCAGCTCCTCAGGCGAAGGGTACCAGCGGAGAACCAGGGGAAAATCAAACATGTAAAAAGAGTAATGCCAGCCCAGCCAGTGGTGGTAAAGGATAGAGCCAGCGGGAACATAATCTCGGAAATAGTCAGCTACAGCTTCGATACCATCGTAGGCTCCGTGGTCTCCGCCGATGGGATATCTGCTCCGTGCCGCCTCCAGGGCTGGCCCGGCCAATGCAGCCGCCAATAAAGCGATTACCGCAAACACTCGCAGGGCCTGCCCTGAGCGATGTCCTGAGCCCTCAGTCCTTGGGCCCTGTACTTGTCGCCCTTGGTCCTTTGGCCCAAGGACAAAGGGTCCAGGACAAGTGCCTGAGGACCAAGGGCTTGTCGAAGGGCACCGTCGAAGGGGTGGCCGTTGAGGAGATAGGAGTTGAGCCAGCGCCCCGCTCGCCAGCCAGATGACCCTCGCCAGCAGGATTAGCAAAATAGGAACCAGGCCCAGGAGGTAGCGATCCCAGATATTGAAACTCAACACCCAGTGGCCCAATAGGAAAAGGATAACGAAGGCCGAAAGAGCGATATCGAAGAAAGTTGCTGGCTCTCCTCTCCGCCAGCCCAGATCGTAGAGCAGGAGGCAAGGCAAGCCGCCCAACAATAGGATATTGAGAAAGGGTGAAGCGGTTATGTAATTCAGGATCTCAGCCCAATCTCCAAGCCGTTCAAGCAAACGAGCCGGGTCTACGAAGGCCAGGCCACCATAGCTGATGAGGCTCTGCTCAAAGTAGTTGGGCTGCAACTGCCAGCGCAGGGAATCCCACCAGGCAATGGGAGCCATCACCGCCAAGAAACCCAACGCGAGAAAGAGTCCCTCCCTCAAGAGAGCAGGGGTGCGGAGGCGCAGGGGTGCAGAGGGGCCGGGGAGTGGAGGTGCGGAGGTGCGGGGGTGACGAGGTACGGGGGAGCGGAGGGGCAGGGGAGAGAGTGTGAGGCGACGGGCGCCGATAACTATGGCCAGAGGCACAAAGAGAAGGCCCTGTTGCTTTGTGGCCACGGCCAACCCCAGCACGAGCCCAGACCACCCCAGCCTCCCCTTCACTGCCAAGCAGAGGGCAGCCAAAACCCAGGCCACCACCAGAGGATCGGTGAAGGCCGTAGGAGCAAAGAGGATGTTGAAGGGGGAGAGCGCCATCAGGACTGCCGCCACCATAGCCACAGATCGTCCGTAGAGTCGTGAGGCCAAGTAGTAGAGAAGAGCGATGCTGGCCACGCTGCTCAGCTCGCTGGGCAGACGGGCAGCCACCTCCGAGGGGCCAAAGAGTTTGAAACAGAGGGCCAAGGCGTAAATGAAAAGGGGCGGTTTATCAACTGGGGAGTAGTTCAAGATCGGGTCGCGCCCGGTGGCGATTTGGAGGGCCCAGAAGCTGTAGAGGGCCTCGTCCTCATGGAAGCGGTTCGCGCCGATGGGAGCGAGCCGAACGGCTGCTCCTACGGCAATCAGCAACGCCAGGCCAGACGCCGCCCAACGACCGCCAACCCAACCTCTAATTCGGCTGAGCTCAGTACAGGTCAGTCTCTTCATGAAATGATCAATCAATAAACCGATATCTTATCAGGGTCCACACAGCCGTGACGCCGTCCCGCCAGGTTAGCTTCTTGCCCTCGTGATATTCCCGTCCCTGGTAAGAGATGGGCACCTCGTGGATGCGGTAGCCTCTTTTCAACAGCTTGGCCGTGATCTCGGGTTCGAACTCAAAGCGGCGCGAACGCAAAGGGATGGACTTTATAACCTCGGCCCTGAAGGCTTTGTAGCAGGTCTCCATGTCGCTCAAGGCGGTGCCATAGAGGACGTTGGTGACCAGGGTGACAATCCTGTTGCCCAGGGCCTGCAGGAAGAACATGGTCCCTCTGAACTCCAGGAAGCGCGAACCGTAGACCACCTCAGCCTGACCTTCGAGAATGGGCTTGAGCAGTTTGGGGTAGTCGCGGGGGTCATATTCCAGGTCGGCATCCTGGATAAGGATGACGTCGCCGGAGGCGTGTTCGAGCCCCGTGCGCACTGCGGCCCCCTTGCCTTTGTTGGCCTGGTGGTAGAAGATCTTGAGATCGCCCTTTTTCTCCTCTTCCCTCAATATGTCCCGCGTGCCATCGGTGGAGCCATCGTCAACGACCAAGATCTCCTTCTCCAGGTCAACGGCCCTGACTCTGGCCAGAATCTCCGTTAAGGTTTCCCGCTCGTTGTAAACGGGCATGATCACCGATAGGAGGGGCGAGGTGCCCCTAGAGGGTTGATTCATTTCCCTGACCCCCTTGAATTCTTGGGTTTCGGCTAAATCATCCACTACCGTTGCTGTGCTTTCTCCTCGGCTGGGGCAAGCGGCTCTGCCTCCGTGCCGACCCGGTTGGCATTCTCTTCAATGCTCACAATCGCCGGCACGAAAAACAAAGCTAGCCCTGTCACCCCGCATAGCGCACCGGCCGTCACGTACCACACCTGTAGACCAAGCCAATCACTCACCGGGCCAGCGACCGCCAGGCTAAAGGGCGAGGTGATCCAGAGCAAGCTGCCCATCAGGGTGAACACGCGCCCCTGAATCTCTGGTGCGACTGTCCCCTGAAGAATAGCCATAATCGGTCCATCTATCAGCGGGATTGTCAATCCCACCACAAAGATGCTCGCAAGCGCCATCCAGAATAACCCTCCCGGCGTGAGGCCCAACACCAAGAAGCTCAAACCCAATACGACCATGCCCATCATAGTGGTGTATATCTTCCGCCGAAATCCACCCCACATGCTCAAGAGTAGCCCCCCCATCATGATACCCACCCCGGCAACCGCTTCCAGCAGGCTCAACTGTGCCGCGCCACCGTTAAAGTGCACGCTCACCAAGAGCGGTAGTAGCGAAAATGCCGGGGTCAGCGCAATCTTAATAATCATCGCCACCCCTATCAGGGC
>Ga0209979_1002962_pt1 | contig 15487 bp, 12 predicted proteins | sample AnhtaG_FD_183114 | JGI IMG/M metagenome (GOLD analysis project Ga0209979, IMG submission 183114) | Deep subsurface microbial communities from Anholt, Denmark to uncover new lineages of life (NeLLi) - Anholt_01485 metaG (SPAdes) (version 2) | ecosystem: Environmental > Aquatic > Marine > Oceanic...
CCATAGGTGGGCCATTTGGCAGCTTCCTTCTTGATCGCTGCCTTGAGCTCGGTCTCGTCCGGCGACTCGGTGAGATGGTAGTAGTAGCTGCTCCGGGCACAACCGAGCACCTCGCAAGCCACAGTGACGGGATACTCCTGGGCCAGCATATTGATCACCTGCCGCTTCTGGTCGAGAGAGAGGTCAAGATGTTCGAGGCTTTTTTTGCCGCCTCCAATTCCATTGTCAGTCGCCCCACCATCCGTTCCAGCCCGTCCTGGCATCTCCGGGCCAGGGCTCGGCGATCCGTTCTTGCTCGTCCCCGCGACTGGGCTGGGTGGCAAAGATCTCCGGTGCCCGTTCCAGGAATTCCTCTCGCCAGCGAGAGAAGACCCGCGGCCTCAACCGGTACTCCCGGCAGATCTCAGCTTTGTCCTTGACGCCGATCAGCTCCTCCAGCACCACCTGGGCCTTGAACTGTGGTGTGAATGTTCGTCGCTTTGACATCGTGTGTCCCCCTTCTTTGGACTGATTCTACTTGAACTATCGTACCTGTCCAGTTTTCGGGGGTCACTACAGTATGACGAGGCGGCCCACCTAGACATGGAAAGGATCCGCAAGTGGCTTGACTTCTTTGGACTGGATTTCGTCGGGGATCCCGAGAATCCGGAAAGCGGCAGGGGCCTTCATGCGTCAGGGCACGCAAGCGGTCCTCAGCTAATGGACATGATCAAACGAATCCAGCCACAGAAGGTCATCCCAGTACATACTGAGGATCCCGAGGCTTTCGTGGAGGGCCTTCAGAACACCCCGGTGGAAGTGCATGTGCCGGTCCTGGGTGACGCAATCGGCCTGTGACAGCGGCTCCCATGCGTGTTTGCTGACAGTGCGGTGCTGAGGAAAGCAATAACAAGAAGACTTGACGACACGCACAATTGGGTTCCGTCTGCCGGTCAACAAGGTCAGACCCATCCTGCTACAACGCAGGCAAAAGACGCAAGAGCAACGTATCCTCGGGACAGTGCAGATGAAGTGTGCAGACTTCGCGGTATCGCGTTCGGAAGTCCCGTAGGCTGGCAGAGAAGGGCCATCTCTGGATCTCGCCTGTTCCTCAGTCAATCATACAGCTCGTGTGAGAGGATTGGACTATTGACTAGTATGGTTGAGTATGGTATTGTGGGCTCAGGTATCACAGATGGGCATGCGCAGTAGCACAGTGAGATTGGAGGGAGGAGCTTTCCTATGAAGGATGCTCCGCTCATGGATGCGAAGCAGGTCGCTGAATATCTTGGGCTTGAGCTGCTGACGATCTACGATTGGGCGCGGAAAGGGAAACTTCCCGGGATCAAGCTAGGGAGAAACTGGCGCTTTCGGCGATCCGACCTGGAAGCCTGGCTTGATCAAAACAGCCACGGTCCCCAGTTCTCACCCGACGCGGGCATACATGCTGATCGTCGCTAGGAGCATTCTGCCCAAGTGGCGTCGGCCCTGCACGACACGGAGAGACGACGATGGATGACGAGAAAGTCCCAACTATCCCATCAGAGCCTTGCTGGATCGAAAGCATCCAAGCGGTCAAGGATAGCACTCGCTTTCAGGCGTACGAGGAATTCCGCACTCACTTGATACGCACCCTTCCCCAGAACTCTTTGGCTACCCGCAAGCGATATTCATCCTACATTCTCAAAAGATTCTTCCCGAACGGATCTCTCCGGCAGCTTCCAGCCGCAGTCTGGCATGCTTATCAAGAAGAGACTTTGCTCGAACAGGTGATGCGTTATTCGTTCCTTTCGCACGAACCTCTTATTGGCGGATTTGTCGGTGATGTCCTCTTCCAGTTGAGGCCAGGTTCTCAGATACCCCGCGCACTGCTAGAAGACTACATCTTTAGAATCTACGGGGAGACGAAGGAAAAGGTCGTAGCAAGGCTCGTGGGGTCCCTCAGGGCTTTGGGCTTCATTGCTCGGAGAATGAACAAGTGGATCGTCCAGGGCACGGACAGCCCCGACCTTGCTCTGGTGATACTCACACATGAGCTGTTCGCACGAACCCCCAAGGTTGTTACGCTCAAACAGATCCTGTCCAATTCCTACTGGAAGTATGTAGGTCTCAGGGACGAAGGCTCGGTGAGAGGAATTCTGCGTGTCGCGGCGGCTAAGGAGATGATAGCCAAGTATGTGGTTGCCGACGATGTCGAGCAGATCACTACGCGGTATTCCTTGGAGGAGCTTCTCGAGCGCAGGATGCGGCTGTGAAGACTGAGCGACTCAGGCAGCTTAGCCTAGAGCTGGCCTCCGGGCCACTTCCGGGAAGGCATGTCTATCTTTGGTACGGAAGCTCGAAGGCGCTCTTATTATTACTTCCCGCCGGGTTGGTGAAATCACTGGATGTAACCCGATTGATGGCTTGTGAGGAACGTCCACCGACTGCAAGCGGCGAGGCGAGAAGGAGGATAGAGAGAGCCCTGAGACTCAAGCTGCAAGAGCTGGCGTCACAGCTTGCCATCAACAATGGTCGGCAGATCTTGGTAGTCTCCGGCACCGAACTTCTTGCCAGGTATGGAATTGGCATTGTGTCCTTCTACGAAGAGTACGTGAGTGACAGGACAATCGTGATTTTCATAGCTCACCGGGTGACCGACAATTCACCCGTACTAGAGAACCTCCCTGGGTTCGTTAGACTGCTGCCAGATACGACGTATCGGTATGTCCTCAGTCTCCTGGAGAGTGAGGACACTGTTGTGAGCGAGGAGGAATAGAGATGGTGACGAACCTGTCAAGTCTGAGAGATTTACTTGTCCCCAAAGCAGAGCCTCCAGAGACGACGCTTTCTCTGATTAGAGCAGTCAGAGACCCTCAACGCACGCTGAAAAACTACCGATTCACCGACTCCATTCGGGGGTATTTTGAAACCATCCTTGAGACGGTGGCTCAGGGAATAGGTCAAGGCTTCTGGATACCGGCGGAATATGGGGTAGGGAAAACCCACTTCCTGGCTACGCTCGCCTGTATGCTCTCCGACACCAGCGAGCAACTCTGGGAGACGGTGACGGACCCAGAGATCGCCAACTACCGGAAACGGCTGGAGAGGACGAGACTCTTCCCCGTCCTCGTCAGCCTTCGGGGAGAAAGTGGCGTTCCGGGCGAATTGGCAGGGCGTCAACTCTTGGAGATCATTGAGAGCGCAATCGAGCAGCAACTGGAAGCAACTGGCTTGAGGGATGAAGTCTCCATCACTACAGCTGACGAGATCTACAATTGGTTCAATTCTCAACCCGATGATCTTAGGGCAGTCATCGAGGAACACGTGAGGTCGGCGACGGGCCTGCCCGCCGAGGAATACACGGCGCAAGAGGGAGTTGATGCGTTGGCCAATCTGATCCGACAGTATGCTGAGGCCCACCGTATTCGTCCGGTCATCAGTGTCTCGATCAAGGAGAGAATGGTAAACGTATTCCGCCAACTGAAGGCAGCGGGATATCAAGGCATGCTCTTCATTGTTGACGAGTTTGCCTTCTGGCAAGACAAGCATCCTGAAGGATCACCTGAGTATGCCCACGACGAGGACGTACTGGAAACGCTCGGCTGGATTCTGCCAAGGGACTATGATCTACCGATCTACACGGTCGTAGCGTCGCAGAAACCGCCGTCCACCAAGCTAACAGGGGATCGCTTTCATGAGCTGAGGCTTCTAGGCGAGCCAGAGAAGCACGAGTACGAAATGATCGTCTGTTGGCGAGTCCGGGATCTGGTCGAGGAGAAGATTCCGGAGATCAACCAGTACTATGACTACTATTCAAAGGAATTCCGCTTCATGCAGAATGTCTCCCGCCAGTTCTTCCAGGACATCTTTCCCTTCCAGCCGCGTTGCTTCGATGTGATGCGTCTAATCACCCAGCGCGAGCTGCCGACCGTGCGGCTGGGTATCTTTGCTATTTGGGAAACACTCACTGCACCCGAGGTGCTGGACCGAGATGGCTTGATAACCGTGAGTGAGTTGCTACACAGTCGACAGCTGGAGAAAGGGCTACACATGCCCAGCTATGAGCAGGCGCACGAGGCCTACCTGGCCGCCTGCCGGGGCCTGGATAGTCTGGGATTGACTGATGAGGACCTGTCGTCGGCACATCGGCTGCTCAAGACATTGTTTCTCTGGCATGCAGCTAACCTCGACAGCCCGTCGCCTCTGTCCGCCCACGACCTGGCTGAAGCAACGCTCACTACCTCCCAGATCATCGACAAGGAAGATGAGGTGGCGCTCTTGCTAAAGCAGCTCGACGATTTGCCACAGGTCAGCTACTCTAGAGAGAAGGGCGCTACGTTCAACGTGACCGGAGAATCGGAAGGTCCAGCTCAGATCTTCGAAGGTGTAAAGAGAACCATCCGCGACAAGTCTGTCATTCAGAAGAGCTGGGAGAGCAGTCTCTGTTGGTCGATCACGGAGACCGGAAGTGAGGAGTCGGGCATCTTTCACGATCTTAGCTTCGGACAGGCGAAGCCTTGGAAGGTGGAACACCGCCGTATCGAGTATAGGGGGGAGGTCATCCTCGATCACACTTGGCGACCCGACTATGGCGAAATCAGGAAAGATAACCTTCACTTCCGCATGGTCGTACTTACGCGTTCACAAGAGGTGCCTGCGGACGACCTGCGGGACAGACGCATTGCAGTCTGCATCCCTGGTGATTTGTCCTCTTCCGCAGAAGAGGCAATTCGCGACTATCTGGCTCTGCAAGGGATGACAAAACGGTATGAAAGCCGCGTCGGACCTGAAGCGGAGGCCGTCAGGAATTGGCTTCCGGGCAAGCGACTTGAGGTGATCACCGAGGTGGTTGGAAAGCAATTGAGCCAATATCGGACTGGGAGAGTCGTTACGCGCAGCACACTCGCAATCGATCCCAGGGAGTTGTTTGCCACTCGGCAGAATGATCCTCGGTTCAGAAAGATGGCGGACGCGCTGTTGGGCGATGCCTACAAAGCACTACCCATCAAATCCAATCTGCTCAAGAAAGCGCTGAAAGACCGAGACGCGGCGAAGGTGTTCGCCGGTTTGCTGCAAGGCGATGAGAGTTCGGCGGCTACCAGCGCGGCTGACAACTTCTCGGTTGGGCTGGTTCTCGCAAGGCCTCAGAATCCCCGCCGGTTTGCTTCTGAGGGCTGCAAGGTGATGGATTATCTGACCGGCAAGGTGGAGGATGAGGACGGAGAGATTCACCTATGGAAGGTCTACGATGAACTGGGCGGAGAGCCGTGGGGCTTGACTTCCAATCTTATCTCTCTATATCTCCTGGCATTCGTTCGGCAGGGAGATCCTTCCGTAGAGATCAGATTGAGGCCTGACCACAAGATCACCTTGCGTTCGGGGGCAGACCTTGCTCAAAACACCATCAAAGCCTCCACAATCTTCGATTTGGAATGGAAGAGCGGATTAGAGCGCCATCTCTCCGCCGCAACCTTAGGCCGGAGCATCGGCCCAGTCTGGAATGATGTTTGTCGTTTTGCCCGGGTCATTGCGCTCAACCTTCGACAAGCGACGGATCCTGGCCAGATCAAACAGCAAGAACAAAGCCTCCTAGCGGAACTTGAGCGTCTGAAGGAGGATGTCGCTCGCGTCAAGGGAAACCTGCTGTTGCTTGCCACACGGCTGGAGGAGGAGCTTTCAGGCGAGGATGAACGTATTCTTGCAAGCCTGTCAGCCATTGCCAAGAGCGATACCTATGTTTCTTTCTATGAGAGTCTCATGGAACGGCACTACGACGTCGAATCATTTGGCAACGACTTCACCAGATACAAGCAGTTGGCTTCCGTCTCCAGCATTACGGCCGAGGTCTTGGAGGCCAAGGATTATCTGGATGCGCTGTCACTCAGACACAAAGACAAGGAGCTGGCGGCTGATAAGATCTCTATTTTGGGCCAGATCTCTCTGACTAGCCTATTGCATAATCCACAGTTGTGGCCCAGGATCAAGGAGCAATACAGACGGTTCAAGGAGCGTTACCGCTCAGCCTACCGGATTCACCATCGCGACTACCACAAGGCAACGGCGAGTCTCGCCAAAGAACTCGAGGACGCCCAGAGCAATGTTAGTGCCCTGCAACAATTGAACACCATTTCCGAGTTGGGGAGTCCCTTGGGCCAAGGCCTCGAGGCAAGGCACAAGCAACTCCCTCCTCTGCTGGCCGCTTGCAGCATCGCTAAGGTCACAGACGTCAACGTGGAGTCATCCCCCATTTGCTCCGAATGCCTTATGCCGCTGACCGAGGAGCCTCGGAAAGAGGAAGTTCAGGCTTTTCTCGCCGAGTTGGAAGGAGCCCTGGGTGAGCAGTTGCGCAGGTTGAGCGACGAGGCCATTCGCAGCATCCTGGCTCAGAGCAAGAAGAGCACGGTGAAGAAGTTTGTAGAGATCGTGCAGGCAGCGGACCTGGATTCCTTGATCAATGTGATGGACGCGAGACTGGTCAAGTTCATCCGAGAACTACTGCGCGAGTCGAATATCCAGACAGAGCCAAGTCTCGTGTTAGACAAATTGGCCGAGAAGTTCCCGGCGGTCGAAGAGGAGCAGGTTCCAAAAGTGGTCTCCGAACTCGACCGCCTTCTCGGGAATGAGTTCAAAGCGGCCAAGAAGAAGCATCCGAAGAAGAAGATAAGGATCAGCCTGAAGTAGAGGAGAGACACGGATGAGTGCCGAGAAGGACGTCGGCGAATTCATTCGAAAATACGGGAAGCCATACAATTCGGAGACCGACGGCTACGGCGTTCCTCCCTTCCAGAAGAGCTTCGAGCGGGCTTCCAAGTCCTCCAAGATATACAACATGCATATGTACTGGACCAAGCAGGACCCCTATGTGGTGCGGGAGTTCATCGAGCACTACACTGAGCCGGGTGACATAGTGCTGGATGCCATGTGTGGCACCGGCATGACGGGGGTGGCAACGATGCTCTGTCGCGAGAAGCGGCCCGACGGTAGCATGGGGCGTGATGGAAGCGCCCCCCGTCATGCAATCCTCTTTGATATCTCCCCCGCCTGCATTCATATCGCGCGGAACTACACGACCCCCATCGACACTCGAGAGTTGGAGAAAGCCTATCGGAAGTTGCTGGAGAAGGTGGAGCCAGAAATACGGCCCTTGTACAAGACCAGGTGCCACAATTGTGGGAACGAGGATGCCCAGATCGCCAACACTGTCTTGTCCGACGTCTACGCTTGTCCTCGTTGCGGTGCTGAGGTCTTGTTCGCTGGTGGTGGACGGTGGGAGGCGATGAAACGGGGTGAGAAGGTAAAGAGGCTGAGGTGCGCGCAATGCGGAAGGGATTTCCGCAAAGCAAAGGCGGAATTCATTCGGGTGGAACCTATCGAGACAAGGGTCGATTGTCGTGCGTGCAAGACGAAAGGAGAGGCTAAGGCGAAATCATTGGACGAACACGACTGGCGGCGCTACATCGATATCGAGGGGGGGCTAAGGTTCTCCGACCAGTTGGGCAATCAGGTCCTCGAACAGATGAAGAGAGAAAGAGGGCTACAGGAGATCCCTCCAAAGGAGCCTCCCTACTGGTACCCGAAGGACGTTAGATTCTTTGGGGATGAGCCCAAGCGGAACTACAAGCGCGGCATCACTCATCCCTATCAGATGTTCTCACGACGGAATCTGATTGCCCTATCATTGATATGGCACTACATGCAATCCGTGACTAGTGAGGCGAAAGGCGAAAAGCTGCGATTCGCTTTCACGGTCACTGTATTTCAGGGTTCGCTCATGATGCGGTGGCTAACGGGAAGGGGCGCCTCGACGGGTCGAGTTCGCATGGGTACTTTGTACATCCCTTCGATCATAACTGACGCAAATGTCTTGAAATTCTTTGATGGCAAGATTGCGGACGTACGGCGCGGAACCAGAGTCCTTAGCACACTCACAGGACCAGCTGCTCACTGGACGCAAGTGGGTGACGCGCGCCGTTTGGGTCTGCCCGATGAATCAATTGACTACTGTTTCTACGACCCTCCATATGGTTCCAACATCAACTACAGTGAGTTAAATCTGATGTGGGAAGCGTGGCTTGGCGATTTCACCGACATCTCGAAGGAAATCATCGAGAACGTCTCTCAGGACAAGAATCGGGAAATCTACGAACAGATGATGATGAGTGCACTAAGTGAGGCCTATCGGGTTCTCAAACCAGGTCGCTGGCTTTCGTTGGTCTATAGCTATGCTGACCCTTCCATGTATCGGACGGTGCAAAGCGCAGCGCACTCAGCGGGTTTTCTTGATGAAGGCGAGATCCTGCATGTCAATAGCACTTCAAAGACCAAGATCCAGCTTGAGTCGGACAAGGCTCAACAACGCTTTCTAGTGATAAATTTCATCAAGCCCAAAGAAGATCTCCAGCGTTGGTTGCCCAGCACAGAGGATATTGAGTACAAAGTCATCCTGGCTGTCCAAGAGTTCCTCCAACGTGCTGGTGGGCAGCCTCGTGATGTCATCTACGATCAGGTCATCAAACGGTTATTCACGACAGTCCAAATCGAACAGTTTGATCTGGACGAGATAATGAGGAACTTCTTCCGCAAGGTTGGCGATAGATGGTATGCTCCCGGCACGCTCCTGAAGCGAAGGTTGAAGACGGACAAGACCGGTCAGATCAAAATGGAACTCGAACGAGTTGAATACCCAGAGGAAGAGACAGTCATTCGTCTCCAGGAGTTCCTAGCCAAGCACGGGACTGTCCCTCTTGCAGAACTGAGAGAGTATTACTTGCGGGAGATCCCCTGGTTGGATAGCCTTCCTGAGGAGTTCTTCGATGAGACCGTGGAAGCTCGATTCGTACAGGAGAAGGGCAGGGTTCGTTTGCCCACTTTGGACGAGCAGCGGCGCATGCAGGACGTCCAAGCTCGATATCTGACGCGGCTAATACACCGCTACCTTGACGGTTCCGTGGACAGACCTTCGGACGAAGAGCTTTGCGAGTGGATAGAGTTTTGCTATGAGAGCAAACTCTATTCGGAGGGGAGGCGCCTGTTTCGGGAAGTGGACGCCGGATCGGTGTCTGAGGATCTCTATATACGTGCCAAGAAGCAGGCTGAAGCCTGTCGAATCCATACCGGAGGATGAGAGATAGCCTAATGCGCTTTGAAGATAAGGAAGCACCTGAGGGCGTGGAATCCCAGGCGCTGAGGGCTGGGGAGTTGACTATCTGGGTCGCCGAAGAGCGTGCGACGCTCCGCGGCAGGGAGTTGCGACTGAGGCCGAAGGAGTTCGCCCTGCTAGCCGAGCTAGTGCGGAACAAGGGACGTGTCCTCAGTCGAGAAGAGCTGTTGACTCGTATCTGGGGTCGGCACGATCCTTCCCATACGGCTAGTCTAGATGTGCACATCAGCTGGCTGCGGCGTAAGATGGAGCGCAATCCGCACCACCCCAAATTGATTCGAACGGTGAAGGGCATAGGATATACCTATGTCGACGAACCCCCTATCGATGAGGCGAAGCAAGACACACCATTGCATGAGGTCCAGCGCATCAACCAGACCGACATACCGCCAGGCCGAGAGAAACTTGGCAGCTTCAGGATCGCTGGTCAACGGTTTGGGCTTTGGAAGTCCAAAGTCCTGAGAGCAGTGGAAAAGGCGTTGAAGGTCGGGGATACCCGAGGTGCCTTCGACTTCAACAAGTGGTACGTGCAGGTGGACAATCTGAAGCTTTCAGCGAAATGGGTCATCTCGAAGGCTACTGGACTTCCACGAAACTCTTTCACGACTGCCCAAGCTAGGTCGGTTCTAAGCAGGCTTGACCTACAGCCTCAACGCGTTGATGCCCCGACAGTCAAGATTCAACAGGCGCCTGCGGACCAAGAGGAATTGTCTCGACGCGACTTCTTCGAGAATGTCATCACGCGTCTCCGCGGGGATTTGCCGGAGAACCATAGGGGGTTTCGCCACAGAGTGTGGGAGAACAGTAACGTTGCTCAAGTATATTACAGTCAGTCGTCCATTCACTACGAGCTGCGGTTGCTCAAGCGGGGTCCGCGGGCAGAAATTGGCCTTCATTTTGAGACGAGCCAAAGCCGAAACCTGAAGCTTCTCGACCACTTCTATCCAGTAGTTGGAGAACTCGAGCAAAGCCTGGGGGTCGCTGTACACGCGGAGCCATGGGGCAAGTATTGGGCAAGGGTGTATCTGCTGCAACCCGGTCAGCCTCTAACCGCTGCTTGGGCGACCGAAATTGCGAAACAATGGGCCAGATTCATCAACACGACCTATCCGACACTCGCAAAGGCACTGGAGTATGTTCCTGGGAGAGGGGCAAGACTGCCTAAGCCAAGACAGCAGGAAGTCGAATGTTGGCAGACCATTGCAGCAGAACGAGTGAGCGCGATTAGAGCGTTTCTTGACGGGGCTAGCGGGCACATGCCCAGCGATGAGACTCTTTGCAGTTGGATCGAGTTCTGCTACACCTTCGAGCTCTTCCACGAAGGCGCAGCTCTTTTCGAGAGAGTTAGCGAGGAAGCAGTCAATGAGTGGCTCTACGGGAGAACCAAGAAGATAGCGATGGCTTGCCGACACCGGTTGGCATAGGGGTCGGCTATGGGACGTCGGTTGACAGCGGCGGACAAGAAAAGAATATCGCGAGTTTTCCATAGGCTGAGCGCCGACTTGTTCAAAGATGCAGACCAAGGGGCGGTTGACAGGGTGGTGCTTCCAGGCCTGTTTGATCAACTAAGAAAGGTTAAGAGGTTTCTAGGTGGTGACGGCAGTCATACTCCTGATGGGAAGGAATTGTGTGAGTTGATCCAATTCTGTTACCGATATGAATACTACCAGGAGGCTGCGGCACTCTTCGACGCGGTAGGTGAAGACTCCGTCGAGACTGCCCTCTACCAAAAGACGAAGAAGATCGCGCAAGCCAGTCGACTCCACATGGAGTAGGAGGTAGGCGATGAGTGCCAAGCTGCCTTCTAACATACAAGAGTTCTTCGAAGAGCAGATGGCTGCTTTGTCACCGGCGTGTGCTTGCGCTCTAGTCCTCGATCCCCAGGTGTTTCTGGATCTCGGCCAGGAATATGTCGATCCGAATGGGAGGCGGTGGCGGATGTACCGCTACCGGGAAGATGATCTAACCTTCCGGGTTGAATACGCTGCCAAGCCGGATGATCCCAATTTCCCACACATCATCTGGGTGAGCTATCCGGCGGTGCGCAGGCGAGAAACGATCCAGCTTAGCTACATTGCCGACATCATCGATGCTGTAGATGATGTTATCGATGTTAGCTTGGCGGGGGCACTACGACTGCTGGCACCGAGCGAGACGTGGCAGTTAGAAGCACTTGCTACTTACCCAAGCGTCATTGCCCCCAATCTGGCCACGTTTGTGCAGAATCATAGTACCTTGCGCCGACTTGTGGGCAAGGATGCGGCTCTCGGCGCACATCATGTCAGCCTACTGGCCCTGACTTGTCTGCAGCCGAGCATCGATGTCTCAGATCTCCTCTTCGAAGAAACACACTTGGAGGAGTTACTTCAGCACTACATTCGGTTGCTGTGGCTCTACGATTGGCAAGAGGACGGAATCGCAGCACTGCGTACGGTCGTGCGAGAAGGAAGCCGGTTGGATCTCTCGTCTCTGTCAGGATGGCTTGCGGGAGATCGAGAAGAACTAGCAAAGCTTGCCTACCTGTGGAATGCCCTTGATCGCTTTCGGGTTCCCAATCCGCTCAACCAACTCCGCGGTCTCGGGCTTGTCAAGATGGAAGATGCCGCTTCCCTAGTAGGGTCGATAGGTGTTGTGACTGAGAAGTTGGTGGAAGACCAATCGGTGGCCGCGAAGGTTCAACAGGTGGCCGAGGACGAGATCTCCCGGGATGACCTAAGTGGTCTGGTCGACATATTGGGCTTCGACTCGGCTGGGGCACTGATGAGGGCGTTGGTAGCTGAAACGGCTCCAGCTTTCATCTTTGGACTGGCAACTAGATACCTGCAGGCGGCCTTTGAGGAGGGCACACTTGCTCGTGATCTGGCCAAGCTAAAGCTAGAGGGGGCTGCCTACCGACGTCAGGAACACGTCATCTCAAAATATTCAGCACTTGCGGATGATGCAATGCAGGTGCTGGAAGCAATGTCCTTGGTCGAACAGGAACTGGCAAAGCCGTTCGAGCCGCATTCCGAATTGTCTTCGCTGATCATGTGGTATACAAGGGAGAGTCACCTTTACTCATTGAGACTATTTGTCGCCAAGGCCAGGCGATCCTTGAAAGCCGTGCGAGAGGGATCCCTCGCTGACCAGTTGGAGCCGTATCTGGACGATTTGGAGGGACGTGCTTGCGACCGTCTTGAGACGGCCAATAGAAACCTGGCTGATTTGATCGGCAAGGACTGGCGAGGCTACGCGTCGCATCCTCGGCTTTCGATCAACGTACTCCGCGATACAATTGTGAAGAAGAGATACCATCCCCCTAGGAAGCCACGAGTGTGGATATTGATCTTCGATGGCATGCGTTGGGACACATGGCAGGAAGTGGTAAAGCCAGTGCTCACGCAGCACTTCGAGATTGCGGACGAGAAGGCGTACGTTTGCGTATTGCCTTCGACAACGCATTTCGCACGGACGAGCCTTCTTGCAGGCAATGTTCCTAGATATTGGACCGACCATCGAGGGCAGCCCACTACTGATCACACAGTCTTGGCGGCGAAACTGTTCAATCTGCCGCCAGGTCAGCGGTCGGAGCTGCTTCGAGTTACTGTGGCCGCAGGAACCGAGTTTGGTCAGCGCAAGTTGGATTTGGACGTCCGTCCGTACAACGTGCTTATCTACAACCTCAGCGACGATTGGATTCACAGGTTTCGGTATGATGTGTTCGAGCTGAACGAAAAGATATCTGGGACAGTTGAGGACGTGATACTTCCTGACCTGCTTGGACGCATAGGAGAGAAAGACGCGGTGGTGATTGCCAGTGACCACGGCTTTGTGGAACTGTCACCCAAAGATGGGTTAACAGTGAGAGTCACGAGGGAATGGAGTGACATCGGCGAGGATGACCCCCGGAATCCAGTAGCCTATCGTTATCTTCGGAACCTTAGTCATGACAGGGGGCTGGAAGTCCGGTGGGAACCGTCCACTTTCTACACCGCGGCAGTTGGCAAGACTTGGTTTCGTCGAAAGAGAGGCAAGTTCAGTCGGTACGCCCACGGCGGCATATCTCTACAGGAGATGGTGGTTCCTGGCGTTCTATGTAGGAAGATTGTGGCACCCAAGGTGGACATTGCACTGATGGAGGTGCCACGTGAGATTGAGCTTGTGGAGGATGAACCTGCCACCATTGCCGTTACCCTTGTCAATAGAGGGAATCGCAAGGGTGATTTCGTCTTGTTGGTCAACCTCAACACCGGGCAGGAACAGAAGTTTCAAGGGACACTACGACCAGGGCAAGAACAAGTCATTGAGCTTGCACTAGTAGCGTCAGCCAATATCAAGCAGATCTCTTGGGATTTGTCCTACACCACTGTCGAGGGGGAGACTGAGCGACTGCCCAAGCGAAGAACCTCCGTCCAAGTCGCGCTCAGGAAAGACAAAGTCGAGCTCGATCTGGGCGCGCTTGACAGGCTAGACGAGTAGTGACCAACTGACGGGGCGGCTTGACCCATATCAAGGAGGACAAATGAGTCGAGTGGATGATCTGGCTATTAGGTACCTGGCTGACAGAGTCGTGCTCAAGCCTCTAACTCGCTGGAACGAAGCCTACAAGGAGTTTCCTCGCTACGTCATGGAGTATCTGTGTGCCAAGTATGTTGATGCCAGTGACCCAGTCCCGGGCCAGCAGCGTATCGACAGGGTGCTCAGTGAACACTACGTCGAGAGCAAAGAAAGGGAGCTCATCAAGAGCAGGATCAAGGAGGAGGGAGAGTACGTTCTTCTGGGACAGTTGCAGCTGCGACTCGACGCTAGTCGTGATCACTACTGGGCCGAGGTTCCGGCGCTTGGCGATAACTTTGTGCGCGTCAGCTCCAAGGTTCTTCGAAAGTACGGCGATGTTCTATTGGCTGGTGGGGCCTGGGGAACCATGACCATTGAATATGACGCTAGATACGAAATGAAGGGGCGAATCTATCCTTTCCTGGTGAGAGAGTTCAGTCCATTCCAAATCACTCGATTAGATCTGGATGACTACATAGAGAAACGCAGGATATTCGAAGACAGTGACTGGGTATCTTTGCTAGTCCAGAGTATTGGCTTCAACCCGGAACGCTTCACTGACCGTGAGAAGATGCTAATGCTGCTTCGGCTGGTGCCGTTCGTGGAAGCCAACTTCAACCTAATCGAACTGGGGCCGAGAGAAACTGGCAAGTCGTACACCTACCGTAACACCTCAAGTCGATCCTTCCTGATCTCGGGAGGCAAAGCGACCCCGGCCACATTGTTCTATCACATCGCTGCACGTCGCATCGGGATACTCGGACAGAAAGATGTCGTGTTCTTCGACGAGATCGCAAACACCAGGTTCGATGACCCTGAAGCAACCATAAGCATTCTTAAGGACTACATGCAGACCGGCCGCTACACCCGCGGATCGCTGGAGTTCAACAGCCAAGCCAGCATCGTGCTAGGAGGTAACATCGACACAGACATCTCTAGGAGACAGCCGAGCGAGAGGTACGCACATCTCTTTGAGGTTCTACCCCCTGAACTACGCGAGGATGCTGCCTTTCTCGATCGGATACATGCTTTCCTGCCAGGGTGGGAATTGCCGAAGGTGGAACCACAAAGGTATGCTCAGGGATACGGATTCATTACGGACTACCTCGCAGAGATCTTTCATCGATTTCGGCGCCGGAACTATCAGACAGTTGTAGCTGCTCACGTTGATTTCAGCCGGATGACTGGACGCAACCAAGATGCGATCAAGAAGACAGCCGCCGGCCTGCTGAAGCTCATCTTTCCCCACAGAGATGCTCACACAATCCTCAAGTCAGAACTCGATACTTGCCTAGAAGTGGCGGTTGAGCTGCGACGCCGGGTGTTGGAGCAACTGGCGATAATCAAGCCAGAGGAGTTCAGGGAAGTGAGTCTTGAGTACTCCGCACGATCCTGAAGTTCCAGCCGCCTCGGTCACTGTCACTTATTCCCTGCTCACCCTCGACGGCGATCGGACAAGCAGCAGCGAGGCGACTGCTCTCCATGAATCCTCCGGCCTTCGCCGTTGTGGGAGCCATCACTTGGCTAGCCATCTTCGAGCACAACTATCACCCTCCGATCTAAAGGTACAGCGAGGAGGCGACGATCCTGCAGGTGGGAGAGAGCGAGCTGGACAATGCGTCAGCAACCTAAGTCAAACAGGGTTGAGAAGAAGCATAACAGACTGATATTTGAGAAGAGCCCTTATCTACTCCAGCATGCAGACAACCCCGTGGATTGGTACCCATGGGGACCAGAGGTATTTGAGAAGGCTCAAGAGGAAGACAAACCCATTTTTCTCTCCATTGGATATTCAACCTGTCATTGGTGCCATGTGATGGCGCATGAGTC
>Ga0209979_1002963_pt1 | contig 15475 bp, 7 predicted proteins | sample AnhtaG_FD_183114 | JGI IMG/M metagenome (GOLD analysis project Ga0209979, IMG submission 183114) | Deep subsurface microbial communities from Anholt, Denmark to uncover new lineages of life (NeLLi) - Anholt_01485 metaG (SPAdes) (version 2) | ecosystem: Environmental > Aquatic > Marine > Oceanic >...
GAGAAGTTGTCCGATAACATATCGGCCAAATGTCCTCAATATGCCCAATTTTGTTGTTATTCTTTACCAATATCATGAGTGAGAACCAAAATTTTCAAATCCGTCAACAGTCCAGCACCAATTAAGCGTGAGCCGGGTGTGCCAGATTTTCCGGCAAGCGATTTTAAGCTCATTTTGGACTTTGAAGAAATTGGGTTTGTTTTGGGTTTGTTTTTTTGGAGCCGGAAGGCGGTTTCATTCTCATAATCCTCTATAACATATAAGTTTGCGCTCATTTTGGGCTTTACGGAAATTGGGTTTGAATTGGGTTTGTTTTTTTGGGGCCTGTGGGTGGTTTCATTTTCATAATCCTTTGCGGTAAAGAGGGTTGCATTCGTTTTTGTCCTTAAGAAAATTGGGTTTGAATTGGGTTTGTTTTTTCGGACTGCGAAATCATCTTTTTTTCTGTAATCCTTTGTAAATACACACTTTGCATCAATTTTACCCTCTGGAAAATTGGCTTTGATTGGGTTTGAATTGGGTTTGTTTTGACCAAGTGTCCAATTGGCAATATTTTCATAAGCCTTTGTTGAAAAGATACTTACGTTCATTTGACTTTTTCGGAAATTGGGTTTGTTTTGCATAAAAAGTAGCTGATTTGTAGAGGGTCCTCGACAGATGTAGTGCCTTATAGGCACGTAAATATCTGCTGCCTTATAGGCAGGCAAGTTAGTGAAGAGTGAGCTAAAGTGCCTAAAGTGCCTAAAGTGAGCTAAAGTTGGATTCTCGATTCTCATGAGTGGTTTAATGGGTAAATGAGTAAATGGGTAAATGGGTAATTCCCTTTATATTAGTTATTGGACCAGCACCAATTAGTCGTGAGCTAAGCTCAATTGGTGCGGGGTCTGCGCTGCGCTACGAGGCCGGCTGGCTCTAAGTCCTTGCTGCGCTGCAGCTTACGACATGCATACTGAAATGTCATCTTCGCCTACGGGCGGTTTATGTTAGCCTGCTGGCTAACATACGGGTATTTTAACATATTATCAAACAATAGTCAAAAAGAAAATGACTAAAAAAGAATTTTTTTGGCCATCTCCGCGAAGGCGAGTATATATTAGGGAGATTCAAAGTTTTTACGTACTATCGCGAGACATAAATAGGCGACTGTCCCGAATGGCGGTCCGTTAAGCCATATTTCGGTCTTTTTCATAATTATTGGAGGTTTCATGCTCCGATTGACGAAATTACTTCTAAAGGCAGTTCTTGTTCTCTTTTTGCGACAAGAGCGGTATCTTCCAATTCATACGCGCCCTCTTGTCGATAGGGGAGGTTTCTACGCATCATTCCCTTAAGGAACCGCTATTGGTAACTGTCTCCGAATAACCTAATAAAGGATTCGGATATTACTTCAAGCAGGGCATAGTGTCAAAAAGCATATACGTAAAGCGCGTACGCGCTTTACGTATTGTAATTGTGAATCGCCAAAAAAGTAAAAAAATCAAAACAAGATCACTTCTTCGGCTCGGATCAGGGTAAAGCGTGAAGTGTATCGTATCTCGTATTGCCCGGGTTAGCACTGACTGACACGGACTTGCTAAGGCACGGACTCTTTTGGACACTGACTGACACGGATTTATTGCGTATTGTGTTAACGGTTTCTTCGATTTCTTGCCAGCACCTGCTCCAGTTGAGAAATCCCGGCCTGGGTGCATTTGGTATTACTGGTATCGGCCTGTATCAGTTTCGTTAAAACCTTAAGGTGCTCAAGGCCGGCATCGGAGATATTCGTATCGTTTATATACAGGCGCAACAGCTCCTGCAATTGGTTGAGATTTTTTAGGCCTGCATCGGTAATCCCCGTATCGCTAAGACACAAATCCTGCAGCCCTTTCATTTCGCCAATGTATGCCAATCCCGTATCGCTGATAAAGCTGTGGCCCACGTCCAGCTCGATCAGGCTGGTCAATTCCTTAATTTGCATCATCCCCGCATCGGTAATCGGGGTATGATGCAGCCACAGCCTCTTTAGGCTCATCTTATCTTTTAAGTGGAGCAGGCCCCGGCCGTTTATTTTCGTCGAGCGTAAGTCCAATGTTTCAAGGCCGTGTAGGTCTTTCAAAAACCCTAAATCCGCATCACTGACTTTAGAGTTCATAAGGCTCACTGTTAAAGCCGGGGATTCGGGATTTTCCTTATTAATCTGAATGGAACCGCCCAGCTTTTCGACTTTAGCAATCGCGGCCTGTTGCTTTTCGTACCGCAGACGATGGCTGCATCCCAGCCCGGTCAGGATTATCAATACGATTGAAACGATAACGATAATCTCATTCCGCAAGCGCCTGTTCATGATATTTTTTCCTATAACTACTAATTATATGGTTTTCGTATAAGAACCCACATCTTGCACATTTGCCGTATAACGACAAGTTCAATAGACGCGTTCCACGCGGCCCGCTGGATTGAGTCGTTATATGCTTATAAGTTCCACTGTCAAATTATGCTTTTGTTTAATTAAATCAAAGAGTTTATTATCGATACGCTTTTTAAGATTTTCTATTCCGGGCTTTTCGGAAATGAATACTAATTTCAATATTTTTTCTGTAGAGTATTCATTGAATATAATGAGTTTAAAAATATCTTTATAGAACTCATGGTGGGTATTTTTACCAGATACCTTTAATTCATAAGCAATCTTATTATCATAGTCAATAACATCAATTTTTTCATTATTATTTGGGCTTACACTCTCTTCACATTTCACCTTATCATCGCTTATCTTTTCCTGCCATTCTTTTGTGATTTTTTGTGCGGATCTTGTATGAGCAGAAACTGTTCCGGAGGTTTTGTGGTACCTTTTGTGGATTTCTCTAATAGTGTTAATTATTTTATTATTCATTGCATATAACTACTGTTTATATAGTTTCCGTATAAGAACCCGTAGCCGTTTCAATGTCCGTATAAAACGCTTTTTTCTCGACATGTAAGAGAAAAAGGTGTGCGGTGCACACCCTACCCGCTGAACCACAAATCCAAGATGTTCTCGTTGCGTGCTTATCTATTGAATAATTACACTACAGAAGCGGGATTTTCAAGAATAAAATTACACAAGACACAGGACCACAGACCCAAGAAGCAAGACGAATGGTGAGTGACTACGGATACCTCAGTTTCGACGGGTTCGATTAACATTGCACACAACACAGATGTCTCCCATTCGACTACCCCTTCGACTATGCTCAGGGCTACGGCTAATTCAGGGCAGGCTTTTGCGCTCGACATGACAAGGGGGGATTTCAGATTTAAGTTTCGAAATTCAGGATCGCGAATTCTCGGTAGTACTTTTTAGCGGCCTGGTCGTATGCCTTCGCGGCTTTTGTGCGAATATGAGTGGATGAGTGGATGAGTGAATGAGAGGATGAGTGAATTAGAGATTAGAGATTATTAGGATGGAAAGTTTAAAATTGCGAAATCGCGGAAGTACTTTTTAGCTGCCCTATCATACGCTTTAGCGGCGTCGATTTCGTTTTTGAAATAGCCGAGGTGCTTTCTTTTGCGATTGACGAGGATTTGAGCACGCCATTTTTTTCTTTGTTTGAGGTACCAGACTCCTCTGTATTTTGAAGATGTGTTTATCTTTGGGTAGCGGGCGTATCGGGCATTTTCGGCGGGAGTGGCGGGGCGTAAGTTTGCCTTTCTGTTGTCTAAGCCGTTATGGTTGATATGATCCACGAACATATCGTCAGGGACGTCTATGATGAGTCTGTGCATGGTTATGGTTAGTCGCCTTTTTTGTATTTTGGACCATTGGCCTCTTATGGCGTAATATGTGTTACCGGCTCTGGCGGCATACCATCTGTATTTGCTAAGCCAATCGTAGTCATCGGGGTCAACGATGGCATATTTTCCCTGCGTGAGGGGGATTCGTCTGAAGGTATAGCCGTAGCGGAGCCTTCTGTATAAGAGGACAAGCAATATCGCGGGCTTTTCGAGCCAATCTGGAATTTTGACGGTGAACTCGGTAATAATCTGCCCCCGCTGTGCTTCTGCGAAATCCGAAATGCGAATATCGAAATACGAAACAATCTCAAAATTAGAAATTCAAATTTTTAAAACAAAAAGTATGTGATTTTTAATTTTGGTCATTTGAATTTGTTTAGAATGAAGAATTAATAATTTAGAATTAGCCCTTCGCTCCCACCTTCGCAGGAGCTTCGGAGGGCAAGCTGGGCTGAGGCAAAAAAAAGTAGGCCTCTATAATTATAGCTACCTGCACAAATGAGTCGAAAAAAGGCCTCGATTCTCGATTCCCGATTCTCGTAACTCGATGTTATGAAGGCAGATAAAATTTTTTTGGAAAATTTGATTTTTGCTCACAGGTATCAGCGTATTTGATTGAAAATTCGCCGGATGGATAGTGTGCAGAGATTCTTCGCGGAGTTTACCCTTGAGCACAGCGAAGGGCTATTTTGGCTCGGCAGGGGGGTTGAGCTTTTTTTCGAGCAGCCTTCCGAGAGATTTTATGTGTTCTTCAGAATCCGCTTGGCCGGGAAGGATTTTACTGGCTTTTTGTTGGGGATTAATGGTCGGTTTAACCAGTATCAATAACATCTTATTGTCCCTGGTTTTGGTAGAGCGACTAAAAACTACTCCAATTAGAGGTAAGTCACTCAATCGTGGTGCACCTGACCAGCTTTCAACTTGCTCGATTATTTTCAGGCCGGCGATGAGCAGTGTTTTGCCATCGGGAATCAAACAGGGCATTTTTGTACTTACTACATCGACTTTGGGAATCTTGTATGGATATTTTCCTTTGTACTTACGTTCTTCGTAGCCGAGGAGCTGGCGAATCTCCATTTTGAAATCCAGTTTAATGTTTTGGTTATCAGGTGTAAGTTCCGGCTTGAGCCAAACGCGGGTGCCTATTTCTACCTTATCTTTTTTTGGTTCCGGCTCGTCGGAAGGGCTGTTCGGCTCGCTGTAGCCGGAGATATATTGGATTGTACGATGAGTTGTGATTTTTGCGCTCTTGCCGTCTATTACAGAGACCCTGGGCGAAATGAGCATCTTGGCATCCTGATGAGCCTGGACAGCTTTGAGAAGGAATCTGATATGGAGCTCATCAAGTATAAGGCTGTATGTTTCAGAGTTTGGGTCAGCGGCAGAGTCTGCGACAAGATGTTCCGACCAGGCATCGGAGCTGGATACGGAATTTGCGTCGAGGCCGATACTTTGAAGGAAATCCTCGCTCACCGACAAGAGCCGTGTGTCGATCAGGATTTCAGATGCGCTGATGCCGAGCTCCGTGAGTCTTTGAGGTGTTAAGAATTCTACATGACCGTCGAGGAACACGACGTTTGTGCCGTTAGCTTTGCCAAGCAGGGTCTTATCATAGGCGATTGGGGTACTCCCAGTCTTACCTGCTTGCCGGCTTTTGCCTTGACCTAAATATTCCACATTATTCACAATCCACAGGAAATCCTGCTCATTAGCAATATAGGGTTTTAATACTTCCAAAGTGTCTGGCAGTTTTTTATCGTTGTCCTCGGCATACATAGCCACAACAAGACCTAATTGTTTCAATTTCTCCCCCGATTCCGCTGATTTAGCCTCAACCTTCACAGCAGCCTTTCGTCCTTCTGCTCTTATCTGTGCAATTGCTTCGGCTGCGGCTTTGCTGACGGTTGTTGGCGTATTGGCTTTGGTTTCTGTCTTGTCTTTTAATGCCTGCTCAAGGGCCAGCAAGGCCGAAGCATCGCCTATCGCACCGAGAGCACGGGCAGCACTTACTCTTATATTCGGATGGTCATCTTTCAATGCGACAATCAAGTGCGGCACAGCTTGCTTATCGCGCAACTCGCCCAGAGCCCTGATTGCATGACGTCGATCAACCCAGTGCAGCTCCTGGTTATTCAAAGTGTCGATTACAACTCTCAGGCCTTCCTCGTCATTTAGCATTGCCAAGCCGTATCCTGCAAACAGGCGCACAAAGGGTTCGTTCGAGTACTTTTCCAGCATAGCACGTAAAGCCGGAATGGCACGCATGTCCCCGATTTGGCCTAAAGAAATAGCGGCCTGGTAATTTATCTCCTCATCCCGCGTGGCCTCGATTAGTGCCGGCACCGCTCTTTTGTCGCCGGAGATTCCGAGCAGAAGGGCCGCATAATAATGATCTTGTCTGATCTGGCCTTTTTGATCCTGGCCACCAAATGACCTAATCCTTGTGGTGGGTCTATAGCTTGTGTCATTCAATTCCCGTACTATAGCAGGAATACCACGTCTATCGCCGAGTATTTCAAGAGCTAAGGCTGCCTGGCATCTTCTTGCCCGATTATCCGACTCCAACTGTTCGATCAGAAATGATTCCGGCTCTTTGTTGCCTATTTCCTGCACCAGTGCGATAAATCCATCGCGTGAATGTGCAAACTTCTGTGCTTCAAAAGCAGCACGCAATTGTGCAAGCTCCGGCTCAACTTGCAAATCAGATTCCTGCACGGCAGAAACAGCAGCCAAGTGAATAATTTCATTTATCTTTTGCTCCAATTCAGGATTCTCAGGATTTCCCGTAATAACTGTAGCAATAACAGACAATCTCCCTTTTAAGGGAAACACTCTTGTCTTCATATATGGGCCTTCTAATCCGGTGTATATTTTGATCTTAATATAACAGCCGTCTTGCCCGCACCAATCCTTTCTTCCACCAGGGGACTTTCCAGAATATGTAGCATGATTGTATGTAAGTCTTGTGTCTATGATTTCTTTACCCGTACTAATCGACTCCGTCTCAGTTTTTTCTTTATCCCAGTCCGAAAGATATGGATGATTGTTTTTGAGCTTTTGGATTTCACTATCGACCCGATTAAAAAACCGTTTGAGGATTTGTTCTTCCCCCTGATCGAAGCTTCTAAAGATTCTCTTTTCACTATTAAAGACCGTATATTTACTCATATTTGGCATGATGGAGATGTTTTTGAACTCGACCCATTCGTATGGCCGACCTGCAATGGAAAAACCAAGGCGAAGGTCGAGAGTTTTCTGATCCGATTTAACGAACATTCCGATAGACTTGATATCCGTTAGAAATTCTCCATCTTTTGCTCTTCGCCCTGTCCACCAGACAAAAGCTTGATCATCCCCTTTTACCCGAGCTTCCCACGCTGGTTCGCCGAGGTTGCCGGAGAGCCTGAACGCAAATTCGATCGGGATAGCATCCGGTTTGCGATAACTGAGAATATCTGTATCTCTTTCATCATAGGGTGGATTAACTAACAGACTGCCATCCGGCTGCCACCACTGCTTATCCGCACTCGGATATTCACACATGCCGATCAATTCAACCGTCACGCCGGATGCAAGAGTCTTCATATATTCTGATTGTGCTGATAACTGATCTTCGTCTAAGTCCGGCAACGTAAAAAAGTCGAATCCGCCGACAACGATCCTCGTATCAGGCAGCGCACGGCGCAGATCTCGTCGCATTTCGAGTATTTTATCACGAATGTCCCCAGTGTTGGTATCTACAGCCGGTCTAAAAAGCGTCAATTCCTCCAGGTTTTTTATTGCAGCCAACTGCTTAATTTCGGCATCTCCTGTGCGGACGCCGTAGAGCCAGAGCACGCGAAGTGTCTTGATGTTCTTTAACAATGCCAGACCGGCGGCCGTGTACTTGTTTTGTGTTTGCCAGGGCAAGGTGCCGTCATCAGAGAGATCAAGCCGCTCAAGCTGAGGGAGCTTCGCAACGTATTCGAGCGACGAATCGCCAAAATTCGTACCTCGAAGTTCCAGTTTCTTTAGTTGCTTCAAAGCCTCAATATGAACCAAACCCGCATCGGTTATGTTCCGACTTGCAAGGTTCAGCATCTCCAAATTCGGCATCTTATTCAGGTACTCTATGCCTTTGTCCGTCACATTGGTAAAACGCAACTCAAGACGCTTTAGACTTTTCATTTTTACCAACGTTTCCATTGCTTCGTCGGTTATCTTCGGGCCGCTGAGGATGAGAGTCTCTAATTCCGGCAGGGCGGTTAGATGTTCCAGCCCGGCAGCCGTGACATCAGTTCCCAGCAAGTCGAGTGTTCTCAGTTTTGCCAGGCCTTTAAGGTGTACCATGCCGGCGTCACTAATCTCCATCTGGGCGTTTACCCACGATGTGTGACGGATGTTCAGTATGTGCAAGTTAGTCAGGTTTTTGAGATTTTCCAGACCTGCATCGGTGATTTTGTTGCCATGCAATAGCAGCTCCTGGAGGTTGGTCAATCCTCTCAGGTGCACCAGTGCTTCATCGGTGATTTGAGTCTCATAAAGGCTAAGATACCTAAGTTTGTCCAGACCCGCTATGTTTGCTAATTCATCGTTGGTAATCTTTCCTGTTTCCAGATTGAGCCTTTCCAGATCGGTCAATCCTCTAAGAAAGACCAGACCTTCATCAGTGGCCTTTCCGCCGAAGTATATCTCGGCAATCTTGTCTTGCTCATTGAATGTAAGTCGAGCTCCCGCCTTTTCCAACGACTCCTTCACTGAATTGTTATAGTCTTCGTCCCTAACCTGTACATCGGTTTGATTGCCGACGTTGTTGTCAGGATTAATGACAGGTCTTTGTGGTTTGAAGATGACTGTTTTAGCTTTGGGATTTCTTTCGAGGAAACGTTTAATTTCCTGTTCGATTGTGTCGAGCGTTTCGAGGTCGATATCGTCTATCAGCCAATGAACTTTTTGGTCTAAAATTACTTTTTTGGTATGAAACAGCAGTGGACCGATTCTTCCATGGTCACCCTGTATTACCGAACTTATCGCTGATGCGTTCCAATCGCCGGCACATATACCTACAATTCGCACCTGCTGGCCTTGTAATGCTTCACGCATATCATCTATTTGTTCAGCCACGGCTGTATCTGGATAGGCAAACGTTGCGGCTTTTTCATCTTTACCTGCCAGTGCCGCTGCGATAAAATTCTCCACGGACTCACGGACAAGTTGCCCGTTATTGTCGGATGTGTCGGGCGGGCCAACAGAGGCGCTATCAGAGAATTGCTTTAAGATTTTGTTCAACTGTTCTTCTTCTTTTGCGGTTGAGAATTCAAAAATCCCGTCAGGTATGGCCAGGCGGTCGTTAAAACTACAGCGTTTCATATCCAGCACAAACCGCTGGTGCAGTGTTACTTTTCCCTCCCTGTTGATTGACTTCATATCAACTTCAACGGGGAACCATCCGCCGCCATTGACTTGTTGCAGCTTTCTCGTTTGCTGGCTGTACAACCGACCCTGAGCATTATAAATTTCTCGACGAACCTGATTGCAACCCTTTGAAAGATCGAAGTATCGAATACCGGAAGCTCCATCCTTTAGGTTGTTAATGGACAGCTTAATTTGCTTTTCACCTTCAACCTCAATGATGGACCAGTCCAATGATACGTGCCTTAGTTTCTTCATCGTAGCGATGTCTTTGTCAAGAGGAAGGGGCCCGGTCCAGCAGATGACCTCGTCAAACCAGTTCTCATATAGCCTAAACTTTGGTTTTCTGGATAAGAGACTGCCGTCATAAGCGTTTCCCCCTGTTTGTGCTTCGATCCTCCAACGCCGGCCGGTACTATCACTGAATACCCTTTCGTCTACATACTTCGTGGCGATTTTTTTGCCGTCCCACCACAACTGGAAGGAACCCTTGGTTTCAGACTTGGGCCCCTCAGTAAACCCATCGTTTTTCGTAGTTCGGGTCCATGCGAGTACGCCACACTTAAACTTACTCCTGTTTTCACGAAATCCATCGAGCAAAATCGTCTCTAAATTCGTGTCGCTTGGGTCATCAGTCCGGCCTGTTGTTAAGGCGAGCGTCGTCGGTATGACTATTATCGCTATCAGCAGGATGGTGACGACGGACGGTATCCAACTGGTCCGGCTGCTGTCGGTGGAGTCTTTACCGACGAGGCGGCGGATGCGTCCGGACAAGTTGCCGCCGGTGGCGGCCACGGCCAATTCGTTCCGGCGGGCCCGGATCTCTTCCATCGAGGTCAGGGCCCTGGCGTAACGGACCCGGTCGCCGGAGAGGCTAACGGCCAGATCGTCACAGCAGTTCTCGCGCTCAACGCGAATCTTGTGCGAAACCCACCACACGGCGGGATGATAAAAGCCGAGCGTTTCCACGACCGTTTGTAGGATGTTGAGAAGGTAGTCACACCTTCGGATGTGAGCTAATTCGTGCGCCAGCAGCGCTTCGAGCTGTTCCGTGCTGAGACCTGTTAGGGCGCTGGCCGGCAGTAGTATGACGGGCCTTAGCCAGCCGACAACGGTAGGTATTTGGACTAAAGCGGATTCCAAAAGCTGTACTGTTTGTTTGACTCTTAGTCTTTGGGTCAATACTTTTAGTTTATTGAGCAGTGTGGAATCTACCTGCTTAACCATTCTTCGTTTCAAACGCTGCAACTGTGTCCAGCCGCCTAAATGCCAGATAGAAAGACCTAATACACCAAACAGCCATCCTGAGACTATGTAAGGCAGCGCTGGTTCAAGTGTGTCAACCGCGCGCTGTTTCCAGGAATCGGCAGATATTGGAGCCACACTTTCAAGCTGCTCCGGCTCTTCTACTATGATAGTTTCCGCCGCGGGCATTTCTTCCATTGGTAAAACAGCCGGTACAGGCGCCGGTTCGATATAGGTTGCCATGTGTGGTACTGAAACCGGTATCAACTGAATGGTTATAACGGGCAATAGAACAATCAGTGCCAAAGCCAGGCAGGCAAATATATAGCGCAGGTTAGCGGTGGATTTTCGCAATATTCTTAGCAGGATTGCCAAAAGTAATGCGACTACCGCAGCCTGCCAGATAAAATGAACGAGTGTCCAGCCAAGTTTTTGAATAATTTCCTGTGAAAGAATATCTTCCAAAATTATCATGATTATTTTCCCCTGAATTCATCAAGCATTTTTCTTATTCGTGCTAATTCTTTTGCCGAGACCTTTTTGGCTGAAAGTGCCCGCATAACGAGTTTTTCCGCTGAGCCGGAAAACGCTCTTTCGAGCAAATCGCCTACCAATTGCTTTTGGGTTCTTTCCTCTGTAAGGGCCGGCTTATAGACATGTTTCCACTGAGATTCATCCCTGACTAAAAGCCCTTTTTCGGTCATTATCTGCATTAGCTTGAGAGTTGTGGTGTAGCCGGTATTTTCATCTTTATTCATTGCTTCATTGACCTGGCGAACTGTGCTCGGCCCATTGTCCCACAATATTCTCAGGATTGTCAGCTCTCTATCTGTCGGTCGTGAACTTTTGTGTCTTGCCATATCGATTCTCCTGTAAATCTTTTCTTTTAGCGTTATGCAAAATTGAGGTTAGGCATATATTATTTAAGAAAATTAGGTTTTTGATTTTCTTAAATAATCAGATAGCTGCTTGCTGGGCAATAATTTATTGTTTGAAAAGAAAAAATTAAAAGACAACTTTTTCTTTTCAAAGTATGCCTAACCTCGATTTTGCAGAAGACTTTCTTTTTCTTTTATATCGGCAGAATATACGAAAACCTTCGTATTTGTCAACGAAAAAATTCGTAGTTTTGAATTTTTTTTCAATATCCCCATTTATGGCTTCAAAAACGCGCAAAAAAGGCCTCTACGCTAATTATCCGTAGAGGCCATAAGAGGATTTTCGTTGAGTTGATAACTATTCGGAATCTTTTTTCTTTGTGTTAGCTGCGACGATTTGCTTTTCCCGGTAGTTATAGGGTGCCTCTTTTTGCAATAGCGCCATACCCGCCAGCATTCTCTTTGTCTGTCTGGAAACGGTAAAGATTAGGCAGTTTTTTCCTGAACTGTTTTAAGGCGGCTGGACTGAAATAATTTTCGCCGGCAAGCGTTATGGATTCAAGCGATTTGATGTCTTCAAGATGATGTAGCCCTTTGTCGGTGAATTTCCCGCTATCTATGAATAACATGTTCAGTTTTTTCATATTAGCCAGGTACCTCAATCCATCATCGGTCAGGTTGGAACCATAGAGAATAAGCCACTCCATATTAGTCAGCTCTGCCAAATAGGACATACCGGCATTGCTAATCTGTCCTTTAGTGCCGTAGCCGGTTTTAAAACTCTTCAGACGTTTGAGATTGGCCAGACAGGCCAGGTCTTCATCACGAACCGGATCACGGACTATTGTTTTGCCCACAGGTTTTCCTTTGAGACTAAATGTCAGCTTTTCAAGCTTTGTTAGCCCCGATATGTTTAAACCTGAATAATCTTGTACTATCCCGCCCAAATGTAATTCAACCAGACTGGGTATCGCATTTAAGCATGAGAGCCCTGAAATGGTTATCTTCGCACCATAGTCACCTATGGATAATTCCTTCAGAGACTTCAATGCGGTTAGCTTTGCCAGACCTTCATCGGTTACCTTGTTGAAGGCACATATGTCCAGCTTTTTCAAGTTGGTCAGTTTTGCGATGTGCTCCATTCCGGAATTCGAGATACTCCTGCCACCAATCGTAAGCTCTTCAAGCATTTGCAGCCTGCTGATGTGTCGCAGGCCCTCGTCCGTAATGGGTCCGCTTTGTACAACGATACCGAGATTAAGGTACCTGAGCCTTTCCAACTGCGCAAGATGGGCCAGGCCTTTGTCGGTTATTGGATGATCAAAGCCCTTCGCGGTCGACCTCACCGCAGGCAGGGCGAGATATTCAAGAGACTTGATCTTCGCCAGATGAGCGAGGCCTTCGTTGGTAACTTGTGAATTGCCGATGTCGAGCATTTTCAACGAGCGCAGTTTCTGCAGGTGAACAATGCCGGCGTCGGTGATGTTTCTGTTCCAGTGCAGACTCAGGCGTTCGAGCTCGGGGATTTGGGATAGATGAACGAGCGCGGCATCGGTCAGTTGAGGCAGATGACCAAAATGGAGTATCCGAAGCGATGGTGCATTCTTTAGATAGGCCATTCCGGTATCTGTGAAGTTCTTGTCCCAGAGTAGTAGATATTGCAATGAAGGCAGTTTGGCCAAATGTAGTAAAGCAGCATCGTTGATGCGGTCTCCTCCGAGCTCCAGCTCCTCAAGCGAGCTTAACTTTGCAAGATGACGCAATCCGGCGTTGGTAATCATATTCTTCTTAATGTATAACCCTTTTAATGACTGTAACTCGGCTACATCAGCTAAGCCATCATCGGTAATTCGGTCGGGCAGAGTTAAGTATTCTAATGATTTCAAGTTCCTAACGGATCTCATGCCTTTGCCTGTGATGTTTGTGAATGCCAAATCCAGGACCTTCAAGCCGGTCAGATGTTCAATATGCTTCAGGCATCTGTCGCTGGCCTTTGCACGATTCGTCTGACGGCTCCAGAAATTCAGTTCGTAAAGGTCGTCCGGCCTGAGCCTCGAAAGTGGTGATAAATCTCTCCAACCGTCGGGATTAATTTCTAAGCCTAAAAACTTACCTGCCGGCACGGTAACATCGCCCTTAGCTTCCCCAAGATATTCCCAGTCTGACCACCAGGAATGGCCGTCTATCCAATAGAAGAAAGTTGCAATCTGCCTTTTTCTGTTCTTGTCCAGCAATTTCAGCGTTCCTAGCGACCTGTCCTTTGGAAAATGCACAATGCGTACTCCTCCGGTTTCTGTTTCTTCCATCTCGGCTGGCCGGCTTTGTGCGAACGCAACTCCTGCAGCCAGCAGCACCGCCACAATACTCACAACCAGTGCCCACGCCAGACCGGCCCGCGGATTGCCGCATTTATCTTTCAGGATGCGGCGAATCCTGTAGGCCAGGCCTCTCTTGCTGCTTACCACCGCAGGCACAAATGCCATCTGTCCCTGCGGCACCAGGTCAAGCAGTGACTCTGCATAATCTGTGCCAGGCTGGCCGATGGCTACAACCCAGTCATCACAGGCCTGCTCGCTTAATCTGACCAGCCGAGATTTTGCCCACCACAAAAGCGGATGCCACGGTAAGATACACACTGCCAGCTCTGCTAATAATCCGCTGATATGGTCCCGCCTTTTCCAGTGGGCTAATTCATGGCAAAGCACGCCGGCCCAGTCAACTCCATTGTCAGATTGCCCGGCAGCGCTCGGCACTAACAGAACTGGTTTTTGCCTCCAGCACCATATCACAGGACTGCGAACGCCCCGGCTGCTGCGAACCATTACATCTTTGTCAATTCCAAGTTTTGCTCTGGCCAGACGCAACGCTTCTTCAATCTTCTCGCAATTTAAAGGTAGTGCCCGGCCCAGCAGGCGAGCGCCTAATACAAATGTTACAAGCAATCGTGTCGCTAAAATCAAACTTGCCGCGATCCACGCATATAACACGACCGAACGCCAGGGTAATTTGGTACTTTCTGAAGCAAGCGTAGCCGGTTGTAAATCCTTTTCAATAGTACCCGGCTTATGCTCAATGTCCTCAGCCGAGATGGTTCCGGGTGCCCCAAAGTTACCCACTCTGCCCACGTCTTCGGCTCGCGATTGGATTACGACCGGCTCGGCTACAAACACACCCAGCTCATAGTGCTTTACCAATATGCTCATAATCGGTACAATCACCGCTGCCATCATCGCTAAAAACAGTACCTGATGTGCTCTTGCCGAGCGATGCCTCAGGATGAAGCTGCTCACCAGGCCGACCACGAGAAAAATCGTGCTCTGCCATACACAGCTCCACAACGGAAAATCTCTTAGGAATATTTCGCGAATCATTTTTTCGTCTCCTTTCTTTTCTCGTCAATCATTTTCCGAAGCTCTCCAAGCTCCTTATCACTGAGCTTGCTCTGACGCATCAGATGCTGAAACATCAAAAGGGCATCCCCATCGAACATTCGCTCCATAAATTTGTGCATCGAATTGGCGCCGGCTTCTTCGCGGGTCCGCGTTGGTGTATATATATAGACTTTCCCCTCAGTGCGATGTCGCAGCCAGCCGGCCTTCTCCAGTTTTTGCATGGCAGTGAGAACCGTTGTATAGGCGAGCTTCTTTTTACGGGCCAGCCGTTTGCGCACCTGGTGGACACTTGCCTCACCAAGCTCCCAGACCACCTCGATTACCGCACGCTGTAACTGCCCCAAATCATCAAGCAACTTACCACTCATAACATTAACCTCCATATCTTAAAAACAAACCTCGATAAATGCTACTTCGCCCCAAAGTACTATGACCCATAGTAATTGTCAATAAAAAAAATGATTTTTTTAAAATTTTTGCAAATACCTTTTTTTATGCTCGAAAACGCGTAAAAAAGCCAAATGGCTAAACAAAACCCCAAAAGCTAACCGAAGCAGTACACGGTTAAGCCTTTTCTGAGATTATGGCTTAGAACCGGCACAATTACACGGTAATTTTAACGCCGTTTTTTAATATGGGGGCTGCCTTGAATTGAATCTACCTCTGGAAAATATCCAAAAATTCCTGAGTTTGAGGGTAACCGGTCAGTTATTGGTGGGAAGGGGTGGAATTATGACGAGTCGAAGTTGAAAACGGCTTTGTAGATATCGATATCACCTTGTTCGCCAAGTTTATCCAGGGCAGATTTGAAAG
>Ga0209979_1002964_pt1 | contig 15474 bp, 14 predicted proteins | sample AnhtaG_FD_183114 | JGI IMG/M metagenome (GOLD analysis project Ga0209979, IMG submission 183114) | Deep subsurface microbial communities from Anholt, Denmark to uncover new lineages of life (NeLLi) - Anholt_01485 metaG (SPAdes) (version 2) | ecosystem: Environmental > Aquatic > Marine > Oceanic...
ATGTTCTTCTCGTTGCTGACGTTCTTGACCGGGCGTGGCGGGATGGAGTTCTACACCGAGGAGCACCTGATCACCAGCCTAAGCGCGCCGTTCACCATCTTCAACTGGCAGCCAACGCTCAACATCACCGTCGAGCGCACCTTCTACGCGCTTAGCCAACTCGTGCGGGTGTTCAGCCTCGCCAGCATGACGATCCTGATCCCCTACTCCCTGAACCCAGTACACTACGGCGTCACCTTCCACGGGTTGGGGTTGCCGGATAAGATCGCTTATGCGATGGAACTGACCATGCGCTTCATCCCTACCTTAGGACGCGATTTTCAACTGACGCTGGACGCACAGCGTGCCCGCGGATACGAGATCGAGAAACTGAGAGGTGGGCTGATCGCGCAAGTGCGCAAACTGGCTCCATTGATTGTGCCGGTTACCATCCATGCCATCGCCGGCAGCGAGGATATCATAGACGCCATGGACCTGCGCGCGTTTGGAATCGGCCCACGCACGTGGCTGGAGCAGTTGCGATACCGGCGGCGTGACTACGTGCTGATAGCGCTTGCAGTGTTGCTCCTCATCTTCTCGGTGATTTCCTCCCTCTTTGGCTACGGGCAACTCTGGGTGCCTGACTGGGCGTTGGCCTGGGCAGACTAGGCACGCTCAATAGCCACACCAGCACACAGCGAAAGAGCCCTCAAACTTTGGAGGGCTCTTTTGTTCATCTTGACAATTGGCGAAGGTGTTGTATCATCAAAGGTAGACTATGAACGGCGGAAGGGGCGAGAATGTTCAAAAAGGTGACAAGAGTAGCTTTAGGAATCCTCCTGCTCTTGACCTTTTTACATACTAGTGTTACTCCTCCGTACCGGGCCTTCGACTATGGAGTAGGCGCGTTGGTGGCCGGCTATCAGTTCAGCTTTGCCAGGTGGGAGGCTGGAGCCATCACTCGGAAGCTCGATCAGTTGTTGACCAGCGCACCGGGGCGCTCGAGCGAGGAGGAGAAAAGGGCCATTGTCCTCGATTATCTCTCCCTGATCCAGCAGATCGGTCAATTGGAAGAGAGCGTTCAGCAAACCTACAGCACTGTGGAGGAGAATCCAGCCGCAGTTGCGCTGCCTTTGCGCCGGGAGCTGGAGGAGTTGAGACAGCGCCAGGCGGAAAAGCAAGGTCATGTGGAGGCTATTCTGGAAGAGCAAATAACCCGAATTCTGCTCTCTCAAGATTTAGACACTCTAAGGGTCGTCTGGCCTCCGGTCAAGTTCCAGTTCGAGAGATTGCCTCTCTACCTGGTGATCTCACCCCGTCAGGAGATACTGGTGAAGAAAGGGGTCTATCTCGAACACGGTTTGGGCTTAGACAAACGAGAGGCTATCGAGGAGGAAATTGACGAGACTTTGGATGTATCGTCGCTAACCGTGGGCGTCGGTGGATTATCGGCCTATCCAGCCATGATAGTGGAAGAGCCCTCCCTGGATTTTGTCGTCAAAGCCGCTGCCCACGAGTGGGTCCACGGGTACTTGTTCTTCAAGCCCCTGGGCTGGCACTACGATCACAGCCCTCAAATGAGAACCATCAACGAGACGGTGGCTTCTATTGTTGGTGACGAAATCGGCGACCTGGTCATCGCCCGCTTCTATCCCGAGCTGGCCCCTCTTCCCGTCGAAAAGGGTGAGGAACAGCCTCAGCCGGAGCCAGCCGGGTTTGATTTCAACCGCGAGATGAGGCGCATCCGGTTGACAGTGGACAAAATGCTGGCTCAGGGCGATGTGGAGGGGGCTGAGGAGTACATGGAGGAGCGATGCCGTTTCCTCGTGTCCCAGGGCTACTACATCAGGAAGCTAAACCAGGCCTACTTCGCCTTTTATGGCTCCTACGCCACCAGTCCTATCTCCGTGGACCCCATCGGAGAGGCCTTACAGAGGCTGCGGCGAGAGAGCGCTTCCCTCAAGGAGTTCGTTGACACCGTGGCTGCCATGACCAGCCACGACGATCTATGGCGAACTTTGGGTGAGCCTTCGGCGTGAGGGCTCAGCCGAACAGCGCAAGCCTGGCCCGGCTTGTTGCGGCGGCGCGGCTCCAGGGGCGATATAACTCTTTGGAAGACTTGGAGCAAAAGACTCAGGCTGAGGGGATTCCGCCTGATGACCATACGCTCTACACCGAGTTGCTGGAGTGGCGGGCGATCAACCACGAATTGACTGACTTGTTGCGCTCCGCCAGTTCCTTAAGAACCAGGGGCTCGATTTTTGCGCGCACCGATGACCTCACCCCTATAGTCGGATGGTCAGATAGTCAGGCTACCTGACCAAGGACTACCTGACCACCTGGCCAATTGATCAACTATGGTTTCTGCGCTTCCAACTGGGCGATCAAGTCATCTAAGTTGGGCTTTTCTTCTTCCGGTGCCAGATCTCTGGCCACCTTCGCCTCCTCGAGCGCCTCGTCCAGGCGGCCCAATTGCAGATAGACTACGGTTAGATTCTTATGGCTGTCGTAATTATCAGGAGCCATCTCACTGGCTTTTTTGTAAGCCTCAACCGCCTGATTTAACTTACCCAGAGATGAGTAGGCAGTTCCCAGGTGAAGGTGCGTTTTGATGATCTGATCGTTGAGAAGTTCTCCATGATTCAAGGGGCTCAGCGTCACCGCTTGCTGGTAGTGTGCAAGAGCCACCTCCAACTTCTCAGCTCTCTGCTCAAGATCGGGCGTCAGGACGCCCCAGTTCCAGTAGACGTGTCCGAACTTGGCCGCGATGTCAGGATGGAGGGGGTTCATCTGTCGGCCATGCTCTAGTGCCTTACGGCTCTCCTCAAACAAGGCCACCCTTTGATTAGCATCCAAAGCGGCAACTGCTTTCAGCCTATAGGCCCAGCCCAAAGAGGCGTAATACCGATCCCGGTGAGGGGCCAATTGGATAGCACGGCTATACAGGACGATGGCCTTATCTATCTCCCCTGTTTCTTCCGAGGATAGCCCAAACTTGTAGTAGATATCCGCCTGAGCGACCTTAAGATTGGTGTTGAAGATCAGAAGGAGGACTAAAAAGCTCAAAACCAAAAATCCAGAGTTCAAAATCCAAAATCTAAAGTTCGGGGTTGGAAGTCTGAACTTTGAACTTTGAACGCTGCCGATCATCAAGGCCACTGCCACAGCCAAGATAACCAAGAAGATGTAGGCGTAATAGACAACTGTGGCCCTTTCAACGCCGGTGCCTGGCAGCACTATAGCAGCGTGAGCAACTATGAAAGGGAGAAAACAAAACAAGCTGCCCAGGACGTAGGTCGAGAAATTGGAGGTTGAAAGTTGGAAATTGGAAGTTAGAATTGGTATCCCGCAGAGCAGCCAAACCACAAACAGGAGGCCGAAGATAACGGGGCCATTGGCTCTCAGTTCGAACTGATGACTGATTAAATCGAAACTAGTGGTCGCCAGGATCAGACCCACCAGGAGAGAATGTGCAAGAAGTTGGAAATTCGGAAGTTTACCACGTCTCCTCCGCCGTTGGCCGCGCCGCTGGCGTGAACTGTCAGGAGGCAAGGTCTCTGCTGCGGCTTCAAGTATAGGCTCCTCCCCTTCGACAGGGCTCAGGACAAGCTCAGGACAGGCTGGCTCAGGGCGCTGCTGCCAGTGGTAGCCGACGATAGCCAACAATGCAGCGTAGAGCCAGAAGTAAGTGCGGGTGGCAGTGATGGCGATACCGAACTGGATTTCGACGAAGTGGGCTATAAGGGCTGAGAGCAGGGTGATCAACAGAATTTGGTTACTGCTACCCCTGACCCCCCCTTTTCCTCCCTCCGAGAGGACTTCAGCGAGCCGTTCGGCTGAGGACATTCGGCTGAGCTCAGTCGAAGCCCTCACCGTCGAAGCCTCAGTCGAGCCGCTCAGGTCACCGCGCTGGAAGAGAGAGGTCATCAGATATATGACCAGAGCCAGCAGTATACCGGCAGGTATCCCCACCCCGGCCCATCTTAAAGTACCATCCATGAGCCAAGGGATCAGCGCACCTGAGAACCCTCCCACCAGCCACGTAATTATCAGGAATCTACGCTGCCGAGAATTCGCTATCAGGCCGAGCCACTTAAGACCGTAGTAGAAGATGCTGCCGAAGAGGAAGAGATAGGCAGCAAATCCGATAAGACCACCCGTTACCCAAACATCTAAAGTCTCGTTATGGCAACGATCGGCCGTTTTGTCGAGGCCGGCTATGGAACGCCATTCGGGGCGTAAATATGGAAAGAAGGTGAGCCCCATCGTTTCTGGCCCACGGCCAACGACCGCCCTAAGCGGGTCGGCCGTGATCATTTCAACGGCTCCCTCCCAGATCACGGTTCTCTCAATGATATGAGCAGAGATCGCGCCCAGCCGAGCGAGGAACGGCATCTTCCTCACTGGTGATAATACTGGTGATAATGGGGTATTGGGCAAGTTCAAGGCTATCAAGAATAAACCAAGTCCGATGGCCACGCCAATCACCGTCAGCGCTAAGCCCTTCCATCCCTTAGAGACAGCGAGCAGGAGGAAAAAGAAAAAAAACCCAGCCATGAGACCTATTAGCGGCCCCCGGCTCACGGTGAATGACAAACAGATCAATTGAAGGGCCAAAAGAAGGAAATAGCAGCTCAGCAGGACAAAGGCCTTCGACCCTTCGACGGGGCTCAGGACAGGCCCTTCGGCTACGCTGAGGACAGGCGGGCTCAGGCCGAGGGAAGAAACGGTTCTCTTTTTCCCATCGCGAACTAAGGAGAAGGAGCGAATGAGCTCCCTTATGGTCAAGGGAATGACCATGATAAGATAGGCGCCGATCAAGATAGGGTTACCCAAGGTGGATTGGGCACGGCCAGCACCCCCCATGATCCAAGGCAGAGGATCCAGCTTCAAACGTTGCATGATCCCATAAAGAGAGATAGGCAAGCTGGTAAGGAGGATGGTTGTGATCAGGCGCTCCAACTGCTGGCGGGTGCGCAAGGTATCTAGCATTGAGAAGAAGATAACAATGTAACAGAGGACAACATAGAGGCCCTGCCGTCGGTGGTAAGAGCCCCAAAAGCTGACTCGGAAGATGACGGAGGAGAGGGTACTGAGAAGAAAGACGGACGCAAAAAGTAAGGTAGGCAGAACGAGGGGTTTCAATGACCAATGACCAATGACCAATTTCCAATTTCGAGGCCCTTGCTCAGCGACCTTGATGATCCAGGCTGCTGCCATCACCAGGGCGATGGAACGCAGCAGCATTACCTTGCCGGCCTCAAAGACGCGGTTGCTGTAGAAGTTGAAGAAGAGGGGGATAACGATGGCAGCCACCAGCCAGCCGGCCTCGATGATCTTATCGCAAAGAAGATTTAACTTAGTTCCTGCCATTGACTACTTGTTTCCAATCTGTATAACTCGTATTATCGAATGTCCGGCCTATTCCTCAAGCAATCTTGACATTACAGCTAATTCACTAATTCTCAGCGGTTCCTCCGTAACCAAGAACTCGTAATTGCTGTATTCTGGACGTTGAGAATCAGTAATTTGGCCTTGCTGAATAGCGTCTCTTATCTCTAAAATAGCGTCCTCAACACTCTTTTGAGGCCGAAGATTCAACTCCCTCTGGATCTTGTCGAAAGAGACACGATAGCTTCTAGCATCTACTTTGCGGCTGTCGGTGACAATTTCCGTCTGGGGCAGCACTTGCTTTATAATCTGGCCGATTCGGTGAATTTGATAATTCTGTCCATTGGACCCCACGTTGTAGATTTGGCCTTTGACCTTCTCCAGCGGTGCTTCCAAGCATTTGATTACAGCCTCGGCCGCATCATCAACGTGGATGAAGGGACGCCACTGCTCGCCCCCATATATGGTGATCTCCCCGTCACGGATCGCTTTAGCGGCCAAAAAGTTCACCACTAGATCGAAGCGAGGACGGGGGGAAAGCCCGTAGATAGTAGCGAAACGGAGTATAGTAGGTGCAAAGCTGGCATCAGATAGGATAAGCAAAGCTTCTTCCGATTGCATCTTCGTTAGAGCATACAGGGAGATCGGCTTAAGAACTGATCTCTCACTCAACGTTTCATCGCTGGCACCGTATACGCTGCAGGTGGAGGCGAAGATGAAGCGTTGGACTCCGTACCCCCTGCTGACCCCAGCCACCATCTTTGTGGCTGCCAGGTTGATATCTACGGTTAGCTCCTTGTCGATCTTGCTCGCTGGGTCACCAACTATCGCCCCCAGGTGAACCACAGCATCCATGCCCTTCACACACTGGACGACCGTCCCGATATGCCTGAAATCCCCCTCAACGAGCTCGAACCCGGGCATACCTTGCAGTTCGGCCAAGGAGCTCTTGCCATAGGCCAGGATATCGAGCACCCGGACATGGTAGTTCCTCTCCAACAACTTGCGCACCAAAGTGGAGCCCAGGTACCCCGCACCGCCGAGGAGCAGAACATTCCTCAGTTTGGCAAGAACAACCCTCTCTTGGGCCGCAGCCTCGGGAGCGAAGGCAGCAATCACCAGGGTCACCAAAAACCTCAACGCCCCCACCAGACAGAGGGTTAAGAGCCACCCAGTTATGAGCACGCTGCGCGGGAGGGGGAAAGCCACTCTAAAGAAGAACAGCGTGAAGCCGAACAGGAGATAAGCGATGCTTACCGCTTGGAAAATAACCAGCGCCTTGTACCGACTATGGTAGGTTCGCCCATAGGTGTAGAATCCGCTTGAGTAAAAAATGACTAAACTCTCCAGGGTCAGCAACCATGCGAAATCTCTATAGACGTCAATATAGGTGCGCAGTAAAGATTCTCTGAGTCCCGGCACTGACCAGGTGACGCTCATATACCTGATCGAAAAGGCCAGGGCAAAGGCAAGGCTGACCATGACCGCATCGGCAAAGATACGAAGCAACATGGGTTTTGTGACTTTCACGTCCGCTCTCCTTCCTGAGTAACTGCTCACCTTGCATCCTTAATGCTCCTGCCGGATCGCTAGATTGTCTGAGCACCGGAGCGGCGGGATTTGACAATCCCGCCGGAGCAGGTGAATAGCTACCTTCCTTCCCGAAGGGACACAGATTTCTTCATTTGTTTATCTGTTTATCTGTGCCAATCTGCGCTCATCTGTGTCCCCTGCCCCTCTGCACAGCATCCGCTTTACTTCCGTCGCATACTTTTGGATGCGCTCAATGGCGTGACAAATGCCTTCCACGGTCTCATCGTCCATGTGGGAGTAAATGGGCAAGCTGATGCTTTTAGGAGCCAGGCTCTCGGTGACAGGAAGCTTACCCTGGACTTTGAAGTTTGAAGTTTGGTAAGCCTGATGGGTATGCACAGGGGGGTCGTGATATTTGCGGGTATCAATGTTCTCGGCCCTGAGGGCCTGGGCCAACTCATCGCGGGAAAGGCCGAAATCGCCCTCCTCTACAGCCATGGAGAAGTCCTTATGGGAAGAGCGATTCCCCGGATGGATACTCTGGAAGGAAAGGCCAGGCAACTTATCCAAGCGGCTCCGGAAGGCCTCCGCCACCTTGTTTCGCTTTCGGGCGTTCTCCTCCAGCATCTCCAGGCTTTTCAGCCCCAGGACGGCGCTGAACTCCTGCATGCGAGCGTTAACGCCGGCGAACTCGCTGCCGTAATCGCCGGGATTACCGTATTCCCTTCCCACCCTTATCCTGCGGGCCAGCTCATCGTCGTCGGTGGTCACCATGCCTCCCTCTCCCGTGACCAGGAGCTTGGTGGGGCTCGAGCTGAAAACCTCGGCATCGCCGAAGCCGCCCAAAGGGTGGCCCTTATACAGGGAGCCATAACCGTGGGCGGCATCGAACATGAGAGTAAGGTCGTGACGCCTGGCAATGTCTTCCAGAGCCTCTACATCGGCAGGGTTGCCAAAGTTGTGGACAGCCACGATGGCCGAGGTGCGAGGAGTGATGGCCTCCTCAATCTGCTGGGGATCGATGTTCCAGGTTTCGGGGTCAATGTCCACAAAGATGGGCTTTACGTTATTCCACACCAGGGGGTGAACAGTAGCCATGAAGGTGAAGCTGGGGACAATAGCCTCGCCCTTAAGCTCCAGGGCCTGGCAGGTGAGGAGGAGGCCGATGGTGCAACTGGAGACGGCTACGGCGTGTTTGACGCCTATGTAGTCGGCTATCGCCTCCTCGAACTCCCGCAGGTATTTCCCCTTGGTGAGCATCCCCGTCTCGAAGAGCTCCGCCACCTCATCGCCTAAGGCTTCGTAGGGCGGGAGGGTCGGTCGAATGATAGGCAAGATCTGATCGAAGAGCGGGGTGTTACCCAGTACAACTGGTTTGTCACCCATAAGGTTACTCCTCAATCTGGAGGTTGGAGGTTGGAAGTTTGAAGTTTAAAGTCGCGTCTTGACGACCTGAGCGGGCACGCCCACAGCGGTGACGTTGGCAGGTAAATCCCCGACTACGACCGCCCCGGCGCCGACTATGGTCCACGGGCCAATGCTTACCCCCTGGATAACGTTGGCGCCCATACCGATGTAACAGCCTTCCCCTATACGTACCTCTCCAGCCAGATGCACCCCTGGGTTAATGTTGCAGAAACTGCCCACTATAGTATCGTGGCTTATGGTGCAGGCCACGTTGACAATAGTGTGGTTGCCGATGACGGCACCCGTGTTGATGATAGAGTAGGCGGCTACCATGATCCCCGTCCCCAGCTTGGCGTAGGGTGAGATGTGGGCGAGGGGCGAGATGGCGCTGCAGAACTTAAGCCCCAGGGCCGTGTCCTGAGCCTGCCTGTCCTGAGCTTGTCCTGAGCCCTGTCGAAGGGCGTAGCCGAAGGGCCTGTCCTGAGCCCCGTCGAAGGGTCGAAGGGCCAGGGCTTTCTCCACCATCTGGCGTTGAGCTGAGGTATCACCGATGGTAGATATCACCCTCACCTCGCCCTTATCGGCACTGGCACTGAGCCCAGCGCTGTCCTGAGCCCTTCGACTACGCTCAGGACAGGCCTGTCGAAGGGCCGAAGTGTTTGAGAACCAATCGAAGCCGCCCAGGACCGGCACTCCATCGAGGATTTGGCCGTGTTTATCAGGGTCCTCGTCTATAAATCCTAAAACCTTCCACCGCTTTTCCACCTGGTTGATATCCTCGAAGATGCCTAGAGTTTCCCTGGCGTGTCCGCCAGCTCCCAAAATAACAACCTTCTGCATGAATTCACTCCAAGTCACGGACTATGCCATCGGGGCCATACACGCCTTCCCTTCGCAGCGCCAGGCCCAAGGCCTTAAGGAGGATGAGGAGGTCCAGCCGTAGAGACCAATGGTCTATGTACCAGATGTCCAACTCGATGCGCTCCCTCCAGGGGATGATGTTGCGGCCATTGATCCAGGCCCAGCCAGCCATCCCTGGCTTCACCTCCAGGCGGCGCCTCTGGCGGGGGGTGTAGCGAGCCACCTGGCTGGCCATTCCTGGCCGTGGTCCGACAAGACCCATCTCGCCCCTCAAGACGTTGATGAGTTGGGGCAGCTCATCCAGCGTCCACTGGCGCAAGAATCGGCCCACCCGTGTGATCCGCTCGTCATCCCGAGCTACCTCCAGCCCTAACCCCGTCTCCTCCGCCCCCACCACCATGGTGCGGAATTTGACGAGATCGAAGGGCTTACCATCCTTGCCGATCCGCTCCTGGACATAGAACACAGGGCCTTTTGAATCGAGTTTAATAAGAAGGGCGATAAATAGAAACAGCGGAGACACGATAAGGAGGCTCACAATAGAAACGACGAAGTCAAAGAGGCGCTTAATCGCTTGTTGCCAGGTTTTCATTTAGCGCGTCACCACCACAGCATAAGTGTAGTCGAAATACGACCAAGCCAGCAGAAAGCCATCCAACGGCCGGTTCAGTTTGTTTCAGGTGAGGCACATGGAGCCCTGTACTTGGCCATACAGGACAAGTGCAAGGGCTTCGGCACGCTCAGCTATCTCCTCAAGAAGTGTCTGGTCGAAAAGCACCTCCCCTGTCTCTACGACGACATCAACCTCGCCGACCTTGCCCACCGGCCCCGTGGATGGAAAGGCCAACATCACCGGCACCCGCCAGCAGATGCGGTCGGCAACGACCAGACTGGGCTCATCCCGAACAACAGATTGCCAACCCGATCTAACACCAGCTTGCTAACCTTGCGTTGTGCCGTGAGGGCCGTGATGTGAACTTTCGATCTGAGCCTGATATCAACCTCTAGCTCCGCCCATCTTGGAATTGACGATGTTCCTAACTCAACTGTCATATCTGCCTCCTCTGCCCCATGCTGCTTGCTACCCGCATTATACCTAAGTCCGCCCCAGAAAGCAAAGACGAATGCCGATCTGCCCCTCCGCTGACGCTAGCTCAATGGCATATAGCCTGCACAAGCCATTTGCCATACGCTATATGCCACGGGTGTGACTAAAACAACCTGGGACGCAGCCCCTGGCTTGTCTAGTTTGGAAAAGCATGTTATAATTTGGTGTAAGAAGCGCAAGCGGTATTATGAGGGGGATAGAAATGGCCGAGTTCACGCTTATCTCTCCGCGCAAACGCCAATTGAAGCCGCTGGTAGAAGCGGCACTCCACCCTGTACTTGTCATACAGGACAAGTGCAACGAGCTGCGTTTGCTGGAAGCCGGCATCCGCCGCACCGAGCAGAAGCTCCAGGGGTTCGAGACTCGATATGGCCTGCCCTCCGCAGAATTCGTCCGCCGCTACGAGCAGGACAGGCTGGAAGAGACCCTGGAGTTTGCCGAATGGATCGGGGAATACCGCCTGCTAGAACGGTTGCGGGAAAAGGCAGACGCCCTGCGGGAGCTCCGGTAAGAAGCTGAACCTTCTTACATATCCTCATCACAAACATGAGGGCAGTGAATACAATGTGGTAGCCTCACCTGCGCGTGATCTGGCGGCTGTCCTCAGCGAGATCGAGATGTTGGTCGAACTCCGTTAACCAGTGTCACTCTTGCCTCCTCGCTTTGTCACCCCCTCTCCCCTGCTCCCTCGCTTCCCCCCACCTCGTCTCCCCCTCTCTCCGACTCCCGAACTTCTCCCTCAGCAGCCTGTCGTACTCGGCCTCCACCCTCTGAAAGACCTTCCGCTCGTCGAAGAGCTCCTCGGCCCTCCTCCTGCCAGCCTGCCCCATCTTCTTGGCCGTTTCTGGATCCTGTAGTAAGCCTAATATCGCTTCGGCCAAAGCGTCAGCATCTTTTACCGGCACCAGGATCCCTGTCTCCCCATCCTTAACCACCTCTCTACAACCGCGGATATCGGTGGCCACCACAGGCTTGGCCATGGCCGCTGCTTCCATCAGGGTGCGAGGAAGACCCTCCCGGTGTGAAGGCAATACGAACACGTCCATCATAGCATATAACTGAGGCATGTCCAGCCTCATGCCGAGAAAGATCACGTCGTCCGCAAGCCCATAGTCCTTCACGACGTCAGGGTTTAAAGCATCCCTCTTCTCCCTCTCGATGGGGCCAACAACGAGGAACTTAATGTTGGGCATTTTTGCCTTTGTGATCCTCGCCGCCTGGAAGAAATCCAAATAGCCCTTCTCTTCGACCAGGCGTCCAACTATCCCCACCACCCGCTCATCTTTCCTGATGCCTATCTCGCGCCTCTTCAAAGTTACCTCCTCAGCGGTTATCCGTTGGGGATCGAAGAGGTTGATATCTATGCCGTTGCCAAGGTACTTGATCTTCTCCTCCTCACAGATACCCTCTCTGATGGCGGTTTCGATATCCTCGGAGTTCTGGGAGAGGATCGAGTCCGAGCAAAGAGCTGCGATCTTTTCTAGCCCGGCGAAAAAATTCCTGACGGCGGGATGCATGCCGTCGTGGAAATAGAAGCCGTGCAAGGTCCTGACGATAATTGGCACGCCAGCGAATTTGGCGGCCAACTGCCCCAGGAATCCTGCTTTGGGGGTATGAGCAAGGACGATAACGAACCCCTCTTTTCGAAAGTAGGAGAACAAATGCCATAGTGCCACCAGATCAGCGAGGGGGCTGATCCTGCGCCTCATCTCCACGGTCTTGATGGGGATCCCCGCCCGCTCGATCTCCGGCACCCACCTCCCGGCGCTGCAGACGGCCGAAACCTCATACCCCCTTTCCTTCAGGTAAAGAAGTTGATTCAAGAGCAGGAACCGGACGGCCATGTCAATGGTAGTAACATGAGCCACTTTGCCTTTCTGCATAATCGGTCAGCTCGTGGGGGCGGGCAGCAGGCGCCTGCGCGCGAAAGAGAGCGCTGTATCAAGGGTATGGGCAACGCATATAAGTGCGATGAAATCAACCGGCAAACGGTAGCGGTAGTCCCAGTCAATGAAAGTGGCCATAATGAAAAGGGTCTTGCTCAACCAGAGAGCCAGAAGCAGAGAGAAAGTTCTTCTGTTGATTTTAGCTTTGATCCAATCTAATACGGTGAACAGCACAGCAAAGGTGGTGAAAGGGAAGAACAAGGCATTGAAAATCGTGTGAAGTCTCCCATAGCCAGGGCGCCAGGGTAACAGCCAAATGTCTACGAATTTCGCCAGGGCAAAACTGATGAACCGGCCGGGGCGATGAACTACAAAGGCTCTGATGTCCTCCCAGCTTTTGTCGTACATGCCTGCAAATCCGCCTCTTGTGTTGTGCCACAAGTCCCATTGGATGCCAACGGAGAAGATGGCGCGCGTCCTGGACAATTGATGCACAACAGAAGGCCATGCTATCACAAGCACAATGAGGTAGATAAGAAGTACCTTCGCGGGGCTATCCAACGGTTTGGGCAAGTCTAAATTAAATGCAAGCCACAGAAAGATGGCCGGGATGAATACTCCATTGTCCCACCTGGCAAGTATGCTAAGAGCCAGGGCGATGGCAGCAGCGAGAAGATGCAGCCGCCTATGCGTGCCAGACTACTTGACGAAGAGGTAAAAGGTAAGGGTGATCAGGAAGAGGGACAGCGTTTCGGTTAAAATGTAGAATGCCCACTGGATTTCGTAGAAATAAGCTGCTGCGATTAAGGCAGCCAAATAGGCCCCTTTCTTTCCGATAGTCTCTAATGCCATAAGAAAAACCATGACCACGATGCACGAACTCAAGACGACCTGGGTCACGATGACCGGAGATTGGGAAAATCCGAAAACTCTATAGTGGGCCGCGAGGAAGAGCGGATATAAGATGGTATTGGCATATCCTCCACGAACCAGGTATTCAGGCAAACTAAGATCCCCTAGAGCTAACGAGCTTCCGAACCCAATATAGTCATCTGAGTCAGCACCAAATGGGATCTTGGCGTCGAAATAGAAAAGAAAGACCAGATATCGGATCAAGAGAGCGATTAAGAACAGAGCTACAACGAAATAGGCTTGCCTCTTCTGTGGAGCCGCTTGCCGCACGCGTCCCCAGAACCACTTTCCAATCTCCAACTTCCAACCTCCAATCTAGCCATCTATCACTTTTTGGTACCGATTGCGCTCAACTAGCGACCGGGAGCAGCTATACGGCCTGAATGAGAGCCTCAAAGGTGTCATTGCGAGCCCTTCGATACCTCAGGATAAACTCCGCGAAGCAATCTCCAGGGTACATATGCATTGAAGGCAGGAGATTGCTTCCCTTCGGCAGGCTCAGGGCAGGCTCTGCTGCGCTCCTACTAAGAAACAAGCTTGGCTCCTCGGCGTTTGCATGCAAGTTCAACGGAGCATCCTGAGTAGACCGAGGCGAAGCCGAGATCGTATCGAAGGGTGCGGCCCATCACAGAGCACCGTGCTTGGTAAGACCCGCACCCTTCGATACGCGACTGCGCTACGCTCCGTCGCTACTCAGGATGCTAGTTTCGATTCGGTGTCGGTGATGTTTCTTGCCCAATGAGTGGCGCGACAGCGCCATGGAACAGCTCGCAATGACAGGCAAGCTCCTCGGTTGTGCTTGTACTGAATACGACGACAAAGTGATAGCTAGACCTCCAATTTCCAAGTTTTACTTCGCTGTCTCATTTGCGCCTTCATCTTCCTGCTCCTCCAGGGCCAACCCACTATCAGTCTTGCTTGCCAGGTTACGCAGTTTCCAGCTTAAGATGGCTAGCCTCTGAGCCAGTTCCTTATTCTCTGTGGATAGCTTTGAGATGACCGTCGAAAAGTGGAGCAAGATCAACAACACGAAACCAAAACCGACCACAAAGAGGGCTGTAGGGGGATAGAAGATGCCCACCAGTCGAGCTAATACATCGAGCAAGCTCCTCCAGAAGGAAAGAATGAGGAGAGCAATGGAAGTCAAAAGCCACAGCAAAGAATATTCCTCTTTGAGTCTCTTTCTCCTGACCAACTCCAAGACGATGAGCAACAGACTCACCGAACCCAGGATGGCAGTGATCTCGACTCTCTCAAACAACTCCTATTCTCCCTATGCCGTTATAAGGTGCAACGCACTTCGGCTGACTCTCAAAAGCTGTGATTTAAAAGTGCGTTGCACCTTAACTGAATACTGATCTTACTGGCGGTTCTCTTAGCAATCCGATAAAGATGGTCAACAACACTTTGATCGTGTAATAAAAAGACCTAAACGGAGTGATGGAGGATTTCCCACCATAGCGGGGATTCATCGTTACCGGAATCTCTCTAAATAATAAATCCCGCCCGGTGAAAAAGAACCAGAGATTCCGGTTCAGGGTAGTCATGGGGATATTCCCTGGCACAGAAGTCGATCACCTTGCGATTGACAGCCCGAAAGCCTGAGGTGGTGTCGGTGACGCTGCTCCGCTTACAAAAGACGCGGCTTCACTTACGGCCGATGATAAAGGAGATAATATGGGCTAGGATGAAGATGCCCACCCGCCGGAGAAGGGGCGTGATGTAGCCCCGATCCTCGATGTAGCGAGAGCCGATCACCACATCTGCTTCGCCCTTCAATACCGGAGCAATGAGCGCAGGAATTTCCGCCGGGTCGTGCTGTCCGTCCGCATCCACCTGGATGGCGATGTCGTAGCCCATCTCCCTGGCGAAGAGATAGCCCGTTTGCATGGCCGCGCCGACGCCTAGGTCATATGGCAGATTGATAACGAAAGCATCCATCCTTTCGGCGATGGCCGCAGTAGCATCGGTGGAGCCATCGTTGATCACCACGATGTCAGCGAAAGGGGCATCCTGCTTGACGCGGGCGATGACCTCACCGAGGCTATCCTCTTCGTTGTAGGCAGGGATGATGGTTAGGATTTTGTGGTTCGTTCTCATAACCACCTTGTGCTGCACACCTAAGGCGCTATTCCTGCAACGTTTTCAAGTAAGCTTTGACTTGTGCTATGACCGTCTCGATCTCCGCTTCTACATCCCCTCTCATCTCCGATTCCTCAAAGATCCACCCGCCTTCTCGCCTTCTTTGAAAGTGGTGGGGCTAGCTCTTCAGGCTCTTGATTTCTTTTATTCCTTCGTGTGGATAATCATCCCAACCAAACACTCGTTTATCGCCAGGATAGGGGAGTTTCAGGTCGATCAGGGCATATGAATAGCCTTTGGACACTGGATCATGAT
>Ga0209979_1002965_pt1 | contig 15471 bp, 15 predicted proteins | sample AnhtaG_FD_183114 | JGI IMG/M metagenome (GOLD analysis project Ga0209979, IMG submission 183114) | Deep subsurface microbial communities from Anholt, Denmark to uncover new lineages of life (NeLLi) - Anholt_01485 metaG (SPAdes) (version 2) | ecosystem: Environmental > Aquatic > Marine > Oceanic...
AAGACGGAGGACGTTTACAAAACGCTATCTACACCTATTCAGAGCCAGAAAGGAGAGGGCATCCCGGTAACATTATCATTTGAAAGAACCATCTCCGTTCGGTAACATTATCATTTGACTTGACACGGGTGGAGGTGCTTCGCAGGTATTCCCCCATCTTCGCTCTCAACCCTTGGACGCCCTTGAAATCGGCGTCCTCGAGTTGGCCCCTTGGAGGGGCAAGAGGGTGGGGTCGTAACCGCATACTCTTCTGGGGATTAGAACGGTGGGGGAGGGTGGTCTTGGCGGTTATCCGTTCGCTCTCCTGGCCAAGGTATGCTATATTAGGGTCTGTGAGATCATCTCCTTTCTGACCGTCTATGATCCATCCAGAGGTGTTGATGGGCGTTGACGCCTCCTCGCAAGGGACAATCATCGATCATTTTGAGGGCGGTATCTCCCCATATTGGGTGCGGTTCGCTGTGGGCCAGGGGGAGATAGAGCGCGCGCCTGAGGCGGTGCTCTTCTCCTTGGAGGGGGCCGGGGCAGGAGAACTCTCGGATGCGGAGATCAACGATCATCGCCACCGTGCGCGGGAGAACTTCCCCTGGATTCCCCCCTTGAGTATGGAGGTAAGAGCCCGCTTCTCCCACCCCGCGGGGGAACTTTTGGGGACAGCGGGCTTCGGTTTTTGGAACGCCCCCTACGACTGGGAAGGGGGAATAAGGGTGCCCCCCAACTGGGTATGGTTCTTCTACGCCTCTCCTCCCTCCGATGTCTCTCTAGCCCCCGGTCAGCGTGGAAATGGCTGGAAGGCAGCGATGCTGAATGGAGGCAAGGGGATGGGGCCGCTCATGGGTCTGGTCGATCTGGTCACAAGGATGCCCCTCACTAGCAAGGTGTTCCTAGGGTTGGCCTACCGTACCCTGAGCATGGGCGACAGGCTCTTGGAAACAGATATGACAGGGTGGCATACCTACTCTCTCCATTGGCGGCGGGAGGCAGTCCTCTTCCAGGTGGATGGGAGAGAGGTCTATCGGGTAGCCAACCCTCCTACACTCCCTTTGGGTTTCGTGGCCTGGATGGACAACAACTGCGCCTCCATGACCCCGGCCGGTGGGTTGGAGACGGGGTTGTTGGCGGTGCCCCACCGACAATGGCTGGAGATCGACTATATAAAGATCAGCGAGGAGTAGGGATGGTCATTCGGGGTAGCATTTTGGGCTATGACCGCTTCTGGGTGCTCTCTTGGCTGGTTAACCTCACCTAATACCTGCTTCACTGAGAACGCGCTCTTTCTAACGGGGAGCCGAACTCGGCTCCCCGTTTTGCCCTTTTCCCTTGACGGCGGGGTTGCGATGTTGTATCCTAGGACACAGTATGAAAAGCCGGACACTCGTTGCTTCTCTCACAAGCAACTGAACCGAGCGAGGATTGCGCCCCTATCTATCATAGCACGTCCTGTCAATGGGGACGATGTGCGAGTACGATTGGCCGTTATCACAATTGATGCTTTGCCACTCTGGCCGTTGCAGTTGTAGTGATTAGAAAGTAGTGAGCTAATATCAAGCCACTTCCAGTCGACCTCAAAGGGGCTGTTCTTATCGAGATGGCGTCGTAGGGCCACAGTGCCATCTTCAACCCCACCGGAACCCCTTCCCTTGAACAGCTCCCCGGGGATAGCTATTCCAATATTCGCAAGCTTTCCGAGGGCCTCCAGCGGCTCACGTGAGGGAGGGAGAGGTATCCGAAGAAGAGAATCGAGGCAGCCCTCGCGGACGGGATGTAAGCTGACAGCGCTGCCATCTGTTCCCAAGCTAGTAGACACCGTGGTATTGACTGGGTGCGGATTTCATATTATCCTAGTTGTGTCTCGCCCTACTTCGCTACACGGTTCTGAAGACGTGCGCATCGTCTTGGAGGCTGGCATGGCTCTTGAGGACAGCGCGGACCTAGTCTCCATCGGGGAACTCCTGATAGACAGAATCGCCATCGGTTCGGCGTGCCGGCGATTCTTTGGTGGCGCTCCGGCGAACGTTGCCGTCAACTACGCTCAATTGGGAAGTACGGCAGCTATCATCGCAAAAGTGGGTGCAGATTCGGCTGGGCGCTTCTTACTCGACACATTGAGGGCTCATGGCGTGCTTTCTAAGGGCGTGGTTGTTGATCCCAAACACCGGACTAGCGAGGTATACATCGACTTGGGGGAGACGCCCTCCCGCAGCATGCGGGATGCCGATATCCACTTGCGGCCTGGCGAGATCTCCGTCGACCTGCTAAGCAGGTGTCGAATTCTGCACACCTCAGTCTTCTCCTTAGCGCAGGAACCCTCCCGTTCGGCAGTGCGGGAGACGGTGAGGCTGGCGAAGGAAAGCGGGAAGCTGATTTCTTTGGAGCCCAACTATCGGTCTTGGATTTGGCCCCATCGGCAGGAGGCGCTTGGAACACTGGAAGAGCTAATGGTCTCGGTGGATGCGGTGAAACCTTCACTACAAGATGCCCGCTCCCTGTACGGTGAGATGGCGGCAGTGGAGTACCTTCACCTCTTCAGTGGGTTGGGTCCTTCCTTGGTGGTACTGACCCTGGGGCAAGAGGGATGCCTTGTCTACCACGAGGGCGAGATGATCAGGGTGCCCGGCTATGAGGTGGAGGTTGTAGACACCACTGGTGCAGGAGACGCTTTTTGGGCTGGCTTTCTCTTGAAGTGGCTACGTGGCGAGACGCCGGTTGAGGCAGCTAGGTTTGGGAACGCTGTGGCAGCCTTGAAGGTGGGCACAGTGGGCGCCATCGCTCCTCTGCCTCCTGCAGAAGGCGTGTATGCTGAGTTGGAAGGTCGTTTGGCAGAGGTAAGAAGTCCAAAGGGTAGCGAAGATGCATCCCCATGACGTGAGGCCGGAATCCAGCGCCAAAGAGCCCGGGGAGGGCCTAGCCAATTGGTTCGATTGGGTCTCCGGGGGGTGCCAGGGGCCGCAACCCTCTCCACCTTTGCGAGAGGCGAAAAATCTAGGAACCCATGAACACAGCCTGAGAAGGAGAAAAGGGGCTCTGCCCGAGCTCAAGACTCCCAGCGAGGCCGAAGTAGCCGACTTCCTAAGAGAGCGCTACCCATCTGGCCTTGCCGTCGCGATGGTCAGCTACCACACCAACCCTCTCTACGCTATCAAAGAACGGGTCCGGGCTGAGGAGGGCATCGATATAGATCCCTTCGACCAGGGAGGCCAGGGAACTTATCAGGAGAGGGTGGCCTTCGAGCTGGCTGAGAGATTCGGCCTGCGGATTGTGAGTTTCACCCTGGCTCGCTCCTTTCTCACCAAAGAGCGGTACCTCAATATCCACCCCCGAGCTCCCGTTGTTCCCATCCCGCACTCTGGGCGGTATGTGGAGGATGAGAGCGGCCTGGTCGAGAAGGAGAATATCTACTTCATAATAGATGAGCTGGTGGACAACACGGTGGACTACCTTGTTGAGAATGGTGTCCAAGTAGACCTTTTCTCTGGGCACTATGCCACCGGCATGGCAGCTGCCCATAGACTCGCGCAGCGGTATGGGAAAGCTGTAGGTAGGGCGATCCCCTACTCGACCATCACTCACTCCCTGGGTTGGGATCGCTTCGTGGCTACCTACGACACCTATACAACCGCAGAATTGAAGAGATTCAATTTCGATCGTAGGCTTACGGAAGAGAGGCGCGCTATGCAGGGGGCTGACTTGGTCGTGACTGTCGCCCCTGACGAGATTGAGACGGTTACCCATCCTAGCCTCTATGATGTCTCTCCCGAGAAGGTGGTTTCCGTCCCCGGGGGAGTGGACACCCAACTCTTTCATCCCTACAACCCAGCGCAGGATGAAGATGACGTCGCCACTCTACGAAGGAAGCATGGCATAGGCGAGGACGATCGGTTGATCCTGGCCATCGGTCGGCTGTGGGACTACCGAAGAAAGGGCGTAGATCTGGTGATAGAGACCTTCGCGCGAGTGCAGGAAGCCATGGAGCCAGACGCCAGCGCTCTTCACTTGGCGCTGGTGGGAGTTCCGCCCCGTGATCACCCGTTGGCCCAGTGGCGGGAGTTGCGAAAGGAAGTGGCGAATCTAGTTCGTAGGAGCGGCGTAGAGAGTAGCACTTTGCTGGTAGAGATAGTGCCGCACGAGGTCGTTCCTGCTTGGCTTCACCTGACAGCCCTTTCAAGGGGGTTGGTCTTGGCGTTACCCAGAGTTGAGCCTTGGGGCCTGATGAACCTGGAAGCGATGGCCACAGGCAATTTGGTGGTGACCATCGACCAGGGTGGGCCGCCCAACTACATCCAAAGTGGATATAACGGCTTGCTAGTGAATAGAGATGATCTTGAAGGCACAGTTCGGCGGGTAACCGAGGCCTTGAGGAACGAAGATCAAGCCAAGAAGATCAGGGAGAAGGCCCATCTCACCGCTTCAAAGGGGTACTCCTGGGCAGATGTGGCTGGCAGGTTCCTCTGGGCTCACCTCGACGCAATCACCAGAGAGAGGTCATGGGGCTGGAAGAAGTAGCGGGCTTCTTCCAGCCTCACCGGAAGGGGCTATTCTTGCTGGGATGGGCTCGTAGGGGGCAAGGCTTCGGACGACATGGACTAGACGAGACGCATGAAGGGAGGGGGACATGGCGGTCACAGGGGGAATCCTCGAGGAGATATCGCGAGTCATCGCCGAGCATCTGGGGAAGCCAGGGAACTTGGCAACACTGGACCGATGTGTGGACAAGTGGTTGGGTTACGAGAACTGGCTGCAAATTGAAGTACTGAACGCCTTGATCGATGCGGGGCTACATCCCGAGTATCTCGAGATGTGGATTGATGCCCCATATGGTCTCACGCGGCCCTGCAAGCCGAGGGTGAAGTCGCCAGTGAAATGGCCCGACTGGGTGTTGTATGTCCCCAAGGAGCAGGAATACCTCTGGGTGGAGCTCAAAACGGTTCCCAGCGCAAAGGTCAGTTCGATTGAAGAGGACATGGGATGTCTCGACCTGTTCTCCTTGGAGGGGACCGTCCGCCTGTGGGAGAAGCCCTCCAGAAAGCAGTCGAAGTACCTCGCCAGAAAAGTATCATCCCTGGTTCGTGCGACCCATCGAGGGATATGCATTCTTGCAGGCACAACGGACTTGGAGCCGCAGCTGTTTCGTGACAAACCGAAGTGGGGTCCACCTGGGCGATATGAGGTCGGTGGACAATTCGCTCTTTGGGTCTGGGAGAGGCACCTGGAGAAAGGACTGTAGGAGAGCGCTACGAGGTTTCTAGGTGTTGTCATGAGTTATCCACGCCACCCCACAGCCGATCCAGAGACCACCGCCGCAGCCGCGCGTGCGGGCATATTCGATAGACCGTTCTGGGCGGTATTCCCAGCCATTGCCATCCTGGGAATTACCATCTGCCTAGCCATGTTCGAGTACAACTATCACCCTCTCATCTACAGGTATACGGAGGACGTGACGATCCTAGAGGTGGGAGACAGCGAGCTGGACTTCAATCATCCACCAGGAGCGTTCAGCATCTGGTGGCAGAGTGGGAGTAAGGAACATGAGGGTCTGGCCGAGGTAGCGTGAGACACCATAGGAGTGCGAAGTGAGACAACTCGTGATTGTGGGCATCCTGATTCTTCTCATCGGAGCTTGTGCTCCACTCCGTCCATTGCCAACACCAACGCCTACTCTTGCACCTACCCTTGGGGCCACACCTACATGGACGCCAACACTAGCACCAAGCCCGAGCCCTACTCCAACGTGTGCGCCGATAACCTACGTAGTGCCCGCAGGGGATACCCTCGCTGACATCGCGGCCCTCTACGGGATTACGGTAGACGCTATCTGTCTCTTCAACGAACTTCCCGATTGCAGCCTGATCTACGCTGGACAAGAGCTACTGATATCGTGTGAAGGGGTGAGGCCGACGACACCTACTCTTTCACCCGTCGTCACGCACACAGCAATCCCGGCGGATACGCCAACACCCACGTTGACAGCCGCCCCTGAAGATCCTTACGAGCTTCTCCTACGCGAGTACCCGCAGATCGAGGAATACATTCGTTTGGTTGGGGCTCGCGATACCATGCCTGACCCCGAGGCGATGACTGAACTGGAGCTGCTGATCTCCGAATATCCCGAGACTCCCGTGGCCCATGAAGCTCACCTGTCCCTGGCCAGATATTTCGCTTCGATCGGCGACTGGAGAGCCTACGATCACTACGGCACGGCCCTGGCTTTGGACAGCCCCCCGACCCTGAAATTGGAGTGGGCCCGATACCTCCAGGTCACAGGGCGAAGGGAAGAAGCCTACGCGGCTTTCCGGGAGATCTTTCGCCGCTTCCCAGACGAGGCGCGGCCCGCTCTTGTGCCCCTGGCGGCCAACCCTCTGACCCTGGCCACGGACCTTTTGGCTTTCGGCTTCCCGGACGATGTCCTGGCAGTTCTTCCGGGCCCGATGGACTCGCCCAAGATCCTGGCCCTACGTGCCGCGGCCCTCATGGCTCTGGGTCGGACAGAGGAAGCCTTGGCCACGTACGAGGCGTGGCTGGCCATCGCCCCGGATAGTGTGGATGCCCGGCTGGGCAAGGCAGGAGCCTTGTCGCGGCTGGGCCGGAGCGAAGAAGCTCTTGCCCTCTACGCTGCGTTACCCGCAACGGGAGCCCAGTTGGCGCGAGGCGAAATCCTCGAGGGCCTGGGCCGCAGAGCCGAAGCGTTGGAAGTGTACCTTCACCTCTCCGACCTCGTGGCTTGGTGGCGAGCGGCGGGCATCCTTGAGGGGCTCGGCAGGAGAAGTGAAGCCGTTCCTCTTTACGAGCAGGTGGCGCGCTCCTCCTTGGTTCTCGGCGACGACGCCGCCTACCGCCTTTGGGTGCTGGCCAAGCGCCTCGGCGACACGTCCCGCGCCGACGTTGCCCGGGAGATGCTCGAGGGCTTTTGGCCTAACTACTACACCCTCCTGGTGAGGGACACGGGGTTCAGAGGCGATATTGCCCCCGGCCCGGCCACCCCTGCCGAGGCGCGGCTCGTGGTGGAGAGAGCCCATGCCCTCGATCGGCTGGGGTATCCTGAGTGGGCGATAAGCGAGCTGGTTTACGCGGCGCGCGCCACAGATGATCCGGCGATGGACTTGGTCTTTGGCCAGGCCCTTTATGAGAGGGGCGCCTACCGCGAGGCCAACCGGATAGGGGTGGCCATTCTGTCCCGCAAGGACTCCTCTCTCTGGACGCTGGCGGCCTGGCGACTGGTCTACCCGAAAGCCTATCCACAGGCGGTCGATACTGCAGCAAGGGAGTTTGGCGTGGATCCTCTCCTCATCTGGTCCGTGATGCGACAGGAGAGCAGTTTTTATCCCGAGGCCGTCTCTGTCTCCTATGCCCAAGGGCTGATGCAGGTCATTCCTTCGACCCGCGATCTGATCGCCAGGGCCCTCGGCACCTCAGCAGGGCCCGAATCGATGTTCGATCCGGGGACCAGCATTCGCTTCGGGGCCTACTACCTGGGCGAGATGGTGCGGCGGTTCGGAGGGGATGTGGAGTACGCGGTGGCGGCCTACAACGGCGGCCCCACTACGGTCCAGCGTACACTGGACTATCCGATGGTGCGGGACCGTAACGACTTCTATCGCTGGCTTGCCAAGGCCCAGAGCCGGGAATTTGTCAACCGGGTGATGCTCAACTACGCAGTGTACCAGTGGCTGGAGCGCGTCGAGGTGACGGAGTACCACGGGCAACGGTTGCCGTTGGCCTGAGATTCATGACGGTCTGCAAAACAGGAGCTCCTTCCGTCCTCACTGGGGAAGGGACCGTTCTTTCTGGGATGGGCTGTTCAACCCCATGGCAAGCCCTCCGTTTGAACTGTTCAGCGGGAGATAGCTATTCCAATATTCGGAAGCTCTCCGAGGGCCTCCGGAGGCTCACGGAAGGCTGGGAGAGGTATCGGAGGAGGGAATCTGAACCTACGCGCGGACCACAAGAGCCCCTTCTATCCTCACTCCGGGAGGGGCTTGTGTTGCCTTGAGCAAACATGCTCTAAGGCTTTTCCCTCTCCTCCTACTTAAGTTGTGGAAACCACCGCGCCTCTTCCTTCCCAGCGAAGGAGTATCCCAAGCCGCGGTGAGTGATGATGACTCGGGGAAGAGCTGGGTCTATCTCTATCCTCTTGCGGAGACGGGAGATGTATGCTCGGAGATGATGGATACTCTTGCTGGGGTTCCCAGGCGACATCGCCTGTAGGAGTTCCCTGTGACTGACGATCCGTCCTGCATTGCGAACTAGGCACGTCAGCAAGCGACGCTCAGTTCGTGTCAAGTCCACGTGTCGGAAAGGAGATATGTAAATGAGGGAGAAAGTGCTTTTTCAAACTCGGTTGGAGGAACAGGGTTGCCAAGCTCGAATCGTATCTATCCAACACCTCCGTGATCTGCAGGAGGAGATCGAAGGGCGTCATGGACAGGGTCTCTTTGATGAGGAATTCTATCAGGAAAGGCTTGCCGGGTTTGCTTTTAGCCCTCCCGATAGTTTGCCAGGAGCCAGGTCCCTGATCGTGGTCGCGGTTCCGCAACCTCAGTTTCGGGTTATCTTTACCTGGAAGGGGAAACGGGTGCCTCTCATCGTGCCACCAACCTACTTGTACTCGCGGGAGACCGATAAACAAGTTGAAGATCTCCTGGCGGGAATCCTGGTACCAGCAGAATACCATGTGGCTCGAGCAACGGTGCCGAAGAAACTCCTGGCTGTGCGCAGCGGACTGGGCGAGTATGGCAAGAACAACATCTGTTACATTCCTGGAATGGGAAGCTTCCATCGGCTTGTGGCCTTTTACTCCGATCTTCCTTGCCAGGAAGACAACTGGCGAGAATCACAGATGATGGAAAGCTGTCAGAACTGTTCTGCCTGCCTGCGTAACTGTCCTACCGACGCGATCACTTCTGAGCGCTTCCTTCTCCGCGCGGAGCGGTGTATCACTTTCCACAATGAGAGGCCTGGCGACGTTCCTTTCCCAGCGTGGCTCGATCCTTCCTGGCACAATTGCTTGGTCGGGTGCCTTCGGTGTCAAAGCATCTGCCCAGAGAACAGGGATTTCTTACCATGGGTCGAGGAAAGGGAAGGGCTCTCTCAAGACGAGATCACTCTTCTTAGGGAGGGGGTACCACTCGATCAACTTCCTGCTGCGACCGTAACCAAATTGGAGCAGCTGGATCTGGTTGAAGACGTGGGTATTCTCCCTCGTAACCTGAGTGTTTTCTTGTAGAGCAACGCATCGAAAAGCGAGTTCCTATCGCTCACTCATCGGGAGTTCAACACCGTGATCAGTCGACTTTGGCGGGGCTGGACGACCTTTGACAACGCAGACGCCTACGAGGAGCTTCTGCGGACAGAGATTCTTCCCGGAATCCTCAGGGTAAACGGATACAAGGGAGCCTACTTATTGCGTAGGGATATAGAGGATGGTGTCGAATTCGCTACGCTGACGCTCTGGGAGTCGATGGACGCGGTCCGGGAGTTTGCCGGAGAGGATTTCGAAGTTGCGGTAGTCCCGCCCGAAGCAAGAGAGCTCCTCTCCAAGTTCGACCAGACGTCCAAGCACTACGAGACTGTCATCGAGCCGGATTGAAGTCCAACCGCCCTGGGCCGCAAGTTGCTCTCCCCTTTCACTCTGCCCGAGACACCTCGTGTGGAGCTGTGTCCGCTACCTCAGCCACACCCTCATACTGCTTCTCTCACGTTGGCACCAGATGATGGGGTTTGCCCAAGTGCAATAGTAGATACTGATTGCGCCCTCTAGTCCAACACGCGTGAACGGCAGGTGCAAGGGGCCAGGCTTGAGCGTTTAGTAAAGCTCTCTCCATCCCTACTCGAACGCCTACAAACCAACCTCAGCCCACGCTCAGCCCCTCTCTCCCCCGTTCTCTCAGGCGATCCTTCCGGTGTAGGTATCAGCATAGGGCCAGGGGTGATCTCAAGGGTCTAAGAGAGTCTCTTCGTTGAGCTCATACCTAGGAAGCCCGTGGATCTCGAGCTGACCGTTGAACGCTACCTCCTGGATTGCCATGAGGCATATAACCTGGGGACCGTCAACTTCGATCCCCGATTTATGATCAGAGTGAGCCAGGGGCTGCAGAAGAAGGGCCTCCCCATGAACGAGGTCAGCCAGAGCCGGAAGGGTCAGCATCCCTTCACGAAGGCGCTCCTGGACCTGGTGAAGTTTGGGGATCTGGTTCCTCTACAAAGACGGGGAGCTCAGGAGCGCGGCCGCGAAGACGATTTGTGATGAGAATAGCAACGGCCTCCTGAAGTTCGCCAAAGACAAGGCCAGCGGGAAGATCGACCTCATAGTAGCTCTGGGGATGTCGGCCATGGGGAGCCTGGAGGAGGCAGAGGAGCCGACCGGTGGCTTCCTCTTCAGCTCCCCGGATCCTGAAACGCGAGCGCAGGACCTAGATATGGGCCGGCACCTTCGACAATTGTATCGAGGATTCTAAAGAAAGGGGGTATGAAATGCGACCAGCGAAGAGCATCAGAGAAGCAGCAGAGCGTGTAGCAGGTGGAGGGATCGAGATCAAGAGGCACGATCCTAAGGAAGGACCGCAGACCTTCCGGAGCGTGATCACCAATCTCCTCATCGATCAGGAGATCAGGCGGAACCTGGATTTCGTCGTCCAGTCGATGATTCTCCGGAGCAGAGGAAAGAAATGAGCGTATCCGAGGAGAAACAGAAGAAGGTCCAGCTCCTCGAGGAGACCCGGGTCCGCCGGGGCGAGCTCCAGGGCAAGCTCGAGGGACTCCAGCAGGAGTTGGCTGAGCAGCGCGCTGCCAGGCTGGCAGGGGAAGGGGAGGTGAAGAAGGGCATCGCCTCTTTGAAGAAGGGCATCACCAAGCTCGAGAAAGAGCTGGCTGACTTGCAGGTGGACGAGGTCTTGGAGAGGCAGATCCAGGAGCTGGAGCGCGAGGAACACCAGGAGCACGTCCGGGCGGCCGAGGAGGGAAGGAACGGAGCGATCGAGTCCCTGGAGGAGGCTGTGGGAGCTTACCGGGAGGCCCGAGCGGGGTTCCTTGGGGCGGTGGCCCAGCTTGACCAGGCCAGGGAGGCGGCCAGGGGTGCTCACTTTCACTGGATGGGAGTGACGGGAACGCCTTGGGCCTCGGCGACGATCGAGCTTTTCGTTTGGGACGCTCAACAGGCGATGGCGATCTCGATCCTGCGGGGCGTCATGCAAGCGTTCAAGCGCGCAGACGAGCTCGAGGAGCTGAGGCGGCGAAATCCCCAGCTCTACGGCAAAGGGGAATAAGCCCCGGGGCGTCTGGTCACCTCCACCAGGTTAAGTCCCGGGGCCAGGGAGCCGCGAGGGTTCCATGGCTTTCCCTTGCGGCTTCCGCACCTCCTTCTCGGAGATAGGGGCGGCGGGCCGGCCAACCCGCCGCCCCAGGGAAGCTATATTATTCTGCCAGAATAATGAGGTATGGATCATGAGCGGCGCTGAAAAGCGGCTGTGTGAGATCCTGGCGCGGATCATCCGGCGCCTGGTCCAGAAAACGGCCTAGAAGATCAGGGGGATCCGTGAGGGCTACCCTCTATGCGCGGGTGAGCACGGAAGAGCAGACGGAGGGCTATTCGCTCGATGCTCAGGTCTCCAGTTTCCGGGCGTACTGCGAGGCCCAGGGCTGGAGCATCGTAAAGGAATACGTTGAGTCTGGCGTTTCCGGCAGGTCGGCGAACCGCTACCTCTTCCAACAGATGTTGCACGAGGCAGAGGCCGGCCTGTTTGAGGTCGTCGTAGTCCACAAGTTGGATCGCTTCTCCCGGTCCCTCAGAGACACGCTGAACCATCTCCACAGGCTGGATACCTGGGGAGTCTCCTTCGTTTCGATCGTGGAGGCTTTCGACTTCACGACTCCCCACGGGAAGCTCCAGATGCAGATCCTGGCGGCCATAGCCGAATGGTATTCGAACAACCTGGGCCAGGAGGTGATCAAAGGTCAGACGGTGCGGGCCCGGAGAGGGCTGCCTCATGCCAGATTACCCTTCGGCTACAGGAAAGGAGAGGATGGGGTAGGTGAACCCCTTGAGCCGGAGGCCGTGGTAGTTAGGCAGATCTTCGAGATGTACGCCTCGGGGAGGTACACGGGGGAGCAAATAGGCGCCGAGCTGAACAAGGCCGGGCACCTGGCGCCAAGTGGCCGTAGCTGGTACGACGCGGGGGTGATGGCGCTGGTGAGGAACCCCTTCTATATGGGCATAGTGAGATATCGGGGGCAGAGCTATCCAGGGAAGCACAGACCCTTGGTGACCGAGGAGATCTTCGAGCAGTGCCAAAAGGTGCGCAAAGAGAGAGGGATCCACACACGAACGGGCTCGCCGAAGCTCCGAGTCTACACCCTGGCGGGGATCGCCCGCTGTTGCGAGTGCCAGAAGCGACTCTATTGCATGTTCGCCGGGAAGTATCTCTATTACCGTTGCCGGACCAAGCAAAGGGGAGGGAGGTGTTCTCAGTCCAAGGCAGTGATCAGGGCCGATCTCCTGGAGGCCCAGGTGGGGGAGATCATCAAGTCTGTGGAGCTCTTGCCCGGTTGGAGGGCTATGGTCCTGGAGCATCTTAAAGTGAAAGGTGAAGACGTCGAGAGATATCAGCGTGAGAGGTCCAGGCTCGAGGAGAAGCTGCGACGGGTCCGGCAGATGTACAAAGAGGTGGAGGTCAGCGAGGCAGAGTACAGGAGGGAGTTGAAGGAGACGAAACAACGGCTGGCCTCTTTGAACCCCCCACAGGAGATGAGAGCGGAGGAGATGCTGAAGGCCGGGGAATATCTACAGACTTTGGCGGCCGCCTGGGAGGCGGCCACGCCACGGGAGCGGAAGGAGATCTATCAGCTGGTGCTTGAGGTGGTATGCGTGGACGTCTTGGAGAAGAAGCTGGTGGAGGTGGTGCCGAAGGGTGCGTTTGCGCCGTTGTTTGCTCGTCATTCGCAAGAGCCCGTTCTTACTGTGATGGGGTCGTAGCGGCTAGGTGGTAGCCATAGCGGAGATACCGCCAGACAGCCTGTAGCACGGGTCAAAAGGGCGATGATTATTAGATGGGCGATGCTTTGAGCTACCCGCTAGGAGGAAGTTGCGCCTTCAGTTGCTGAGCTCGCTCGTACGCCTGTGAAATGCCGGCATTTGTAGGGAATCTCTTCTTGGCGGAGTCTAGAATCTGGCAAGCATGGCGGATGCGATCTCTAGCCATAGCTATGCGTCTACTGGCGAGTGCCTGCTCGGCCTGAGCCAGCTCAATACGAGAAAAAACCTCCGCAGTATACTCGTTCTCTAGCACGCGTCTGATGTTGAGACCGCTACGCGCTGTCTCCAAGCGGCCTTGATGAAGTTGAATATGGGCCAGGATAGAATTTCGAATATCCATCATGCGAGCATGCAGCTCTGATGGAAGACGGTCCAAAATGCGCTCTGCTTCATGGCAGTCGTTAAGTCGTACATTCAGTCGTGCTAGACGGAGTATCGCTACCGGGGATGCCTGACCTTGGCTAGCGGCAACCTCCGCATGTTCCATAGCCTCCTCGTAACGGCCTAGATCTTCAAGAATATCAGATAACCTTCCACGAAATCTGGCTTCCTCGGGAAAAGCGAGCACCGCCCCATCCAGGACCGCCAGTGCTTCATCAATGCGGCCGCTTGCCTTGAGAGCATCTGAATACACAGGAAGGACATAGGGATCTCTAGGAGCCAGGTCGTAAGCGTGCTCAAGAACTGATAGTGCTGCTGGAGTATCGCCCTGTCTGTGGAGCGCGTCTCCCAAATCACGTAGCAACGGGACGTAGGACCTGCGGTCGTCGAGCCCTTTCCTGAAGAATCTGGCTGCCTGGACAATACGCCCTTGTTCCCTGCACAGTAGACCCCAACCGTGGAATAGCTTCCACCGCCGCAAAGGTGTGTCTTCCAATGCGCGGAGTTCATCCTCCGCCTCACTGTAGCGCTGCAACCTAGTCAAGCAGCGTGCTCGTAGCCAACGGATCCCGTAGTCTCCAGGCTCCATTTCCAACCATAGGTCGACATACCTTAGGCTTAGTTCATATTCCCGAGCGCGGAAGAGATGATAGGCGGCTCCACGAAGCTCATCCTTAAATTGGTAGGCAAGAGAATTAGCGCGGTCCAATTGGCCTGATAGCACAGCAAGGCGATAAGCCCGCGAACAGGCACGAACGAATTCCCTGGCTCCACCTGGCGCGCGATCCAATTGTTCGAATGCGCCTTCAGCTAACTGCTGTGCAAGCTCTTTCCACGAGCCGGACTCATATGCTAGAGACCAGAAATAATCATTAACGAGGGGATGTATGTGAAGGTACGGCCCGTCTGATGAGATGATAAGCGCGGAAGCAAGTCTATCAACAGCTGGCCTTACAACCTCAACATCTCGTAGCAATGCGTGCGCCAACTCGCTCAGGGAAATGCCTGTGTCGGACACTGCTAAGGCCTGAAGACATGTTACCTCTAGACCGGTTAGTTGGGTTCGGGTCCTACCGAGTAACTGCTTTGCAAGGTCTATGCGCAACTTCGTGAAATGCCGGACTTCTTTTAGCAAAGCTTCTACAGAATATTGGAGCATCAGGTAAGCGGCCAATCTGGCGGCCAAGGGGTAACCGTATAAATGTGGTACTATCGCCTGCAATTCATCCCGCGCAGGAATTGCTCCGGCGGGTTGAGCCAGTCTTAGCCAGTTCTCGAGGCAGTATAGAAGGTCTTTATCACTGAGAGGGTCAATGCGCATGATGTGAGAGGCTTGAGAGACTTCACCCTCGAGATACGGACGACGGGTAGAAGCAAGAAAGATGGGGACCTGTAAAGGTTGTCGCCTTGCCAGCGCTCCAAGTAGAGCAAGGAGGAAACTACGCGGCCTACCATCGTCTGCCAACGCATTCTCCGCATCGTCGAATAACACCACATGACCCTGTGCTATCAAGCGCATGACTGATTCAACCCCTACCTCCAGCAATTCGTGGGCAGAAGCCGAAGGGGGAGGCAAAGTTGTTCCCGCCGAGGCAGCCATTTCGAGCGTTAGTCGAAGTGTACCGTGAGATTCACTTAGTGGAAACCGAACTGGGGGCATCCTGAATATCTCTACAGTGGCCCTTTCTACTATGGTGGTCTTACCAATACCGTAGACCCCCCACAACCAGATAAACGGGACCTCGTCGTGCATAAGAGCTTCGATGTTAGCGATCTCCTCAAAGCGGTTAACAATCCTCGCTCTGCGTTCCCTTGCCGGGCGCGCCTGGGGTGTTTCATTGGACAGTATTGTCCTTACTACCTGTTCGATTGCCTTTTCGGGATCACCAGGACAGTCGATCCTGACGAAAGGCGACAGCTCGGGTAGCACTTTACACTCCGTGTCAAGTCAAATGATAATGTTACCGAACGGAGATGGTTCTTTCAAATGATAATGTTACCGGGATGCCCTCTCCTTTCTGGCTCTGAATAGGTGTAGATAGCGTTTTGTAAACGTCCTCCGTCTT
>Ga0209979_1002966_pt1 | contig 15471 bp, 18 predicted proteins | sample AnhtaG_FD_183114 | JGI IMG/M metagenome (GOLD analysis project Ga0209979, IMG submission 183114) | Deep subsurface microbial communities from Anholt, Denmark to uncover new lineages of life (NeLLi) - Anholt_01485 metaG (SPAdes) (version 2) | ecosystem: Environmental > Aquatic > Marine > Oceanic...
CGATGAGGATTGAAACCCCATATAAACTGATTAGCCGGGAATATGGTAAATTCTTTGAAGGGGCAAGCGAGAGTATGGTAATAGAAGTCGGGAACGTCAGGATAGGTGGTGATGAACCGGTATTCATCGCCGGACCCTGCGCTGTGGAGAGCAAAGAGCAGCTATTTAAGATTGCGGAGGGGGTAAAGACGGCTGGGGCTCATATTCTGAGAGGAGGCATTTTTAAGCCGAGAAGCTCGGTTCACTCTTTTCAGGGGCTTGGAGCTGAAGGTCGTGAGGTGGCTGAGGAGGCTCTAAGCTGGCTATCCGAAGCCGGGAAGAAGTTCGAATTGCCAGTGATTACTGAAGTGAGGGGGGAGACGCAGGTTGACCTGGTGGCAGAATATGTTGATATACTCCAGATAGGAGCCAGAAATATGTATGACCAAGACCTGCTCACCAGGGTATCAAATAAGGGAAAGCCCATTTTGCTTAAAAGGCATTTCGGGGCTGGTATTGAAGAGTTTCTCTCTTTTGCTGAGTATATTGCCGCCGAGGGCAACAAGAATATAATCTTATGTGAAAGAGGAATAATACCCATAGGCAAGGGGAAAAGCTATACCAGGTATACCCTTGACCTTGGCGCTGTCCCAGCAATCCAGAAGGAAACTTACCTACCGGTAATGGTTGACCCCAGCCATGGAACTGGGCGCCGAGACCTCATCTTCAGCATGAGTTGTGCCGCTATAGCGGCTGGAGCCAGTGGCCTAATGATTGAGATGCATTATAACCCGGCGGAAGCACTGGTTGATGGCCAACAGGCAATTACCCCTGATGAGCTTAAAGAGGTTATCGGTGCCTGCCAGAGAATACACCAATTAGTTGCCCCTAGGAGAACTGAAAACTAAGGCGATGTCAGATGAAAAGGGTTAAGGTAAGACTGGGCAAAAGTAGCTATGAAATCCGTATAGGCCCAGGGATACTGGCGGAGGTTGGACGCCAGTTAACTGAAAGCGGGTTCAGTGGCAAACTGGTAATTATCACCAACCCTATAGTAAACCGGCTGTATGGCGAGGCTCTAGAGCAGAATCTCACTAGAGAAGGCTTCAGGGTAACTATCTTACCGGTTCCTGATGGGGAAGAACAAAAGTCACTGGAGACCGCAGGTAGACTCTACCATGAATTAGGTAACTTTTATGCGGAAAGGACAACGCCGATTTTAGCCTTGGGTGGTGGGGTTATCGGAGACCTGGCCGGATTCGTAGCGGCTACATATCTAAGGGGTGTACCGCTGGTGCAAATACCAACCACCCTGCTGGCACAGGTTGATAGCAGCATCGGTGGTAAGGTGGCGGTAAACCATGACCAACTAAAAAACAAAATCGGTGCCTTCTACCAGCCAAAGTTGGTAATTAGTGACATCAGTACCCTGAGAACCCTTCCTCCTAATGAATTGGCTAACGGGCTAGCCGAAGTGATAAAAAGTGCCATGGTCTGGGATAAAGAGTTTTTTGCCTATCTTGAGATGAATCTTGATAGGATAAAATCGCTGGGTGAAGGAGAGCTTGAGGAGACGGTTTTCCAGGCGGCTAAAATCAAAGCCGAAATAGTGGCCAAGGATGAAAGGGATTTGGGTTTAAGGAGTATTTTGAATTATGGGCATACCATAGGACACGCCATCGAATCAGCAGCAGATTTCAGGATAGGGCATGGAGAAGCCATTGCTATCGGGATGCTGGCGGCGGCCAGAATCTCAAACCGGCTAGGCATACTTGACCAAAATGAGCTAGTCAGGCTGAGAAATCTCATTCAAAGAGCCAGTTTAGCGATAGAGACGCCGAGCCTTGAGTTAGGCAGGATAATCCAGGCAGTGAGACATGATAAAAAGATTCTAGGGGGCAGGATAAGATTCGTCTTGCCCAAAGCCATAGGGGAGGTACTTATCACTGATAAAGTAAGTCCGTCTTTAGTGGAAGAGGTTTTGGTGGGTTGGCATGAAGAGACCTAGCATTTGCGCTGTCATCATAAGTAAAGACATACCAGCTATAGAGGGAATTGAACCATCCATTGAACTATTTGAGGTGCGAATAGACCTTATTGGAGACGATTGGCCGGAGCTGGTTAAGTGGCTTAATCGACCCTGGATAGCTTGTAATAGACTTGCTGACGAGGGAGGTAGGTGGGGGAAAAGTGAAGGCAGCAGAATAGAGGAGTTGCTTAAAGCCACTGAACTGGGGGCAGAGATGATTGATATTGAGCTTAGGACGAAGAATTTGGCTGAAATTGTACCACTCATTAAGAAGAAGGCAAAATGTCTTTTGTCATCTCATGAATTGAACGGCACTCCCTCTCTCGGTGAGATGAAAGAGATAGTTCACCGGCAACTGGAGGCGGGTGCCGATGTATGTAAGGTGGTTACTACTGCCAATAGCTTTGAGGATAACCTGACAGTTTTGCAGCTTATCACCGAGTTTCCTATGTTGAAGATAGTTTCCTTTGCTATGGGGCCTGTAGGTTATGTTAGCCGGATTCTTTGCCCTCTGGTTGGTGGGTATTTTACTTATGCCTCAATTGAGGAGGGTAAGGAATCTGCCTCCGGTCAGATTACAGTAAGGGACTTAAGAAAGCTCTATGAGATGGTAGAGTTGTGAGTAATAGGATTATATCAGGCAGAACCAGGCTCTGCGGGGTGATAGGCGACCCTATAGAGCATACTATGTCGCCGGCAATGCATAATGCTGCCTTTGCCCAGGTGGGATTAGACTATGTGTATATCCCGTTCAGGGTGAAGAAAGAAGGATTAGGCCAGGCGATAGACGGTATGAGAGGATTAAATATAAGGGGGCTGAATGTTACCATACCCCACAAAGTTACTGTCATCCCGCTTCTGGATAAATTAGACCCACTGGCGGAGAAGATAGGCGCCGTTAATACTATAACTAATGATGATGGGGTGCTGACCGGTTACAATACCGATGCCGGCGGATTTTTACAGGCTCTACTGACAAGGGGTATTGAGCCGAAGGGGAAAAAGATAGTCATTCTGGGGGCGGGTGGTGCCTCAAGGGCTATTTCCTTTATCCTTGCTGAAAGGGGTTCAAATCTGGTTATCCTCAACCGACTATTGGAATTGGATTGGGCGAAGGAGCTGGCTAGTAACATTTCCCATATTTTCACCAAAGAAGTCGAAGCTCTAGAACTGAATGAGGAAAACCTGGCAAGAGTATTTAGGGAACCAGATATTTTAGTCAATGCTACTAGTGTGGGTATGAGTCCTGATATCAATGAGACACCTGTTCCCTCCAAACTGCTTAGACCTGGTCTGGTTGTCTTTGACATTGTCTATAACCCTATCAAGACGAGGTTGCTAAAGGAAGCTGAGGCAGCTGGTGCCACAACTATCAGCGGGGTTGATATGTTTGTCTGGCAGGGAGCTTTAGCCTTTGAGAGGTGGACTGGTCAGAAAGCCCCGCTTGACCTGATGAAAAGAGAAGTGATTAAGGCTTTAGGACATGAAGACTAGTATCGCCCTGATAGGTTTCATGGGGACGGGGAAAACGGTAGTGGGTAAGGCACTGGCTTGGAAACTAAACAGGGAATTTGTTGAACTGGACACGTTGATTGAGCAGAAGGCGGGAAAGCCGATACCTGAGATATTCCAGCAGGATGGTGAGGTGGCTTTTCGGGAGCTTGAGATTGAGGTTGCCAAAGAGGTCTCCGGGAATAAGAATCAGGTTATTGCTTGTGGTGGGGGGGTCGTTCTCAATAAAATAAATATTGATAGGCTGAAAAAGGACTCGGTGATAGTTTACCTGACCGCTTCGCCACAGGTAATTCTGGAGCGGGTATCGGATGGTGGTGATGGATGGGAAAGACCGCTCCTTAAGGCATCCAACAAAGCCGAAAAAATCCAGGAGCTTTTAAGATTTAGGAAGCCATTTTATGAACAAGCCGCCGATATCAGAGTAAATACTTCAAAACTGGATATTGGTGCTGTTGCTGAACAAATAATAAACAAGGTCAAACAGGTTGAAAATTTCAGTTTATAAAAGTGAAGTAAAGGGAAGGGTGAGAGTCCCTTCTTCCAAAAGCTACACCCTTCGAGGGCTGGTGTGTGCCGCCCTGGCTAAGGGTGAAAGTGAGGTAATAAATCCCTTAAGCTCGGATGATACTGATGCCTTATTAAATGTGTTGCGTCAGGTTGGAATTCGGGTTCAGCAGAAAGGGGATTTGTGGTCGGTTAGCGGCGGTAGTTTTCACCAGCCGAGTGCTGACCTTTTTTGTGGTGAATCGGCAGCTACCCTGAGGTTTATGACTGCCCTGTGCTCGCTTATTCCCGGAAGGTGCCGGCTAGTCACTGGCCCTTCGCTGTCAAAGAGACCGGTCAAGCCATTAATCGAGGCGCTCAGGCAATTAGGCGCGGATGTGGCGTGCCAGGGTGAGGTAGCCCCGGTAGTGGTTAAAGGTGGCAGACTGAAAGGTGGACTTACCGAATTACCCGGTGATATAAGTTCTCAGTTTGTATCGGCTTTGCTATTCATATCCCCTTTGGCTGAAGAGGGTGTCAAAATTAGACTAACCACGCCCTTAGAATCAAAGTCCTATATATTAATGACCTTGGAATGTCTGAAAAAGTTTGGGGTAAAAGTGAAATCCTCCCCGGACCTCACCGAATTTGAAGTATTAAGGCAGGCATATATACCAGCTAAATACACGGTGGAAGGTGACTGGTCTTCAGCTTCGTACCTCTTAGCCCTGGGGGCAGTTTCCGGGGAGGTGACAGTGGACAACCTAAACCCAGAAAGTTTACAAGGCGATAAAATAATATTAGACTTCTTGAGAGACATGGGTGCTTGGGTTGAGTTGAACAAGAATTCAGTCACGGTGAGAAAGTCTAGGCTAAATGCCATACGAGCCGATTTATCCGACTGTATAGACCTTCTGCCAACTATGGCCGTTCTGTCTGCCACAGCAGATGGGGTAAGTGAGTTCATTGGCATTGATAGGGCACGGCTCAAGGAATCAAACAGGGTAGCCGCAGTAAGGGAAGGGCTGGAAAGAATGGGTATAAAGGTCGCTGAAGAAAGAGATAGGCTAACCATTGTTGGCTCAGAACCGAGAGCTTCAGTCATAGATGTTAAGGGAGACCACCGGATTGCTATGGCTTTCAGTATACTCGGCTCGGTAGCCGGCGGGACAATAATAGATGGTGCCGAGTGTGTATCCAAGACATTTCCTGAGTTCTGGAATGTACTAAAAAACATAGGGGTGAAGCTAAATGGGTAATAGTTTCGGCAAGCTGTTCACCGTCACCAGTTTTGGCGAAAGCCACGGCCGATGTGTGGGCATTATCATTGATGGCTGTCCCGCCGGTTTACCTATCACCGAGGAAGATATCCAAAGGGAAGTAGATACGAGAAAACCAGGAGTCAGTATGGCAGCCACCACCAGGGTGGAAGAGGATAAGGTCGAGATTCTGGCCGGTATCTTTAAGGGAAAGACTACCGGTGCTCCCATTTGTTTATTGTTATGGAATAAAGACGTTGATTCCAGCGATTACGAAAAAATGAGGTTCCTGCCCCGACCAGGCCATGCCGACTACCCCGCCTTTATCAAGTACGGAGGATTTAACGATTTCCGGGGTGGAGGTAGATTTTCGGGGAGAATCACCGCTACTTTTGTCATGGCGGGAGCGGTGGCTAAGAAACTGCTTAACCTAATAGGCATTGAGGTTCTGGCTCATACTATTGAGATTGGAGGCATAAAAGCTAGGCCAAAAGGGTTTGATGAGATAAAAGAAAATGCTGCCCAAAACCCCTTGAGGTGTGCTGATTTGGTGGCTGCCAAAGAGATGGCTAGGGCAATTGAGCAGGTTAAAGCTGAGGGAGATAGTATCGGTGGTATCATTGAAGGCATTGCCCACAATGTTCCGGTTGGTCTGGGTGAGCCAGTCTTTGACACCCTAGACGGGGAATTAGCCAAGGCCCTTTTTGCTATCCCGGCAGTCAAAGGAGTTGAATTTGGTTCAGGTTTTTCCGCAGCTAGCAGAAGAGGGTCGGAAAATAATGACCCGTTCACTATCAGAGATGGTAAGATAGTTACGGTGACCAATAATGCCGGCGGCATACTTGGCGGGATAAGTAATGGCATGCCGATAGTGGTCAGGGTGGTGGTTAAGCCGACGTCTTCTATCGCCAAAAGTCAGAGGACAGTTGACATCAAAAATATGGAAAACACCACTTTGTCGGTCAAAGGGAGGCATGATGTCTGTATCGTGCCCAGAGCGGTGGTGGTTGTTGAATCAATGATGGCGGTAACCCTTTGCGACTTTGCTCTAAGGGCAGGACTATTACCGAGGGTGATAAAATGAGCGTGGAAGATTTAAGACGGAAAATAGATGAAGTTGATGTCCAGATAGTTAAGCTTATTGGGGAAAGAGTGAGGATTGCTGAGGAAATAGGCAAAGAAAAAAAGGAGCAGAAAAAACAAATTGAAGATAGACAAAGAGAAGCTGCGGTCCTGGAAAATGTCAAAAGTATCGCCCAGAAGGAAAACATAAGTCAGGAAGATATAGAAGGCATCTATAGACAAATAATAGCTACGTCCAAACGGATAGAGGAAATAGAGGTTGCTTTTCAGGGTGAAATTGGCGCCTATAGTGAAGAAGCAGCCCTTCAATTTTTCGGCCCTTCAATCCAGAGCAAACCCCGTGAGAGCTTGGATGACGTCTTCAAGGTTGTAGAACGGGGAGAGGTGCAGTTTGGTGTGGTTCCTGTTGAGAATTCACTGGAGGGGAGTATAGGCCGGGTTTATGACCTACTTTTAGATTCAAGTCTTAGGGTATGTGGCGAAATAGAACTCCGGGTTATCCACTGTCTCATAGGTGTCCCGGAAGCAAGATTGGATTTGATAAGGAGAGTTTACTCCCATCCGCAGGCATTGGGTCAGTGCAAGGCCTTCCTAAGACATTTAGGCGCTGAGTTAATCCCAACCTATGATACCGCTGGCAGTGTAAAAATGGTAAAAGAGACGGGGAGACCGGACAGGGGTGCAATTGCCAGCGCCAGAGCCGCTGAACTCTATGGTATGAAAATCCTTGCCCGGGAGATAGAGGATACCCCCAATAATTTCACCAGATTTTTTATTCTGTCCAAACAAGACTCACCGCCATCAGGGAACGACAAAACCTCTATCGTTTTCTCATTAAAGCATAAGCCGGGGACGCTGTATGAGTCTCTTAAAGAATTTGCTGTCAGGAATATCAATTTGACCAAGATTGAGTCAAGACCGACCAGACAAAAGCCGTGGGAATACAATTTCTATCTGGACTTTGAGGGGCATCGAGACGACAAAGCATCCCGAGAGGCTCTAGAGAGTCTAGACCGAAATTCACGCTTTATGAAAGTCCTGGGTTCATATCCTAAGGCAAAGTAAAGAGGTTGTTTAGTAACCCATCCCCCTGACCCCCTTCCCTTAATAAGGGAAGGGGGGGTGTAGAAAAGAGAGGGGCGAAGCCCCTCTCTAAAATCTCTTCCCCCTCTCCTTTAAGGAGAGGGGGATAAAGGGGGTGAGGTCAATAAACAATCCCAAAATAAAGACTATGAGGTGAGCGGTGAGAGTAGCCATAATTGGCGGCTCGGGGAGGATGGGACGATGGTTTGCCAACTTTTTATTGAAAGATGGCAAAGAAGTGGTAATAACCGGCCGGAATGAAAGCAAGCTGCTGGACGCCAAGCAAGAACTGGGTGTTGAGGTAGCTACTAATGCCGAGGCAGTTAAACGGGCTGATGTGATTCTAATATCAGTGCCCATAGATAATTTTGAGCCGGTTGTGCAGGAGCTCCAGCCCTATATACATCCCAAGCAGGTCGTTGTAGATATTACCTCTATCAAAGTGTTTCCAGTGGAGATAATGCATAAGCACATAAAAACGGGATTAACCCTGGGTACACATCCGATGTTTGGTCCTGGTGCCAGGTCTATGGCAAAACAAAACTTTATTCTGACACCGACAAATGAGAAGGAGAGAGCCCTGGCTCAAAGAATCAGGGAGTATCTACTGGTGAGGGGGGCTAGAGTCACCTTGATGACCCCCCAGGAACATGATGAAATGATGGCGGTCATTCTCGGGCTGTCTCATTTCATTGCTATCGTTTCCGCTGATACTTTGCTGAGCCTCGGCGGGTTAAAGCAAAGGGATACAATTAGCGGAACCACCTACAAACTGTTACTCACCCTGGTGGAAAGTGTTATTTCAGAAGACCCTGAGTTTTACGCATCCCTACAAATGAGTTTACCCAATATGACGAAGATTGAAGAACTATTCCAAGAAAGTTCAAAAACCTGGGCAGAGTTGGTCAAAAATAAAGACCGGCGGCAATTTGTCCATAGAATGAATATCTTAAGGGACAAGCTTAAGAAAGATAATCCCGATTTGGGGAAGGCGTACCAAAACATGTACAAGATTCTAGAGGGACTATAACCAGGCACGAGCAATCAAAAGTTATCGTGTCTTTAATGACAGTCAAGATGTGGTTGGCTCTGCTGAGCTGGTTTAAAAATTGCTTGAAGGGAAATCTGTAGTACGTCTACATGGTTGTTATAGTAACCACACGCACACGAGTTCCTCTCTTTTTCGGGTTATGCTCTCGTTGAGATAGATAGGTGACACTTGATAGGAGATGAAAGGACGCTATAATGGTTGCCTCACGAGTGTTATGGTAATATCTTACCTGGAGCTTCTCGTCTAGCAAGGTTTTAGGTTGAGCTATCCAAGAAAGCCAGACAAATGTCACCGAAAACACTCTCTCACACCAACCTAAACATTGTCTAGGTTGACCATGAGTTCTAGGTTTCGTCCCCTTAAGTGGGCCAAACATCACTTTTGCGAAACCAATAGACACGTTCTTTGAACTAGCGATAATGTCCGCTCCCTCTTTTAAGGGGGAGCGAGACCATGAGCTTCCATAAGCAATTTCAACTCAACTTTAATTTCTACTCTACATTAGTCTATCCAGCTGGCCGTGTTAAGAAGCAGGTTGCTGTCTCTCTGATAAATCCAAATCTCCATGCCAGCCACTGCCATCGTTACCTAACCGACTCCACGCAGTTACCCACCACGCATCACAAGTTGCTACACGCTGGGTTCCTAGCATGCACAGTAGCGGAAATGCGTCCCAGTGCCTACGAAAGAGACCGTCTGCTAAGCCTGCACTTGCTTGAAGGGGTATGGTCGCCACTCATACTTCGTTGTCGAGGTGATGAACATGAAAGCTAACGAAGTAGAACACGGATCACCCAGTTCCGCTTCTGATTCGACCATCCGCAAGCGTGGCAGACCCAGGAAGAGCGGTCATGCTGAATCAAGCGAAGCACAGAGGAGCTACTGGGTTGGTGAGGTATTTTTTGATCAGGGCTGGGCCTGGGGTACTGAGCTTGTGGAGGTTGAACCCATTGACAGCAGAAGATGCTGGCAGGTCTCCTCTCTGTTTAGGTAAAGAAGATGAGATCGTCTCTATACTGAGAGGTTACAAGCAGATACCGGACGATATGCATCCCCGGCGGAGGGCTCTCTTAGCATCAATTCTGGAGGCAAATGAATATGGAGGAGTTGAAGTTACCCCTGGAGCAACTCATCTACAGCGAAGCGGCTATGCTCGAGCTGCTGGGCATAGACAAAAGGACGCTCGACGACTTAAGGCGAGAGAAGGGCTTTCCCTTCTTAAGGCTCACTATAAGGTCAAGGGTCTATCTCGTCGATGAAGTCCTGGCCTGGCTCAAAGAGCAAGCCAGAAGGTAATGCCAGGTAGTTACAGGCAGCCAGAGGATAGTTAGAGGCAATGAATTTTTCAAGGCAATAGTTTGATATGGGCTGCAAAAATAATGGCGGAGGTGAAGCGTGAAAGTAACCGAGCATGTAGAGCATCTATTAAGGCAGGGGCGTAAACCTAAAGAACTTATTGAATTGGGTTTCCCTAAATCGGTTGTCACCAGGGTGCGCTGGCAGTTGAGAGAGGAGAAAAAGGCATCTCAGCCGAAAACTGAAAAAGGTAAAGGTGGAGGAGAAAGCCACTCTCAATCGACAGTGACACCGCTTGTGGAGACAACACCAGTTCAGCCTGGACCGGGCTCTTTGGAGAACAAAGTCCGGCAGCTTGATAGCCGAGTGGAGGTTCTGGAGGCAATAAGTGCAGAACTAGACGACATAGAAACTCGCCTCGATGGCACTCCTGCCCTTGGTCTCAAGCACCATTTTAAGTGCGATTGCGGAGCGTCAGGTTTTGTTGCGCTGCACATTAAGTGCACGAAATGCGGGAGGGAAAGTTGGTGGGGCTGGTTCCCAGAGTAAACATCTGGTCACAACGGTATATATGTCGATGGTGCAGCGAAATAGTAAGGGACAATGAAGACATACCTTGAGATGAAAGAAATAGATCTGTTAGAGAAGGCAGCCACTAATCTCCGAGATCGCCTGCTCGTCAGGCTGCTTGCACGCCTGGGCTGCCGCATGTCCGAGGCCATAGTTCTCACGGTTCAGGACATAGACCTCCAGAAGGGCACAGTAACAATACAGCATCTCAAGACCCGACTGAATCTAGCCTGCCCCAGGTGCAACATAAGGTTAGGGAAGAGTCACATCTTCTGCCCTCGCTGCGGGTCGAAGGTGGAACAGGTGATAGCACAGTCAAGAGAACACCGTCGAGTTAGAACACTGCCCATCGATGACGAAACTCTAGGCATGCTGAAAGGCTACATTCACCGGGGCGGACCTATCTCACGAGAAGGCAAGGCTTTCATTTTTGGCATTAACCGACACCGAGCCTGGCAGACTATCAAAGAGTGTGCCCAAAGGGCAGGGCTACCAAAGCTGGTAAACCCCGAAACCGGGAGAGTGCACAACGTCAGTCCACACCGGTTGAGGGATAGTTTTGCCGTTCATGCGGTGAAGCTCGATGACTCTGGAGACGGGCTGAGGTTGCTTCAAGAGCACCTCGGCCATCAGAGCTTCAACACGACAGCGAAGTACCGAAAGGTGTCGGGCAAAGAGCACCGCGACTGGTATCAGCGACTGTGGGGAAAGGAATGACCATGAGCATTTTATCTTACCCGAAGGAGAAGAAAAGTGGTTGAGTTGCTGAGACCAGTAAGGGGCGGATTCCTGCGTCCCTTTGGCTGTGGTTGGTTTATCCGTGAGTTCCTTTTGGGTAACGGCCCATATGGCTCACCGAAGATAGACCCAGAGGTTGGTGCTCCTCAGACTGACATCTTCTACCACTACAAGATGGGACTGATGAAAGCCACTGCACTGGATAGGGCAACGAGAGTGGAAGAGAAAAGAGCCCGGCGGGAAAAACGGCCAATCAACCCTGACAACATTGACAGGCTTGCGAAAAGGTATCTAGCCCGAATGCCTTATAAAGCCCAAGGCTGCCGTTTCCACAGTTTCGTGGTTTACTTTTCCACTATTCAAAGATTGGGCTGGGTCAAGGCAACGGGCAAGGAAGAGCCCTCAGCCTTCCAGGAGCACTACCCACCGGGTCAGCCTCGCAAGTACTTCCACCTCACAAAAGAAGGGCGAGAGGCGAGTGACGCAGCTTGGGCAAATCCCCGCGTTGCTCTGTACGGAGTAAGCTAGGGCAGAACTGCTGGACTAGGCATAGCGGAAGCAGTCCTCAAGCTCTGGCTGGTTTCGGTTCCCCTTTTCCATTCGCCTTTGCCATCATGAAAATATAGGTTCATTCTTTTATTTAACAATAGTTCCTTTTGTTCAATAATGAAACTGGAAAAACAAAAGCACCTTAACAATTGAATATTGAAAAGCCAAAGCTGGGCGCTTGCCCAATGAAAGGGGGTAAGCGATGACTGGACACTGTAGCCAATGTCATAAAATCTGGACACTAGAAACGAGGCAAGGCGTGTGCCAATGGTGTGGTAAGCTAGCGACCTGCCAAAACCAAAAGACACAAGCCTTGCGTAGTATCAAGTCTAGCCCAAAGCGTAGCAAAAGGCAAGCCCAAGCTCACGGTAATGGCTACGATAAGCTAGACGGCGATTATGCGCTATTCTATAAGGTAGCCAAAGGCTTTACTCACAGGGTAAAACGAGAGGATAGCGAGGACTTTTTACACGACTTGATACTGGCTATGGCTAGGGTAAAGGTAAAGTATAACGCCAACGGTAAAGAATTGACCGAGGGCGGGCTAGTCCGTATAGCTCAATACGGGGTTAACGACTATTGGCGCAAGTGGTATAAGCGCAAAAACGGCATAGACTGCGGACGGTGTAGCAATCGGCAAAGACAGAAGTGTAAAAAGGATAACCTCTATCGCCAGTGTCCGAGAGCAGTCCAGACTGAGAGCCTTGATAAGGTTGTAGAGGATGGTAACGGGGATAGCACTCCACTATACGAACTGATAGCCGATGATAACGCTGTTGACATAGTGGCTAGGCTAGACGCAAGGCTAACACTACAAGGCTATCCTCGGCGGTTTGTCCAGATTGCCTATAAGCAATATGCGGGCTATCCTCTTACCGAGAACGAGAGAGCTTATCTTTATAGAAACAGAAAAAAGGCTCAAAAAACTTTACTCTAGCGTCACGTTTTGACGGCTTTTCCCGATATATATAGTGAGAGGACTAAAATCCTCTTCTAGGGTTTTGACTAATGCCAGCGGGGTGCGGGTTAGGCAAGGCTCTGGACAATAGAATATGAAGGCTACTACTCACGAGCAAGGTTTACCTCGCTTTTGGGGAATACCCCTATAAGTGGCTAGTGGACTAGCTCACGGGCACAAGGTGAGCTAGTCCACACTATCAATAGTGCTAGCGAGCGCAGGCTATTGATAAGCACTTAACGGGGTAGAGGATAAAATCAAGGTGATAATTGCTCGGTTTGATATAAGGTAAGCCTTGCCTTTTTACAGAGAGCGGGGCGGTCTAACAGGTTAGAAAAAGCCTCGGTTGATTAGGGTAAGTCTTGCCTTTTTCACGATAGTTGCTTAACACAATTACGGGCAAGGGTGTCCTGTTGATTAGGGATACCCTTGCCTTTTTTTGTGCCCATTTCAGGGATAGCGGAACCGCTATCCCTTTTTTTATTCTCTAGCACCACCCTCTTGCCCTGGCATCCCTGGAGAGGCAAGATAACAAAGCCACACAAACTATTCACCACCCCGAAAAAACGCCCAGAATTTGATTCTAGAGCGTCTCCGCCTTGTAAAGCAGAGGCTCTCCCCCGGTACCAGTCTGTGGGGAGAGCCTCTTTTTGTACTGTCACTGAACAAATTAAGCAAGTGTTCAATGCGCAGCTGTATTCTAGGTAAATAGTCCTCTGTCATGGGAGCAATGGTCACTGATATAGCCCTAAAAGACACTTCCTGTATCAGCCTGTACCTCGACGGGGCTTAGTAGCCTGTCTCAGTGTTTTTCTCAGCCATTCAAGAGCTTCGGTGTCCTCCTCCCAGAATTGACCGCAGTGTTCCCAATAGTAATAAGCCTCATCCGCTCCTCCCATTGTAACCGCATCCGGCATTGCCGTCTTCGGCAAGCGATGCTTCACCTTCAGAAGCTCCTTGGCTACCAGAGGTAAGTATTGAATAGCCTCTAGAAGGGCTACACTTGCTTCTTGTCGCTGCCCCAGCTTGAAAAGAGCCAAGGCTCGCCCATAGAGAGTCTCAGGCATCACATCGTCAGGGTATTGCTTGGTTATCTCAAGAGCATCTTCAAATATACCTAGCTTGAACAATGCCTCCACAGCTATAGCCCGAACTCCTTGATTATCGTTGGGATTCAGAGTAAGTAATTCTTGGAATAGCCTAAGAGCCTCCCCTATTTGGCCATCATCGTATCTGACCAAGGCTAGTCCGTGAAGGCATCGTAGAAATGGCCGGTTCTCTAGCCACCCCCATTCGAGGTGGTCTCTCCCTAACTTAAAATCTTGAGGGAACGCCTTGTGACCGATCCGGCTGGTTTGCTCCCAGAGGTCACAAGCTTCGGTGAGCAGACCTCGCTCGGATAGAACCAGCGCCAAATGATGAATCGCATCTAGATGGTCTGGCATCTGAGCAAGGACGGCGCGGAAAATCCTCTCAGCTTCGTCGAGATTGCCTTCTTCGTATGACTCACAGCCTGTGTGGAATTCATCCATTAAGTCATCATATATAGCCGGGTAGACAAACTCCCACTCGTGCGGAGCCACTCGGGATAACTCTAGCATGACCTCCTTCCTCTGTCTGGAGCCCTCTTGACAGCAACTGTATACGCGGTAAGATGGTAACTTATAGTATCACGTTGTTTAGCTTTTATTCAATGCTCACGCGCTGTGAGGGATATGTATCCCTCATCAGTAAAGTAGGAATTAGTCTCATTTGGGCTGAACAATCTGGACTTTTGTTACTTCAGCGCCTGCCCGCCAGCCGATCGACAAATTGCTGAGTACGTGAGGTGGCAGGGGTACCAGGACTCAGGTCAAGCGAAGCTTGACCTGAAAAGTGCCACGGGCTCTGCCCTTGGGTATCTACAAAGACCGATATGACATTTTTTGAAGCTAGCGGTTTTTCTGCCGGATGCTGCCGCGTAGACTTTCGGACAGCCCCTTGAAGGCTACACTTTACCTGGCTCCTTGTTCATCCCCTTGGTTTCGCCAGAGTAAAGAGAAGCCAAACAACCAGAGAAATAACCACAAGTGACACTACAAGTTTGGGAACTAACAACAGAAATGCGGGCCCTAATCTGAACGCCACGACAGCAAGTAGCATTAAACCAGCAGCTATCAGTAAGCTTCGCTGTGCATTGGTGAGGTATCGTGACCTAGCCGCAGCATGAGGCGGCGTGTCAGGTGAAGGTGCCACGCCCCGGGCGGTATCATATGCCGCTCTTTTAACCGGATCCGAGAGCACCTCATAGGCAGTATTGATCTGCTTCATTCTCTCCGAGGCGTCGGATACCTGGCTTACGTCAGGGTGATATTTTGCTGCCAGTTTGCGATAGGCAGCATCGATCACCTCCTTCTCTGCCTTGGGATGTACCTGGAGAATGCCATAACAATCAAGCTGAGTTGCCATCGTTAAGCCGCAGTTTCCATCCTTCGGTTCTTACGGCATTATCTCTGGGAGCACCAGGTCGAGACCCTGGCCCGAAGGTATCACAATGACTTTGATATCCTCTCCCAGCCTGTCGAGCAAGATATACTGCAACACTTGGGGTGTTAGAGATTCAGCAATAGCTTTGTTGGCGGCAACCTGAGCGTCAGTAACTATGCGAATGTACTCGGCTTTGACCTGCCCCCCGGAAATAGGACCACTTGAAATGCGAGATTCCTGTAGAATAACTACAGGAGGAAACAGTCGTGAAAACAAGAAGGTATTCGGAGGTGCAGATATTTCGGATTCTCCAGGAGGTTGACGCTGGAAGCCAGGTAGTTGATGTTGCCCGAGAGCACGGGGTTTCACCGGCCACCATCCATCGCTGGAAGAGTAAGTATGGTGGGATAAC
>Ga0209979_1002967_pt1 | contig 15452 bp, 16 predicted proteins | sample AnhtaG_FD_183114 | JGI IMG/M metagenome (GOLD analysis project Ga0209979, IMG submission 183114) | Deep subsurface microbial communities from Anholt, Denmark to uncover new lineages of life (NeLLi) - Anholt_01485 metaG (SPAdes) (version 2) | ecosystem: Environmental > Aquatic > Marine > Oceanic...
TTTTTTAAATATTCTCTCCCATCAAAAATATTTTTTCCTCCTATGAAGGAGCATACTATTGGTTTTTCAGTCAAATGTTTAGATGAGATGTCATGAATAAGTCGGGCAACTTCAGAGGGATTAGTCTGAGCTTGAGGCGTTAAGATGACCAACGCTCCTTCTGTAGTAATTTCATTAGATTCTGCTTTACCATTTAAACCAAAAATTGTTTTTATTGTAAATTCATATCTATCTGGAGCAGCATCTCCTACAATATCGATCGGATTAAAAATTGATGCTTCTAAAGGTAATTTTGCTCTTAATGCATGAAGAATCGACTCTGAAAAGCCAGCAAACTTTAGATTTTCACGTTCAAATGCGTCTGTGGCAACAATTCCAGGACCACCAGCATTTGTTATTATTGCAAATGAATTTTCTTTTGGAACTGGTTGATATAGGAAAACCTCACCATAGTCAAATAGATCTTCTATAGTTTTAGCTCGAATAACACCACATTTTTCAAACGCTAAATCGTAAGCAATATCCGCGCCTGCTAATGCTCCCGTGTGACTAGATGCGGCTCTTGCTCCTGCTTCACTTACACCTGATTTTAAAATAATAATTGGTTTTTTTCGTGTAGCTTTTGGCAAAATTTCTAAAAATTTTTGTCCATCGGTAATACTTTCTAAGTAGCATAGAATAACACTTGTATTATCGTCTTCAGCTAAAAATTCAATGAAATCAACGGCACCCAAGTCTGCCTTATTTCCTAGACTAATGTTGCAAGAGAATCCGAATGCTTGTGTCATTGAATAATCCATCATTCCTGTAAGCATGGCACCTGATTGAGAGATCATAGCAATTCCACCTTTTTTAGGGGTTTCAGCTGCAAAAGAACCATTGTAATTAAGTCCAGAGAACCCTAGAACATTTGGTCCTAGGATTCTCATGTTGTACTTTTTGCCAATTTTGATGAGTTGTTCTTCCCTTTCTACACCTTCTCCACCAATTTCTTTAAAACCTGCTGAGATAACAATTAAGCCTTTTACCTTTTTTTTACCGCACTCTTCTGCTGCTTTATTTACAAATTTACCCGGAATAACAAAAATCGCTACATCTATATCATCTTTCACATCTAAAATGCTCTTGTAACATGGAATATCACAGACCTCATCTGCTCTAGGATTTATAGGAAAAATTTTTCCTTTATAACCTGAGTTTATAATGTTGTTTAGAACAGTATTTCCTACTTTACCTTTAGTATCACTTGCTCCAATAACAGCAATACTCTTAGGATTGAAGAAGAATGAGATATCGTTAGTAGCCATTTTTGTATCTAAGGTTACTTAATTTTAAAAAAGGTATATAAAAATCTATAATTATAATACTTTTTAAATTTTTCATGAATTTAGAACAAACATGTAAAATACTTTTCAAAGAGAAAAAAAACCTAGAGGAATCTATTTTTAGTAAATTTAAAAATAAAATATAAAAAAAAAAGTTAAATATGATAAGAATTTTAAAGTGATGTCTTTTTCTGAAAGATTTTAATTCCTAAAAAGATAAATGTGGAAGTGAATGCTAATATGATTAGGATTCCGCTCCAAATGGGAAAGATAGAGGCTTCAGAAGTGGGTAGAATTATAGTACCACTATACATCAAATCAGTGAAGAAATCCCCTACAACAGTTAATTGGAGATAAACTTGTTTAACCCAATATTGTGGAGTAAAGAACACACCCGCATTGTCCAATGGGAAAAATGATCCCGACACGAACATTAGCGTCATATGAGACAACATAGCAATTCCGTTTGCTCCTTCAGGAGAATTGAGAAAGCTCGCAATAATAAGACCCAATCCGATAGCTCCAATACCGAAAATCATAGCAATCAAGTATCCAAGTGGTAACATTGCAGGCACGAAATGAGCTCCTAAGACTCCATATCCAAATCCAAATATTAAAATAAGCTGAAGATTCATGAAAACGCTCTCAGACAATATAGCTCCTAAAAATATATTTCCACGACTCACGGGAAACGTATCCATTCTCTCTAAGGTTCCATCTACTTTACTCATTGCGAACATAACTGCACTTGTAACTGAAGACATACCGATTGTATATACTACTATTCCAGGAAATTCTACGTCAAATGCGGTTAATCCATTTATCATAGCATCTCCACCTTCTTCACTAAAGGCTAACTTGTAAACTAGCAACATCATAATTGGAAAAACAACAGTCCAAAACATCGAACCTAAGTTCCTAAGCTTTTCCTTTATATTCTTTTTGGCGATATACCATGCTTTCAAATCGATTGAATACATTAATCACGTAACCCCCTACCAGTTAATTTTAAGAATATATCTTCAAGTGAATCTTCCCTAAAGTGTAAGGCTTTAAATGATTCTATCTCTCTTAGAATTTCTTGCTTAAGGGTCATAACTCCTCCCGTAAAGGAGATAATTAACTTATTGTTATCCATTTCTGAGATGTTTTTCACATTCATTATTTGTCCTAACTTAATTTTAGCTTGAATAAGTTCATCTCTTGAAGAGAAACTAAATTCAAGAATATTACCATTACTTGAACTACTTTTTAAATCTTCTAAGGTTCCAAAAGCAATGATTTTACCAAGATCCATAATCGCAATATGATCACTTAGTGCATCGGCCTCTAGCATATCATGAGTAGTAAGGATGATTGTCACTCCTGTATTTTTAAGGTCCTTGATAAAATCCCATACAAGTCGTCTTGCTTGAGGATCTAGCCCGGCGGTTGGTTCATCAAGAAATAGAATTTGTGGTTGATGAATAAGGCTCATTACAAGATTTAATCGTCGTTTCATTCCCCCAGAAAAAGTTTTAGCAGACTTTTTTCTTCCTGCAATATTCATTTTCTCTAACAGAGTATTCGTCCGTTTTTTTATGTCAGCAGGGTCCATTCCATGCATACGACCAACAAATTCTACATTATCCTCTGCTGTTAAGGCTTTAAAAATAACATTTTCTTGAGGACATACGCCAATAAGTGGTTTAATTTTATTTTTTTCTTTTATTAGACTATAATCTTTGATTCTTGCATCTCCATTCGTAGGTTTTAATACTGTGGTAAGCATTCTAATTGTTGTAGATTTCCCTGCACCATTAGGACCTAAAAGTGAAAATAATTCACCCTTACGAATTTTCAGATTAATACCATCAACTGCTTTGAGACCATTGAACGACTTTGCTAGATCTTGAACTTCGATGATAAATTCAGTTGAGTATTTATTCTCATAGAATTGATTAGGATCTGAATATTTTATTTGTGCTTCTTCTTTTATTGATACATCCATATTTATAATCAAAATTAATTTGAATAAATTTCTTCCGTAGACCAATTTTTATTATAAACAAGCTAAAAAACCTACCAAAAATGGGTTAAAGCATAATGATTAAAAATTTTTGAATCTTTTTTGTAGTAGACTAGAATTATAATGATTACAAGTAAAGGGGAAATAAATCTTAACTTATTTGATGAAGATGCTCAAATTACTATTGCAAGTTTCTTATTTTTAGCGAAACATGGTTATTATAATGGTCTAAAATTTCATCGAGTTATACCGGATTTTATGATACAAGGTGGATGCCCACTAGGTACTGGAACAGGCGGACCAAAACAAAAAGGTATTGCATCATTTCCATTTCAAGGGAAAAACATAAATTACCCTTTTAATGATGAATTCCAATCAGGAAGAAAATTCGATAAACCGGGGTTTTTAGCAATGGCGAATGCGGGGAAAAATACTAATGGGTCACAATTCTTTATCACGCATGTCCCAACTCAACATCTTAATAATAACCACACTATCTTTGGAGAGGTTGCAGATCCTATATCTGATCAAGGAGTTGTAAACTCAATTGCTCAAGGAGATACAATAAAAGAAATCAGAATAATATAGATATCGAGTTAAAGGATATTTTTTTAATTTTTTTCAAAGTTCTTACATTCTTTTTGATATATATCTTAATCAGTATACTAAAAGTTTATAGAGTTTATCAACATTAATATATTTGAAAGAACTAATTTTCTAATGAAATTAAACTGATTTGAATCTGAAGTTATGAATAGAGATTTAAAGGATTTAATTAATACAGTTGAAAAAGAAACTAAATCACGATCAGAATTAGAAGCTACAATCAACTCCTTAAAGGAAGAAATTAATCGTTTGAAATTTACAATAAAAGAACAACATTTAATGATTGAAGAACAAGGAGATCAAATTAGCTTCGCTCAAAGTGATTTACCAAGTGAAATTAATATTTTAAAGGAAATGATTACATCTCAAAGGAAAGATTTAATAAAAAGAGATGATAGTATCGATAGACTAAATGATAAAATTGATGATATAACATCTCAAGTAGAAAAATCTAAAAATGAGTCTTTTGAAGTACAAAATGATGATTTATTAGAAGCTCAAGAGCTGATACTGAAATTTTCTGAGGAAAGTGAAGAATATAGAAATCAAATTGAAGATTTGAAAAATCAACTTGAATCTATAGAATCAGAAAAGGTTGATCTTGAAGAAACTAGCAATATACAAATAGAAGAAAACGAAGAAATAGTGAATATAAAGCGACTGAATTTTCAATTAATGGAGCAAAATGGTTTATTACGTGTTGAAATAGAATCATTAAAAGCACGAATGCAAAAAAGAATCGAAGACGCGAGTTCAGAAGAATTGGAATTAGCAAACATAAAAATTGAAGATTTAACTTCAGAAATAGATTCTTTAAACGCCCAAATGCAGGAAAGAATCGAAAAAGTTAGTTCAGAAGAATTAGAATTAGCCAACAGAGGGATTGAGGATTTAACCTCAGAAATAGATTCCTTAAACGTCCAAATGCAGGAAAGAATCGAAAAGGTGAGTTCAGAAGAATTGGAATTAGCCAACAGAAGTATTGAGGATTTAACTTCAGAAATAGAATCATTAAAATTGCAAATGCAAGAAAAAGTAGAGGAAGCAAATTCAGAAGAATTAGATTTAGCCAATAGAAAAATTGAGGCTTTAACCTCAGAATTAGAGGATTATAATGCCCAATTAAAGTTCTTACAAAGAGAACTAGAAAAACGAATTGAACCTGCAATAACTTCCACGGAGGATGCATTAGAATTTGCTGAGATGAAGGAACAATATGAAAATGTAAAATCTGAATTATTGAAATATCAAGAAGAAAATGAACTCCTAAATAATAAATTGTCAGAATTAGAATCTCACAATATAGAATTGATTGATATAGAAAATTCCACAAATTCAATTGCTTATGATTTTCCAGAGCACTTCCAAATTGCTCTTTTTAAAAGAATGTATAAACTTTTAGACGATAATAACAAAAAAAGTGTTATAAACACACTTATTAAGGATTTAAATAGCAAAAACAATGAAATTAAAAGAAGCGCTATAAAAATATTAAGCGAGATAAAAGATAAAAAAGTTTATGATGCATTTTTAAAATTAATTCACGATGAAGATTGGTTAATTAGATATAATCTTATTAAAGCTTTGAGCAAATTTGATTTTGAATCAGAAGAGTTTAAGGAATTATTGAAAAAGCTATTAAAAGATTCGGATGTAGACGTTAGAGAGCTTGCTGTTAAAATGCTTAATGAGATTTCTAAATAATATGAATATTTTGATTAATTACTTTAAGACATGTAACTTCTTGTTCTCTCTCTAGATAGATGGTCAGCTAAATATAGCGGTTCTGGTTGCCGATGTCCTTTAGTTGTAATTAAACAAATTTTAAGAGCAATATCAATAGTGGTTTTATAGCCTACACTTATGAAAACTGGGTTTGAACCATCATTTAAACAGATAGCATATCCTAACAATTCGTTAGAGGAATTTTCATCAATATTTTCTGGATCTTTTGCCCATACTGGTGCTTTATTGCCCTTAATTTTCTGAATTTCATTCCTATTAAAATATCCGATATAAGGATTTTTAGCAATGCCTATCGTAGGAATATTTAAAGCGAAGCCAAGATGGACTGCTTCTCCAAATCTCCTAGGATGAATCTTCCCATGACCGTCACACATTATAAGGTCTGGGCTATTAGGAAGTTTAGCAATTGCTTTAAATAATAATTTACATTCTCGGAATCCTAGAAAGCCTGATTTATATGGAAATTTGATGAGATCTTGAGCGAAACAATGTTTTTCTTCTTTTTTTTTTTCTAGATTCCAGAGTACGGCACAAGCAACTCCATTTTCTTTATTTCCGTCATAAAAATAAGAAATATCTACTCCAGCAATAGTCTTTATTGTCTTAATTTCGCTAATATACTCCTCTTTTCTTATACTCTTAATTTTGTTTTGATATTTAATTTGAATTAATTCTGCTTGCTCAAATGAGTAGTTATTTCTTAATAATTCTTCTTTATATATCATTCAAGTTAATATTCTGGAATAATAATCAATATTTATCCAATATACATAAATTATTTTCACAATTTAAAAATTAATTAGAATAATAAATCCTGTTTTGTTATAATTTTAAATGGGCTTGTTCTGAATAATAACCGTGAAATTCAAATCAAAGAAATTCTTAATTGAAGTAAGTTAAAAAAAAACTGCGTTTGATATCGATGAAAATAGCCGTCTCAGGAAAAGGTGGGGTTGGAAAAACTCTTATAGCTGGTACATTGGCAAGAATGTTTGCTAAAGATGGATTCAAAGTATTAGCCATCGACAACGATTCTGCTATGAACCTAAGTTATACTATAGGTATTGATTCAGAAACTAAAGAAAAAATTGTTCCAATCTCAGAAATGAAAAATTTAATTGAAGAGAGAATGGCTGTCAACGGGGCAGGACCTGGAGTGTATAACATTAATCCTAACGTTTCAGATATTCCAGATAGATATAAAATATCAGGTCCAGATGGCTTACAACTTCTAGTACTTGGTTCAATTGAGGAACCTGCAACAGGATGTCTTTGTCCTGAAAATGCGTTAATAAGAACATTATTATATAATTTGTTTGTTAAAAGAGAAGAAGTTGTTATCGTCGATTTTGAAGCAGGATTAGAACATTTAGGACGAGGAACAGCTAAAGGAATTGATGTAATGCTTGTAATAACAGAACCTTCCCAAAAATCATTAGATCTTTGCTACAAAATTATAGACTTATCAAAAAAATTAGGTGTTATTAATATTTATCTGATCGCAAATAAAATAACAGATGATACTCAAAGAGATATTATTAACAAACGAATTGAAGATTGGGAAGTACCTCTTTACCACTCAATTCCTTTTGATTTAGAAATAGGAAAAGCAGATTTGAATGGAGAATCCCCCATAGATTTTAATCAAGATTCTCAAGGTATACAAGCCATTAAAAATCTCTACTCTAAATTAAAAAAATTGAAAAAAGAAATTATCGATTTATAGTTCCCGTTAGAGTTATTTTTAATTCTATAAATCTTAAGTTATAGCATATCAGAAAGATCCAGATTTTGTTCTTCTGCAAGTTCTTTCCACTGTTCTATTGACTCTAACGCATCTTTTTCATCCATCATTTCAATTGCATAACCTGCATGAACAATAACGAATTTTCCAACCTCTGGATCTTGAATTAAAGCTATAATTACGTTTTGTTTAATGCCATCAAAATCTATTAGGGCAGAATTTCCATCGATATTTAAAATTTTTCCTGGTATGGCTAGACACATATTAAATCAGTTCCGAACTTTACTTCATACACATTTGATAATATATAAAACCAAATAAAATTATTGATTCATTTTTAGAAGAGAACCATTTATTTTTAATTATAATGAAAACAATATATTTCTAATACATTAGCTTAAAAATTCATTAAATAAAATATGTGAAGAAAAATGTTCTTGGATAGATTTAAAAAATTTCCTAAAAATAGAATCTTGTACCTTATAACAATAGCAGGTTTCTTGATCGTTCTATTAGTAGAAATATTCGTATTTATACCTATTGAAGCTTCTGTTTCTGGGTATGGTATCTTGGATTATGAATTTGCTTGGACTTCAAGCCGAGTCGAAACAATTTTTTCTGTGTGGGGTACTAGTGGAATAGATAATCAACTAAAGGCAATTTATTGGGATTTCTTATTTATTGTTGGCTATGTTTCATTAGCTTTTGGTTTAATAATCATAGTATTACGGAGATCAAATAGCAAAATCGAGACTATTGGATCTTTTATGACTATAACACCCTTTTTAACAGGAATTTTTGACGTAATTGAGAATGTATTTTTAATAACAATGGCTAATACTCCAACTTCTGTTTCAAATCGTCAACCTTTAATAGCCTCTTTAAGCGCAACGCTGAAATTTGGATTCTTATTTGCTGCAATAATATATTTCGTTATAGCCTTAATAATTATTTTAATCACTAAAATCAAAAAAAGAAATGAGTAAAAATCGATTTAATTAAATAGTATAATTAATCTAATAAACAGATTGGAAGCTCCTGTTTGGCTAATCTCTTCGAGAATAAAAGGCAATTAAATCATCAAGCCAATTAAAAATCTCTTCCTTAGATAAACCATCAACATTGAATTTTAGTCTATCTAATTCTCTTAATAAATTCTTTATATCTAAGGGAACAGGATTATGACATAATTCAAATAGGTATTCATTAGTCTTTGTTACTAGTGCCTTTATACCTAAATCCATAGGATCAAAAACTGATTTTTTAGTTACTTCACTAATGCTTTTATCTAATTCAACCAGATGATTAATTAAATCAAACAGGCGCCCAGTTTCATTTCCCTTAAAGGAACTATCTACCTGGTAATAATATCCTTTATAATCGTCTATTGGTATTAATTCCATATATTTATTGGCTATTTTAATAACAGATTTCACATTTTTATAAAGATTTGATGGTGCCCATGAATGGATATCAAAACTGGATTCAATTTTTTCATTATGAACTACTAATCTAAATTTATGCTCATCCTTAAAATAACCAAAAGGAATTATAACAAAATCCAAAGAATTTATAGGCTCTTTATTTAAAACATATTTAAGATTATTTATCATATGAATTTGATCAATTGAATGCTTATAAAGATCAAATTTAATTTTTGTAGAATGGGGCTTATACATATAAAAAAGTAATCCTTCAAATCCTTGTATATCCAATTCTATGGAATAAGTTATTTGTTCTTGAATGATATTTCTATTATTAAACCTTATATTCAAAAACAAATGATAATAATTTTCTACATGATGGAAAAACCAAGGAACCTCCCGATTTAGATTATAGAGAACCATGTTTAGCTCAATTCAAGAAAATAATTGTTATATTCTTATATTTAAAAAGTTTAAGAAACCCAACTTATTAATGAAATCTCTATTATTTAAATTTTACAATCCAAAATACAAAAAATAAAGAAAATAAGAAATAGAGAAAATTTCTCATTTTGCAATAATCCCTAAGATAAATACACTTTACAACCGTATTTAATTAAGTTTTAAAATCTAAAATCCTAGAACCATGAAATAATCTAATTATTTGAACCTTATCTCCAAAAATTCTGTAAATAAGACGATAATTTCTTAAAATTAATTCTCGAATATTTGGATCATCGAGTTCTGGTACTTTTCTTCCCATTTTCGGAAACTGAGTTAAACTTTCAACTTTTTCACGAACCAGTTCATAAAAGGAAAGAGCATATTCAAGCGAGTCTTGAGCAATATTATCAATAATCTCATTCAAATCATTTTCTGCTAATAGAGACCATGCTATTTCAACCATTTTTCCAATCTCTTTTTAGCATTTTCCATGACTTGTTTATGAGGAATTACTTTTCCTAACTCAACTTCTTCAATGCCCGTTAATATCTTCTTTTTAACATATAGATGATACATGATATCATCAATTGTAGCCTCTTCTGGTAATTTTCTTATAAGGGCTATTATTTCTTCCTTAAGATTAGTAGTCATAAGTTCTCACTATCTAAATAGCCATTTTAACTTTTATAATTACTTATCTACTTTTAATAACTAGAATTCATTAAATTAAAAAAAAATAATTGAGGATCCAAAATACAAAAAAAAAAGAAAATAAAAAAAATAAATTAAATATTAATTAAAGACTTATTATAAATCCATTTTCAATCGGACTCGATGGAATTTTAATCCTATATCATCAGGACTAATTCCCATTGCCAAAGCGTATAATTCAGTTAAATAAAGAACAGGTATATTATATTCTGTCTCAAATGCCTTAGAAAGATCTCTTTGTCGTGTATCAAATTGTTGGAAACAAGCAGGGCAATTTACAACGATTATATCTGCTCCCGCATTTTTAATGCTATCCATCTTAATCTTTAGATTTGCTAATCCATGTTCTTCATATGCATTTGTAACTGCAGAACCACAACAGAGAGCTAACTCTTCATAATCCACAACTGTTGCACCACTTGCAGCTACAAGCTCTTTTAAGTTTACAGGTCTCATCGGATCATCTGATTCCATCCATTCAGCGGGTCTCATATAATGACACCCAGGATGACAAGCAACTTTTAAACCGCTTAATTGTTTCGTAAAGGAACCTTTAATTTTATCAATCCCAACTTCGTCTTTTAAAACATCTACGAAATGTTTTACGTCGATAGATCCCTTAAATTCTTTACCAATTTTTGCTAATTCAGCATTAACTTTATCTTTCTTAAGACTATCATGCTTCAGCTGATGTTGAACGCCTCTTAATGTATTTGTACAACCATTACATAAGGAAATAATGTCTTTCCCCTCTGCTTCTGCTAATGTAAGATTTCGTGCTCCAACAGCTAGCCAAGCATCGTTATCGAAACTTTTCATTCCAGTTGGATCGGGACAACATGAAAATGGAGCCTGTGATGTCTCAATTCCAAGTTTTTCAAAAACTTTCCTTGAAGCTGCTTCGATAAAGGGAATTCTATTTCCAATAGTACATCCTTCAAACATTTTATATTCTGTCATTTTTTCTTACCCTCGAATTATTTTAACTTTTTATCTGAACCAATGTTTTTTAGTAATGTTTGCACTTCATTTACATCTGGAGCTGCTACTGCGGGTAATCCTAATTGTTCTCTCCTCCTTTCAATTGCCGGTTGTGAAGGAATCGCTTTAGCACTGTCGAATATTGCTTTCGCCTGTGCATAAACGAAGTCTGGACCCTTTCCCATATCTATACTTTGATTTTTTAAAAAGGTAAAAATCTCTGTAAGCTCAATATTTTGAGGACAAACTTCATCACAAGTATCACATACAGTACAACCCCATATTCCTAATTCATCTGCTCCAAGAAGTAAATCTTTGTATCCTAAAAGAGCCGCTAAAATATTTTTTCTAGGATTGTATCCCGTTGTAGTATAAAAGTCAGTTGTAACAGCTGTTACAGGACAATTATCGGAACATCGACTACATTGATAGCAATATTTAATTACATCAGGCCCAATATGAAAATCCATAACTTGTTTTCTAAATTCAAAATGTGCTTCCATTTTTTTTCCACTTTTTTTGTTTTTTTTGAATAACTTATTAATTTTGTAGGTTTTAACCCCACGCAAGGGGCAGTTATATCCAATTTCTATTATTTTTATTGGACATTCATCCTAAACCTACGTTTAACTCTCGAGAGTAAATCTCAGCGCCTTCCTCATCAACAACAGTGATGTGAGCTGCGCACGATAGTCAACAGTCAAAACAGCGAACTATCATTTCTAAAAGATTTACTACGCCTTCTGGTATATCATCACTCATCTTTTTTGTTCACTTTTTCCTTTAATTTTGAATATATTTATTTAATCCATGGGTCTGGTAATTTTAAACCATCAAGTGCCTTGTCTTCAAATACTTGTTTGGCTACATGCATTAATGTCTTCTCGATTCCAGCAATATTATGATTGGTTGCAACTAAGAGGTTTGCTTTCTTACAGATACCCTCGGCATCTGAAAAGATATGATACAACAAAAGTCCTCTTGGTGCTTCTACTAAGCCCACTCCATCAGCTTCTCTTGGTTGAACATCTAATGTTTTGCAATCTGGATTTACAATATCAGGATCTTGAAGTAATGTAGCAATCATTTCAATTGATTCAACAAGTTCTATAAGCCTAGCCCAATGATATGCAAATGTGTGGTGAGGTACGTTTGTTCCCAATTTGGCTCTCATCGCTTGTAATGCTTCATCAGCTAAAGGTGTTGCCATTTTATCAGCTGCGTTAATCATTGCTAATGTATTTGCTCGATAAATCCCTTCAGGATATCCAGCAGGTTTATAATACATATGGGTTGCATAAGAATGTTCAGGAATATGTTCTCCTAAGGCATCTAAATATTTTTGAGGAGCATAATCAAATTTTTCTCCAGTAGGAGAAACGATTCTAATATCTCCTTCATAGATGTCGTGAACACCATTATTAGTCATTCCTGCGTAGTAGGTAGGTACAACTCCTACGTTAGCTACAACGTCCCAATAATCTTCAACAACCTTTAAGCCGATTTCAACAGTTTTCTTGCTCCATTCTACTTGGTCTCCAATCTGCTTCAAAAATAAGTCTCGAGCACTTTCATCCATTGGTTTTTTCATACCCCCTACTATTGCAGATATTGGATGAATAGACTTCCCACCTATTGTAGCACACAATTTCTGTCCAAAATCCATCATTTTCAACGCCATTGCACCTACATCTGGCATTTTATTGATTACATGAACTACATTCCTTAATGCGGGATCAGCCATAGGTCCTAATAAGAAATCAGGAGCTGCGAGTGCATAGAAATGTAATGCATGTGAGGAGTATTGTTTTGCATTGATTAACAATTGTCGCAATTTCTTTGCCGGAGTAGGTATTTGTACACCCCAAGCATCTTCAACAGCCTTAGTTGGAGCTATATGATGAGGAATTGGACAAATTCCACAAATTCTAGGTGTTATTCTTGGAATGTGTTCACAATAACGTCCCTCAAGAAATTTTTCAAAAAACCTCGTTGATGTGATATTAAATTGAACATCTTGAACTTTTCCATCATCGCCTAAAACTACTCTTAGACCTCCGTGTCCTTCTAATCGAGTTACGGGCTCTACTTCTATTTCTTTTACCATTTTTTTATACGCCTCCTTTTCTACTTGCCAGAGTAAATTTTTCAAAAGTGCCAATAGGGTCTTTTACTTGAGCGAGTAATTCCTGTTTGGATAAACTCACATTAAATCCTTTCAACACTGTATCCGCAAATCTCTCTGCTTGGTTAACACCCCATTCTGTTTGGCCATAACAGCCAGAACATGGAGTATTAACTTTTATACATAAACCACCGCAGCCAGCACGAGTGACAGGTCCCATACAGATATATCCTTGTTCAATAAGGCAATCATCCATATTAGGAAGTCCCTCATAGTCTCTTTTAACTCTTGTCATCGTTGATTTACTTCCAATAATTCTTGGACATGTGTCACAAACATTTGAAATTTCAGTGAAATTAGGATTATCCCTTAGAAAACCCATTAAACTCCCTGCAATATCTGTGGTTGTGGGTGGTAAATTTGCTAAGGGTGTCTCAGGTGCTCCGCGTTTCTTAATTTGTTTTAAGATATCCCCAGCTAAATCAAATCCCGCCATTAATGGAACATTTAAGAATAAAGTTAGGAATTCATATACATTCTTCTTGTCTCCTGAACTGATTGAACTAAGACTTTTTACCATGTTATTTAGTCTATCAGCCCTAGAATCTACTGTTTTAGCAGGTCCAAAACAACCAACGCAAGGCTTACCATCACTAGTACATTTTAAACTACACCCTATACTAGTAATTGGGCCAAAACAAATTGTGCCTTTATCCAATAAACAATCATTCTTAATGCTACAGTCATTACAAAATGCTAAATCATTCATTGGGAAAGGTTTTTGTCCTAATAAAAATACTACAGCACTAACAATTTGTTCTGGTTTTGGAGGACATCCTGCTATATATACATCCACATTTGTAACTTCGTCAACAGGAACTATTTTTTCTCTAAAACCAGGTGTATGTTGTGTGGGTTCACCCCCACTACCATCAGCTATACTTTCAACCTCAGAAAATTTTCTTCTTACTGCTTCATCCTTACTCCATTGGTTAGCTAATCCATGAACATTACCATAACATGAACAACTACCAAAAGCAATGATTAAAGCACATTTTTTTCTCATTAGTTGGACATTATCATAGTCTTCGTTAGTTCGAATAGAACCTTCAATGAAACCCACTAAAATAGATCCATCTTCTCTAGCTTTCAATGAATCATGTTTGAAATCAACTACTGCTGGCCAGTAAACTATTTCGAGTGCTGGAAGAACTGGCAACAATCCTAAGTGTAAATTTAGTAAGGATTGATGACATCCCCAACAATCACTTAATTGCATGAAAGCAACCTTTACTGCCATATTTCATCAAATTTTTTAATTTTTTTATATTTTTTAATTTAATTTTAAATAAAATTGTTTAGGTTAATTTATTCACCACTTAATTAAAAAATTCTGCTTTTCTTTATCTTTGGAGTAAAATTGTTTATGGATAAATATGAATTATTATTCATAACGAACTTTTTTTAGGTTCAGTTAATTAGATTGATGAATTGTTTTGAATAATCATTCATTTTATTTTAAATTTCGTCTATAAATGTATACCAAAAAAGTATATTTCTGATAAAAATACAAAGAAAAAATATTCAATAAGTTATAGATAGAAATGTATATGTTTCAGATCACTATTAAATAATTTTAAATAGAGTAAAATATGATCCAAATTAACGATTTTATATCGAATATGTATTCAAAAAAAAATTAAATAATAAAATAGGATTGAAGAAAATGGTAGATATTACGGATACACTGGATTGCACGGGCGAAGTTTGTCCTTATCCAGATGTAAAAAGTAAACGAAAAGTAAAAAAGATGAATTCAGGAGAAGTCTTAGAAATATTGGTTGATTATCCGCTTTCAGCTGAAAGAATTCCTGAGACTATGGAATCTTTAGGGCATAAAGTGCTATCTTCTGATAAAACCGGAACTTCTGCTTGGAAGATTCTAATCCAAATAAAATAAGGTGAAAAAAAATATTAACTAATGAATTTTGGTATGTATTGGTGGTAGGACTTTTAATAGGAGCGATTTTCGGTTTCATACTCCAACGTGGAAGATTTTGTATGAATTCAGCCTTTAGAGATATCATCTTGTTGAAGGAATATAAATTAGCAAAAGCAGTACTCGTTTCATTAGCAGTTTTAATGGTTGGTTTTGCAATATTTGTCTTCGGGGATGTTATTGATTTAGCTCCAAAACCATTTAAACCATGGAGTGCTATTGTTGGTGGCTTAGTTTTTGGAATTGGTATGGTTCTTGCAGCAGGATGTGCGAGTGGAACCACATATCGAGTAGGAGAAGGTATGATGGGTTCTTTTGTCGCAGCAATTGGATTGACTA
>Ga0209979_1002970_pt1 | contig 15441 bp, 13 predicted proteins | sample AnhtaG_FD_183114 | JGI IMG/M metagenome (GOLD analysis project Ga0209979, IMG submission 183114) | Deep subsurface microbial communities from Anholt, Denmark to uncover new lineages of life (NeLLi) - Anholt_01485 metaG (SPAdes) (version 2) | ecosystem: Environmental > Aquatic > Marine > Oceanic...
AAAATATTCAGATTTTGTTTCAATATGGTTACAAATTTTTGAAAATAAAGAGTTAATATCTATCATAACCTAACTTTCTAATTCTAATTTTTGAAATTTGTAAGATCAATAATTGTAATTTAAATTAAAAACTTAACTGTCAATTTGATTATCGTAAAATTGTTAGCTTTGAAAAATTAGCTGAACACGATCCTGAACTAGATATAATTTGGAACGCTTTAGGTCTAGCATATAGTGCTAATAATGAATTCATTAAAGCTGTCGAATGTTTTGAAATCGCATTACAATTTAATCCTTCAGACGAAGATACAATGCATAAACTAAATTTTGCTATAGACCAAATGAAAAAAAATCAACAACCTGCTTTGGAAGAATCCCCTCAGGAACTTCAAGACGGAAATGTAGATTCGATTCTCTCAAAAGATGAGATACTCATTTTATTGAAAGAGCAAAACGATAAGTTTGACGAATTACTTAAACTAATCGGGTTTTCAAACGAAATTCAAATTAAATCGTTTATAGACGACCAAGTTAAACAGTTTTTTGAAAACCCAAGCAAGAAAAAGATCAAAAAACTAAAGAAATCTCTTGAACAACGTGTAGAAGTTTGGCCAGAAGAGAAACGAGAAGAATTATTCAACGAATATCTCAAAACAATAAAGCGATATGAAGAACTCCAACCGCCAAAATGGAAAAAATATGGTTCAACGCTCCTTAAATTAGCTTCTGTTATAAAATAATTAATGATTTAAAACTTTAAGAGAGCGAAGAGAAAAAGAAAAAAAATCTTTCTTGACATTTAATTTCGACATAAAAATTATATATCGATTTACTAATTTAAATTTTGATTCCTTCTAAAAAAAATAATAACGAACAGTTAGCATATTATCATATTCAGTTCATAACTGTTCTTTTAATATTTCTAAAGTATCTTCTTCAATAGTTTCTTTGGGATGTTCTATAATCTGACCAAGGTATTCGTTATTTTTGTTAAAGAAATAGAACGTTGGAATCGCTTTTAAGTCAAATTTAGGATTTGTTGCTTCTGGGGGAGACCTAGTTTTATGCCATGGAGTTTCTCCTGGTTTGTGCAGTGCATTAACCATTATACCATACAAAATATGAAGTTCGACATCGTTAGTTTTCATCCTTTTTATCAGTTTAATCATGTGTGGTGTATTTTTATGGCAATCTGGACACCAATCAGCACCGAAAGCGGCAATCTTTAACTGTTCGTTCTTACTTTTTAAAAGCGCTTTAATTTCTTTTAATATATCAGCTTTAGGTTCGTAAACCTTATAGTTATACTTTATTTTTTCTCCGAATTCTCTTAGGTAATCATCAGGAGTCATCGTAGGAGATACAAGATCTGTCCACTTTAAGTCAAGATCTTTCATCATATTTCTATAATATTTTTCCCCTTTAAAAAAAATTGTATTAATGATTTATAATAATAATACTCAAGGAAATCAATTAGACAATTTTGGAGATTTTTAGTAAATTCGGTTTATACCTTCTTTTTTTCATTTATAAAGTTAAAGGGTAAAAAAGATAAACTAAAATTGCGTTTTAGTATCCAAATTATTAATTTTATTTTCATTGAGGTGAGAAATTATTTTAGGAGGTTTTAGAGGGCAATTATTAAACATAAATTTAACTACTAAACACATTTCGGTTGCTCCTATTGTAGAGGACATAGCAAAACACTTTTTAGGGGGGTCTGGTTACGCTTGTCGTTATTTGTACGATAAATTAAGCGTAGATACAAATCCACTGTCTCCCGAAAATATTGTTATGATAATGACTGGTCCTTTAAATGGAACTTTTGCGCCAAATACTGGAAGATGGGTTGTTTGTTCAAAATCACCATACACTGGTATTTGGGGAGAATCGAATTGCGGGAGTTGGTTTGGTGCTGAGGTAAAAAAAGCAGGGTATGACGGTATTATAATATCTGGAGCATCGGAGGAACCAGTTTATATAGAAATTAAGGATGATATGGTTCAACTCAAAGACGCTAATTTATTGTGGGGTAGAGGAACATTTTATACAACTGAAAAACTAAAAGAACTTTTTGGTGACGAAAAAGCTAAAGTTGCCTGTATCGGTCAAGCAGGCGAAAACCTCGTTAAATATGCTAATATTGTTTCTGAAGAAAGGGCTGCCGGTAGAACTGGAATGGGAGCTATTTTTGGTTCAAAAAAACTTAAGGCAATAATTGTTAAAGGAACAAAAATTAAATTGGATGTAACAAACGAAGAGGAATTACGAAATGCAATAACAAAAGCAAGGGACTATGTAAAATCGTCGTTTGCCTCACAGATGATAGGAGAATTAGGAACGGCTGGTGCGATGGATATGTATAACATGACCGGTGAACTACCAATCAAGTATTTTTCTCAACCTCAATGGGAAGGCGCTGGCAAGATATCTGGAGCAACGATGGCAGAAACAATTTTAGTAAAGAATAGATTTTGCCACTCTTGCGTTATTGGCTGCGGTAGAAGGGTTGTTATTAAAAAAGGTATGTATAAAACAGAAGAGATGGAAGGCCCAGAATATGAAACCCTTGTATCCTACGGAGCATTACTTCTAAACGACAACCTGGAATGGATTGTTTACATCAATAAAAAGTGTTTTGATTACGGAATTGATACGATAAGTTCCGGAGCTACCATTTCTTGTCTGATCCATCATTTCAAGCAGGGAAATATAACAACGGATGAGATTGACGGGTTAAAACTTGAATGGGGAAATCTTAAAGTTGTGGAAGAATTATTAGAAAAAATTGTGTTCAAGGAAGGAATTGGCAAAGTTTTAGCAGAAGGATCTAATGCGCTAGCTAAAGAATTTAATATTTCTCAAGAAGAAATTGCTACGGTTAATGGTTTAGAAGTTACATATCACGATCTCCGCTCTAATTACGGTATGGCACTAGCATATGGCATTGGATTAAAAGGGCCATCTCATAACTTATTAGATGCCTACTATGTATTACTTGGAGTTCCATTAGAAGAAATTGGCATTAAAAATATTGACAAATATAGTGATAACGAAGAAATGGCGGAGGTATGTTCTTTAATTATGGATTATAGAGCGTTATATAGTTCAATGATCATGTGTTCTTTCTGTAATCCATTACCGTCTCACAATGCCGAGTTAATACAAAACGCTGTAGGAATTAAATTTGGTCTTGAGGAAGTAAAGTTGTACGGAGAAAGAATAGCAACTATAAAACGATTATTTAATATTAAAATGGGCTTAACTCCTAAAGATGATAGATTACCTAAAATTTTAACGAGACCTTTTAATAGCGGTGGTTCTGCGGGAAGAACTCCCGATTTTGATAAACTTAAAAAGTTATTTTACAAATTTCGCGACTGGGAATTAAATTCTGGAAAACTAAGTAAAAATAAGCTTAAACAGTTAGGATTAGATACATTGTAATAAAAAAAATGATTAATTTGTATTTTCATGATTGATACTAAGGAGTTTTCTTAAGAGAAAAATGGCGCCCTCCTTATCCAAAGGATCGTTATTATTCCCACATTTAGGGCTCATAATACAGGCAGGACAACCATTATCAGTTTTACAGCTACAGGTTTCGATTAATTTCAAAGCTAAATGGAGTAAATCTATCAAATGAAGATATAATTGTTCAGAGATACCTATACCCCCCCTAAATGCGTCGTAAATGTAAATAACGGGTTGTTGCTTAACGGGATCGAAATCGATAGATACACCCCCTAAATCCCATCTAGATATTTGCGCTAATGCGGGAGCCATTGCGATCATAGCGTGTTCAACAGCGTGAATGGTACCCCCTAGATTAAATCCTTTCAATTCTAACTCTTTTTGGTATTCAAACGGAATTCCAAACCAAACAGCTTGAGTTTCGAACTCGATTATTGGAATGTTATCTAATGGATGACGAGATAAAGTTTCTTGAGAGAACGTATCTATGACTTTATAGGAATAATACTCGTGCTCAACTTTTACTTTTCCGAAGAATTTCTCAATTAAATTCTCTTTTCCCGTTTTATCTTGTAATTGCATTTCAAGCGGATATATATCCGTATGTTTAAGCGATTGAGTATAAAATTCAACATCAGATCGTACTAAGTAAACTACCCTTTCATCTAAGTCTAAATCTTGCACAACATAAGTTTCAGCTTCATAAAGATAGACGGCTCCAGGATGTAAATCTCGAAAAACATAGCTTTCGTCCTCCACTGTTAGGAGGTTTTCAGTATTATTTACTCTAAGAATTACTTTATAACTCTTAGAAGAAAGCGCACTTAATCCATACTTCTCGTTTGGAAAAAATGCTCCTTTCCAATAATATTTTTCATTTCTTATCATTAGTAAAGAATCAGAGATTAATTCTTCGATACAATCGTCAAACAGCTTTTTTTCCTCAATACCAAACTTTTTGTATTCATTTTCACTTATTGGTATTTCCTTAGCTGCGCAACACATGTGATTTTTTAGAATGTATTTGTTTTCTAGCGTTATTAGAATTTCTTCTTGAAGAGTTCCGAAGAGTTTATCGTGATTATGAACATAAAATAAATCTAATGGGTTTTGCATTGGGACAAATGTCGAAATTGATAAATCTGAACCTCTTCCTGAACGACCTATCTGCTGTTTAAAGCTAGCAATAGTTCCCGGAAAACCAGAACTAATAGTAGCATCTAAGGAACCTATATCAATCCCTAGTTCTAGAGCGTTTGTGGAGCTAATTCCTAGAATTTCTTTTCTCTTAAATTTTTCTTCTATTTCCCTCCTTTTAGTTTTACTTATACCTGCTCTATAACTATAAATTTTGTTTTTTAAAGTTGGTAAAGCTTTTCTCGTCCAAATAGCCTGAAGTTCAGCCATTTTTCTCGAAAGGGTAAAAGTTAAAGTTTGAATACCTTTTTTATATTTCAGGTGCGATATAAACAAGTTTTTAGTTTCTTGATGAGCGGATCTATATTTACCCGAAACTTTATCGTATGGTAAATCCCATAAAATTACCTTTTTAGCCCCAGAGGGAGAATCGTCTTTATCTATAACCACAAAATCTTCGCCAATAAGTTTTTCACAGAATTGCTTTGCATTACTTATAGTAGCACTTGATAAAATCCAAATTGGTTTAACACCAAATAAATCAAGTATTCTTTTCAATCTCCTTAATAATAAAGCAAAATTGGAGCCGAAAATTCCCCGATAAACGTGAATTTCATCTAAAACAATAAATCCAAGGTTACTACAAAATCTTTTCCAATTTTTCTTAAACCATGGTAAGTAGAAGTGTAAGCCATATGGATTAGTAATTATTATATTTGCATTAGCTAAGATATATCTCTTTTCATTTGGGTTTGTATCACCATCGTAAACTCCAACCCTATTTTGTTTAATATTCGTGTCAGACAGAATTTCTTTTAGTTGAAAGAATTGGTCTCGAGCTAATGCTTTAGTCGGGAAAAGATACAAAGCGGTAGTTTTCCCGTCATTTAATAATGTATCCAATACGGGTAAATTGTAACACAAGGATTTTCCAGATGCCGTTGAGGTAACGATTACAGTGTTGTTTCCTTGCCTGATAGAGTTCACTGCTTCAGCTTGATGTCTCCATAATCGAATATCCTTATTATCTAACCATCTTTCGAGTCTTCTTCTTAAAGGTTTATCCAAATTTTCAAACCGAGGTTTCAATTCGGGTAAATGCTCGATGTGAGATATTTGACCACAATAATAATCTTGAGACTTGAGATAGTTAAGAAAATCTTCAAAATCCACCATAAATAGCTCAAGAGAATTAATGAAATATATTAATTAAAAATTTCAAAAGAGCTACGATTTTTTAATTTACTTATTGCTTGAATTTAAGATAAAGCGACTAAAACATGACCTTAATTACCTACTAAAATATAAAAATAAGTACCCCTTATTGAGATTAAATTAAATCTATAAAATTGAAGTTTTTTTCTGAATAAAATGTCAGATTCAGATTGGAAAAAGGTAAATTTTCAAGATTTCATTGATGAATTTAGCAAGAAAATAATTGTTGACAGCTCACCAAGCTTGCTATACTCAAAGAAAGACAAAGAACACGAAGCGTTGAATTCTTTAATAGCTTTTTTCATTCTTACCGGAGGTTTGTTCATTTTTATATCATTATCAATAATCTTTAACGTGGCAGAGGTATTCCTGATTCTTTTTATTACAGTAATTATTATCGCTGCTGTAGTGGATATTGTATTAATTTTTATTTACCTGCGTTCTCATATTTTTATCAAACCTTTGGAAAATTGGGTAGAGATTTACAAAGGAGAAACTCAAGGACCTAATGTTTTTTACTGTTTCGCTTATTTTCCCGTTTTTTCTGGAAAATGTCATCCAAACCAAGCTAAAAATGTGCTATATAAAATACTCCAAGAAGAACTCTTTAAAAGTAAAATAGATATTGCTCAAATTGAGGTCTATCTGAGTTTAAGTGCAACAAATACTAAGGATTTTAAGGTAATGGGTTACTATTTTCAATACGCAGAAGGATTTCCTTTTAATAGTGAAAAAATCAACAGAAATTCTTGGAGATTCTTCCCAATCGAAAAAAAATTAAACAATAATCTTATCGCTACTGCAAATTGGGACCATCAATTTGAATGGAAAGACGATTTAGAGTTAGATTATGACAAACTTCATAAGTATGCACCTTGGATTATTCAAAAGTGGGATGAATTTAGCATAAAGCCGCTAACTAAAGCGTTTAAAAACGAAATTAGATGGGAGTTAAGAGGAATAGAATCCAAGCCAAAATTAAAGCCTTGGCAATCCAACTTCGAATCTACTTCCTACGATAATTTCAAGGCTTATAAGGATCTGCAATTGATGAACGATACAATTGAAAAAATTATAGGAAAAGATTTAAAAATAGAAAAAATAAAAGATATTAAAAAGTACATCTTAGAATTTAAGGCTTATTTAAGAGATTTAAATTCGTAAAAAAATAAAAAACAAAGAATTATGTAGGGAAAAATATGGAAGCTTTACAAGCAATTAATGAACTTAAAATTGAAACAAATAAAATATTTTATGACAAAAAAACTCAAATTCTTTCAGTATATATTCGTGATTTTATCTTTATTGGAAATTATAAAAAGAGTGCTAAGTTAGGTAAGGTTTTAGATGATATTTACAAATCATTTGGAGATACGCAATTAAATCGAACAAATATTTCATTCGTAGACTTCGTCACCCTCACACCTATTTTGGAGAAGACCAAACTTAAAAACCTAAATCTAATTTCTAAAAAAGAGAAAGAAGGCAAAAAAGAAAGGGCTAAAGAAAAAGAAGTCATTGTCATTTCAGAGGAACCTACGACTCTGTCTGAAATTGCGAAAGATAAAGATTTACGTAAAAAATCAGGAAAAGCTTATGATTTCCAAGAGAAAGAAGAACGTATGCTAGCTGCCCCGAAAGCTAAAAAAAAAGCGAAAAGAAGAGAATCTAATGAAATGCAATATACTGCGGATGAAGAGTCTATTGATGAAGACATGTTTATGGAGGAAGCTCGCAGTATAGACGATGCTCCAAGTAAATCGTTAAGTTCAGCTCCCGCACCACCTTCACGACCGTCTATAGCCCCCGGTGGAGGAGGTCCAAAAACAGCTAGAGAGGTTCTAGGTGGATATGGAGAAGCCCTTAAATCAGAAGAAGAAGGAGAAGAAAGCTCATTACGAGCAAAAGAAGATGTTTCGGAAGAACCCCAAACAACAACCTACGATATAAATATGGGACTTCAATATTATTCTGTTATGATGGAACAATCGAGCTATTTGTTTTACGTTTATTTGTCCCATAAAGAGCTTAAAATCGTAGATGAGGAAGGCAAAACGGTTTTTGAAACATCCTTTCAAATTGTTACTACAAAGAAAGAACCTCCTATAGTAACCTTAAAAGTTGAAGGCGAAGGATTTTCTGTACATCCATTATTTGGAAAAGTAGAGATAAGTAAGGACGCGGTAAATCCCCCAGTTATGATATTCTCGGTGTTACCAATTAAAAAGAAAGACAGAACTAAAAAAGAAAAGAAAATGGGAGAAAGGAGATATTTACACGTCTATATCGAATTTGAAGATAATGTTATAAATCACAACGTTTTATCAATAATAGTCCAACCTAAACATTTTCGATTAGATATTGGCCCATTTCATTTAAACATAAGCAAAAAGACGGCAGCTGTAATTTCTTTGCTCTCTATCATAATCGCCGTTGGATCGTTAATATTTACGATTATCTCTTTCGATCCTCAATCAACTTTAGTAGATAATGTAGGAAATTTTGCTCCAGGATTGGGATCTCTCATATTCGTAATTATCTTTCTTGTAACATTATTTAAAGAGGGTATTTATCCTTTGAAAGAAAAAATTAGCTACTTTCTGAATTTCGATAATACAGGGCTAATTAAATAGAAGAGTTTACTCTAATAATTTTCATATTTTTTTTTTATATATTCCCAAAAACTAGTCTTTAATTCACTTAATTCTTTATTTTTTGATTTGATGAAGAATAAATCTCTTTTTACAATATGAGGAAAACCCTTAATTTCTAGAATTTTAATTAAACCTGCCTTTTCAGCATTAATTGCCATCATTTCACTCATTATGCTAATATATTTCGATTCGCTAACTGCTGAAATAATAGAATCGTTATCATTCATCTCAAGTTTAATTTTTAGTTTTTTATAATCTGGAAATTGGCGTTCAAATGCATCCCTCATCCCTGAACCCTTTTCTCGCCAAACAAAAGGGAATTTAGCGAGATCTGCAAAGTTAACTAAACCTCTTGTATTTTCAAGTAATTTATGATTAGGAGAACAAATAAATTTGAGTTGATCTTCTCCAATTTTAATGAATTCAAAATTATTCTTATTGTAATTTATAAAACTGCCTACACCAGCAAAATCTGCCAAGTTTTTAACTATATTTTCTATAGATTTTAGAGAATTATTAATTTTTATTTTGAAATTCACATTGGGATTATTATCTCGGAACTCCGCGATATTTCTTGGTAAAATATGAGAGCCTGGCGTTGTAGATGCCGAAATTACGATTTCTTCTAATTTTACATTTCCATACTCTTCTAAATCTATAGCGCACGAATCATATAAATCAATAATTTTTTGTGAATAATCTAATAAAGTTTTTCCAGCTTCTGTTATTTCGAACTTTTTAGTACTTCTGTTAATCAATATTACTCCAAAAATTTTCTCTAGTTGAGAAATTTGATGAGATATAGTACTCTGGGAAATTTGAAGGTCGCGTGCTAATTCTGAAAAGCTTTTATAATTCACCAATTTTATGAAGTTTCTTAGGTATTCGATTTTCATCGTCCTATTATATTTTCCTTACTAATAAGTTAAAAATTATTCTTTTGTTAAAATAAGTACGTCTTTACAATATTAAATAATTTATCGAAATAATAAATAAATTAATACGAAAAAATTAATAAATACTTTTTAATTTCTATGATATAACCTACTATTTTAAATTAGGTAAAACTTTGACCCAACATGACAGATAAGATAAAAACTTTTACAATCGTAATTGGCAATGGGGCCTATACTTCCGAAAGACCCTATACAATGCTAAGGTTCGCATTTACATCGTTATTAGAAGGACATAAAATAAATATCTTTTTAGTAGAAGATGGCGTGTTTGTAGGAAAAAAAAATCAGAATCCCTCATCTTATGACAATCTTGAAAAGTGGCTTAAGGACGTAATAGAAGAAGGTGGAATTGTTAAAGCCTGTGGCGTATGTACTAAAGCAAGAGGCGTTGCAGCTGAGGAATTAATTTCAGGTATTGAAGTAACCACAATGAACGGCTTCGTTAACATGTGTGTAGAAGCAGATAATGTTTTATTCAGTTAGAAGCGAATTGGGTGAAAAAATATTAGCAAATCTTATTCATTGAATTGCGATGGATTAGTTTGTCCATTACCAGTAGCAAGAACAAAAAAAAAATTAGGCGAAATGGAATCCGGGAATATCCTTGAAGTAAACGGTGATTTTGCAGAATCAGGGGAAAATATTAAGAGGTATGTCGAAAAACATGGAGACGTTGTGCTAGAGTTTAAGATCGACGGGGAAGATTACTATATCAAAATTAAAAAAGCTTAGTTGAACTTATTTTTATTATCTTTTTATTTGAATTAGAGAAAAAATAGACTTGCAATAACGAGGATCACATAGCCTAAAGCAAATAAGGCGGTAAATCCGACTATTGCCATAATAATTTCATATACATTTACTATTTTCATTCTAATTTCCCCCTAAAAACGTTATAAATTCCTATCTAGATGATCAAATAGATTATTTAAATCTTAGGTATATACTCTTGGAGAACAATTCAATAAAGAGAAAAAACAATGAATATGCTAAAAAAAATAAGAAAAAAGTAGAAATTTATTTCTTAATTCTTGCTGAAACCCAGTCGTAATAACCTTTATCTTCTAAATGTTTAGGAATTTCTGCAAAGAACTGTTTTGTTAAATCTTTAACATGTTTTGCGGCTACAGGATGGAACATCATAGCAAGATCTAAACCTACAATAGTTAAACTTAAAGCGTTAATAATTTCCCAAATAGGACCTCTGTATTTTCTTAAGCCCCATTGAGGTGCTTTCTTCTCGCTCATCCAAGCTTCACGGGCACCCCATGCATTGGTTGTTCCTCCACTGATTGGGTATGCAAGATCAGTTTCCCCTAAGAGTCCAGCGATTCGCATCCTTTGGTAAATGCTAAAACTATATTCCATGCCGTACCCGAGAGTTGCGCATGTAGGGTCCATTACAATCCGGTTACGGGGTAATCCAAGCTCCAGAGCGTCTTTGTTCATCTTTATTTGGTTATTTAGATCCAAACTCGTCCATAGCAAGCAGTTGTGATCGTATTTTACTGCTAAGGGAATAACTTCTTCCCATGTAGCCTTATCTGCAGCAGAGAGCATCAATACTTCGCTTTCAGCAACCTCCGCAGTTTTTTTAAATAACTCCACATCTTTTTCTTTGTTTCCAGAACAACCAATAATGACTGGAACATCAACAGCTTGTAATATATCTTCTAAGTATTTTACAGATTGCGAAACAGGTGCGTCACCCATTCCAGGATCGATTTCTAGAGAGTGAAAAGTTATACTTTCTGCGCCAAATTTATCAACAGCAAATTTAGCCCATTCTGCGGGATCTCCTAAGACTGCCTCATATTCTTGCTTAATTGGTTTTGGTAACATCATTTTAGAGCCCATATCGAATACGTCGTATGTAACGAGAGGGGGGTTTGGGTTTCTTTTATCAAGGCCCAGGAAGTTGTAGAAAGGTGGTACCTTTTCTCCGCCAATAACAGCTTTTTTACCATTAGATCTAATGAATTCGACAGTCTCAATTTGTCCCGGAAATTCTAAGTCTAGAGAAAATTTAGTTGGGGTCCATTCTGCTTTTCCGATTCCAGGAAGAACTGCTTGTGCTGCAGATTGAATAATACCAGGTAGCATTTGAAATTCTAAGTACTCAGCAAAGAGTTCTACATCTTGTAGCTCAATTTCTTCTGTTTCCTTCATTAGTTTAGCTAATTTTTTACTAATTTCATCGAACGCCATTTTTCTTCACTTTATTTCCTTATATAAATTCTATAAATAGGCTATTGGTGAATTAAATTTAAAATTATGTGATGGAAATTGATCAAGGATCGCCTAAAATGTTGATTTTGTTAGATTTGAACAAGAAAAGTAGTAATAAATTATCGAAATCAGCTATCACTTAAATATAATGCACTTCGGAATCCGTCAAACGATAAGATATTACAAATAGATGATTATAGAATTGCTTATTACTAGTTTTGTATCTTTTTCATTGATTTCATTTTATACAAAAGAAGTAGACTCGTAGGTATCACGAGGGCTATGATTACAATCTCTATTTGATATCCTGGTACAATTGGGAGGTAATATCTCGTTAGCTCGTCAATATTAGAATTTAAGAAGAATGTATCTGGCCCATTGTCTATTAAAATCAATTCTATGTAATATATTTTTGATTCTAATACTGTGTAGTTAATGTAAGGGTTGTCATCTATGCTGTAATTTAAGGCAACCTGGAATATGCTGGGGTTAAGAGTTTTGTCAATGTTTACATAAGATTCAGTAGGACGTGAACCGAATAGAAAAAGAGTAAAGTTCCCTTGTTCGGTATGGGTTATATTAATTTCTATATTCTCACCCTCTTCTAAATCTACTAGAAAATACACGGAAATGCCGTCGTTTATGTTGTCAATGTACTCAAATCCAAAAATACTTGCTATTGGAATGAGAGCCATTAGAGCGAGAATAGGAACTGCAAGATATTTACGCTTCATAGTTAAATTTACCAAGTAATTTTAATTTTGATATAATGTTGAACCTAACTTAAGCTTTATTGAAATTTTGGACTTAAGCTTTTAGTTGCTTACAAGAATAAAAATAGGAATTAACGCTACAGTATTTTCATATTCTCATTAATTTGAAATCGTAATTTTTTTCAATAAGGGGACAATAATCTATAAAGACATGTAATAAATAGTAAATTTAGCAAGTGTCAATAAAATGGGTAAGATTTTATTAGAAAATTTGGATTTTGAGAAGCACCATGGCTTAGGCAACGATTATATATTAATTAATAACCTTAAGTGGGGCATTCCAGACGATAAAAAAGCTGATTTAGCAAAAATATTATGTAAACACCATTTCTCAATCGGAGCAGATGGAGTTTTGTTTGTCTGTCATCCAAAATCGACTGAAGTGAGGATGAAAATGTTTAATCCAGACGGCTCTCAAGCAGAAATGTGTGGAAATGGAGTGCGGTGTTTTGCAAAATATATTTACGAAAACGATATCTATGTAAAAGAGGAAATTGAAATTGAAACACTTAAAGGTATCGTGGTTGCGAAGCTTAAAGTTGTGGATAATGAAGTTGAAACGGTTAATATTGATATGGGGGCTCCAATTTTGGATTGTGATAATATTCCCGTGAATTTAGATACCCCTGTTAATCGTTGTGTAAACGAATCTATTGTGGTATTAGATAGAATTTTCAATTTCACTGCGGTGTCAATGGGCAATCCCCATGCGATTATTTTTACAAAAAACATCGTGAGTGATGAGAATTTAAAGAAGTATGGAGTTGCAATTGAATCTAATAAAATTTTTCCTAAAAAAACTAATGTGGAATTTGTAAAAGTGCTATCCAAAGAAGAAGCTGTTCTGAGAGTATTTGAGAGGGGTGTAGGCATCACTAATTCCTGCGGAACTGGCACTTGCGCTGCAGTGGTGGCAGGAACTATTTTAGGATTATTCAGTCCAAACACTCCGGTAACCGTACATAACGACGGGGGTGACTTGACAATTACTTATAACGGTAAAACTGTATTTATGGAAGGTCCCGCAGTAAAAGTGTTTAAAGGAGTTATTGATAGAATTGAATTTTGATTCTATAATATAATTGTGTTAATTGTAATGCTAAACTGAGGTAAAAAAAGTGAATTATTCAAAATGGTTATCCATGAAAACTTTAGAGTATCGTGACGATGTACTTTATTTTGCTGGGAAAAATACGCTAGACATTTCTAAAGAATATGGTACACCCATTTATGTGATTAACGAAAACACGATACGAGAACGTTATAAAAATTTAAAAATTCTACTAAATTCAGAATATGAGAATAATAGAATACATTATGCTGTTAAAGCAAACTCAAATTTATCAATTTTAAAAATACTTCATTCAGAAGGGGCTTTTTTTGATTGTACGTCTATGGGTGAAATATATACATGTTTTAAAGCGGGTATTTCTCCTGTAAAAATAATATATACTGGAAATATGTTTACTGATGAAGATTTTACGTTCGCAGTTGAAAATAAAGTTCTAATAAATCTTGACAGCGTAAGTCAATTAAACAGATTAGCGAAAATTCATGACGGCTTAGGAGTGGAAAAATCTGTAATTTCTTTTAGAATAAACCCAGAGTTTGGGGCTGGACACCATACTCATACAATTACAGCTGGAAGAACGATTAAATTTGGTATCCTAGAGGAACAAGCGATCGAAGCTTTTAGCAAAGCAAAAGATATAGGTTTTAAGAAGTTTGGGATTCATCAACATATTGGCTCAGGAGTGTTAAACGCTCAAGATTTCAAAAAACCAGTAGAGAAATACATTAGTATTATCAAAAAAATTGCTAATTCTCTCGAAATTAAATTTGAATTTATCGATTTTGGTGGTGGTCTGGGTATTCCGTATCGCCCATTAGAGGAAGCTTTAGATTTTGATATTTACAAAGACGTGGTAATAAAACCCTTTAAAAATCTGATAAATTCTGAGGATATTGGAGAACCTATTTTTAAAATTGAACCCGGGCGGTATTTAACTGCGGAGTCAAGCATTCTTTTAACGCAAATAAACACGATCAAAAACAATGGATATAAATTATTTGCGGGAGTTGATGCTGGGTTTAATACACTATTAAGACCTACTTTGTACAACTCCTATCATCATATTATAGCGTGTAATAAGAAAGGTAAAGAACCAACATTAACATATGACATCACGGGGCCAATATGCGAGTCTGGTGATATACTAGGCAAGAAAAGAGATTTAAATAAGTTAGAAGAGAAGGATGTACTTGCAATTTTAGATGTAGGTGCATATGGCTTTACGATGAGCAGTAGTTATAATTCTAGACCCCGACCCTCTGAAATCTTAATCAATAATGGAAAACTTTTTAAAATCAGAGAAGCTGAAAGTCTTGATGATTTGTTAAAACTTCAAATTATTCCAGATCACTTGAAGTAAAAAAAATAGGAGTAATTTTTCATATAAAAGATTAAAAATTTTAGAGCTTTCTTCTATTATGAGATAAAATTATAAAAACGGAAGCTTTAAGGACTGGATACCCTTTAAACCTTCTAAATGAAGAGTTGGCAATATGAAATCTGCATTAAGTAGGTTGATGATAAGACTGATCTGCCCTGATCTTTTATAATTTTATCTCTTTTTAAAAAATTAATAGTAAAATTGAACAATAAAGCTAGTTGTTTTCGATAAATTTATCGAAGCTATTAATAAAATTTAAGACGAAGTTTTTAGATATTCTTACAAATAACGATGTAATTGAGACTATAACCAATTTATGTAGTATAATTATAAAAATTATAATTTGGATGAATAAATGCGGTAATATTGCAATTAGAGAACGTTGGTATTATTTGATCTAACTCATATCCAAGATCAATATAGAATTTAAGTATATCCCCTTCTGTTTTATTTGAGGTTAATACTTCAATTAAGCCAACTCCAATTCCCATGGAGTGCGTATATGTTAGATCCCAAACTAAATGGATGGCATTTTCGCTAAAACCGGGAA
>Ga0209979_1002971_pt1 | contig 15437 bp, 17 predicted proteins | sample AnhtaG_FD_183114 | JGI IMG/M metagenome (GOLD analysis project Ga0209979, IMG submission 183114) | Deep subsurface microbial communities from Anholt, Denmark to uncover new lineages of life (NeLLi) - Anholt_01485 metaG (SPAdes) (version 2) | ecosystem: Environmental > Aquatic > Marine > Oceanic...
CAATTCCATGGATGGGAGGGGTTTTAATCTTTGGTGAGTCGAACAGGGTGTATTCTCTCCCGTCGTAAAGGAGGTCGGTAGCCTTCTGCTTTAGATGCCCTCCGGTGATGACTACATTCTTCGGTCCATAGCTATGAATTATCCTGGCTGCCTCTTTCATATCCTGGAGGGTGGAGACCCTAACCCCGGACAGGGCGGAAGCTTCTGCCAGGTTGGGGGTAACCACCTCCACCAGAGGTAAGAGCTCTTCCTTCAGGAGCTTTATTCCACCTTCATCCAGCAGGGGATAACCTGAAGAGGACTTCAGCACCGGGTCAACCACTATCGGGGATAACCTGTGGCTTTGCAGAAAGGGGAATATTATGGCGATGGTCTCCTCGCTTCCCAGCATTCCGATCTTTACCGCATCTAGGCTGATATCGCTGACGATCGCTTCTAATTGCCTGAGCACTGCCAGGGGAGGGAGATGGTATGCCCCGCTGATTCCTGAGGTGTTCTGATAGGTTATCGAGGTGACCGCCGCCACTCCCCATACCTCAAAGATGCCGAAAGTCCTGAGGTCAGCGACGACCCCCGCTCCGCCACTGGGGTCAAACCCTGCAATGGTCAATACTTTGGGATTCATACCATTAGTGAAATAGTGATTATGTCTTGGGTGGGTAATATACCTTCATTAGTTCCATAACCCCCAACGCCAACAAGAACAAGCCCAGGGTGGAAGCAGCCCCCCGAAAAAAACTGTTCAGAAAAACCACCCTCAGCGCTGGTATAAAGTAAAGAAAGATGTTTCTCCCCCACCACTTAGTCCAAGGGACAATGAGGAGAAAAAGCCCCCCTGATAAGGAGTAGACTATCAGAAATATATCACCCCGCCCCTTCTTGCTGGAAACCGAAGAAGTGGAGGTAAGCTCCTTTTTCATCCTCTTTCAATGTTAGAAGATTAAAAAGATGGTTACTCTTAAAAAACCTCAGTTTTAAAATTATACCACATTATTATTCTACATATCAGCCATAATGATTTGAGGTTAAGAATAAAGGTTTGAATTATATAATTATGTTGGCGGATGTATTATTTTGGAAAAAATTTAAAGAGCGTGACTTCGCTGAGTTATCTTTCAAGTATTCATAACCTTAATAGAAGTGAGCTTAACTCAAGTGGAATTATCTCTAAAACCTAAAAACAATTCCACCTAAAAATTCAAAGCCAGATATATCAATATTACTAATTGACATATATCTAAAATCTAATCTTAGCCCAACAGAGGGGTTAAATGCGTAAATCAAACCTCCGCCAATATTATAAGTAAAATTGTTAGTTTTTTCTGGTGGAGTAATAATAATTACACTACGAATTATACCACCACGGCTTGAAGTAACCTCTTTACTATATGCCTTAAGAATATTTATTCCTGCCCCAGCAGCTATATAAGGCTGTAAAGTTTTACTCGAAATCTTATATATAAGATTTCCTGTAACTGAAAAGTTATTGCAGGTATCTACATCAACTCTTTCCTGATCGGAGGGGTCTATTAATGTTACTCTGCTTCCTATATTATATTTAAAATCTAATTCTAAACCTATATTGCTGGAAAGCAAACGAGCATAGCTAACTCCCAAAGAACCGCTTTTATGGGCAGGGGTTACCGGAAAATCATTATAGCCTGTTTCATATTCGCTTACATCTCCAGATTCATTTATAAGAATACTCCCCCCCATAATGCTTACTTGATTATTTTTCTCTTCAGCTAAAGGTAAGGCTGAAAAGATAAATAATAGTATAAAGCTGATTAGAATCCCTTTCATATTAATTCTCCTGATAGAGGTTGTTATGGTTTTATTATTATGATTTTAACATTAATCACAGTTATCTGCACATCTTCAAAAGTTCTATGTTTATAGTCAGAAACTATAAATCTAACAGTGTATGTTCCAGATTGGGTATAAGAAGGGGTCCAGGAAAATATATTAGTTAATACATCAAAAGTAGCTCCTTCGGGCAGGTTTTTGGCTAAAAATACGATGGGGTCATTATCAGGGTCTCTTCCTGAAATGGAGAATTGCAATTTCTCCCCTTCTTTAACCAATCTATTTCCGATAGCATCTAAAATAGGAGGTCGGTTTCTAAATGCAATAATAGTAATTACCTCAGAAGATGAAACGGGATTATCTCCTCCTCGAGTGTAGTAATACCAATAGTGTTCCTTGGTATCCCAGGTATTGTGGACAATTACATAATGGTCGTTGGTGTATCCGACCGCAGCGACAGAATGCCATATATAATCCCGACATTCGTAACTATAATAATCATTTACTCCCCAATGGAAGGGTCTCCCAGCATTGATTTCCTTTTTGATTAAATTCCAATGAAAATTATTTGTCCTATCTCCTTTTGAACTACAAGTTGATTCGAAGCCATAGCCATTAATATTATTAGTTACATATTTATTTCCTGGTGCAATATCAGATGTATATGTCCCTCCGTCTGAGGAAGTATTCATCGCTCTTGCCAGTTCTTGCTGGACATTGGGAACATTATAATCCCATTCTCCTTCCACCGGGTCCCAGCGCCTAAAATAATAATCAATCAATCTATCATATCCTCTTTCGTCATAAAAGCCCAAAATCATCGCCGAGGATGTAGGTGAGCAGCCATAGCTCCAGTCGTAAAAGGGGACGCCTCCTATCCGTCCTGCTGCTGCCACATCTTTTATGATAGGAATCCCCGATTTCACCTTCTCCCAAGCCTGTCTATTATTTCGTATAATAAAATCTTTTCCCTGAATCTGCTTAGGCTGTTCAGTTAAAATCTTGTCTGGCAGATGTGCTTCCAGTGAAAAGGCATCGATTAGAATCCTTCTGCCATCATTAGCGGTAAATTCAAACCACTTATCAAGAGGCCCGGCATAATAAATCTTGGTCAACCTAACAGCCGTGGTGCCTAATGTATAGCCAGCTTTATCCTTTGCCAAATCACCTATGGTATAGAATCTCGATAAACCGGTTGAATATTCAAGTATGGGATATATATCGTATCTTGCTGAAATTACAATTGTTCTATAATCATACACCCCCCATTGTAGCATTCTTCCTCTGTTAATTGATTCGTTATCTCCCCAGACATATCCCTCTTCAACTAATTCTCTCCCTCTTTTAACCGATTGCATTATTCTTTCATAACCAGGAAAGGCAGCGTGTTTTATTGAAAACGATATTTCATAGGCTAAGATATTACCTTTCAAATCCGATAAAGGTATCGCAGGACCCTTACTAACTCCGCCCCAGAGGATTCTGCTATGCAATAGAGCTGTCTGGTTAACAATTTCCATCTCAACTTTACCCGTTATATTGGTATTAGCAGAAGGGATATTCTGTTCTTCAGCATCATAAAAGCCCAGCTCCGTTTCTTCTTCTCCTTCATTCTGTGATTCTTTATTTTTATGCGTTATTTCATTTATTTCTGCTCTTAGCTTTTGCCTATATTCCAACAGCCTCAGTGATTCTCTAATTATGCGGTTTATTTCCTCTCTTTCTGCTCTTGGCTTTTCCCTGTCCCCCCTTATCTGCTTTTGGGCTATAGCCACTAAAGAAAAACATAGGACGAAGCTGAGTATAAAGGCTATCAGCCTTTTCATAATTAACCCCCTTTAGAGAAATTTCTATCCTATCAACAAATAGTTGTTTTTTCTAATATGACTTATTTTTTAAGAAAATGCAAGCCAAAAGCGGGTCCTTTTGGACAATTTCGCTAAGTGGTGTTTAAAGTGGTAGGTTGACAATAGTAAAAATTAGGGGAAGGGGTTGGAAAGGGTGGCAAATAGGGATATAATAAAAAATGGCTTATATAGAATTAACCCAATAAGGGAGTAGTTGAATATAGGTTTCTAACCGGGCAGATTTGAAAGGAGAGGGGGTATTTATTGCCGAAATATCAAAACCGGAAAGGAGTCTTATATGATTGTTGCTCAATATAGCCGGGGTCCTTGATGCAAGGGCTGCCGCCCTGTTCAAGAAGTTAGCTACTAACTTCGACTTCTGCGTGGTGGGGCTGAACTTCGTCAGGGAAGAGCTGGATAGGAGGCAGCACCCGACATTCCAGAGGGTGAAAAGGATAATTTTATAAGATATTTTTTGATATAACCTTCATTTTCAAAGGGAGTAAGAGCTATGGAAAAAGATAGGATTATGAGGGTAATCCAGTATGGGATGGGCTCCATCGGGAGCCGAATTGTCAGGGAGTTATTGAAAAAGAGAGGGTTCGAGCTGGTAGGGGCAATAGATATAGCTCCGGATAAGGTAGGGAGGGAGGTATCGGAGGTGGCGGGTCTACCGGAACCGCTTAATCTCCCCGTAGAATCCGACCCTGCCAGGGTTTTAACCTCTACCAGGGCGGATGTGGTGGTCCACACCACCGGCTCCCATCTCCCCCAAATCTTCTCCCAGTTGGAGGAGGTAGTGCAGAGGGGGCTCAATGTGGTCTCCACCAGCGAAGAGCTCATCTACCCCTTTCTGCGCCACCCGGAGCTGAGCTCGCAACTGGACCAGTTAGCCAGAGAAAAGGGGGTAACGGTATTGGGAACCGGGGTTAACCCCGGCTTTGTAATGGACACCTTGGCTCTGGTGCTATCCAGTGTCTGCCTGGAGGTCAGCGAAGTGAGAGTTGAAAGGGTGATAGATGTGGCTACCAGACGATATCCCTTCCAGAAGAAGGTGGGAGCTGGTCTGTCCCCTGAGAAGTTCCCCTCGGCAGTCGCCCAGGGGAGAATAGGGCATGTGGGGCTCACCGAATCTCTCTATCTAATAGCTCACGGGCTGGGGTGGACCATTGAGGAGATAGAAGAAGAGACCACTCCCATCCTGGCGGAGTCCCCCCTGCGGACCGACTATATTGAGGTAGGTCCCGGGATGGTCGCTGGCATAGACCAGTTAGCTCAGGGGATAAGCGGGGGGAGAGAGGTCTTAACGCTCCGCTTCCAAGCCTTTATTGGGGCTCCGAAACCCCACGATACCATTGAGGTAGAGGGGACACCACCCTTGCAGGTGACCATCAATGGGGGGATAGCAGGGGATGTGGCTACCGTTGCTATGGTTATAAATTCCTTACCGCGGGTGGTGGCGGCGGAGCCAGGCTTAAAGACTATGATAGATTTGCCCCTCCCTCACGCTGCTCTGAGGTAATATAGCCCCCTTTTATTTTACCTGCTCGTTTGGGGTACACCTCCCCTTGCCGAGCTTCCTATTTCTTGGTTCGAAGCCTCTGGTGGTGTTTCTCTGGTACCCCAGGATAAACTAACATGGAATAAAACTCCTGGCCGAGCACGGAAGGCTTGAGATACCATTGGCTTAAAGAGAACTACCTACATCTTTAAGTAATGGAAAGTGGTCCTCACCATCGGCTTTGCTTTGTTTTAAGAAGGGGGATTGTGATATAATTAAAACATCTTACAGCAAGCAGGTTCATTTATTTTTTAGAGTAGGAGTCTGCCATGAAAGAAAAGTTAAGGGCGAATAACCGCCCCGAAGGGGGCGGCAGAAGAAAGACTCCCTCTCCTTTTGTCCCGGGTCGCCGCGATTTTCTAATGAGCGTTATCTTCGGCGCGGGCATGGTAGCTACCCGGGGGCTGTTGCAGGTTCAGGAGGATCCTGTCCAGGTAGCCGAAAGGGAGCGTGCCCCTGGAGCTCCACCTAAACTGGAGCTACCTCCGGGCAGAGCTAGCATGATAGTGGTAGACCTTCGGAAGTGCACCGGCTGTCGCACCTGCGAGGTGGAGTGCGCCAAGCATAACGAATACCTCCTCTCTATTAAGGGGGGAGCTGTTGGTCTGGGGAACCCTGATAAAGCCCGCATCTGGGTTCAATACTTCAACCCTCCAGTTGATGTTCCCAACTTCTGCCTCCAATGCGCTGACCGCCCCTGCATCGAAGCTTGCCCGGTGACAATTGATTCTAATAAGGGGATCAGGAACCTCCATCTAAACGAGAAGACTCAAACCCTGGTGGTAGGAGAACAGTGTATCAGTTGTTTCTCTTGTGTTAACGCCTGCTACCAATATAGAAATGGCTCTCTGCAAAAGGATGTGGAGAAGCGGTTGCCGGTAGGCTACTGCACCCTCTGCAACGGGGATCCGGTCTGCGTAATGATGTGCCCCCATGAGGCTCTGGCTCATGTGACCACGGGGCTAGATAAATATTACGCCCGCAGACCTGAAGTAGTAGCCAAAGAGGTAGCTGAACACTGGTATGGGAGCTATTAAATAAGCCTGGCTTTCATTCTCGCTTGCTAAGGAGATAAGAAAATGGCTAATGGGATTGCCGGCAAGATATTAGAGGTGGATTTATCCACCAGCAAGATTAATAAGCTGGATACCGATATAGAGCTTTTGAAATCCTTTGGAGGGGGAAGAGGGATGGGAGTCAGGTTGCTATGGGAGCGGATCCGCCAGCCGGGATTAGACCCGCTCAGCCCTGATAATCCCTTGATGTTTCTCGCTGGTCCTCTGTCAGGCTTTGGTATCCCTTCTGCTTCTCGCACAGTGGTGGTAACCAAAAACCCCCATACTTTACCCATTTCCTCCCCTTATACTCATGCCTCTACGCTCACTTACAGCAATATGGGAGGGCATTTTGGTCCGGAGATAAAGTTTGCCGGCTACGATGCCATTGTTATTGTCGGCAGTTCTTCCCAGCCGGTCTATCTAAAGATAGATAATGATAAGGTGGAGCTTTGTCCCGCCGGGCATCTGTGGGGAAAGGGTACCGATGATACGGACAAAATCCTTCAAGAGGAACTTAACAACGCCCGGTTCCGCAGCGCCTACATCGGTCCTGCCGGTGAGAATGGGGTCCCTTACGCCTGCATCATTAACACCTCCGCCCGGGCAGCCGGCAGGGGTGGGGCTGGCTGTGTTATGGGATCCAAAAAGCTGAAGGCCATCTGTATCCGGGGCACTTTGATGCCTTCGGTTACCGACCCCGAAGAGTTCCGTAAGTCTGCCAGGGAGGCTGCCTATGCCATACGCCAATGGTCGGGTTATGAGTCGTGGCGCCGCTGGGGGACCGCCTCCGCGATCACCTCTTCCAGTGACAATAGCACTCAGGCGGTATGGAACTACCGAGAGGGGACCTTTCCCGAGGCTCATAAGATAGGAGCAGTGGCGGCGGAGCAGAGACTCTGGATAAGGAATCTCGGTTGTTTTTACTGCCCGGTTGCCTGTCGCAAGGCAGGGATGATTCGCTCCGGTCCCTATAAGGGTTTGACCCACGATGGACCCGAATATGAGACAGGCACCATGCTGGGGGCTAACTGCGGGCTGAGCGACCTTTACCCCCTGATGAAGGTAATCTCGGTGGTTGACGACATGGGGCTGGATGCCATCTCTACCGGGAATGTACTAGGGTTTCTGATGGAAGCTTATGAGAAGAAACTGATCGACAAGAAGTTCCTCGATGGGGTTGAGCTCCCCTGGGGGAGTGTTAAGGGGATGCTGGCAGTCATTCGGAAGATTGCTTACAAAGATGGGGTGGGAAGGCTCCTGTCCCAGGGTGTGAAGGCTATCTCCAAGCAGATTGGAGGCGATTCACACCGATGGGCTATCCAAACCAAGGGGAACGAGTTCGCCGCTTGGAATGTGCACACCAGCGCTTCGAGAGCTTTGGGCTACGGGACCGCCAACCGTGGGGCATGCCACCTCAACGGTTCCAGTATCGCTGCCCAGAACCGCGCGGCAGCTATCGACTCCCTCGGTCTCTGCCGCTTCACCTTCGACGGGGTGGGACTGCCGAGGTATCTGAAGCTCATTAGAGCAATTACCGGCTGGAAGTGGTCAGAGGAAGATTTTTACACTGTGGGTGAGCGGATATTCAATCTGGAGCGATGCTTCAATGTGCGGGAAGGATTCCGCCGTCAGGACGATTATATCCCCCAGCGCTTCCACACCGAGCCCCTAACCATGGGACCCAAAAAGGGCTCATTCATTCCTCAGGAAGAATATGAAAAGCTGCTGAATGACTACTATCACCAGAGGGAATGGGACACCGCCTCCGGTGTTCCCACTCGCCTGAAGCTCTACTCTTTGGGGCTTGACTTCGCTGCCAAAGAGCTGGCAAAGCTGGGTATCTATGGAACATAAAAGGGGTAACAGTCGTATAGAAGGAGTGAGAGAATAAATTGGAAAGGGGGACAAAGATGAAGAGAGGGCTTATTATAAGCTTGGTCTTGATACTTAGCTTTTCCCTCTCCACTGCCTTGATAGCCGGGGAGGAGGAGAAGGAGGAGCGAAGCCCTAAAGAGGGCTACGGAGGGATTATTCTGGGCGGACTCTATATGGACTTGGGGGAGCTGAACCGGTCCTTCAACCGAAACAACCTCACCAGCCTGAGGGAGGAGAACTTCACCATCGGCGGCTTTGGCTATGGGGTAATTGGGGAGAAGCTAATCATCGGTGGTGAGGGTGGCGGCTTCTGGCAAGCGGTGGAAAGCAGTGAGCTCAAGGCGAAGCTCCGCGGCGGGGAGGCTCTGTTCGACCTCGGCTATGTGGTTTTCAGAGGAGAAGATTGGAAGCTCTACCCCCTTATGGGGGTGGGCATCGGCATCTACCAGCTGAAGTTTATACCCGCAATTGCTACCCCCACCTTCGACCAGCTTCTGGCTAACCCACGGCAGTATTCCTCCCTGGAACTCTACAGCTTTATGATGAAGGTCAGCCTTGGGATAGATAAGTTTATAAAGGTGGGGAAGTCCCGCAACCAGGGGTCGGAGAAAGGGATGCTGGTGGGTCTGCGCCTCGGTTATAGCTGGATGCCTCGCTCTACTGGCTGGAAAATGCGCCAGATGGAGATTCTAAACAGCCCCAAGACCTCCTTCGGGGGCTACTTCTTTAACATCATTATAGGTGGTGGAGGAAGGGACTGACAGGGGCAAAAAGAATCCAATCATCGGGGGGGCAAAGAGAATGCCCTTTCAAGATTACATCTCTCAGAGCCATACCATATCGCCTACCGCTCAGGGGGAGAAATATATCCAGATGCATCTGGAGGAGATAGCCGACCGAGGGAGGATATTGCGGGATTTAAACTTCCTCCCGGAAGATGCCCAACGGAAAATAGAACTGGAGATTGCTTGGGAGTACGAGCTTTCCCAACTACCCACATTTTACAGCCAGGTCAAGGAGATAGTAAACCGCATCTACCCCGGGAGAAAGTAAACTCTACATCCTACTTGCTCTTTTTTTTGAAAAGTGGCTCAAGAGGGGAACGATCAGCCTTTTGACAGTTCCTTTTCGATCTCTTCCGCGACCAGTTGTCGTAGGCTCGCTTTGTCAGGAGCACTCTCTTTATCAGGTGAGGGATACCCGCAGACACCGTATTCCAGGCATTGAAGGCTCCGTTTCTTCTCTTCTTCGGAGGTCTGCAGAGCGGCGAGCTTCTCTATCTGTGTTGGGGAGAGGGTTTGCACTTCCCCCAACATCCTGGCGAGAAAAGTTATAGTGGCATAATGCTCGAGCTTTTCCAGTTTGAAGTAGGCATCCTTGAGGTTTTTGCCCACCGTCAGGCTTCCATGCCGTTCAAGGATGAGCGCGTCGTATTTGATGATGTAGTCCTTGATAGCCTGGGGTACCTCCTCGGTGCCGGGGGTGGCATACTCGGCGGTGGGGATAACCCCGAGGGAGAGGACTACCTCGGGCAGAATGCATTTAGCCAGAGAGAGCCCGGAAATGGTGAAGGCGATGGCTACCGGGGGATGGGCGTGTATCACTGCCATCACATCTGGACGAAGCTGATAGACGCATAGGTGCATCAGAATTTCCGATGAGGGTGGCCACTTGCCGGAGATAACCCTGCCTTTGAGGTCGGTAATTACCAGGTCCTCCGTTGTCAAGAACCCCTTGCCGAAGCCGGTTGGGGTGGTGATTACGCGGTTCTCCCCAGTCCGGACGCTCACATTCCCATCGGTGGCAGATATGTAGCCCTTCTGATGGATCATACGGCAGATTTCGACTATCTCCTGGCGATGTTCCCACTCCGATTTCCTTGATTTCATTTTCTCCCTCCGGTATCTATCTCATCGATTACTCCGAGGATCACCGAGTGCACCGGTGCTGTCTCTTTACCGAAGACCAATCTGGCAGAGCTCCCCTCCTTGACCACCAGCACGCGGTCTCCCACCCCAGCCTGCACAAAATCGACCGACAGAAAAGCACCTCCTACCGGCTCACCCTGGGGGTCGGTAGGCTGCACCATCAGAACCTTGTATCCCTCATATACCGGATGCTTGATGGTAGCCACCACGGTTGCTACTACCCGGCAGATGATCATCTTGAACTCCCCCCCGATGAATCTTCTTCGCCAATGGGGCTGACCTGGTCCACAATTCCCACTATGGCGGCATCTATCGGGACGAAGGTTTCCGCTAAGGCCATTGAAGCTTCCCTTCCAATAACATAGTAGACGAGGTCTCCGGTTCCCGCCCTCACCGTATCCACTGCTACCAGGGGCTTGCCCATCGGTTTGAGCTTCTGGTTGAGGGGCTGCACCAACAGGAGCTTGACCCCCTCCAGATGAGCAACCTTCCTGGTAGCCACCACCGAGCCCATAACTTTCGCCAGATGCACGATATTAGCTCCTTTAAGTCCTAAAGGATAAACTCCTCCAGATCAGGGTGGGGGGAGGGTATGATGACCCGACTAACCAGCATACCTTCACCCGAAATAACCCCCACCCCAGCGGTTACTGCTGCCTCCACCTGAGGGAGCTCTCCTGTCAAGGTCACAAAACTCTTTCCCCCCAGCCCCCGAGCCAGCCTTATCTCTATTAGCTCAATTTCGGCGGCTTTCACTGCAGCATCGGCCGCCAGGATGGCAGAGGCGACCGAGAAAGTCTCTAACACCCCAACCGCCCCCAGGGTTTTAATATCTGCCGTCCCCAGGATGGCGGGGACGACCCCTAGGTGAACATTGGGTATAATGAAGGAGTCCACCAGTTTCTCTCCGGCAAGCTCCCGACCCAGCTTAATTGATTCTGCCACCGAGGCTTCGTCCCCCCGGAGGAGAACCACATACTTTCCGGGGCAGACCGGCGTGGCGCTAAGCGCCGTTACCGGGGCTTTCTTAATCATGCTATCGCAGGTGTAGATTCCCACCGCCACGCTGTTGAATTCCACCATCCCTATGGCAGGATACTGCCCCTTTTTCATCACTCCTCCGCTTTAATCAGAATAAAGGAAGTGGTTATCTCCGTGACTCTTCCCGTAATGGGGGCGTGGTATTTTGCTCCCAGCCTCCCCTTGGGTATGTCGGCTATTAGCTCCCCTCTTTTCACCCTATCCCCCCTCTTTACCACAGCGATGCTGGGAGACCCGGTGTGCTGGTCGAGGCGAACGACCACCTCCGATGGGGAGAAGCTGTTAAGGTCAACGGGGAGCTTTAAGTCGTAGCCTCGTATCCCCAATCGGGCGATGAGCCTGTCTATGGGAACCTTCCTCTCCTCCCATTCCCGCTCTCTGAGGAAGCTGTTTCTAAGGTGGGGGCTGGTAATCCCCCTCTTGGACAGGAGGGATTTTATCTCTCGGGCAATCAGCCTCGGTGAAAGCTCCATAGGACAGGCGTAGCTCTCGCAGAGGCCACATTCGGAGCAGAGAAAAGCGCTGGTTATCACCTCCAGATGCTCATCAATTCCCAGATTGATGCTCCGCATTATCTTATGGGGGAAGAGGTGGTGCCCCAGGAGGTAGCGGGGGCAGAGCTCACTGCAATAGCTGCAATAACAGCAGGCTGCTTTGGCTCTCTTTAGGCTAATTGACAGTCCCATCTTCCGCCGGGTCACCAAGGGATGGTCTGAAGGAAGTACCAGAATGCCATTGGTGGTCTTGTTGACCGGTGCCGAAGGGGTGGTGAGCTCCCCCATGTTGGGCCCTCCAGCAATTACTGCCCACTCTTCAATCTTCACCCCACCTGCCCACTCTATTACCTCCTTCACCTTGGTGCCGATGGGGACTCTGATGATCTTGGGCTGATGGACCTCCCCGGCAACGGTCAAGAACTTGTCGGTAACCACCTCCCCCTTGACCGCCCGGGAGATGTTGATCAAGGTTTCCACATTGTTCACCATCGCCCCCACCCCAGGGGGAATTCCCCCTTCAGGAACCCGCCTCCCGGTGGTCTCATAGACCAAGACGACCTCGTCTCCTGCCGGGTAATAATCCCCCAGTAGATGGAGCTTTATATCCCTTTCCTTCTCCACTAAGGGGGATAGTGCCTCAATGGCGGGCTGATACTTCTCCTTGAGGGCGAGGATTCCCTGGGAAGCCCCGGTGGTTTTCGTCAGTAGCTTCAGCCCTTCCATTAACTCCTCAGGGTAATGGCTCATCAGCATCTGGTCCGATTGGAGGAGGGGCTCGCACTCTGACCCGTTGGCAACGGCGTATTCAGCCTGGGCGCTGAGCTTTATATGAGCAGGGAAGCCCCCGCCACCTGCACCTATCACTCCGGCATCGGTTACCGCTTTAACTATATCTTCCATAATCTCTTTTTAAGGTTGACTTGAGTTCTTCTCCCTTATACTATGCGGAAGCTGTCCACTAGAACACAGCGTCTCTCCCGGGTGAAATGGATAGCTGAAGTGAGCCCCTCTCCGGTGGGTCCGGCAATGGTAAAGGAGGTGTAACCCTCACCTCCCAGCCCTAACCCGGCGTAGGAGGGTCCGTTTTTGACGAAGATGGCGGTATCAGCCACCCGAGCCATCCGGGAGAGGTGGTCTATATTGCGGGAGTGCATCACCGCCGTGTGCTTGAAGTCCTGCTCCACCTCCTTGGCTAAGCTTATCCCCTCGTCTATATTCCTGACCCTCACCAAGGGGACTACCGGCATCAGCATCTCCACCCAAACGAAGGGGTGGTCTTTGTCGGTCTCGGCGAAAAGGAGCCTTAGTCCTTCTTCCGCCTCCACCCCTATCTCCTTCAGAATAACCCTGGCGTCCTTACCGACGAACCTCTTGTTGGGGAGCCCATGCCCCTGGTGCTCAGGTCCCTTCACTATGAGAAGCTCCTCCAGTCTCCTCAGCTGGCTCGGGGAGAGCTCCATTGCTCTGTGCTTTTTCATCGCCTCCTTGAGCTTGTCGGCGATGGAATCGAGGGCTATAACCTCCTTCTCCACCAGGCAGACGATGTTGTTGTCCAGGGCGGCACCATCGATGATGTCCTTGGCGGCTTTATCTATGTCAGCGGTCTCATCCACTACCACCGGAGGGTTGCCCGGTCCGCCGGCAATGACCTTCTTTCCGCTCTGCATGGCGACCTTCACCACCCCCACCCCGCCGGTCACCACCATCATGCTAATCCCCTCGTGCTTCATTATCTGCTGAGCGGTCTCCACCGTGGGCTCTGCTACCGAGGTGAGGAGCTGGGGTGGTCCGCCCGCTTCTACCACAGCTTGGTTGAATGTCTTTATGGTGAGGGCAGAGACCTCCTTAGCTCCCGGATGGGCGTTGAAGACCACCCCGTTGCCCGCAGCTATCATCCCGATGGCGTTGCAGATGATGGTCTCCGAGGGGTTGGTGGAGGGGGTGATCGAGCCGATCACCCCGTAGGGCGCCCGTTCCATCAGCGATAAGCCGTGGTCCCCCGACCAGGCGGTGGGTTCCAGTATCTCCACTCCGGGGGTCTTCTGTATAGCCAGCTGGTTCTTCTTCACTTTGTCCTCGTATCGCCCCATCCCGGTCTCTTTCACCGCCAGGAGGGATAGCTCCTCCACCTTTTCTTCCAGACGGCGGCGGATGGTGGCGATAATCCCCTTTCGCTTCTCCATGGGGAGCTTGATGAGGTGGTGCTGAGCTCTGGTTGCTTTCTCCACCGCCTCGTCAACAGTAGGGAAGAAACCATCAGTAGTGGATAGCTCGGGGGTCTCTCTGACTTCCTGAGCGGCTTTCCCCTGGATGCGGGCGACCACCCGCTCCACCACGGAGGCTATTTGCGATTCGCTGAGTTCCATTTACCTTCTTCCTTTCACTCCTTCTGATAGATTATCCTCCCTTCCAAGTCCCAGACATCGACTATCGCCATAATGATGGCGTCCGTCGGGCGGTCTTTGGTGAAGGCGGTCTGGCGGGCGGCGCTCCCGGTGGCGTAGAGGACTATCTCTCCCATCCCGGCACCCACGGCATCCACCGCCACCGCAAACCCATCAGCTATAGCCCCCTCCAGTCCGATGTTCTTTACTATCAGGAACTTGACTCCCTCCAGACGCTCATCCTTTTGGGTAGCGACAACCGTCCCTATAACCTTCCCTAAAAGCATCGACTCTCCTTTTGGCTTCTCAGGTTACTTAACCTCTGACTTTACCGGCTGTCTGCCCAGCGGAAGCACCTCGTCAATATTGTCATGGGGTCTGGGAATGACATGGATGGAGACTACCTCGCCGACCCGCTCGGCGCCCTTGGCACCGGCTTCGGTGGCTGCCTTACAGGCGGCTACATCGCCCCGCACAATGGCGGTGACATAGCCCCCGCCTATCTTCTCATAACTCACCAGCTCTACCTTCGCCGCTTTGACCATGGCATCGGCTGCCTCTACCATGGCAGCAAATCCCTTGGTCTCTATCATTCCTAATGCTTCGGCCATTTTTCCCTCCTCCTTAAGGTTTTACAAGAGAGGTTAAACTAGTGCTACTTTGCTGTTTAAATCCTGCGATACTTCTCCCCCTTGGGCAACTCCTTGCCTGAAAGTCCTTCCAACGCCTCAATGGCTGCCTTGACCGCGGAATCTATCTCGGATTCGGGTCCGGCTAAATAGAGTCGCCCGAAAGCCCCGAAGGGACGCACCTCCAGCAGATTGATCTCGGCTGCTTTTTCCGCCTCGTTGGCGGCAAAGGCGGCGTAGCCCGCTGGCTCGGTCTCCAGAATGTAGAGGGATTGACCGGGGAGTATCATCATCCCGTGGCGAGTGCGGTTGACGAGCTGGCACTGGTAGGGCTCCACCCCCCTTATGATCTGGGAGGAGGCGATGTTGGGCTTCAGCCTATCCTCCTCGGTGAGGTTGAGATACTGTAGTATGGCTGCCCCTGCCTGACGGGTCTCCGCCTGCGATTCGTCGTGAACTTCCAGCAGACCGTAGGCTCGCTCTACCACCTGGAGGGCTGGCTTCACCGTGGTAGCCTTCAGGGCGACATCGGTGAGGCGGTTGATGGCAATCCCCGGAGATATCTCCACCATCAGAGAGGCGACATAGGGGACTGGCAGGAATCCTCGGGCAGTAGTGCCGATGAAGGCAGCCAGTTGGGGTTGTAAGCTGTCAAGAAAGACATAGGTTCTCAGTTGGGTGACTTGCTCTTCTATATCCAATGTCTTCTCCCTTAATACTGTTTGGATACAATTGTCTTCTCTATCTTGCGGGTGTTCTTAAGGGTGCGCTCGGGGTCCGCCAGGGAGAGTATCATAAACAGGGCGTTGAT
>Ga0209979_1002972_pt1 | contig 15434 bp, 10 predicted proteins | sample AnhtaG_FD_183114 | JGI IMG/M metagenome (GOLD analysis project Ga0209979, IMG submission 183114) | Deep subsurface microbial communities from Anholt, Denmark to uncover new lineages of life (NeLLi) - Anholt_01485 metaG (SPAdes) (version 2) | ecosystem: Environmental > Aquatic > Marine > Oceanic...
GCTATATTGGAAAACATATAGAGATGTGTAAAATATGACAGCGAAGGTAAAAGACCAAGTAAAAATTTTAGCCTTTATGTGTTGGAAATGAGGCTATGGTGCTGGAGACATGGCTGGGACTATACGTGCTCAATATCCTGCTACAATAAGGCCAATAAGGATAAATTGTACTGGAAGAGTTACTCCCAGCTTAATGATGAGAGCTATCGGTAAAGGAGCAGATGGTATTATAGTAGCTGGATGATACAAAGGTGAGTGTGATTACGAAACTGGTAACTTAGTGGCGGCAAAAAACGTAGAATACACAAAAGAGATTTTAAAAACTGCGGGAGTAGCGCCAGAGAGAATCCAAATGTTTAGCTGTAGTGCGGCAGAAGGACAAAGATTTCAAGAAGAAGTCACGCGAGTATCTGGGATTATAGAGAATCTAGGAACCAACCCCATTAAAGAGTCTCTAAGGAAAGAAGCTGAGAAAAAAGATTCTGAAGAAAAGAAGAAAAAAGAATAAACCGAAAGAATGATTTTCGCGAAAAAATAATAGTCGCGAGAAGACAGACCATACTGCAATGGCTTCGGAAAAATATTTTAAAATCTATTTTTTATAAATTTATTTTTTGATTTTAGGATCGAAATCCTATTAATAATATAATAAATAATGTGTAAACCTTTTTAAATTCGTGATTCTAATTAATTCCTAATTTTAATTTTTTACGAAATTAAAAGAGTATTAAAAAAAAAAAATAGAAAAGTGAAAAGAGATGAATGAAGTATCAACAGTATCAACAGAAAAGATTACAGCACCAAAATTACTTGCGTTCATTGGTATGCTCTCCACGCTTGCATTAGGAATTTCCTACTTTTATAGTGCTGGCATTGATCCCCTATATGTTCTCTGGGGAATAATCTGCTTAGTAATTGCATTTTTAATCTTTGCATCATTGAAGTTAATTGATTTTGGACCGGTAAAGATTCCTTATCAATGGTGGATAATACTTATCTTTGGTGTCGTTTTAGTGTTATTCGCATACTTTTTCATTGGTAATTATTTACCAGCAATTCTTTTATGTATGGCAGCTTTAATTGAACTGATTATGCAAAAGAAACCATATGAAGCTTCAAAAATGGTAGCACTAGTGGGTATCGGTTTTTCAATATATGAGTGTTTCGTATTGTTTTTATCAGGAGGAATTATCAGTATTGTCAATGGAGTTTTTGGTTTGATTTTACTTATTATTTTACTTCTGATAATATTTGATGTAGTAGATTTTAAAGTCCTAGACTATTCCTGGTGGTTAGTTTTAATAATAGGATTTGTCATCTTTACTTGGGTATCACCATTTGCAGCAGGTTTTCCAGTTGTTGGATATGGAGGAACAATCATCGTAATCGCGTTTTTACTAATACTTATGGCATTATAAACAGAAAGAATAATTAAACAATATCTTTTTTTTTATTTTTTATTACTTTTAACTACTATAAAAGTCAAATTAATCCCTCAATTATTAATTTCACGTTTAATTTAATATTATTGTGATTTTAGAATGGGAAAGGACCAAAGATTAGCTGTCGAAAAACAAATACTAAAAGCTGAGCAACTCTATAAAGCGAAACAATTTAAAAAAGCTGGTAAGGGTTTTCATTCAGCTGGGAATTTATATCTCAATTTACAGGAATATGATAAAGCCAAAGCTTGTTTCATGAATAGTGCTAAAATCTTTTTGGAAATAAAACGATATGATACTAGTATAGAACTATACAGGCAATCTGGAGAAGCTTGTTTACGAGCTAATAATTTCATAGACGCTAACTCAATTTACAAAGAAGGACTAAACCTCATTCCTAAACTCAAGAATGAAGGGGATAGAAATTCAAATTATGTAGTATTTTCTGTGCTTTCCTATATGTGCGCCTATGTGAAAGGTACTCCAAACGAAGGGTTAGAGTTTTTAAAGAGAACAAGCAAAAAAGTTAGTAAAGATTTTTTTAAAGAGCATCAGCTAATTAAACTAGTTTCAGAAATTACTCTTGCTTTGAGAGATAACGAATCTAAATATGCAAATAAAATTAAAAATAATATCGGAAATTACAAATTTAGAGAAGCAGAATTAAAACTATTAAAATATATATTACTAATAACGCACATTAAGCTTAGCATTACGACCTCATTTAAATTAGACAAAGAAACTTATACCACAAATGAAATTCTTAATTTAGATTTAACGTTTAATACAAAACCTTTAGTGGAAATCATAAATAACTCTTTCTATCAGTTTGAATTGAACCAGTTTAATATCACTAAAATTTTAATAAATTTGTCTGATAATTTAGCGACAAACAATAAACCAAGCGTCCCGTTGCTTTTAGATATAGGTGAGGAAACTCATTTACGATTCAAAATTAAACCTCATTTTCAAGTTGACAATTCAAATATCGGTCCCATGGTGCTTACATGCGAGTTAAATAACGATTTGATTTTTCTGTATGAAACTCAATCGATAACACCCAACTTGGTTTCTCCTCCTGCTACATTGACAGCATCAATAAGAAATTTAAGACCTCCTCTTCTGGATAAAACTTCTCCACTCGAGATTACAATTGAAAACCAGAGCGAAGGAGAAGCGTTAGATTTGAAGTTAGATGTTGAATTTCCAGAACAATTAAAAGTTATGAGGGGGACCACGAATAAGCAGATATATTCCCTTAGATCTAACGAAGATATAAAATGGGAGATTAACCTTAAACCACTTGAAGCTGGAGATTATGTAATTAAAATTTTTATTAATTTTATGGATCCAGACCAGAATAAAATAGAAGAAATAAAGGAATTTCCTTTTTCTATTAAGTTGTAAAATATTTCAACTTCATTTTAAATTAGAATCGGAACTTCTGATACTTTGGTAACTTGTTCACATTTATCTTTACCAATTATGACATCATCTTCTAATCTAATCCCCCATTTATCTCTCCAATATAAACCAGGTTCGTTGGTAAACACCATATTTTCTTTAAACTTGTAAGTTTCGGGTACTTTCCAGCTTACACTCATCCCAATATCGTGAGCTACAAATCCAAGGGAATGTCCTAACCCATGGAAAAACAGTTTTTCATGATCGTAGCCTTTTGCAGTTAGATGTTCTCTACATTTTAAAGCAGGTAAATTTTTTGGAGTTCCATCAGTAAAATAATCAGTAGCAACATTCTTCGCTTCGTAAAGAGCAGTATATGCTTTAATGAAATCTTCAGGAGGATTTGCACCAACCCAGAAAGTCCTAGTAATATCAGAACTCATCTCATCTATTTGTAACCCCGTATCGATTAGTAAGACTCCTTGCTCGATTTTCTTCAAAGAGGTATTATGGTGAGGGTCTGCCGAATGAGCTCCAGTAGCAACTATTGATCCAAATGAGGGCTGTCCTAATTTCATATACTCATATTCTAATTTCGCTTTTATGTCTTTTTCTGTCATACCAACTTTTACCCAATCAGGTATTGTCTCTAGAATCTCTATAGTGGCTTTACATACATTTCGTAAATCTGCTAATTCATCTGGAGATTTAACACTTCTTAAAGCTTCTATGATTGGCGCTGCTGATATAAATTCTGTTTGGGGGGCCAATTTTTTCATGGAGAAATAATCTCCAGCATTGATAAAATCTGCAAATCCCGTTCCCTCTGAGCTCAAAACATTTTCTCCGAAGTTTAAGGCCACTCGTTTTTTATTAACAATAGGACTCAGAATACCGTCTAATTCTTTCATAGATTTGTACGAAAATACTTCAGCTTTTACTTTTTTCTTTTTTAAAGAGCGTTCTATCATAGGGGCTTCCATTTTAACTGCAATTATCTTGTGATTTCCATCTGCTGCAACATATATATAATGACGAGCGTGAGATTCGACTCCTATCATGAAACGGGAATTAATATCACTATCCTCTACGCATATTATTAACCAACCCTCTCCACCTAATTCACGGAGTACTTCTTGAGCTTTTTCAAACCTATTCATAATCAATCTCATTATGTAGTATTTAATTAACTTTATTAAAGGATATAAATAAATTAAATGGAAAAATACTAACTTGAGTAAATAAAGCAAAATACAAGCATATTAAGAAATTTTACTTAAAGTTATATACCCAATATATCTAATTTATAATTAAACAAGCGATGTTTGTTCATTATGAAGCTAAAAGTAAAAACAATTAACTTTGAGACAGGAAATACTAAAGATGTAGTTTTAAATATTGAAGATGCGGTAAAATTGGGTCAAAAAGCAGGTGACCGTATAACTATCAAAAATTTAAAAACTAAAAATATAGAAGAAAGATATTGGATTGCGATTTTGCAAATTGACTATTCCAACTCTCTCGTGAATCCAGGAGAAATAGGAATTTTTATGGATACTATTAAAGAAAAAACGAATCTTCAAGATGATACGATAATTTCAGTGAAACCAGCAGACCCACCCGACTCTTTTAAGTTTATTCAGAAGAAAATAAAGGGAAATAAGCTTACCGCAGAAGAAATTAATGAAATTATTTCAGATACGGTCTCTGGTTCATTATCAAAAATAGATTTAGCAGCGTTTATTACAGCTGTTTCGATAAATGGAATGGATAACGAAGAGATGACTTCTTTGACTTTTGCAGAAGCAAGAAGTGGAGAAGTTTTTGATTTCGGTCCAGAAGTTTATGACAAACATAGTACGGGCGGTGTACCTGGTAATAAAGTTACGCTCATAATAGTTCCAATCGTTGCAGCTACTGGTTTAACAATACCAAAATCATCAACAAGAGCCATTACTTCACCCTCTGGTACTGCTGATTCAATGGAAGTTTTAGCTCCTGTGACCTTCGAGGCTGATGTTTTAAAAAACATTATATTAAAAGAAAATGCTTGCATTATTTGGGGTGGTGCTCTAAATACCTCTCCAGCAGACAATATTTTGATCGAAATTGAGCGTCCATTACATATGGACCCTATAGGACTTATGATTCCTTCGATAATCACTAAAAAATTATCTCTTGGAGTAAAAAAACTCGTTTTAGATATACCCGTTGGAGAAGGAACTAAATTTCCTACCCCCGATAAGGGCAAAAAATTTGCTTACGTATTTAAAGAGATTGCGCAAAATGTTGGGATTCAAGCAGAGTGCGCTTTAACTTTAGCTCATCAACCTATAGGTCATGCTATAGGACCGGGATTAGAAGCTAGGGAGGCTTTAACCTTACTTAATGATTATACTGCTGGTCCAAATTCTCTTATTGAAAAATCCACAGATTTAGCGGGTATCCTACTTGAAATGGGAGGGAAAGCTCAAAAAGGAACAGGTCAAAAATTAGCAAAAGATATACTACGTTCAGGCAAAGCTTACGATAAAATGAAGAAAATAATTGAAGTACAAGGTGGAAACCCAGAAATAAAACCTGGAGATATTAAACTAGGGCCACATTCTAAAGAATTTTTCGCCACAAAATCCGGCCACATAACTGGCGTAAACAATGCTATTATCAATCAGATAGCGAAAGCTACTGGTTGTCCCCATTCAAAACAATCAGGTGTTGAGATCTTTAAAAAACAAGGAGCAAGAATCAAAGAAGGGGATTTAATCTTTAAAATATATTCTGACAGCCAGAATAGAATGAAAAAAGCAGAAAAAATTTATAATTCAACCGGTGGCCCAATAATCTTAGGTGGAATGATGATTGAAAGGATTTGAGTTAATTAAACTTATTTTTCTAATTGGGCATCCAACAAATGGATAAATCTCAACTCGAGTGGTCATTTTTTTAATTTTTTTTCACTTAAACTTCAGTTATATATAGCATTAAATCTAATTATGAAATATTAGTTTGAAAAACATTCGAGGCGATCGTATATGGTAATACCAAATAATGAAAGTAAACAACATCTGTTAAAAGCTATAGCGTTAGATACTGGCGGAACAATGACAGATTCGTTTATTATTGATGAAAAAGGTAGTTTTGTCATAGGGAAAGCTTTAACTACTGGAGAAGAAGAATTTATTGGCATAATAAATTCAATATCAGATTCCTTAAATGAATGGGATAAAACATTAGAAGAAACTAGTGCCGGTGTGGAAGCATTAGTTTATTCGGGCACAGCTATGCTAAATCGACTTTTAGAACGAGAAGGAAATGATAATATCGGCGTTATTGTTAATGCTGGGTTTGAGGACCTCCATCGATTGGGGAGGGCTTTACAATGCTGGATGGGGCTTGATTATGCAGGTCGACTACACGCCAGAGAACACGAGCATCCTCAACCTTTGGTTCGTAGAAATAAGATTAAAGGCGTGCGCGGAAGAATTAATTTTTGGGGAGATGAACTAATACCCTTATATGAAAAGGATGTAGTAGAAGTCGTAAAAAAATTATTAGATATGGATGTCGAAAGCATATGTGTATGTTTACTCTGCTCATATATGAATTCAAGGCACGAAATGGAAGTTGAAAGGATAGCCAAAGAAGTTATGAAGGAATACGGTAGGGAGATTCCAATAATTCTTTCCTCTGAACACAACCCCGTAAGAGGCGAAACCCCAAGATTGAACGCCCTTATAATCGAACAATATGCTGCGGAACCATCAAGGGAACAACTAATTGCAATTGCTAAAAAACTTAAAGAAAAGGGAGTGCCAGCTCCTCTAAGAATTTTAACATCTTATGGAGGAACGATGTCTCCTTACGCTAAATCACTTATTCCAACAATGGTTTCAGGTCCTATTGGTGGCATGATAGGAAGCAAATTCATCGCTGAGAAATATGGGATTAAAAACCTAGTATCCTCTGATGTGGGGGGCACATCTTTTGATGTGGGCTTAACAATGGAAAAATATGTCCCTACTAAGTGGGAAAGTTCACTTGGAGGATTTATCTTAAACATCCCAATGATTGCATTAGACTCTATAGGTGCTGGAACTGGAATGTACGTACGATATAATGATGTATCAAGCAGATTAGAATTCGGACCGGAAAGTGCAGGATATAAAATTGGAGTCTGTAATGAGCAGTCTGGAGTGGAAACCGTAACAATGACTGATTGTAGTGTAATATTAGGATATCTTAATCCAGATTACTTTCTTGGTGGTAAAGTCCCACTAAACAAAAAAAGGGCTTACAATTATATTGAAGATCAGATTGCTAAACCTTTCAATGCGGATCCATACGAAGCGGCAAGAGGAGCTTTAGATTTGATTGAAATCAACATGAAAAACCACCTTAATGGAATGATCCAAGGACTTGGATATCGCCCAGAGAATTATACTCTCATATCGTTTGGTGGTGGTGGTCCACTTCATGTAGCAGGATATTCTAAAGGATTGTCCTTTCAAAATATTATGATTCCTGAGTGGGCTGCTGCGTTTTCAGCTTACGGATGTGCTTGTGCTGATCACTCCTACAGACACGAAATATCCGTTGATATGCTAATTGATCCCGATAGAAATATGAGCTCATTCGTAGCATCAATGATAACTTCCACATGGAGAGATTTAAAAATTAAAATTATGAATGAATTTGAAAAAGAAGGCAGAGACCCTAATGAGATGGAGTTTAGACCATCTCTTAAGCTGCAATATTTTGGCATGTTAGACGACTTAGAAGTACAATCGCCCTATGAGGAATTAACAATTGAGCATTCAGAAGAATTGGATCGCTTTGATTCCGTTGAATTAAACGATCTTCTTCATAGATACGACGATCTTTTCGAAAAGATATTTCGAAGAGGAACGAAGAGTCCTGAATTAGGGTATCACATTACTAAGGCTATAGGAACCGGTGTTGTCCCCGTACCAAAACCAGAGTTACCAGAGCTTGAGCTTAGCAGTGAAAGACCAAATGATGATGCCTCAAAAGGATTAAGAGAAATGTATTGGGATAAAAAATGGTATAATGCTTCGATATGGGAAATGAAATTACTCGATGCAGGAAATATTATCGATGGTCCGGCCGTAATAGAGGCTCCCGCAACTACTTTAGTAGTTCCACCGAATTATCGAGTAAAACTAGATAAGCACAGGATATTTCACATGGAGGTGCGATAAAAAATGTCTACAAAACCAATTGGATGGGATGGAAAAACAATTAAAGAAATGCTAGACGAAAGCGAGAAGCTATTAAGGGACAACAAGAAGTATCATGGGATTGAGAGACTCAGTTTAAAGGAGGAAGATCCTTTCAGATACGAGAAGGCTTACGCAAGTTTAAGAGGTGCGTTAGTTTCAGCAAGGGAAACTGCCTTGCATGTCGCAGCATCCCCAATAGTTACTGAAATTGGTGAACTTTGCTTCGCATTATATACTCCCGAAGGTGATTCAATTGTAGTTTCTACTGGTATTTTGGTGCATGTCCATACAATGAGCGAAGGAATTAAGTTCATGATTAGAGAAGGATATGAGGAAGATCCAACGATTAATCAAGGAGATATTTTCCTAAATAACGATCCACAATGTGGAAATGTCCATACTACTGATGTTCAAACTCTAATTCCTATATTTTGGGAAAAAGAATTAATTGGCTGGGCTGGTGGAGTCACTCATCAAATAGATATTGGCGGCATTACACCAGGTCATACTTTAGTGTCTTCAATACAACGATTTGACGATGGAGTCTATTATACTTGCAGAAAAATTGGTTCTAACGATAAAATTTGGCGCGATCACATGATCGGCGCGAAGAAATCGGTTAGAAGCCCGATGTATTGGGAATTGGATGAAAAATGTCGATTAGCAGGGAATTTAATGATAAGAGATGCTGTTTACGAGTTTATAAAAAGAGAAGGGATTGAATTTTACAAGAAATTTATGCGGGAAGCAATTGAAGAAGGAAGAAGAATAGTTCTTGAAAGAGTAAAAGAGCGCTTAATTCCTGGAAGATACAGGGCTGCCTCCTTTATGGACCTTCCTATGAAAGATCAGGCTTGGGTACCAATCGCAAGAGTTGATAAAATATCTAATCACCCAATGGAAATGATTGTAAAGGAAGATGGTGGTTTATCTATTTCATTTGATGGAGCTAGTGCAGCAGGTGCTAATGCGTTTAATTGCGACAAGGGAGCAATGGAAGGTGGGCAATGGGTGTTGTTAACTCAAATTTTGATCTATGGTGATAAAGTTAATGATGGAGCTTATTACGCTGTAGAAAAATACTATCCATTGGGATCATGGGCAAATCCAGGAGATCCATACCTTTCCTATCAAGCTCCATGGGGTAATTTAATACCTGCATATACAACTATGATGAAGTGTATGTCCTACGGGTTGTTTTCGAGAGGTTTTCGAGAAGAAGTCGTGCCTGGTTATGGATTTACTGGAGACTCCATTCAAGGTGGTGGTATATATTCCGCCGGACCATTGAAAGGTGAAAGATGGATGTTGTCAACATTCGAAATATCTGGTCAAGGATTAGGGGCAAGTGCCGTTAGAGATGGTCTTAACTGGGGTTATGCCATGTGGAATCCTGAAGCAGATTTAGGAGATGTTGAAACATGGGAGTTATTCCAAGGAGGTATTCCTTATTTATCCCGAAAAGTGAAACCGAATACTCCAGGTCATGGTAAATACCGTGGTGGAGCTAATTATGCGGGTGTTGCCTTCATCGCCAATTCTGAAAAGGTAGAATTTTTCGCCGGGAGGGAAGGTCTAGTCTTTCATGGATCAGGCGGAATGCACGGGGGATATCCTAACGCTACGAGTTATCGATTAATTGCAAAAAATACGAATTTGGAAGAAATTTTCCGACAACAACAAAATTATCCATTGGGGGATCCTGATCCAAGTAACGGCGAATTTGAGAGATATCTAAAAGCTGATATTACAAGAATACCAATAGGCACAATCTATCCAATCGCGCTCGAAAACTACGATCTGATTCATTTTTCCGAGAGTGGAGGGCCAGGTTATGGAGATCCGATTGAACGTAAATTAGAAAGTGTTAAAAAAGACCTCGACGAGGGATTATATACCTCGGATATCGTAAAAAATGTTTATGGTGTGGTCGCTAACTTTGATGACGATAAAAATGAATGGGAGATAGATAACGAAGCTACAGGAATACAAAGAAAAAAGATTATAGAGGAGAGAAAGAACGAATCCTTATCATTTGAAGAATTTTGGAAAAAAGAACGAGATAGAATATTAAAAGGAGATTTTTATGAATCGGTATCAACTATGTATTCAGAGAGTTTAAGTTTATCTACTAAATGGGGTAAAGAGTTTAGGGAATTTTGGAAATTGGATGACAATTTTCAATTGGAGGTGAAATAAAAAATGGATGTCGATAAAAAAACTTTAGAAAGAATGATGGAGGGCGATTTAAAATGGGAAGAACTCAAACCAATCATTAGTGGCAACAAAGATCAAAATAGATTTGGCAAAGTTATGGATATTCTTCAAGAGAAACTTAATTGGAAAGAAAAAATTCTCCTCCCTCTTCACGAACACCTTTACATCGTAACAAAAGAAGGTGAAAGAATAGTTAAATGTGATTGTGGTTACGAATTCGGAGATTATCATATAAATTGGAAACTCAAATGTAAAATCAGAGTAAGGGACACAATTGAATCAATTGAAAAACTTTATCCTAAAATGATGGGCAGCGATCCGGAGTGGGAAGAACTTCGAGAATTTTTCTGCCCTAATTGTTTTACTCTGTTAGATGTTGAGGCCGTACCTCCGGGATATCCGATTATATTCAATTTTTTGCCCGATATTGATGCGTTCTATGAGAAGTGGTTAGGAAGAAATCCACCAGATAAAGAATAACTACCGCTACTTGCATTTAAACAAAAAGAGTAAATAAAATAAAGTTGTAAAATCTTGATTGAATATAATAATTAATCTAAAAAATAAATCTATATTTCGAAGATTAATGGAATCATCTCCATATCTTATTCATAAAAATTTTATTAATAAAAAAGTGGATAAAACCTCAGCTATCAATCAACTAATTTCGATTATAGAGAATAGTGATAATTTGAGTACCAGAATAGAGAGCATTAACCTATTGGCTCAAATTAATGCAGACACTAATAAAGTTTTCAAACTCGTAGAAAATTTACTTATTTCTGATACAAATGAATCCATACGCTTAGCTGCGGCTTCCACTATAGAAAAGATATTTCTTAATGATGCTCTCGAACCGCTAAGGTGGACTTTTAAACACGAAGAGTCTCTAAAATGTTTGTTGGCAATATCAAAAATATTAGGCAGAATAGATACAGTGCAATCCAAATCGCTGATAATAGAAAAAATCAAAGAAATTAAAAACAAAAAAATAGTAGAAAGTTTACAGGGCCTATATATAAAAGGAGAATTTGAAAACCTCTCGAGTTATGCACTTTCGAGGATTGTAGAAAATTCTTTCATAATAAAAGATTTGGAAAATAAGTTTGGGCAAATAAATTTTATGGTTAAAGATGGATTAGTTCTTCAATTAGATTTATCTGATGTTAGTAGCCATATATTTGGATGGACAATACTAAATAAATTCCCTGAGTTCATCGAATTTTTAACACCACTCGAAAACCTCGATCTTAAATTTAATAGGTTAATTACAATTCCAGATTCAATTGGTTCCTTAACATCATTAATTAAATTAGATTTAAGTTACAATAAAATAAAATCAATTCCAGCATCAATTGGTTCTCTCAAATCATTAAAATCATTAAATTTAAGATATAATAAAATCAAAGATTTGCCTGCTTCTATTGGTTCCTTAAATTCGCTTAAAAGTTTAAACTTAAGAGCAAACTCCTTAAAAAACCTCCCAAAAACAATTAAAAACATTCAAAATTTGGAAGTGTTAGACTTACATGGAAACAAATTAAACGACACTAAATTATCCCTTAAAGGAAGCAACAAAATCAGACGATTAGATATGGGTCTGAATAGTATCGAAAAGTTACCTAAATGGCTTAAAAACCTCAAGAATCTTAGATATTTAAGTCTAGGGGGAAACAAATTGAAAATACTTCCTAAATGGATCGGCTCTTTTAGATTTTTGCAATCATTGCATTTATTCGACAACAAATTGCATGAACTTCCAGAATCAATTGGAACAATTTCTAAACTTGAAGAATTAACTTTATGGAATAATCAATTATCTACTCTTCCTGAATCTTTTCGTAATTTAAAAAAACTAAAAATATTAAATTTAAACTGGAATAATTTTACAGAGTTACCTTCTTGGATTGGTTCACTTACATCTCTTGAAATGTTAAGTTTATGGGGGAATGATCTAAAGTTGCTACCAAAATCTCTTGAAAACTTAACAAATTTAAAAATTTTAGATTTGAATTTTAATAATATAGAAGAAATTCCTCCTTTCTTAAACACATTAGAGAAAAAAGGATTAATAATATATAAATAACCGAGGTAATAGCATTACAGAACGTACTCCAGTTAAAATTTTTGATGAGATTAATAAGAATACAATAGATGTTTCAACAGCGATACAACAGCTAATTTCATTAATAGAACACAGCAATCTAACTAAGCAACGCGTCGAAAGTCTTCAAACTTTAAAAAAAATCTACGACACATTTGAGAATGCCGGGATTGAAAAAGAAACAATATATAACTTCATCGAAAACTTACTTATCTCTGATTCTGATGTTAAGATTCGAAACGAAGCCGCATTAATGCTACATCAGAATTTTAAAGATAAAGCATTAAAGATTTTAAGGTGGACTCTCAATCATGAAGATTCTCCATTGATATTGAGTACCACTTACAATTCATTAATTTCAATTCTTAAATATATCGAGAAAAAAGGAGATTCTTTTGGAAAATTAGCTTTACTTCAAGAAATAGATCAAATTAAAGATAGAGACTTTAAAATTGGTATTGAAATTTTTAAATCTCAATACGAACTTAAAGATTGTTCTTCCAGTGAATTGATTGAGATATTAGTAAATTATTTTAGTTTATTATTTTTGCTAAAATTACATTTTAGACTCAAATATGCCATTGAGGACTGTAGAATTGTTGAACTAAACTTCATTTTCAAGGGATTGACTAAGTTACCTAATGCTATTAGCTACCTTCTCAACTTAAGAATTTTATCTTTGAGATATAATCAAATCACAGAAATCCCTGAATGGATAAGCAATCTCCAATCCTTAGAATCTCTAAATTTAAATATGAACAATATAAATAACCTCCCAAAGGCCTTAGGTTCACTACAAAATTTAAAAGAGTTAACACTTTGGAAGAATGAACTTCAAGAACTCCCATCCTCAATTTCTTCTTTAAATTCTTTGAAAACCTTGAATTTAAGGTTAAATCAACTCAATTTTTTACCAGAAAAATTTGGAATTCTTGAAAATCTTGAAGAGCTCAATCTTCACGATAATAAATTGACTAATCTACCAATATCCTTCTCTTCCTTAAAATCTTTAAAAAAACTAAACTTAAGTTGGAATTTATTAACAACACTATCAAAACCAATGACTGAATTAGGGTCACTAAAATTGCTAGACCTAGAAAGAAATGAGATATCCACCATATCACCATCAATTAATTCTCTTACATCTTTAGAAATATTGAATTTATGCGATAATAAATTAGAGTCTATTCCAGAAACTGTAGGAAAGTTGAAAAATTTAAAGATTTTAAATATTTCGAGAAATAGATTAAAAAAAATTCCGAAAACTCTTCAATCTCTCGAAAATTTAGAAGAATTATATTTAAGCGAGAACATTTTAGAAATAATTCCTCCTTTTTTAAAGAAAATGGAAGAAAGAGGCGTTAGAATTCATTTATAATTTTATAAATCACAACATTATTGAGATTTATAAAGTTCGTCAATTTCATTTACAGTAGTAATATCTTCTGGACCCTTTTCCGGTCTGAATTTTTGGAAAACTGGAAATCGCATGGAATATCCTAAAGTTAGAAACTTCTCAGAAATCGTTATTTCGTCCCCAATTATCTCAACCGCTACTTCCGGTTCAAGCCAAACATCTGGTATATCTTCACAAATAACATTAATTGGTTTTTTTTTCACTATATGTTGCTCCATATCTTTTGTTAACGATTCTGACAATTCATCTGTTAATCCAGAAAAAAACCTTGTAAAAGCTATAAACTTCCCACTTATCGGATCATACACCGCTCCAATGTAAGTTCCATAAACGCCAGTCCTTCGACCCTTACCATGGAAAGCACCTACTATTACAACATCCACAGAGTCTTTTAATTTCCCTCCTTCTAATCCTTTTAATTTTATCCATAAAAAACCTCGATTTCCCGCTTGATATACAGAGTCTTCCTTTATAGATTTTGCTATAATACCTTCGTTTCCTTCACTTCGAGCTTCTTTGAAAAAATCAAGCATTTCTTCTGTGTTTTTAATCATTTTCGATTTTACTAAACGTAATTCATCTCTTTCGGTGACGATTTCTTCTAATTTTTTTCTACGAATTAGGAAAGATTTACTTAAGAACGATTCGTTATCACTTTTTAAGATGTCAAATAGAAATAAACATACAGGTACTTCCTTTATAATATCATCAACATCATACTTACGGCGACGTTTGCTTAAAACTTGAAATGGAAGCATTTTCTCGTAAAAATGATCCATTGCTACGACTTCACCTTCCATAATTACATTATTTGCACTAACATTTTCATTGATAACCCGACACACATCTGGGAATTGTTTTGAAATATCTAACAATCTCCGAGAGAATAACTTTATGTTATCACGTTCTTTATGAATCTGTAGCCTCTCACCATCAAGTTTATATTCCACAATAAGAGGGCTTCCAATTTTTTCAATAATTTCTCCGTAAGGAACTCTTGATGCTAACATCATTCTTATTGGAACACCGTATTCTATATTTATCCTCTCAACATCAGAGATTCCTTTTTCTGCTAAAATTAAAGTAATATCTCCTAAATCTGGATGCAGGTTATAAGCTCTCTCTATAGATTCCCTATTTTTTTTCACTCCTGTAAAACCTAATGCTAAACCATCTATAATTGTCATAGTAGAAACACCAACTCTAAGAGTTGAGGTAATTATACGCAATAAATATTTAGTTTCTAAGGGTGAAGTTTTTCTCATTAAACCTCGTAAGATCCCAAGTTTTGCATCATGTGAACCTATCCCTTTGCATAGTGCCATTTTTTGCAGCGCATTATATAATTCAGAAATTTTTAGTAATGAATCCATTCCACTCGATTCATCCTTAAAATCAAACAAGGATTTTTGTTTTTTCTTTTTGGCGAGTATTAACTCTGCTGTAGCTCCAATATCTCCTTCTTTTATTAAAATTTCCTTTATTTTTTTTTTTTCAACGCCAGAATGCAAAGTTAAGGCTTCAATTATCATTTTTTCCGCAATTCCAATTTTTGGAAATTGCTTAATGTTTGAAACCAATTGTCCTTGCAACAAATAAATGATCTTATC